>ENA-OYYU01000006-OYYU01000006.1-human-gut-metagenome-genome-assembly--contig:-NODE-6-length-151404-cov-12.995527_pt1 | contig 151404 bp, 146 predicted proteins | sample MGYA00244068_ERZ653460 | MGnify/ENA primary metagenome ERZ653460 (study PRJEB26926, sample SAMN06164914) | human gut metagenome | biome: ENVO:00009003; feature: ENVO:2100002; material: ENVO:00002003... | reverse complement strand
TTACCACTCCCAGCTCCGTTTGTCAACACCTTTTTCCAACTTTTTTGGTCTTTTTCCCAACTTCTTTTACACTTATCCGGGCGTTCAGTGACGTTGGGCGTTATTATATATACATTAATAACGAGTAACCACTTATCGGTTTACCAACTCTTGACAAAATACCAAGATTTGATATAATTCAAATGCAAAGACTGTGAAGGAAACAAGATCTGCACCTGCGAGCCCAAGAGAGCCGCGTTTGCTGAGAGCGGTGCCACGATGCAGATGTATAGCTCATTCCGGAGTCGACCGTCTCAAAGTCTGCGGATGTATAGGGCGATCCGTCTGGCAGCGTTATATGCCGGGTCTTATCAGAGACCTCTGAGGGCGTTTTCGCCGAATTAGGGTGGTACCGTGTGAAGCTTCACACCCCTATGCTTTTGCGTAGGGGTGTTTTATTTTTGGAGGTTTTCAAAATGAAAGAGGGCTGCAAAAAATACATACCGTTCAAGCCCGTCGAGCTTGAATCGCGCACATGGCCGTGCAATAAAATCGAGCGCGCGCCGACATGGTGCAGTGTCGACCTGAGGGACGGCAATCAGGCGCTCATCGATCCGATGAACCTGCCGGAGAAGCTTGAGATGTTCAAGACGCTCTGCGCCATTGGTATAAAGGAGATCGAAGTCGGGTTCCCATCGGCGAGCGAGACGGAATACGAGATACTCCGTGCGCTGATAGACGGCGGATATATCCCGGACGACGTGAAGATACAAGTGCTTGTGCAGTCGCGTGAGCATCTTATAAGAAAGACTTTCGAGGCGATAAAGGGCGCCAAAAATGTCATCTTCCATTTCTATAACTCCACCTCCGCTTTGCAGAGAAACGTCGTGTTTCACACAGACAAGCGGGGCGTTACTGATATTGCCGTCAACGCAGCAAAGCTCATAAAACAGCTCGGCGACGAAGCAAAAGCCGACGGCACAAACATTATATATGAATATTCGCCCGAGAGCTTCATGGGCACGGAGACGGACTTTGCCGCAGACATCTGTGCGGCGGTCATGGACGCGCTCGGCGCAGATGATGATAACAAAGTGATACTGAATCTGCCCTCGACGGTCGAGAGCAGCACGCCGAATCTTTTCGCGGATCAGATAGAGTATTTCTGCCGCTGTCTCCCCCACCGCGAACACGCAATAATCAGCCTGCACCCGCACAACGACCGCGGAACGGCAGTCGCCGCGGCGGAGCTCGGTATGCTCGCGGGAGCTGAAAGAATCGAGGGCACGCTCTTCGGAAACGGCGAGCGGACTGGAAATGTCGATCTCATAACCCTCGCGCTCAATCTTTATACTCAGGGCATCGACCCTGAGCTTGACCTGCACGACATAAACGCGATAAAAGACATATACGAACGCACGACACATATGCACGTTGAGCCGCGGCATCCGTACTCCGGCGAGCTTGTTTTCACCGCGTTCTCGGGTTCGCATCAGGACGCGATAAACAAGGGCGAGCAGTATATGAAAGACCACGGCGGCGACTACTGGGAAGTGCCGTATCTTCCGATAGACCCGTCAGATCTCGGGCGCGAATACGAGCCGATAATCCGCATCAACAGCCAGTCCGGCAAGGGCGGCGCGGCATTCGTTATGGCGAACAACTTCGGCTACAATCTGCCAAAGGCGATGCATCCCGAATTCGGGCGTGCGGTCAAGCACTACTGCGACGAGGTCGGCAGGGAGATAAGCGCGGACGAGGTCATGGAGTTGTTCAGGCGCGAATATATCGACATTCACGGCCCATATTCACTCATCAGCCACAAATTCTACGAAGAGAACGAGGTCAATGACACCTCGCCGAAGGTCAGGTTTGAGGGCGTGCTCCGTCACGACGGAGACGGAGACAGAAAAATCGTCGGCAAAGGTAACGGTCCTATCGACGCATTCTTCAACGCGCTCGCGACAGTCGGCGTGACGGGATACAGCTTCGTCGACTACTCAGAGCACGCTATATCGATAGGCTCGGACGCAAAGGCTGTCTCCTACATTCACCTCACCTCGCCTGCCGGCAAGCAGCTGTTCGGCGTCGGCATCTCGCACAACATCAACTACGCTTCGATACGCGGCATACTCTGCGCAATAAACAGATCACTCAGAAAGTAAGGGCAAAGACATGGAACTGAAAAATTTTCACACTCACACAACATACTGCGACGGGAAGAACACCGCAGAGGAAATGATTCTTGCCGCAATAAATCAGGGCTTCACGGCGCTCGGATTCTCCGGACATTCGCACACATCGATTGACCCGTCATATTGCATGACGACGGACGAGACGCGCAGATATATAGACGAGCTCAAAGCCCTGCGCGAAAAATACGCGGACAAAATCAGGATATACATCGGTCTTGAAGCCGATCTTTACACTGACAAAACTGACCTGTCTGAATTTGACTACACAATCGGTTCGGTTCACTATGTGAAGGCGGGAGATGTTTATGTTCCCGTTGACGAGTCACCGGCGCAGCACCAAATCGACTATGTCAACAAATATTTCGGCGGCTCGTTTATAAGCTTTTCGCAGGCGTATTATGAAAATGTCGCGAAGCTCGGAGAGAAAATAAATCCGTCGTTCATTGGGCATTTTGATCTTGTGACCAAGTTCAACGAGAACGACTGCCTGTTTTCGACGAAAGACCCGCGATATATTGAGGCATGGCAGGCAGCCGCAGACGAGCTGCTGAAGCTCAAGGTGCCGTTCGAGATAAACACCGGAGCTATCGCAAGAAACTGCCGTGTGACTCCATACCCTGCTTTGGACATTGCCGAATACATCACCGAGCGCGGCGGCGAGTTCATTCTCTCCTCCGACTGCCACGATTCGGATTTTCTCAGCTGCGGATTTGATGAATGTCTCAAGAGATATTCAAACTGCCGCATAGTTGATTTTGAAGAAAGGCTGAAATAAAAAAGCACCGAAGCAAATAACCTCTGCGCACAAATAAAGCACAAAAACGGAGCAGGACGGTATAAACCGCCCTGCTCCGTTTGCATAGAACTATATTAAAACATCCTTATGCGTTGTTCTTTCTCTTCTCAAAGCAAGCGCTGCAATAAACAGGCTTGTCCTCGTTGGGCTTGAAAGGGACTCTTGCGACTCCGCCGCAATCATCGCAAACTGCCTCGTACATCGTGCTTGCCTTCTTCGCCTGGCGGCAAGCCTTGCAGCGCTGCGGCTCGTTTACAAAGCCTTTCTCAGCATAGAACTCCTGCTCGCCGGCCGTGAAAACGAATTCCTTATGGCAGTCTTTGCAGATGAGAGTCTTGTCTTCGTACATTTGTCTAACCTCACTTGATAGTATAGTCGCCCTTGGACGGAATCGCACCGCCGCCTTTGAACTTCAACGCTCTGCTTTTAAGCTACGCGGGCATTTATCTGAACAGCGCCGGTCGGATGTATTTGCGATTACCGACGGCTGTCGGAAGCGAGTTTGCGCCTTATGCGCTGAAGAGCATTGTCAACAGCTTTCGGGTTGGTGCCGAGGCGCTCGGCTATTTCTTCATAGCTCAGCTTTTCCGCTCTGAGAGTCAGAACGCTGCGTTCGAAATCGGTCAACTTTTCGCTGAGCAGATCCTCAAACCTTGCGTCGTCCTCCTGCGCGGAATATATATTTTGCGGGTCGGCGGAGAAGTCCTGAACCTCTTCCCCGTCATCAATGTTCTGCATCATGTCCTGCGGGATATTTTTCTGTGCGTTTCTGCTTCTGAGCACGGAGATAATACGGTTATTGATGCACGCGGCGGCATATGTTCTGAATGACGCGTTTTTCTTCGGGTCATAGGTATTGACCGCCGTTATGAAGGCTATCATGCCCTCCTGAAAAAGATCGTCCCTGTGGATATCGCCGTTGTTGTACATTGCGGCCTTTGCGCCGGCGAGCGGCGTTATACGGCTGATGAGCTCCGCCATTGCGGAATCATCGCCCGAGGCAGCCATAGAGCAGAGCTGTTCATCGCTGAATTTGCCGAGATCGCAATCCATATTCCACTCCTTTGATAAGCATCATTAGGTTTATAATAACAAATTTAAAAATTTTGTCAACATTTTTTCGTGCAATTTCATCATTTTTTGGCGTGGATTTTATGAAAATATAACTATTTTTCATCTTTTAGTTCTTTTTGTTCACTATTGAGCTGGGACGCGCGCCTGATTATCTGTTTACCGTACTTGTCCCTCAGACCGTCGACGCGGCTGCCGAGCTGTTCCATGTTGTCGGCATGAGTCTGATCGAAGTCAAAAGAGAGCTGAAATCCCTCGTCCTCGCCGGTAAGGTCGCAGGCGGTTATGCCGACAAGGCGCGCGGGCACACGCAGGGCGTTATTCGAGCGAACAAGCCCTATCGCCGCCGAAAGAAGCTCATCGGCGATGCGGGTCGGGTTTGAAAGCTTTTTCTGATACTGAGAGGTTTTGAAAGTATTGTCTTTTATCTGCACCTGAACCGCACCGGCGAGCATCCCCTCGCGGCGCAGCTTCGAGGATATATCATCGGCAAGCTCGGCGAAAATTCCGCGCACGCGCAGAGCGTCTGTAACATCTTCGGGCAGAGTCACGCTGCGCCCGATGCTTTTTGGCGCAGGCTTGTCGCCGTAACGGCGGACAGGATCGCAGTCAAGCCCACGGACGGCCTTCAAAAGATAATCTCCGGGCTTGCCGAGCAGTTGTTTGACAAGTTCATTTGATGCGGCGGCGAGGTCGCCGATAGTAAATATGCCGACCGAAAAGAGCTTGTCGCGCGTTGAGCCGCCGACGCCCATGAGCTCCGTCACCGGGCGCGGATAGAGCTTTTCTTTATAATCGCTGCGCTTTGCAGAGAATATGCCGTTCGGCTTATTGATATCGCTTGAAAGCTTTGAGAAAAATTTGCAGAAGCTGACGCCGATCGAGACTGTTATCCCGAGTTCGTTTTGCATATCGGCGGAGATTCTTTGCGCTATCTCCTCCCCCGAGCCGAAGAGCAGAGAGCTGCCGGTCACATCGAGCCAGCACTCGTCAATGCTAAACGGCTCGACAAGGTCGGTATATCTTAGATATATTTGTCTTGCGAGGACGGAGAACTCGCGGTATTTATCCATATGAGGCGGCACACATACGAGCTGCGGACAGAGCGAGCGCGCCTGCCAGACGGTCTGCGCGGTTTTCACGCCCGCCTTTTTGGCGAGCTGATTTTTCGCGAGCACTATTCCGTGCCTGTCGCTCTCACTGCCGCAGACTGCCATCGGCACATCGCGCAGTTCGGGTCTGAAGGTACACTCCACCGAGGCAAAAAAGTTATCGAGATCGCAGTGCAGAATAACCCTGTCGCCCATCGGTGTTCGCCCTCCTTAATTCGAACATTTGTTCAAACATATTATATATCTTTTTTATGCTTTCGTCAAGAGTAATATTTTACATTGAATTTTGCCGAATACCGTGCAGAGAATAGCAAAAGAGAAAGGGCGGGAGAAATATGCGGCAAAATCCGAACGAAAAAATAATCAGAATGTGGACTGCCGCAGCCGTGCTGACGGTGGCGCTTATTTTTCTTTTTATCGCTTCGCGGCGCATGAACAGCCTCTCGAGAATATTCTTTTATCAAACAGGAATGGGCGGAATAAATGAATATTGCGGATATTATTCAGTCTCGATGAATATAGCAAAAGTGTAAAGCAAATCACTTGACAATGTGGATAACTGTGTGGAAACTGTTGAAAACTCGTCATTTTAATTCTGATATAAATATATCTTTGTAATTCGTAGCGCTGCTTGTTAACTGTTTATTCACAATTACAATATACCATTCAGTGAATATTCAATCTGTTTGAAGTCAAACTAACATAACCGCGGAAATTTCATCATATAATTTTCACAGCATGATGAAAGGCGCGATAATCAAAATGAAAAAAGGAAGAAAGACAAAAATATACCGCACATTCCGTCTGCCGTCGTTTGTCGGCGAGCTGCCCGCTCTCGCAATAACGGTCATTCTCACGGCGTCGCTGCTAATGTTCGGGGTCGGCGGAACGAAGCTTGCGCTGATAAGCGCGGGACTTGCCATGCCCGAAGGCGGGATAGAATACATAAAAGAGAACTCCCCTTCCGTCAAAGACAAAACAGAAACCACAGAGAGCGAAGCTCAGGCGAGCGCCACAGTACAGAGCAGAAACGCGCCGGAATCGGAAGAGAAAGCGAGCGAAACGGAAAAGAGCTTCGACATCGCGGCGACGCCCTCGGATATTTTAGCGGCGATGGCGGAATTTGAATCGAAGCACAGTTCCGAAAAAGGCGACGGCAAGATAGTTGAAACAAAATACGGAAAAGCCAACGCGACCAACACATACAAAAACATCTGCGTCAAAAACACGACGCAGACAAAATCAATAAACATAGAAAAAGTTCTGAACGAGCCGATTGATTTGAAAGCCGTCGACAAATCACAGCCCGCCGTGCTCATTTTCCACACGCACACGACCGAGGGCTATGAGATGCTCGGCCGCGGATTCTACACTAACAGCTACACCGGGCGCGGAGAGGACAAAAGTCGAAACATGGTGCGCGTCGGCGACGAGATAGTGAAAATGCTCGAAAAATCCGGATACAAAGTAATCCACGACACAGAAATACACGACAGAAAATACACCGGCGCATACGACCACTCAAGAGTCAATGTCGAGGCTTATCTCAAGAAATATCCGTCGATTCAAGTCGTGCTCGATATCCACCGCGACGCGATACATCTGAGCAATGGCAACAAGATAAAGCCTACCGCAGAGATAAACGGCAAAAAGGCGGCGCAAATCATGATAATCACCGGAGCGCAGGAGGGCAAGGTCAAAGACTTCCCCGACTGGGAGCAGAATCTGCGCTTTGCGGTAAGATTGCAGCAGACCTGCGAGACGATGTATCCCGGACTGATGAGACCTATTCTGTTCTCGCAGCGCAAATACAACATGAATCTGTCGCACTGCAATCTTCTGCTCGAAATGGGCAGCGACGCAAACACGCTCGAAGAGGCCGCATATTCCGGCAGGCTTGTCGGCACAGCCATCGCAAAGCTGCTCGACGAATATTCCGCATAAAAAAGGGAATACTTCCCGCAGAACGGAGGTATTCCATGAAAAGGCGCAAAAATAAAAAGACAGAAACATTCACAGTCACCGCGAAGCGATTTATGATAAGCTGCATACTCATTCTGAGCATGACCGGGCTCGCGGCGGGGATATCATATGCGGGCGGCAACTCGCGGCACATGGCTATGGGAGAGAGCGGCAGCACGGTGGCACTCGCCCATAACGAAAAAAAGCTCGAACTCAATATAAACGAAAAGACGGCAGTGACATTCAATCTGTCACTGCCGGAAAAATACAGGGATTATTTATATTTTCTGCCCGCTCCGCTGAGCGGTATTTTCTGGCTCATCGAGCTCATACCTTGACGGCAAGCTTCTCCGCCTCGGCGCTGTCGGGAGTCACGAAAGCGGTTTTATACACATGATAGATAACCTTGCCAGGCTTCGCGCCGACGGGCTTTTTGAGATTCTTGACCCGCGTATAATCAACAGGCACATTTGACGATTCCCTCGCTCTGCTGTGATAAGCCGCGAGGCGCGCCGCCTCTTCGAGCGTCGAGTCGGGTATCTCCATACCCTCGGCGCAGATTATGACATGAGAGCCGGGTATCTTCTGCGTATGGAGCCACATATCGCCCTTTGCGGCGGTTTTCAGCGAAAGCTTGTCGTTCTGTACGTTGTTTCTGCCGACCAAAATTTTGAATCCGTCTGTGGACCGGTACTCCATCGGAGCGCTCGGCTTCTGCAGACCTTTTTTATTTTGGACGCTCTTTCTCTTTATATATCCGGACGCCGCAAGCTCGGCGCGGATCTCGTTTATCTCGCCGAAGCCCGAAGCGCGGCTAAGCGCGTCGGAGACAGTATCTATATACTGGAGCTCCGCCTCGCCCTGTTCGATGAGCGTTGCGAGCATCTGCTCCGCCGTCTTTGCCTTGCGGTACTCTTTGTAATATTTCTGCGCGTTTGCGCTCGGAGAGAGCGCGGGATCGGCGTTTATGCGGCGAGGCTTGTTTTCGTTATAATAGTCCGCCACTTCGTAGAACGGCACACCCTTGCCGAGAGCGTGCTGATACGCAGTTATCAGTTCGGCATTTATCCTCAGTTCATCCTTATCGGCGCAGGCGGCAAGCTCGGCGCGCTGATTGTTGAGTCTGCGGCTTATTCGCGAAGTTGCGTTGCTCAGAAGCTTCTGAAGATCGGACGAGCGTTGGCGCGTGCGGTCTATTCTGTCGCGCTCGCTGTAGAATTCATCGAGAAGTTGTGAGAAGCAGTCATAGCTCTCGGAGGTATACGCCGTGCCGTACTGGTGTATCTCTTCAAAAGAGAAATCGAACGGCTTGCCGGATTCGTCCTTGAGCATAGTCGGTTCGCCGGAATTTGAATCGAGCCTGTTTTTTATGCTCTCAAGTGCGGCGCATACACGCTCACGCTGTGCTTCGTCGGCACAGCCGGTTTGAACATCTCCCCCGCTCGTCTCCGCTATCTCGCGGCATATGAGCGGCGACGCGCCCTCGACGCAGCCGAGCAGCGAGGACGAGAGCATCTTTGAAGAGAAAGAGAACACGGTTTCGGTTGTCTTTTCAGCAGTCTCCTCGAGCAGGCTCAGTTTATTCTGCGCGGGCGGGTCACGATATTCGCCGCCGGGCAGTATCTGCCTTACGGAGGACTGAGTGCAGTCGATACGCTTGACGGCATCGACTATTCTCCCCGACTCCGAGACGAGAATCAGGTTGCTGTGCTTCGCCATAATTTCGGCGTAGAGCGTGAGCGCGACTTTGTCGCCGAGCTCGTTTGTGGCAGAAAAATCTATCGCGAGCACGCGGTCAAGCCCGTTCTGGCGCACATCGGTTATCTGTGCGCTCGTCAGATGCTTTCGCATGAGCATGCAGAACATCGGCGGCACTGCCGGATTCTCCGGCGCGCGTGAAGTCAGATGGACGCGCGGGCTGTTTGCGGACGCGGAGAGAAAGAGCTTCTTTGCGCCGTTTCTGTCGCGCAGATGCATGACAAGCTCATCTTTTGAGGGCTGATGCACCTTTTCGACACGGCATCCGACGATATCGCGGCGAAGCTCTTCTGTTAAGAAATGCAATGTAAATCCGTCAAGCGGCATAAGTAAAACTCCAGACTAATATATCAGATAAAATGGGTCGGAGACTGCTGGGGAATAATAAAGAAGTCGACTCCTGCGACAGTCTTTTCAAGATAATCAAAAATTGTTTTGACTACCAGATTTTCGGTCTCGAAATGCCCGGCGGCAACAAGAGTGACTCCGCAGGCGGACGCACCCAAAAATTCGTGGTGCGCAACATCGCCGGAGACAAGCGCTTCACAGCCGAACGCGAGCGCATCGGAGAAGAATTCGCCGCCCGCGCCGCCGCACAGGGCGACTCGCTTTATGCTTCTGCCGCCGTCGCAATAGCGCACATGGCAGCAGAGTCTCTGCGAAACAAGCTCCGCAAAATGTTTTGGCGAAAGCGCTTCTTTGAGTTCGCCCGCTCTAAGAAGCATCGTTCCGGCATTCGGTGACGGAATCTTACGGACATTCTCAAGCCATAAGCACTGCGACAGAACATCGTTGACGCCGCCGTCCGCACAATCGAGATTTGTATGGGCGCAGATAGCGTTCATGCCGTATTTTGCCAACAAATATACAGGGTCGTGCGCCCCGAGATTTTTTATCGGATGGAATATGACCGGGTGGTGGCTTATTATAAGCTGCGCCCCGGCTTCGTGCGCTCTTTCAACGGCATCTGGCGTTATATCGAGCACAACGGCAGCCCTTGTGACCTGCGCCGAGCTTTCGCCGACGAGCAGACCGACATTGTCCCACTGCTCATGGACATCAAACGGACAGAACGCATCAAGAGCGTTATAAATATCACCGACAACAGCCATCACTTTTCTCCTCCGTTCAAAAAACTTTCCATACCGAGACAGGCTTTTTCGCAGTATTCCGCCTCGTCGAGTTTAAAGTTCGCTTCGCGCAGAGACGACGCGCGTATTTTCAGCCGCTTATGCTGTCTCTCAACGAGTTTTCGCGCGATATCATCGTTTGGATCAAGCTTTCCGTAGAACTCATAGCCCTGCGGGAAAGCTTCTATTTTCCCCGAATATTCGGCACATATGACTGAATATATGCGCCCGTCATCGCGGCAGGTGCGCTCTTCAATTATATCAAAGCCGTTATTGCAGAGAAACAATCTCACCTCTTCGGCATGGGACATCGGCTGAAGTATCAGCCTTATGTTTTTGTTTTTTACCCACTCGGTGCGCTCGAGCAGTTTGGCGATAAGTATTCCGCCCATTCCCGCCATTATTATATCATCCGCCTCGCCCACAGAAAGCTCATCGAGTCCGTCGGAGAGACGCAGAGTTATTTTATCCGCAATGTTCCAATGTTCGAGCGTCTCCGCAGCATTTTCAAGCGGGCCTTTTCGCAAGTCACAGGCGAGCGCGCGCGGGCAGATACCACTCAGGACAAGGTATGACGGAAGATAGGCGTGGTCGGTACCGATATCGGCAGCGACCACGCCCTTGCGCACCATATCAGCCGCCGTTTTCAGGCGGGGTGAAAGCACGATCATTTACTTGGAAGCGAGATACTCATTGATCTCGGCAACAAGTGAATCGACATCAACGCCGTGAACCATGCAGGCCTGCTCAACGCTCTCGCCTCTGGAAGCGGGGCAGCCGAGGCAATGCATACCCATCTCAAGGAAGTACTTTGCGGTACCTCTATCGGCGTCAAGTATATCTCCGATAAGCATATCTTTTGTAACTTCGGTCATAATACAACTTCCTTTCCTGTTTATACTTTCATTTTACCACAGTTTTGACGGCATATCAATTATTTTTCAAGCTTTTCGCGGTCGATAATAATTGACTCTATTATATATTTCGGGCGATGCTTGGTCTCGGTGTATATCTTGCCGACATACTCGCCGATAATGCCGAGCATGAACAGCTGAAGTCCGCCGAGCGCCCACACGGATGCGCCTATACTCGCCCAACCCGCGACGGCATGACCTGTCGCCTTGCTGACGATGCAGTAGATAAGCATTGCAAGGCACACGAGCAGAGAGAATATACCGAGAGTTGTGGCAATTTTGAGCGGTCTGACGCTGAACGAAGTTATTCCCTCAAAGGCGAACGAGAGCATCTTTTTCAGCGGATATTTCGACTCGCCCGCAAGGCGCTCCTTACGCTCATACTCGACAGTAGAAGTCCTGAAGCCTATCTGCGGCACTATTCCGCGCAGGAACAAATTCACTTCGTCAAACTCGCTCAGAGCGTCGAGAGCGCGGCGGCTCATGAGCCTGTAATCGGCGTGGTTGAAAACTATCTCAACGCCCATTGCCGCCATGAATTTATAGAATCCCTCTGCGGTGAAGCGTTTGAAGAATGTATCTTTTTTGCGCGAAGAGCGCACACCGTAAACTATATCGTCACCCGCAATAAAGTTGTCCACCATCTTTTCAATGGCGTCGACATCGTCCTGGAGATCGGCGTCGAGGCTTATCACGGCGTCAGCGTATTTTTTCGCGGTCATAAGTCCCGCGAGCAGAGCGTTCTGATGCCCCTTGTTGCGGGAAAGATTTATTCCGGCAAAAATGCCGTCATCGGTGCAAAGGGCGCTTATTATATTCCATGTGTTGTCCTTTGAGCCGTCGTTGACGAAAGCTATTTTGCTCTCGGGCGATATTTTGCCGCTGTCTATCATGGACTGCATGACGGCTTTCAGCTGCCTTGATGTCTCCGGCAGAACTTCTTCTTCGTTATAGCATGGAACAACGAGCCATATATTTTTCATTTTCTCTGTCTCCGTAATCTCTGATTTGTCACTGCTAATATAGCATTTCTGTTCTCTGTTGTCAATAAAGCACGGTGTTTGTTCACAAATACAAACAAATATAAAAAGGCTGTTGCAATACCGGCGATTTTGTGCTTTAATATACTGGTGCAACTTTTTTGGCAAAAATTTTTATCAGAATGAGGGATCTTTAATGGAGAAAAAACGAAGTAGCTTTACAGGGCGCGTCGGTTTCGTTCTGGCGGCGGCAGGTTCTGCAGTCGGACTCGGAAACCTTTGGCGTTTCCCCTATCTTGCGGCAAAATACGGCGGCGGTATCTTCCTGCTCGTCTACATTATTCTCGCGATAACATTTGGCTTTACGCTGATGGTGACTGAAATTGCCATCGGCAGAAAGACCGGGCTTTCCTGCATCAGCGCATATAAGAAGCTTGACAAGCGTTTCGGCTTCATGGGCTGGCTGTCCGCACTCGTGCCTGTTATTATAACCCCCTACTACTGCGTTATCGGCGGCTGGGTCATCAGATATTTCGCCGAGTTCGTTTCGGGTCACGGCAAGGATCTTGCCACAAGCTCCGCCGATTTCTTTTCGAACTTCATCGGAATGAAGGGTGGCATAGTTGACAACCCAATGCTCTGGTTCATCATTTTCGTCGCGCTCACCTCTGCCGTCGTTATATTCGGCGTTGAGAAGGGCATCGAAAAGGTCAGCAAAGTAATGATGCCGATACTCGTTATACTCTGCGTGGTTATTGCAGTTTTCGCGCTGACAATTGACGGCGCGCTCGCGGGTCTCAAATATTACCTGCTGCCCGATTTTTCAAAGTTCTCCTCCGCAACCGTTCTCGGTGCGCTCGGTCAGCTGTTCTATTCGATGTCGCTGGCAATGGGTATCATGATAACCTACGGCTCATATATGAAGAAAGAGGACAACATCGAAAAGAGCGTGCGCCAGATCGAGATATTCGACACCGGTATAGCTCTTCTCGCGGGTCTTATCATCATTCCCTCGGTCGTCGCATTCAACGGCGGTTCGGCTGACGGAATCAACGCGGGCCCCGGTCTTATGTTCATCACCCTGCCCCAGGTCTTCAACGCCATGGGATCAATAGGCGGTGTGGTCGGCACGCTGTTCTTCCTGCTCGTTTTCTTCGCGGCAATCACTTCTTCCATCTCCCTCATGGAGACGGTCGTTTCGATGGTCAGAGACAAGTTCCACTGGAACCGCGTAGTCACGACTGTCGTTGTTACATTGGGTACTGTAGCCATCGGCTCGCTCTCCGTCCTCGGCTACGGCCCGCTTGCAAACTTCAAGATTTTCGGCATGCAGATGCTCGATTTCTTCGATTTCATCTCGAACTCCGTGCTCATGCCAATCGTTGCTTTCCTGACCTGTATTCTTATCGGTCATGTTGTCGGCACAAAGGTCATCGCGGACGAGGTCGGACTTTCCGCCAAATTTACTGGCGAGAAGCTGCACCGCGTGATGATAAAGTGGGTAGCCCCGATTCTTCTCGTTGTTATCCTCGTCGCGCAGGTTCTTTCCGCCTTCGGCATCATCACGATCTGACAGATAAAATTAACGGCGCACCGTCTGAAAGAATCAGGCGGTGCGCTTTTTTGCTATAAGATAGACAGAGATATAAATACACACGCACAGCAGAGTGAAGTTGTTTCCTGTTTTAATAAGCAAAATTATCCCGCACACGGTCAAAGGAATCAGCAACACGGCGGCAAAGATGTCAACAACCTTATCGGCCGTGTGCTCCTCATGTTTGAGCAATAACAAGCTTTTGAGTGCCGCCGCGCCATCCATCGGCTCAACAGGCAGGAGATTGAAAACACCTATCCCGGCACTCAGAGCCGCAAGCTTCAAGGCATTGGGATACACACGCACAAACGGCAGAGCGGCAAGCGAAACAATAAAATTCGCCGCAGGTCCCGCGAGGGCGCAGACAGCCTCACGGCGGTAATCGAGGCACACTTCTCCCCGCTCTATCCTCATGCCGAACACGCCGAGAATTATCGCATCGGGCGGTGCGGAGCAGAGGGTCAAGAGCAAAATATGACCCGCTTCATGCAGAGCACAGCAAAGAAAAATAAGCAGCACCGTTTCGCTTTTGTCGAGCATAAGAATAACGGCGGCGGATGCGGCGAACGGGAAACCTAAATCAATGCGGGTCGTTTTTATATAAAAATGCATCAGATATTTTCGCCGAAAAGCAGACGCGCGGGATCATATTTGAGCCCGTTTATCCGCACTTCAAAATGAAGATGCGGTCCGGTCGCCATGCCCGTTGAACCGACGAGGGCTATCGTCTCGCCCTGGCGAATAACCGCATTCATGGGAGCCAATATCTCGGAACAGTGACAATAAAAAGTTTCAAGCCCGTCCGCGTGGGTCAGGCGGATATACTTGCCGGCAATTTCATCCTCTCCGACCTTGGTGACGGTGCCGTAAAAGGCGGCGGAAATCGGACTCCCCTGCGCCGCCGCGATATCGAGTCCCGAATGTAGCGACGCTTCGCCTGTAAACGGATCGTCACGCCTGCCGAACGGCGAGCTGACCCTGCCGCTGACCGGCATATGCGCGCTCATAGTTGTGTAATAAGGCGAGAAGCTCATTCTATATGCCTTTACATTGAGCTCCGACGAGCCTTTGCCGAGACTTTCGGTGCTCGTTTCTGAATCTTTATCACTGTCGGCAAGCACGCCTGCGGGTTCAAACACAAAGCCCGCGGCGCTCTTTATTTTTCCCCATGCTTCACGCGCGTTTATGCTGTACTGCATGGCGGATTTATATGTATTCTTAATTGTCTCAAAGCTTGCGGGAGACAGCTTGCGTATACCAAAAATCAGACCGACGGCGGCGGCGCAGATAATGAGCTGGAGCAATATAAGACGTGCCCCGGCGTCGCCGCTCTTTTCGCGTTTTGCATTCGGCTCAGCATCGAGCCCCATCTGCGCGCGGTATTCTTCGCGCGTCATGCGTCCGTTTTCCGAGTCCATACATCCGCCTCCAAAATAGATATCATTTAAATCTATGCGGACAGGTCAGATAATATGAAAAGAGGCCGCCGCATTCAAATGCAGCAGCCCGGAATATCAAATTTTCTCAGCCCTTGAGACCGCGTTCCTGTCTGTCCATATCCTCAACGACGATATCGTATATCTCGCCGAGAGACGCGCAGTATTCAAGCACCTTCCACGGCTCATTGGTATGGAAATGAATCTTTATCAGCTCTTCGTCGCCGACGGCAAGCAGGCAGTCGCCTTTGAAATGCTCGGTGAAATAATCGTTTATAACATCTTCGTCAAGATCGTGGCCGTCGATAAGAAGCTGGGTATCGTATCTGAATTCAAGCATGATTTTTCTCCTTTTGCGCCTTGTCATATATTATATCCCTTCATCGGCGGGATATCACAACGATATGTATTTTAACACAGGAACGCAAAAATGTATATAGACAATCTGTAAACATTCGAATAATTAAAGACCCGCCGAAACGGGTCTTTGATTTATCAATTATCAGTCCGAATAGCCGGCGATGAATTCGCGGGTACGCTCGGATTTGGGATTGTCGAACACCTCTTCGGGAGTTCCCTCTTCTTCGATAACTCCGTTATCCATGAAGATTATCCTATCCGCCGCCTCGCGTGCGAAGCTCATTTCATGCGTGACGATAACCATCGTCATCTTTTCGGCGGCAAGGTCTTTTATGACCTTGAGAATCTCTCCGGTGAGCTCGGGGTCGAGAGCGCTCGTCGGCTCGTCGAAGAACAGAATCTTCGGTTTGAGAGCCATTGCGCGGGCTATCGACACGCGCTGCTGCTGACCGCCGGAAAGCTCGCAGGGATAGTTATTCATCTTCTCGCCGAGTCCGACTTTGCGAAGCAGAGCTTTGCCGTTTTCATCTATCTCGGCGAAGATAGCCTTGCGGTTCTTCTTGAAATCCGGGCGGCTCTTTGCATGGATTTTTGCGGCGAGAGTGACATTTTCAAGCGCCGTATACTGCGGGAACAGATTGAAGGACTGGAACACGAGTCCTATCTTGAGCTGATTCTCGCGCTGCTGCTGAGCGGAGAGCTTATCGGTATTGCTGCCGTCAAAAACAACGCCGCCGTCAACGGTTATCGAGCCGCTGTCCGCAGTTTCGAGCATATTGATGCAGCGCAGCAGAGTTGTTTTTCCGCTGCCCGATGAACCGATTATAGCGAGGACATTCTTCTCTTCAAGCGAGAAGCTTATGCCTTTGAGAACCTCGGCATCGCCGAAGGATTTTTTGAGATCTTTAACTTCAAGTATAGCCATGATCAACCTCTGTAATAGTTAAGTTTCTTTTCGAGCGCGTTGAAGAGCAGAGTGAGAACTCCGCAGAAGATGAGGTAGAATATCGCGGTATAGAACAGCGGCCAGATTATGGCGTAGACTTTAACGATATTCTGAGCCGACATAATAAGCTCGCCGACTGCGATAACATTCGCGAGTGAAGTATCCTTGACGAGCGTAATTACCTCGTTGCTCATCGGCGCCATGATACGCTTGACGACCTGGAACAGCACTACTTTGAAGAAGGTCTGGGTCTTCGTGAGTCCGAGCACCTGACCCGCCTCATACTGACCGACCGGGATGCTCTCTATGCCGCCGCGGTATATCTCCGAAAAATACGCCGCATAGTTGATTATGAACGCTATGATAACGGCGATTATGCGCGACCTGAACGGCGTGCCGAACACGAGACCGGGAACATAAAAGACGACCATAATCTGGAGCATCAGCGGCGTTCCGCGGATTACCCACACAAAAGCGCGGCTGATCCAGCGCAGGGGCTTGAAACGGCTCATCGAGCCGAGAGCTATCGGCAGGCCGAGCGGTATGGCCGCAACGAGGGTTATAAAAAATATCAACAGCGTATATTTAAAGCCCCCGAGCAGCTGAGCGTTGACGCCGAGAAAATCCATTTATGTATCCTTCTTCCTTTGAGGTTATCTGACTTCGATATATATTAAACCATTTTTGAGCACAGCGCAAGCCCCGCCGCAGAAAGTCAGCAGGACCTGCGTGATATTTAGTTTGTTGCTTTACTGAGCGATGACTCTGCCTGAGAGGTTATACTTTTCGGCAAGCTTTGCAAGAGTACCGTCATCGTAGAGCTCCTTGATAGCGGCGTTGATCTTCGCGGTGAGCTCGGTGTCGCTCTTGCGGATACCAACCGCATAGACTTCAGAATCTGCGCTCGAGATGACATCGACTATCATAAGATCGTCATAGTCGGTTCCCTCGCCGATGCTGCCCGCTGCGGTAACAGCGTCGATTATCGCGATATCAGCAGTCTTGCTCTTGACTTCCATGAGCGAGGTGCCCTGATCCTTGACGGGAAGGTAGCTCTTGCTGAGTCCTGCGTCCGCCTTGACGGCTATCTCACCTGCGGAGCCTGCTTCTGCGACAACCTTGGCGCCGCTCATCGAAGCGAGATCCTTATACTTTGCGGCGTCAGCCTTGCGGATAACGGCGACCTGGGAGTTGTTCATGTAAGCGCTGGAGAAGTTGATCTGATTCTTGAGCTCGTCCGTTGCGGTCATGCCGTTCCAGATGCAGTCGATAGTCTTGGAGTTGAGTTCGGTAACTTTCGAATCCCAGTCGATCTCCTGGAACTTTGCGGTCACGCCGAGCTTCTCGCAAACAGCCTTGGCAAACTCGGTCTCGAAGCCGACAAGCTCGCCGTTCTCCATGTAGTTCATGGGTCTGAAGTAAGTAATTCCGATGACCAGCTCGCCCTTATCTGCGATGTAGTCCCAATCGGTCTTATCGTTCTTCTTGCAGCCTGCAAAACCGAGTGCAAGCACGAGGGTCAGGACTGCGAGTACAAGTGCAACAATTCTTTTTTTCATGGTGTGTTCCTCCGTGTTGTTTAGTGTGGTTGTATGATATCACATTACTACGCTAAAGTCAACACTTTTTTTCAAAATTTTTTACTATCTGTGAAACGGTTAAAAATGATTTGCACAAGCACAGATTTTTATGCAAAACCACGGCATAGCAATACCTCCCGGTTCAAAGCCCGGGAGGTACGGTCATTTGTGACACACTCTCAGTGTTTTTTACCCTGTGCCGCGACTTTGTTTATTTTTGCGGCTATAACTTCGGGATCGCCGAGATACTGCTTGGATATTACATTAAAGTTGTCGTCGAACTCATAGACAAGCGGAACGCCGGTCGGGAGATTGACTTTCATTATCTCGTCCGGGGTCAGCTTTTCAAAATGCATGACGAGCGCACGCAGTGAATTGCCGTGCGCCGCGATAATAACGCGCTTGCCTTCGCGCATTTTCGGCGCGATCTCGTTTTCAAAATACGGAACGGTTCTTGCAATCGTGTCTTTGAGGCTCTCGCCGAGCGGAAGTTCTGACTTATCTTCGTCTCTGTACTGAGCCTGATTGGCGGGGTTGCGCTCATCGGAGGGCTCGAGCACGGGCGGACGTACATCGAACGAACGGCGCCAGACGAGAACCTGCTCCTCGCCGAACTTCTCGGCGGTCTCGGATTTGTTCAGCCCCTGAAGCGCGCCGTAATGGCGCGCTCGTTGAGCTTATATGATTTTATAACGGGAAGCCATGCCCTGTCCATGACATCAAGCACTGCGTCGAGAGTATGGATGGCGCGTTTGAGATAAGACGTATAGCAAATGTCGAAATCGTATCCGCCGTCGAGCAGAGCCTTTCCCGCGGACAGCGCCTCTTTTCTGCCGTTGTCGGAGAGGTCGACATCCGTCCAGCCCGTGAAGCGGTTTTCAAGATTCCATTCGCTTTCTCCGTGGCGAAGCAACACAAGTTTCATTTTTACACAGCTCCTTTGTTTCAAGATAGCCGGAGTCTCCGACTCCCGCCTGCGGATATATTATACACCTTTTTGGTATGCAATGCTCCGCTTATTCATATTATTTAAAAATAATTTACAAATTCGCATGATTGCCACAGCCAGCTCGCCGATATTTTTCTTGAACAGCTGCCGCGATAATCGGATACACGGCGTTTGTGACAGTCAGATTTATTTACATAAAAGTTTCGGCGAAGATATAAAAGAACACGGTGCGGATTTCCGTACCGTGTTCTTTATACAATAGTTATCTCTCAATCGGAGAAATTACGGGTTTTCCGTCTCTGTCAAGCAGAGGCGTCATGCCGCCTGCATAGCCGTCGGCACGGAACAGATAATTCACTCCGGTCTCTTTATCGACCCAGATTTCCATCGTTGATAATCCACCCTGCGAATAGACATTTTCGAATCTTTCGTTTTTGGCTTTAGACATTAGATTACCTCCGAATTTATCATTTTATCAGCACTGAGTATGCTGACGAGCACATTTTTGTTCGAGAGTGCGGCGGCGAGATCATCTGCGTCACTCACACTCTCTTATTCTGCATTCCATGTATTAGGCTCCTGTTCTTCGGGCTCGGGCTCTGCATGCTTGGGCGCGGCGGGCTGAGATGCCGCAGGAGCGCTTATACTTCTGACATACTGCTCAAGATCCGCGCCGTAACGCAGGACAAACGACAGGACTATCAGCACAATGCCGATAATTATACCCGTGTTTTCCGTCTCATACGAAGACGATTCAAATCCGTAATATGTATAAACCGCGGCGGAAAGTATGGACGCAACTACGGGCATAACAATGCAGATTATGCCGAGACTTCTCATTTTATCGGCACCCTTGGCGGTAAACGGAGTTTTCTCGCGGAGTTCAAATACCAGATAACTGCGGGCTATGACGAGAAGAATCGCATCTGCCAAAGCTTCAAAGAACATCGAGAGAATGCCCGCAAGCGTCTCTTCTCTTGACACATCCGGCAGCTCTTCGGCTACCATTTGGAATATAACATTGCTGTTAAATGCGTACATTGAAACGAAAGCTGAGATTGTTGCGACAGCCGCGATAAAGCAAACTACCATAGCGATCGTGACAAGCACTTTGAACACGTGACAGGCTTTCTGAACTTTTATCAAATTTTGCATTTTGTTTTCCTCTTTTCCTTTTATTTATATATTCCGGCAAAGCCAGTTTTCAACTATCAGGGCATCGGACTGAGCCATAAACGGATGCTCGCTGTTTTCGGAAACTGTCAGCGAACAGCCGAACTTTTCCGCAAAGGCGCGGACGGATTCTTCGGGCTGAAGATTGTCCTTTCCGCCGTAGAGTATGGCGGTCGGTATGCTCCACTGCGTTATCGGATGGGAGATTATATATTGATAGTAGTCCCAGCGCAGAGTATCAACGGGCGAGGGAATCTCCTTTTTGCTTTCGAGTTCGGCTTCCGTAACGCCCGACCAGAGCATCATATTTTTAACGAGCCGCTTCATATCTACTATCGGCGACTGGAACAGCGCCTTTTCAAACGGCATTGCGTTATAGGCGTTGAGCGAAAAATATGCGCCGATACTGCACGCATATAGGCTGACCCGCTCCCAATTTGCGAATGCGTAATCGGATATGGCCTTGAGATCGGATACGCCGCTCCATACATCGCATCTCTTCGGGTCAGTACGCTCACCGTGCTCGGGCAGGTCAAAGCTCAGCGTCTGATAACCCTTTGTTTCGGCTATTGCGGCGAAGCTTTCGGCATATTCCTTGCGGCTCATCTTGCCGTGGACATGGACATATACTTTATTTGAATCCTCGCCCCAAAGTATAGCCGGAATATCGTCGAGCATGAATTTTTGCGTTTTCACTTTATCTCCTTATATTTGCCCGTCTTGCATGAGAAGCTGCGCAGGCTTGTTCTTTTTATGCCGAGCAGGCTGTCCATCTCATCGGCGGCGTTTTCGTATCTTCCGTTGGTGTGGTGAACCAATATGTAATCTACTTCTTTTATCTTTCCGCTTGCCGCATGGCAGAACGCCCTGACGGGAGCGGCGAGATTGAACACCCATATCGGCGAGCAGACGGTCACATGGTCAAACGCCGAGAGATCAACATCAACGGGCTTTATCGGCATCTCCCAGCGGTGCATTCCGAATCTGCCGCACCACCAGAAGCCGAGAGTGCCCTCGGTCATCTCGGTCGATTTTATCTCATAGACTGCGGCTCCGGTGCGGTTGGCTTCTTCAAGCGCCTTTTTTCTGACATAGCCCATGCGGGAAAAAAACACGACAAGGCGCGACGGGTCGGAACCGATATTTTTATAGCTTTCTTCGTTTATTTCAAAATGCTCCTGCTTATAGAATATGACTGCGGCATATCCCGTTGCCGCCTGCAGGAAACCGAAGATAAAATACGAGGTGGACATAAAATTGAACGGGAACATATAAAACTGAATGCATATCCAAAGCATCAGAGTTATTCCGAATATCATTGAACAAACTGTACCGGATTTTTTCTTCGCGAACAGCAGCGCTGCGGCCACAAGATTGGTGATGCCGTTGACTATGAGCAAAGCTATTCCCGAGAATACAAAATCGGTGAAAAGCACATCCGCAAACGGCAGTTTCTTGAAATAGGGCAACATTGCGTCCATTCCCATAAGTCCGCCGCTCGGGTCAATGAGCATAGTGACAGCTCCGCCGACGGCGCCGATGCCAATAAAGAGCGTCCAGAATATTGATATCTTCCGCGCCGTGTTGAATCTCGAATGAGGCGCGGCTTTCTTATTTTCCATTATAAAAGACCTTCTTCCCGGCTGTCAGCGCACAAATTCTCTGATAAGACCTATTACCAAAAGGTGAAGAGGATAATATGCATAGAACAGCCATTTCATGAATCTGTTGATTTTGGGGTTTCGTCCGCGCTTTCCGTTATACAAAAACAACAGCGGTATCGCGAGCGCGACGCAGAGCTGTATCAGCCCGTATATTTTGTCGATAGCGAAGAAATATACAACGGCATATACCGCAGCCCAGAGCATAGACCAGACAATCTGCTTTTTCGGCTCTCCCCTGTTCGTGCCTATAGACAGCACGCTCAGCGACGCTATACAGCTCCAATCGGCGGGCAGCGCGACGGCGCAGATAAGCAGAGTTAAAATCACCTTTGCAGGCATTTTAATTTTGCTGTTGTCTGCTATTCGCAGCAGGACGAGTCCCCATGCGAGCGACCATATGACGCTCGTCTGGTTGAGGATATTCCCATAATAAAACGGAATAAATGAGTGCCAGTCTGCAAAATCGTTTGAAGCGAATATATAGGCAAAATGCGATATCACCGCAAACACAAACAGGCGCGCCGTATATTTCTTAATATTGCGCGTATAGTGATAGCCCTCGGCAATGAAAAAGCACATTATCGGGCAGGTAAGCCTGCCTATGATATGCAAAATTATCGGCAGAGGGTCTGTCGGATAGCCCGGGAACAGAAGCCACGCGATATGATCCGCCGTCATGGCCGCTATCGCGATAAGCTTGAGCATATTTGAATCGAGTCCGCTGCGGGTCAAAGTTTTCTGCATAAATTCACCTCATCGGTCGCCGTGATATATTTCGTCCATCTCGCTTTCGGAGAGATCGGGATTTTTGCTCTTGTTTTCAATGCCGCTCTGCGAGTCCTTTTGAGCGGGGTTGACGGCAGTGGTTTTTCCGATATTGCTTTTGAGAACATAGATCATGCCGGCAAAAATCTCGCCGAGTCTTTTAGTTATCTCGTCCTCGGTGAAGTTGCACACCTTGCGCGCGCAGAGCACGCAGAGTCCGTAGGTATATGTCCACATCTGGCTGAAAAGATGCTCCGCCTGCTCGGGTGTTGCGTTATAGTCGCGGGTTATAATGGCAATATCATTCTCCTTGCCGAACGGCATTATCTCAACAGCGGAGTTGAAGTCGGTCTCGGTCTCGCTGCCGCTCATGAATAGCAGCTGAAAAAGCATCGGGTTTTCGCGGGCGAATTTCACCCACTGCATTCCGCGCTTTTTATATGCGGGCGAGAAGTCCTCCGCCACAGCCATGTATTCGTCGAACACCCTTCTCGCCTTGTCGCACACAGCGGCGCGCAGTTCGCTCATATCATTGAACGCGGTAAAAATCGGCGTTGACGAAGTGCCGAGATATTTTCCGACCTCGCGCGCGGTCATGGCATCGGCGCCGCTCTTCTGCATTATATCAAACGCGGCGTTTATTATATCTTCTCTTGAAAATTTCGGTTTTGGCGGCATAACAGTATCCCCTTTTTGCTTCAATATGTTATATAACATAAGTTACATAACATCTGATTTCAGTATAATACTTTTATATATCAATGTCAAGCAAATATGTGGCTCGAAGCGCAACAGTTTTTGATAAACTGTGGTTCAAAAATGAACAAAAATATACTGTTTAAGTCCTGCGTTTTTCTACTTGACAATCCGTGATTTCGGGACTAAAATACGAAGCATAAACGCGATGACACGGAATAGTAAGCGTTGATACCCTTTCAGAGAAGTGCCGGGAGCTGCGAGGCATCAAGGAGATTCAGCGACGAACTCACCGTTGAGCGGCTGCGCTGAAAAGCCTTTCGGAAAATAGGTGCGGACGGGACGCTGCCGTTAAAAAGCAGGGATATGTCAGTATCCCCTAAGTGCATTCCCCGGATGAATGAATAAGAGTGGTACCGCGGAAGGTTTTACCCTTTCGTCTCTTATGTGGCAAGCATAGGAGACGAAAGGGCTTTTTGCTTGCCTGAAAATCTCACTCACGAAAGGTGATGCAAAAAATGAAAGAAAAAACATCCGCAAAGAACATCGCAGCGAAGGGCTCGTTCGCCCTTGCATTCTCCGTCGGTTCGGTTCTGTTTTCGGCGCACGCCGGCGGTGGCTTCGCAACCGGTAACCAGGCAAACACATACTATGTCGGGCTCGGCTGGCTCGGTCCGATATCGACAGTGATAGCAATGCTTCTGCTGACGCTCACAATGCGCGAGGCGATGATCATGTACAACTCGCGCGGACTCAAGAGCCACAAAGAGCTTTTTGAAACGCTCTATCACCCGCTCGACAAATGCTACGTTCTGTTTGAAGTTTTCTTTTATATAATGGTGCTCATGGCAGTCGCCGCCGCTATATCCGGCGCGGCATCCGCACTTAATCAGTATTTCGGACTCAACTACTATATCGGCATTGTTATTGTCGGCGCGCTCGTTCTGCTGCTGACGATATTCGGCGCAGACCTTGTCAGAAAAGTTTCGACCTATATGGGCATAGCTATTCTTGTGACCGCGATAACTATTTACACCATCGGCATTTTCAAGAGCAAGACACTGTTCACGGTCATGAGCGCAGATTTCAGCGCGGTCGGATTCAAGAATATACCCAAGGCCATTCTCAATGCTTTCACATATGCCGGATTCCAGTGCGTCACCCTGCCGACGATGATAGCCTGCGGCACTCCGCTCAAGGGCAAAAAGAACTGCTCGAAGTCGATGTGGATCTCATTCGTCATGAACTCCGTTGCGCTCGTTCTCTCGGTATTCATGCTGATGTCGTGGAAAGGCTACTACAGCTCAGTCGAGGGCGGCTCGACAATCCCGACGCTGACCGTATGCACCGAGATGGGCATGAAGTGGCTGACGGTTATCTACGGTATCTGCCTGCTCCTGTGCCTCATTTCGACAGGCGTCACAACAACTTTCGGCTTCGTCGCCCGCTTTGAGAACCACAAAGTATTCAAAAAGATCAAGTCGCAGAGAGTGCGCAGCGCAGTTGTTTCGGCGTTCATTATTATACTGTCGATGACCATTTCGCTCGTCGGTCTTACAAATATTATCAAATACGGCTACGGCTACTGCGGATATCTCGCCATCGCCATAGTTGTTGTACCGTTCCTGACGGTCGGTGTATACAAGAACAGAAAATACATCAAAGAGCACCCCGAGTGCAAATAACAGGACTTCACTTTTTCGGAAAGGATGATATAATATGAAGAGAACACTTTTTCCCGGATATTCGGTAGGCACGGACGCATATGAGGATATAAAAGAAATCTGCCCGGCATACGGCAAAAAGGCTGCGATAATCGGCGGCAAGCACGCACTCGCCGCGGCGCAAGATAAGATAATCGCAGCGGCTAAAGAAGCCGGAATTGAAATCATCGGTCCGTTCTGGTACGGCGGCGAAGCATCGGTCGAGAATATTGAGATGCTCAAGCCAAAAGTTGCGGACGCGGACATGATTTTCGCAGTCGGCGGCGGCAAGGCTATCGACACCTGCAAGGTACTCTCCCACTCGACGGACAGACCGTTCTTCACATTCCCGACCATCGCCTCGACCTGCGCATCCTGCACGAGCCTCGGCATACTCTATCATCCGGACGGAAGCCTGCGCGAATATTCGTTCTCGAAGATCCCGCCCAAGCACATTTTTATAGACACTCAGATAATCGCCGACGCGCCGGACAAATATCTCTGGGCAGGCATCGGCGACACGATGGCGAAGCACTATGAATGCACGGTATCTTCGCGCGGCGACACACCGGCTCACTCGGACGCCATGGGTATTGCGCTGAGCTCAATGTGCGCAGTGCCGATGCTCCGCTGGGGCGAAAAGGCTCTTGCCGACTGCCGCGCCCACAAAGTAACTGACGAGCTGACCGAAGTTATCCTCGGAATAATCGTCTCGACAGGACTTGTCTCGAACTTCGTTCAGGTCGATTACACGACCGGTCTTGCTCACGCGGTCTACAACGGCTTCACCGTTCTCAAGAGCACCGAAGAGAACCATCATCTGCACGGCGAGGTCGTCTCCTACGGAATACTCGTTCTGCTGACGGTTGACAAGCAGTACGAAGAGCGAGAAAAAGTATTCAATTTCAACCGCTCCATGGGTCTGCCGACAAAGCTCAGCGACATTCACGCAACTCCCGACGATGTCAGAACCGTTGCCGAGAAAGCGCTCAAGGGCATCGATGTTCGCAAATATCCCTATGAAGTAACTGAGGACATGATTGTTGACGCCATAACAGAGCTTGAAAAATATAACGCGGAACACTGAAAAGGATAGTGATAAAAATGTCTGACTACAACATCAACTACAACCTATACCTGCCGAGCTATTCGATAGGTCCCGACTGCTACAAAGAAATACCGCATGTCACGCGGTTCTTCGGCAAGACCGCCGCAGTCATCGGCGGAAAGACCGCAATGGCTAAGGCTAAAAAAGCCATGATCGACGGCGTTGCCGGGAGCGATGTAAAGCTGCTCGATTTTATCGAATACGGCGGTGATTCGACATACGAAAACGGCGACGCGCTGATAGCGAATCCGACTGTCAGGGACGCCGACATGATATTCGCAGTCGGAGGCGGGCGCGCATGCGACATGGGCAAATATGTTGCAGACAAGCTTGACAAGCCGCTGTTCACATTTCCGACCGTCGCTTCAAACTGCGCATCAGTGACCGCCATCTCGGTCATATACAACCCCGACGGCTCGTTCAGGGAATATTATTATCCGAAGCTTGCAAACCACTGCTTTATAAACTCCGCAGTTATCGCGGATTCGCCGGAGCAGCTGCTGTGGGCGGGCATCGGCGACGCGCTGAGCAAGGAATACGAAGCTGTGTTCTCCTCAAAGGACGACACGCTCTCGCACACGCCGCTCATGGGCAAGCAGATAAGCAGGATATGCACTGACCCGCTGATAGAATACGGCGCAGAGGCTCTGGAATCCATAAGAGAAAAGAAAGCGTCGTTCGCGCTCGACCAGGTGACGCTCGACATTATTATATCGACCGGCATCGTCTCGAACATGATGAGCACGGTTGACAGCTACTATTACAACTCCACCCTCGCCCACTGCGTCTACTACGGCTCGACTGTAACCGAGAACGGACATCACCACCTGCATGGCGAAGTCGTTTCGCTCGGCGTGCTCTGCCTGCTCGAGTTTGAGAAGGACGACAGCGAGGTCGAGCGCATAATGGAGTTCAACAGCTCGATAGGTCTCCCCGTCTGCTTCGACGATGTTGAGATAGACGAGAGCGAATTCGAAAAGATGGCGGACAAATTCGTTCAGACAACCGAATGGGCGCACATGCCCTCAGGCGTGACCCGCGAGGGCTTCATCGAAGCGATGAAATCGCTCAACGCCAAAGGCCGCCGATTCAAAGCGAAAAAATAAAATATTTTAAATAAAAGCACGGTCTGATATTTTCAGGCCGTGTTTTTATATCATGTACAAAATAATAAATATATTTATAAACTTTTCAGCAATTCTGCATATAGTTTTATTGACTTTTGGGCGGTGCAAGTTTAATATAAAACTAACAGAAATCTTTTGAGGCGGTGAAAGATAATGAAAAGCAAAAACGGACTTTCAAACGCAAGGTTCTGGATTCTCGTATGGGGTCTCGGAATCGCCGGACAGATATGCTGGAACATGGAAAACCAGTGGTTCAACACATTTGTCTACGCGAAGATTGCAAAAGATCCGACGATAATCTCATGGATGGTCGGCGTTTCGGCAACGGCAACGACTATCTCAACTTTCCTATTCGGCTGCATCTCAGACAGGATAGGCAAGCGCAAGGTGATGGCTTCGGTCGGCTACATTCTCTGGGGCATATTCACCATTGTATTCGGGCTGACACAGTATCTCGTGCGCGGTAACACGGAGACTTCGTCCGTACTCATGGCAGTCGGCGTTGCGGTCGTCGCGGCAGACGCGATAATGAGTTTCTTCGGCTCGATGGGCAATGACATCGGCTTCAACGCATGGGTCAACGACCACATGAACGACAAAAATAAAGGTCAGATCGGCGCGGCGCTCGCCACTCAGCCGGTCATCGGCACAATAGTCGGCACTGTAGCGGGCGGAATACTCGTCGGCAGCAACGACAACTACATGCGCCTGTTCTTAGTCATGGGCGTTGCGGTTATACTCTTCGGCATATATTGCCTGTTCGCGATGAAGGACAGCCCGGAATTAAAGCCCAGCAAGCGCGGCACATTCGCCCAGCAGTTCTTCAGCATACTCAACTTCAAGAACTACATAAAGAACAAGGAGCTCGCCTGGGTCAATCTCTCGCTCTCCGTCTATTTCATAGCGTTCAACATGTATTTCGCCCATATCGGCAACTACATGATATATTATCTCGGCTTCTCCGCCGACATGATGGGATATATCGAGGGCGTTGCGCTCGTGCTCGCGATGCTGTTCACTATCCCCTGCACGAAGCTGCTCAACAATAACAAGGCTCCCCTGCTCTGCTTTATTTCAACTGTTCTCAACAGCATCGGAGTCGGTCTGCTCGGACTGTTTGTAAGACCCGAGAATGTCAACACAAACTCGATTTGGAACCCGATGCTTCTCATCGGCGTTCTCCTGCTCGGCATGGGCTATGTGCTGTTCCTGCAGAGCAGCACGGTCTGGGGCAAGCAGCTCTATCCCGAGGACGCGAGAGGTCAGTTTGAGGGAATCCGTATTCTCTTCTTCGTGCTCATCCCGATGGTCGTAGCTCCGCTGATTGCAAACCCGATAATCAAAAAGAGCGGCGAGTTCGTTGACGAAAACGGGCTGACGGCATATCTGCCGACCTACACGCTTCTGCTCGTCGGCGCGGCTCTCGTGCTGCTGACGATAATCCCGCTCATCCCCGCGAAGAAATACCACGACAAGCGCATAAGCGAAAAGACAGCGGAGGGCAAAGAATGAGAAGCGATCTTCCGGTAACAAAGCTCGCCGAAAATGTTTATCTGCTCAACGAGTTTGACGGCACGAACTGTTATCTTGTCGTCGGCAGCGAAAAGGCTCTGCTGATAGACTGCGGCACCGGCTTTTGCGACATAAGAGATGCGGCGGAAAAGCTCACAGATCTGCCGATAATTCTCGCGGCGACGCACGGACACGGCGACCACATCGGCGGCGCGGGACAGTTTGAAGAGATATACATTCACCGCGCGGACTGCGAAATGCTCAACAAAGCGCAGATGTCGCTGCTGTTTCGCAAGGCATTTCTCGCGTCAAACGCGCCCGTAAAATCGCATGGATTCAAGACGAGCGACGTAAAACCCGGCAAATACAAAACAAAGATAATCCCCATGGACGACGGGCATATCTTTGACCTCGGCGGAAAGACCGTGCGCGTCAGGCACACGCCCGGACATTCTCACGGCAGCGTCGCATTTATCGACGAGCAGGACAAAATCATATTCAGCGGCGACAATGTCTGCGACGCGCTGTGGATGCAGCTGCCCGGAGTTACGAGCATTGAAGAGTGGCTCCCAAGCGCGCAGTGGCTATATGACATGAGCGCCGACTACAGGATATTCTGGGGTCACAGAGTTCCGCAGCTGGAGCGCGAATATATAGCTCAGGTCATAACCTGGGGCAAGGAAATCATGGCAAAAAGCCGCGGCAACTCAAAGCTGCCGAAGATAACACAATATCCGAACAGACCGGACGGGATAATCTACCGCACCGACAAAGTATTCAGGAAATGAGGGTAAAAATATGAAAAAGAACATCGCAGGCACCGAGGAAAGAGTCTCCGCGTCAAGCAAATTCTGGCTTTGCTCGGCGGACTGCCTTTGCACAACGATAAACAGCCTGCTGACAGGCGGAGGAATGACATATTTCTTCACGAAATTCCTCGGTCTTTCCGAGGGACGCGCGAGCACGGTATGGATGATATTCGCCATATGGAACGCATTGAACGACCCGCTGTTCGGCTATATCTCCGACCACACGAAGTCGAAGCTCGGGCGCAGAATACCGTATATAAGATACGGCGCGTTCTTCTATTCGCTGATTTTCGTGCTGACATGGGTCAGATGGCCGCTCGGCAGTTCGCAGACGGCTCTGTTCATTCAGATGCTCGCAACGCTGTTCCTGTTTGACACGCTCTACACGGCAATCGCGACATCCATCTACGTCATGCCCTACACCATGGCGGTATCGAACAAGGCGCGCAGCGGCATCTTCCTGTGGAAGATATTCTTCACGCTCATCGCGATGGCGGTTCCGCTCGTTGTTTTCCCGCTGATAAAGCCGGAGGTCGGCAGCGACCCGACAAAGTTTCAGCTGATAATGGCGGGCATAGGAATCCTCGCGTTCGTTATCATATTCACATCTACTTTCTTTTACAAAGAGAAAGTCACGACCGAGAGCGACAAGAACGAAAACATTTTCAAGGCAGTCATAGACTGCTTCAAGAACCGCTCGTTCGTCGTTTTCGAGGTGCTCTCGTTTACTGTAGTATTCATTCAGACGATACTCATGCAGGGCGTCATATACTACTTTGACGAATTCGACCTGCCGATGCCGGTAGCCTACGGAGCATTGGGGCTCGGCGCGGTGCTCGGGGTTATACTATGGGCAAATAAAGTCAGGACATGGGGCGTCAAGAAATGCGTATTCATCATGTGCGTAATATTCGCCTGCGGCTCTGCGGCGATGGCGATATTCGGCAAGATAAGCGTCATTGCCGTCCTCGGATTCTTCACCGCAGGCATGGGATTTGCGGGCGGAATGTACCTTGTTCCGCTGATGAACGGCGATGTTATCGACTATGATGAAAGCATCACCGGGCTGCGCCACGAGGGCATGTACGCGGGAGTCAACAGCCTGATAACAAAGCCTGCAATAAGCTTCGCGAACTCCGCGTTTCTGCTCATAGCCAAGGCGTTCGGCTACGACACGACCCTCGCCTCCGGAATGCAGAGCGAATGGGCAAAGCATGGCGTGCTCGTCGCATGGATGGCTGTACCCGCCGCGCTGCTCATAATCTGCGCGATAAGCCTGAAGTTCTATCCCCTCGCCGGAGAGAAATGGGACGAAACCAAAAGAGCGCTCGAAGAAAAACACAGAGACTGATACCAAAAGGGAGCCGGCAATCCGGCTCCCCTGCTTCGCAGGCGCGGAATAAATTTGCGCAACACACGAATTTATTTAAAAAAGCTCTTGCAATTTTCGCGACAATAGTATATAATTCTTAAAGCACTTCGGGGTGTGGCGAAGTTTGGTATCGCGCTTGGTTCGGGACCAAGAGGCCATGGGTTCGAATCCCGTCACTCCGACCATGGCGAGTGTTCTTACAGCATTTGAAAAGCTGTGAGGACACTCGCTTTTTTCTGCTCAAACAGCAGGTCTGTCGTCAGTTGTGTAGCTCACGAACACGCCTTTTCTGGTGTTGACGGTGACGGCTGGGATGGGCAGTGCCGGTTCGTTGGGAATGTTCATTTCCCCCACGCAGTTGTAGTGAATGCGAAGCCGCTGTACCCACTCGCCGTCGATCTTCTCGGCATTGTAGACCTCGATTTTCTCCACCAGTTCGTTGAGCATCCGCGGCGTGAGCTTTCTGGCGCGGGTGTATTTGCGGACGATGGACACGAACAGTTCCGTTGAGGTTGCGCGGCTGCTCTGCTTCTCGATCTCGGAACGGAGCTTTTTTATTTTCTCCGAAAGCTCCTTCTGTTCCTCCTCATAGCGGCGGGACATCTTCGCAAAGCGGTCGTCGCTGAGTTTGCCGGAAACATTGTCCTCATAGATGCGCTCGAACAGGCCGTCCAGTTCATCGTCGCGGGCAAGGAGTGATTTCAGCTCCTTCTCCTTCAGTCTGCGCTCCGTTTCCTCCGCCTGCCGGGAGTGACCGATCACTTCCTTGAGAAAATCGTCCTCGTAAAGGCCGGCATACTTCGTCAGACGACGGATTTCGCCGAGAACGACCTGCTCCAGAAAGTCCACTCTGACATAGTGCGTGGAGCCGCAGGTGCCGCGATTGCCCTTGTAGTTGGAGCAGTTGAAATACTTGATCTCCGGGTTTCCCTGATTGAAATGAAAATGAAGGTTGCTCCCGCAGTCGGCGCAGACCAGAAGCCCGGAAAACATGCTCCTTTCGCCGTCCTTCGCTTGACGCTTTCTCATCTTGCCGCGCTTTTGCTGCACCTGTTCAAAGACGGCACGCTCAATGATCGGCTCATGCACATCCTTGAAAATCGCCCAGTTCTCACGGTCATTCTCCAGTCGTTTCTTGTTCTTGTATGACTTGGAATAGGTCTTGAAGTTGAGAATGTCCCCGCAATACTCCTGCACGGAAAGCATCTTTATGACGCTGGAGCTGTTCCAATGGGTGGGCGGCAGATCCTTGACCTTGCCGGGGCGATTGATTCCCTTGGAGTGCCAGTAGGCGCGCGGGGTCAGGATACCGTCCTCTTCAAGCTTCGCGGCAATCTGCTCCGTTCCGACACCTTCCAGCGTCATGCGGTAAATCCGCCGCACGACCCGCGCCGCTTCCTCGTCCACGATCCAGCGTTTGGGGTTCTCAGGGTCTTTGATGTACCCGTAAGGAGGCTGCCCCATGGGTTCACCGGCATTGCCCTTGATCTTGTTGCTGATGCGCCGCTTCTTGCTGATGTCGCGCGCATACCATTCGTTGAAAAGATTGCGGATGGGAGCCAGCTCGTTCTCACCTTCGTCGGTGTCGATGTTGTCCGAAACAGCGACCAGCCGAATGTCGTGATTGGGAAAGAACTCCTCGGTCAGTCTGCCGACCTCGATGTAATTTCGCCCCAGGCGGCTGAGGTCTTTTACAAACACAGCCGCCGCTTTTCCCTGCTCCAGCTGCTGAATCATATCGGCAAAGCCGGGACGATCCATCGTAACGCCGGAGATGCCGTCGTCAAAAAAATGAACCAGGTTCGTGTAGCCTTTTTCCTTTGCGACCTTGATGAGCAGTTTTTTCTGATTCCCTATGCTGTAGCTCTCGCCGTCCATGTTATCGTCACGGGAAAGCCTCTCATACAGAAAGGCGGTCACGTCACGGGATTTTTTGTTGTTATTCGACTGTTTCACGCAGTCCTCCTTTCCGGGCAGCCGAACAGCAACACTTGTATTCCACAACAAGTATATCACTGTCTCGCCCTGTTGTCATGTATGCGGCGGGGATATGCCCCACCGCCTGGGACTACGCCCCAGCAGATTCCGATTTCATCAGGCGCAGAAGGACACAGCCCAATGTGTTCTGCGTCTCCTCCTTGAACACCGGTTCAACAATAAACGACCTGTTGCCGAAGCGATAGGTCGTTTTCTCATTCAGATCATGTTTTGCTTTTTCGCCGGGTTTTGTCCGCTTTTCCTGCATGGATTACCTCCTTATGGTTGAATTGAAGCTGTGCAGGCGGTCAGAACTTCATGGGAAGAATCTCGTGCTTGCGCCTGCCGTTGTAGATGCGGTAGAACAGGTTGACGTAGCGCTTTACGCCCCGCAGCTCCTTTTCCGCCTTGCCCGCCGCGTAAATAAACTTGGGCTCGTAGGCGCGGAGGCTGTAAATGAGCCGCTCCCGGTCGTACTCGCCGTGGTATAGCTCCACGAAATGGACGATACCCTGAATCACCTCGGCTCGGAGGGAATCAGGGTCGCCGCCCCAGGCTTCCAGCAGGATGGTCAGCGCTTCCTTGTAAAGCTCTGCGCCGACACGCTTGAACTCCGCAAAGGCGGTATTGATGCAGAGGATGCGACCCGTGCCGCCGCCCCGCTCAAAGCCCATATGCAGCCCCGCTTCCTCGGTGGCGGCATAGAACTCGCCCGACGCCTTATCCTCTCCGCGAAGATTGGCGCGGAGCCTGGCGCTGGGGGTAAGAGCCGCAGAAACGCCTGTCTGCATGGCAAACAGCAGAGCTTCATCCTGTTCTGTCATGCCATAGTACACCTTGCAGAGGATCGGCAGGTCGTTGTTGCCGTTCATGTGCTTGCGCGCCACAATAGTATGTTGCCCGTCAAACACATAATAGTGACCGTCACGAAAGCTAACCTTCGGTTCGTTGGCGATACGCTCATTGAACCCGGCTACGATCTTTGCCACCCGCTCGGTGTTCAGCTTGCGCTGGTATGCATCGGGAATCTCCAAATCCCGGCTGCTGACCTCCATCAGCTTGTAGAGTGTCTGAATGCTGTTCATTGTCTGTTTCTCCTTCCAATTTGAGAATGTATTGCTTTGGCTCCTGCATGATTTCAATGACCTGATCTTTGTAGTCCGGCTTTTCCAATAGACCGGGGAAGTTCGTAAAAAGCACATCGCATGTCTCGACCATGTTCCGCGCCGTATAGCGCAGGCTTACCAGTGCCGAATCCTCCGTGACGCGCTTGGAGTCCTTCATATCCTCGTAGCTTTTGTCGATAGTCGCATAAACCTCTTGCTGGCGCTTTGTGCCGCTCCGGGCAGACTCCTTATCTGCTTTGGGCTTCTTTTCCGGGAACACCCTGAGCTGTTCCGCTTTTTCCCGGCGCTCCTCCGGAGATGCGCGGGCGACAGCCGCCACATCGGTTTCTTTAGGTTTGTATTTGCCGCTCAGAAGGTCGTTCTTGATTCCGGGGAGGACTTCTTCGGCTGCGTTTACTCCTTTTGCATAGTTGAAGGCGTTCTGAACAGAGCCTTCACTCATGCCGGACTCTTCAGCGATTCTTTTTCGAGCTCTGCTTTCATTTTTCAAGTGACAACTTTTGTCACTTGATTTTGCGTCTTCACTCCTTCTGTCGCCGCCGTGAATCATTTTCTCGGCGTCATACCGTTCGCCTATAAGATATTTCTTCTGCATCGGTGTCAGATTTCGCCGTCCGAGCTGGTTCTTGCAAATCCAGGAAAGGGCTTCGTAGCGGTTGCTGAACTGCTTTTCATGGGTGCGGAACCCGATGCCCGGATGCGCCTGCGCGATGCGGTAGCGGTTGTGACCGTCCACAATCGTATCGTTCCAGACGATGAGGGGCATGAGCACCAGCCCTTCCTCCAAGATATTTTCTTCCAGCTGGGAAAGCTCGTCCTCGGTCAGCGGCGGGCATTTCGCCTCGAACTCCGGGTCGATGGTCAGTACGGGATTCATTACGGAGCCTCCATTTCTTCGGGGACGTACAGCCCGAGGGCTTCCTCGATGGCTTCTCCGATCTCGTCCATCTGCTGCCGGGTCATCCTGCCAAGGTACTTCTTCACGCGCCGCTTGTCGATGGTCTTGATCTGCTCCAGCAGCACCATACCGGGAAGCTCCAGCCCGTGGATGCGCTCGGCGTAGTAGTGGGTGGGCTGGGACGGCTTCTTGCCGGCCTTGGATGTGATGGGCGCGACGATCAGCGTGGGGCAGTAGTAGTTGCCGGTGTTGTTTTGCAGGACGACCACAGGGCGGGTGCCGCCCTGCTCGGAGCCTATGTAGGGGTCGAGGTTGGCAAGGTACACGTCGCCCCTGCGGTAAATCCAGTTTTCCTTCATGCGGTTTCTCCGTTCCTTTCTTTCGTTTCTTTCGATATTCCTCAAAGCGAGAAAGCAGGTCATATCCAGATATCTCTCGCTGTTGTATCTGTCCTGTGCGTTCATATTGTGTCTCCTTGTCTTTTGTCATTTTGGTTTTTCGGCTATGTATGCTCTCTATTTGTCCTCGACGCCCCGAGAGCAGGGAGAGCATCAGACGGCGGTGTGCTGCACCGCTCCATAGGAATCGAACCTCCCCGCCTTCATTGTGGCCGGGCCGCGAATTACGGAAGTATCATTGTCCCCAACACCTGTCATCGCCTCCACCGGGAGCAGCCCGGCTTTTATCGTGTAAGTTGTATCGCTCGCTCATTTCTGAGGTCGTGGCGCACTCACGAAAGCGGCTCAGGGGTTCAGCCCATAGCGTTGGGAATGTGCCTGATGCCTGGATATTCAGTTTTCAAGGTTCGCTGAGCCGTAAGGCTCTGAGAAAACTGAATCTCCGTATCCCTTGCGGTGAGATTTGTCCTCTCACCTTTCAATGGACATTTTTTTGCCCTTTGTCAGGTATCACGCAAAATATATTTTTGCTTTTTTGCGGATCAGTGCGATTGCGTCATGCACGCTTTGCCTGGTCATGCCGTGCTCCGCAGCATATGCGGACTGGCTTTTCCCCTCGATGAGGCATTCCCGAAAGATCGAACGCTGGCTGTCCGTCAGCGTTTTGCAGAATGCGTCTGTGAGTTCTGCCGTGAGCACCTCGGAGTCGATGCGCTGCCGCGTATCCAGCAGCCATGCGGCCTCGTCCATGCTTCCGCCGTCGCGGATGGCGTCAAGGCTCAGAACCGGCCCGATGGTCTGCTGTTTTGCGTATTCCCGGCGCATCTGCTTTTCCTGACTGAGCAGCAGCCGCATCACCTCAAGGCTGACCTCCGCTTCCTCTCCGGTGGCTTTGATTCTGGCGAAATATCTCTTTCTTCCGTTTTCCTCGATTGCCCAAAGGTCGTAATCGAACTCCTTTAATGTTTTCATGCCGTGATCTCCTTTGAATTTTTGAATTTGGGTGAAATCAAAAATTCGGAGCTCACGGGTAGCGGCAGATGTATTGTTCAAAGCGGCGTTTCATGGAAAAAGTCCTTTCCCGAGTCAAGCCGGGAAAGGACTTTCAACGCCGTACAAAGAAATCGGGCAGCAAAAAAGCGCCGTCAAAGCAGACCGAACCCATTTACCGGTTCAGTCTGACTTTGTACGGCGCTTGGCAGTCTCCTCAGAACGAATCTGATTCTCTCCGCTTGCTCGATTAAAAGTCGGTTTTTGTATTCAGTTTATCTTTTCTGCCTCGGCTTTCCGGAAAACAGGCGGCAGACGGCCTGTTTCGCCTTCATTCTGCGGAAGCAACCACGATATCACCAATCTCGGCGATCTGCTGTTTACGAATGATTACCAAGTCGCCATCATCGATTTGTGCATCCTCCATGGAATTGCCAGATGCTCGGAGAGCATGGAATTCTCCCTTGCCAAAGAAGGACACGGACAGAGGCAGGTATTCCTCGACCTGTGCTTCCCTTTCCTCCGGCGAGCCGCAGGGAATGGAGCCGACAATGGCGGCGGGGCTCACCGCCGGATTCATCCGCCGGATCTTCGGCGTGGAGAGCGTACCGTTTTCGTAGAAAACCATATCCTTCTCCGCCATTGCCACAAGGTATCTGTGTGCGGAGGAAACCGCGATCCTCATGGCTCCGGCGATCTCCCGGACAGTGGGGGTAGAAGAATACCGCTCGAAATAGCTTTCGATGTACTCCCGGATGCGGAGCATAAGCTCCTCACTCTTGCTTCTCATATTGTACTTTTCTCCTATCTGGAACAAAAGTTCCTGATAGCTCTATTATACACAAAACGAGCAGAAAATCAAGAGGGAAAATGAGAAGGTGTGCAATCAGATGCACACCTTCGGGGGAAAATCTTTGAAATTTGTGCTTGACCGCCATTCAGATGGGCTGTTTTCACCGGTTGTTTACTTGTTGCTATTGATTCCGATTCCTAATTATTACTTCTTGCTAAAATGCAATTGCTTTGCCAAGCAATTGATTTTCTGAAATAACCCCGAAGACTCGGCTATCAATACTTGCCTCTCCGTTGTCGCCGAGAACAAAATACTGTCCTTCTTCTAAATGATATTCAATTTGACTATCAATATCACAAGTATAAGGATAGACATAGACACCATTTACATAAACTCGACAATCAGTAAGTTGAACAGTATCTCCAGCAACAGCAACAATACGTTTTATGTAGACAGATTGATTAATGCAAAAAACGACTATATCCTCCCGCTGAACACTTGAAACATCTCTTTTGACTAAAACAAGCTGGCGCGCTTTGAGAGTAGGTTCCATTGATTGCCCATCAACGAATACTACCCTGAAGTTTACTGCAAAGAGAACGCAGACAATTATTGCAACAACTACTGCTATTAAAGATGGATATGCTTTTTTGCACATGCGTTCACCGTAGGATCATGCGTTACAACAACGATGGTCTTTCCTTCCTCGTTAAAATGTCGAAGCGCAGCAAGCACCGTGTCACGATTTCTCGCATCAAGACTACCAGTAGGTTCGTCTGCTAATATCAGCTGCGGTGATTTGACAATGATTTTTGCTAAAGCAACACGCTGCTGCTCTCCGCCGCTAAGGGTGTATATCTTTCTTTTCTCATAACCAGGCAGCCCGATTTGTTCGAGTGCTGACGAAAACAGGAGTTTTTTCTGAGCCTTTGACAGCTTTTTGAAGCGTGCGGAGATGGCAAGGTTATATTCTACGGTTTCCGTATCAACCAAACCATAGTTCTGCATAAGGTAGGAAATGTGATTTCTCCTAAGCATAGTCGCAGTACGAGACGAAAATCCCAAACTCTGTTGTCCACAGATGGTTACACTGCCTTTGTCAGGTTGCTCCAACATGCCAATGATATTAAGCAGTGTCGTTTTGCCGGCACCAGATTCACCCATGATCGAAACAAAGTCTCCCTGATCTATTTCCATGGACAAATTAGTAAACAGATTCCTTTCTCCAAAGCTTTTAAAAATGTTCTCAAGACGAATTATGCTCATTTTAGTCGGCTCCTTTCATTATGCTGTATAGGTTGGCGCGAGAATAACGGCGGCACAAGCAATACGTAACTACAATGTCCACCAAAAGAGATAGGGGTAAGATTAAGATTTCTGCTCGTATGCTAAACATATTTTCTATCAATTGAAGAGTCAGAATACTAACACCGTAAATGAATAACGTGAGAAATATATGTCCCCAGATACATTTTAGCAACGAATATCCTTCAATCATACAAGCAGCAATTTTAACCTTATAGTTTTCACAATAGAGTCTTGCTGTAAAGACTACCAGAGAAACAAGACCGATTAACAAAAAAACAGTCTGAGCCCCATAAATGCGAAGCATGTATAGTTGCTGTGTTATGACATTATCATAATTTTCGGCAACCGAGCGGAGGCCCAAAGTATAAGCATCAATTCCCGTTTCTTTGAAAAGCGCACGTAATTCCGAATATGGAGAATTGGTTTGGGGCTTGATAAAATATGCCCCCTGCGAGATGTAGCTGGTTATAAAAGCCGCATCCAAAAAACGATCTTCCATAACGATAATGATAGGTTGGTCTATAAGGCCATGGTTGGTTACTACTTTCGGGTTATAAGCATAAATCTTGGAGTGTTGGCCGCTATATATTAAGATATTAGGAACACAAGAATACGCTGTTTGTACCCATTCTCGGTAGACATCGATTCTTTCTGTTTTTTCCTGCGGAATCAGTACGTTAATAGTGTTGTCCGAAAGAGTAGATTCATCAAGAACCTCGCCATTAGGAAGCAAGATTGGATTAAAATGTATGTAGTTTCTGTTTACAGTAATATAGTCACGATTTTCATTAGGGAACTGTTCGCGTATTGTTTGTCCTGTCGTGACATCATAATAATAATTGTTGGAATTTATGAGAATTCCATCATACATAGAGACGGATTTTATATAAAACTGAAGATATCCCTTTTCAGCTTCTTTATTGAGCGAAGCATTATTGACGTATATCGGAATAGTCATGTATCCAGAAACCTTCTCTGACAGATTTTTTGCGGTGCTATAGACTGAATATGCAATTGATATATTTCGTATTGAAACAGAGAGAAAAACAGCTAAAAACAAGAGAATCACGCATTTTGAAAGGATTGCAACAAAATAAATTCCGTTTTGAGGAACATTTCCCTTACTGTGTGTGACCTTACGATGAGAAAAGGTAACGATAGTAGCCGCTACTAATGCTACAATCGTAGTAACAACGCCAATAATGAAATATGTCAAATAGAATTTCAAGTATATTCCCAGCGCATCCTTAAAAAGAAGAGCAGCTACAGTGATTGTTATAAATAAAACCAAACCTAACGTTGCAGAAAGAGGAACGCTCAAGTTTTTCAATTCATCGTTGAGAATGCTTGATCCCGAGTAACCGTCAATTCTTCTCAACATATTTTTCTTAGCAATTGACAACATGTAAAATGTTATGCTGATAATGAATAAAAAGGCAGGAACAGTTCCAAACATCCAGAAAGAATAATTTGCTTGAACAGGGGTGCTCTTGTCTAAAGTAACATCCAATCCAAGATTGGATATTGCATCTGACACAATTGTGACGGCACTCTTTTTCACATAATAGATTCCACTTAACAGGTCTGCTCCCTTCAGTTCGTACCAATCAAATATAGCGATATCCTGCGAAAGTGCAGGCAACGCAAGTCTATATGTGATGTAACCCTCTTGGTCGACGGTCGCTATGGACTCATTATCAGATAGGATGATTCCATTATCTGAATCTGACTTAATATCAATGAAATCATCGGTATGATTAGTTTTATAATATTTGTAAATAGATTTTCCTTCTTTAACTGATACGACACGCATCATGATGTCAACGTTTTTCTCATTGAGTGCATTGTCAATTGCACGCAGAAAGTATAAATTACTCATGCCCTCCGGCTTTACGATCATCATCCTGCGCATATTACCCTCCATAGCAGCGACAGACTCACCATCAAAATTCAGAATTGACAGTGCAGAAAGGACACTGAACAGTAGACAAAAACAAAAAATCGCCAATCTTTTCACAGTGACTACCTCCTCTCATTTCTTAATCATTTCATCATTCCCTCTGGGTAAGCCTACCACAACAGCAGCACGGTAGACTTACCCTCACTTTTTGCCAGCCATTTGTTGCACCTTGCAATCAAAAGATTAGATTACGGGTTATTGCTCCACCAAACGCGGCAAGTTCCCAAAACGCCCCATGCGGTTGCTACAGCAGTTTCGTTTGCTTCCGCAACTGCACGAACGATTTCACCTGCACCCACCTGTGCCGATGCCGAATGTCTCACTTCGCGGTGCAGATAAGACGATTTTGCCATGAACCCAGGAACTGTTTCCCATGCCCAATATCCGCCGCCTACGTTCTCGCTGCCAGAAGCAGCTGCCGCAACAACGAGACAATTAGCCATGATCATGATGCAGAGCATCATGGCAAGTACACGACTAACTTTCATTGGTGTTTTCCTCCTTCCTTTAAAAATTCTCTAATCAGTCACAGTCATGACAGTTACGAGTCCAAACACAGCTTATTGTACAAAAGTGCTATACCTTCTCTTAAGTCCTTTACTAAAGATTTTTAGAGTCAGCAGTATAGCGCAATAGACCAATACCTTGCGGATTTTCTCTCTTCACTTATTAGACTTAGAAGCAAGCAGATTCTTACAAGTAAAAAAGAGAAAGCAAAAATATATTTTTGAGCGTTTCAAACTATACATGCCAAACTTTTTTGTGTGATAGGATAGTTTGAAACCGTTAGAAGACCCCCAACTTCTCTGCCGCCGAGATCAGCGGGTCACACAGCATGGGCTGCTCGAAGCTCCCGCCGATCAAGGAGGTCACATGGGCGAAGGGGTTGAAGCAATACGCCAGCCGTGCGGGCTGTGAAAGGGCGGCAAGGTCGCTGTAAAAGGGTGTGACCATACCAGAGTCCTCCTTTCGATTATTTCAAGAAACATATACTGCTGCGATTTCAGGATGCTTAACAATCTCGCACATGCTCCGCAATACATGCTGCTTAATCAAATTTTGTACAGATTTACCTTAACTTGGAAGGAAAAATGTAACCATCAGTTTTCTCTCCTTTGAGCAACCCAAAGTGCTTTCCAGGCGTAAAAAATGTTCAATGCCAGCAACAGGGCACAATAGAGTAGACTACTGATAGCAAGAATCAGTTGAAAGTCACGCCATTCCGAATAAGAAACCACTTGAAAGCCCAGTACACAAAGATGACCCAGCCCATATGCGATGGGGATCAGGAGCAAATACTCTGTCCAACGTCGGAAGTGTTCTTTCTTACGCACACCGAACCAGACAGCACCGAGGATAATAAACAGAACGATGTTAATTATCAGCCAGTATCCCAGAGAAAGCCCTGGTAAAGCAACCCAACCACCGTTATCTGGATCTACTTCGCCATAGAGACACAATGAGTCATTGCTGGAGCTTTCGTTGATATACTGTGTGAAGTAAATCAGAAGAGGCTTGCCTCCCTCCGGAGATACGGTCACAGCCCGCGCACCGGGTTTCTTGAACATTTTATCCCATGCCGAAGTCCATGCTTCCAAATGGTAAACCGTATTACGCTCATCGGGGTCATCGATCTGTTGGATCATATAATTTGTGACCTTGTTGCTGAAAGAGAGCGTAACTTCACCAACTTCGGTTTCTGCGACAGTCACCAAATCCGGTGTATATTCAAAATATTCCGGCGCTGTAAGAAGAGAAATGACTGACAGCATCAGAGCCAGCAAAATAGCCACAGTACACAGAATAGTTTGAATTTTTTTCATCAGCAAAGTCTTTTTAAGCCGCTTAAGCGGTGCTGCATTGATATCAGGCTTAAACTGTATCTCAACCGGTTCTTGTAAATTTTTCAGTTCCGCACGGCACTCTGGGCAGTCTTTTAGATGTTCCTTGATAAAATTCGCAGTATCCTCCGATACCATGTCTTCCAAATAGAGCGGCAGAATGTCTCGGACAATGTTGCATTCATTTTTCATTATTGGAAACCTCCATTCCTTTTTGTATCATTTTCCGTGCCCGGTGATAAGTAACACACGCCCAGTTCTCCGTTTTATTGAACAGTGCTCCGATCTGCTTAAAGCTTAATTCACCGAGAGTTCTCCACATAAAGACCTCTTTGTACGGATCATCCAGTTTGTGAAGCAATCGCTGTATTTCCACAACGGTTTCCTTTGAAAGGATGGCTTCCATCGGCTCTGGCAAAAAGCAATCAGAACCGCTGATATCCGGCCTTTCCAAAGTATACTCCCTTTGGAACTTTTTCCTGTGGGTGAAGTAGCAATTCTTTGCAATTTGGCAAAGCCAGACACGGATATCGCAGTCACCCTTAAAGCTATCAATTGAGGAAAGGGCTTTGAGGAAAGATTCGCTTGTGATTTCTTCTGCGAGGGCTTCATCGCGTGAAAGTTTCAGTATGTACAAATAGACATACCTGAAGTGTTCCTCAAAGGCTGCTTCGATGTCGCTCATATTCCTGCCCTCCCTCCGTTATAAGAATTCAGGTCTTCCATACACTTTAATTATATCATACAGAAACGAGTTTTGGCGTTCATTTGACAGCATAGACTGTGATTTACCCATCTTTCATCCTGATAGCCCTATTACACATTTCGGCAATGAATAACTACTTGGTAACATTTATCAAAACCACCCCCACTGCGTATTAAGCGGATTGGGGATAATTGAATCCGTATATCTGTGACTCTTAGTCAGCAGACGGAAATCGGTCTGATCCGTACCAAATGGGGTGTAGATTCGCCCTGTGTCATGGACATTGCCCAAAAGGTCATATCGCCAATAGCGGATATAACCTGCCTGTGTGTGCATCCCGTCTTCGTTACATGAAACCTCCTCGTGTATTACGATACAGCGAATTGATTTTTGCTCAACACAGACTACATGTTAATTCGGGAAAAGAGCGGGGCTCCTCCCCTTGTCGCTGTTGGTTGATTAGCTCATCCAACAAAGCTTGAAGTGTACCATACAATCGCCCCCCAAAGATTAAGATTCTTCCCTCTATTTATTAGACTAAGGAAAGAGCTGAATCTTACAGAAAAAACAGAAAAAAAGAAAATATATTTTTGAGGACGATTAATTTGAATTCCATCGCTATAAGAATCCTGACCCGCAAAAACCAGCGAACAATATAGCTCTCACTTGTTCCTGTCTCTGAAGCAATTCGCTCTCTTGTTTTCTGTGCTGCAATCAAGTGGTCATTTTGACCACTTGATTCTGGCAGATTGCTTTTCCGATCTCCTCCATGTGTTTTTTCTCTGCATCGTAACGCTGCCCGATCAGATATTTCTTCTGCTGGGGCGTAAGATTTCGCCGCCCGAGCTGGTTCTTGCAAATCCAGGAAATGGGTGTTGTATTGTTCAAAGCGGCGTTTCATGGAAAAAGTCCCTTCCCGAGCCAAGCCGGGAAAGGACTTTCAACGCCGTACAAAGAAATCGGGCAGCAAAAAAGCGCCGTCAAAGCAGACCGAACCCATTTACCGGTTCAGTCTGACTTTGTACGGCGCTTGGCAGTCTCCTCAGAACGAATCTGATTCTCTCCGCTTGCTCGATTAAAAGTCGGTTTTTGTATTCAGTTTATCTTTTCTGCCTCGGCTTTCCGGAAAACAGGCGGCAGACGGCCTGTTTCGCTTTCATCCTGCGGAAGCAGCCCAGATTGATGGGATACTCCGACTTGCATTTTCGGCAGTAGACCATTTTGTGTCCCGCTGCGTCGGAGAACACCTTCTCTACCAGAAAACTGCAAAAGGGGCAGTGGATCTCCCGGAGTGTCAGCGCGGCGGATTGCCTGCGGGAATCGGACAGCCTGCGTGACACATCCGGCGAGAGCTTACGGGGAGCGCTTGATTTTCTCATCCTGCGCCACCGTCCTGTCCCAGCCCCATTTCCTCCGTGATGTACTCCGCCAGCGGGCGGTAACACAGACAGCCCAGCTCCCGCAGCCGAATGAGAAAGGCGGAGAAGGACACGCCCATTGTATTTGCCATTTGCTTGATCCTCAGCTTATCCGTTGTTCTCATAACGCTGTCACCGAATACGAGGATACCTTCGGAGAAGCCGTGCATGGCAACTACGTTGCGTACCATGAAGCGCGGCATTAGGAGCGCCGCGCCCATCCGGTCGATCAGCGTTTCATGGAAGCTGAACAGGTTTTTGAAGTCCTCCTGAGAGTAGATGCGCTCGATATCAAACTCTCTGTGGAAAGCAGCAGAGGGAACCGCCCTGTCCATGATGTAGTGGGCGCACTCGTGGCTGATGGTGAAGCGCCGCCTGCCGCTTTCGTGCTCCTGCCGCAGACAGCGCTCGATCACGATGGTACCTCTTGGGTAAATGCGATTTTTGATTTCTCCGTTCTCATACACACAAAGCGGGGTTGAACCGTCCGCAATGAAGCCGATCTTGTCGCTGTCCTCCTCGGCAAAGCTGCGGTACAGCAGGGGCAGCTTCAGAAAGTCCGTAACGAACCCCTCGATGTCCACGCAGCAGGTGCGCTCCGCTTCCTTCCCAAGATATTGGCGAATTAAACCTTCGCCCAACTCATCGAGTTCCTCATAGGAAAAAATCCTCATGTCTCACAAACACCTCCTATGGGGAGCGGTCAACATACCAGCGCTGACCCTCCCGATACAAATATCTTACCGCACGACCGATTTTGACGGTGTAGCGGACGCCTTCAAACTCATCGTGAGAAGCAGTACAGGTATGAAGCACCTTTGTCACCTCCCACTGTCTGCCGTCATGCCAGCGGATAAAAAGCGGGCGGATCACGCCGTCCGTATCCACCTCCGCGCTGACGGACACATATTTTTTCTGCATGGGCAATACCTCCGTCAAAGGGCTTTGATCACATGTGTGGCTACGCCCTGTACCCGAAGCCCGGACACATAGATATCCTCCATGTCTTTGTTCTCCGGGTGGAGGTAATAGCTCTGCCGGTCATCGTCATATAAGAGCCGCTTCAGCGTGTTTTTGTCCTCATCGGTGAGGGCAACGACGATCTCTCCAACCTGAGCGGTGTGCTGTTGCCGGATGATAACCAAATCCCCATCGTCAATCTGCGCCCCCGTCATGGAGCTGCCGGAGGCGCGGAGGGCGTAGAAGTCTCCCTTGCCGAAGAAGGACACGGACAGGGGCAGGTATTCCTCCACCTGGGCTTCCTTTTCCTCCGGCGAGCCGCAGGGGATAGTTCCCACAATGGCGGCAGGGCTCACCGCCGGATTCATCCGCCGGATCTTCGGCGTGGAGAGCGTGCCGTTTTCGTAGAAAACCATATCCTTTTCCGCCATAGCCACCAGGTATCTGTGTGCGGAGGAAACCGCGATCTGCATGGCTCCGGCGATCTCCCGGACAGTGGGGGTAGAAGAATACCGCTCAAAGTAGCTTTCGATGTACTCCCGGATGCGGAGCATAAGCTCCTCGCTCTTGCTTCTCATATTGTACTTTTCTCCTATCTGGAACAAAAGTTCCTGATAGCTCTATTATACACATAACTCGGAGAAAGTCAAGAGGAAAAAAGATGCTGACTCAAATATATTTTGGTCTTGTACATCGATCTTGCTTTATCAAACAAATATATTTTAATCAAACCATTGTCCGCAGTTGAAAACAGCCACGCCCTATGGTATCATATTTGTAGAGTATCGACTTTAGGGGGCGTTTATGATAAGTGAATTCAAGATTCATAAAAGCAGTATGCTTTATGACAATAAAACCGGCGTGATTTTCGAAAAGCCATATAATGAGTTTGCTCAGGCTCATTTAAATAGCCATAATAATAAGTATTTGCAGGCTTTACAGGACATACTTTCAAAAAGTGCTATAGACGGATCTGTGGTTGAACTTTCGCCTGATGCAATAGAGCAGTACTTTAAGTTAAACGGCTTCACCGAGTTGATCCTTAAAACGACTGATGAGTGCAACTTGCGCTGTAAATATTGCGTATATTCGGATCATTATCCGTACACAAGTAAATATAGTCATAACCGTATGTCTTTGGACGTAGCGGTATCTGCTGTTGATTATTATCTTAATTGTATAATAGATCAGCAGCTTTATTTGCATAAAACGCCTTTTATTGCCTTTTATGGAGGAGAACCTCTCTTAAACTTTGACATCATTAAAGGAGTTATTGAATACATCGAACAGACTTATCCTTCCCTATTAGTGCATTACACCATTACAACTAATGGCATAATGCTAAGAGACCAGCAGATGGTGGATTTCCTAAAGAAACATAATGTGATTATTTGTGTTAGTATCGATGGGTATAAAGATAATCACGATAGAAATCGTTTAAAATCTAATACTGCCCCAACTTATGATGAAATATGTAGAATCATTCAAACCAATTTTGAGGATTATCCTCTTATTTACAGCCTTTGCTGTATTGACTATCTTACAGATTTAAGAAAACTATATCAGTATTATATGAATAGTGACAGGATGAGTGGAGGGGGTATGCCCCATCTGTTAAGGGTAAGCCAAATTTTTGATTTAGGTACGGATTACTATGATCAGTTTTCTTCTGAGCATAGAGACCAGTTTGCGATGGATTACCGTTATCTAGAGCAGGAGTATATCAGATTGGCAAAAAACGGAGACAGCAATTGGTTTCTTGACCTGATGATAGGTCAAGAATTGCTACATGCCTTTGACAGACCGAAATTTGGAAATATCGGAGGTCTTTATGTAGTCAATGGGTGCTGTATTCCAGGTGAAAAAATCTATGTTTACCCTGATGGAACTTTTGGAGTTTGCGAAAAGGTTGGCTTAGATGATATTAAAATTGGCGATATTAAACACGGGCTTGACTTTAAGCGTATTTCTCATTTAATAAATAAGATGAACCGCATCATGTCTGACTTCTGCGGAAATTGCAATATATCGAGTATTTGTTCGGTGTGCTTCTCTCAACTCGTTTCGCCTGATTCATTAGGTCTTACGGCTCAAAAATGTGCTTTGCGAAAAGCCGCTTTTTTCCATTGCATAGAGGTTATTGCTGAAATAGAAAGAGCAAATCCAAATTTCTTTGCAACAAAAGTGAACACTTTAGTCAAACGAAATTTAAACGCCGATATAACTGAAGGACTGCTTAATATCATGCTAAGTTAATCTGCAATCTTTGGATTCTGCTTATTGCTCTGGATAGGTGTTCTAATATTAGGAGGTATTGTATGAAACAGTTCTGGACAATCGTAAAGGACTACATGCGCAGACAGAAAAGGCTGTTTGTTGTTTCTTTGGTCTTATATTTGATTACAGCATTGCTCGCAATGCTGCCTGCGAAGATCCTCCAATTGACGATCGATGTAGGGTTTATGAGGTCGGATGTACAAGCATTAGTTCTCTGTATTGTTGCTTTGCTGCTGACACACGCAATAAAGTCACTTTTGACCTACTTGTCAAATAAAGGCATGATTAGCTTCGGCAATGGTCTATTGAAAAGAGTAAAAAGCGTGATTTACGATTGTCTTATGGAAAAAGATCTGTCTTTCTATTCTGAAAATGAGATTGGATACATAAATGCTAGAGTTGAAGAAATTGATTCCATTGATACGCTATTTTCATCAACTTCACTATCTGTGTTGTCCGCTGTTTTAGAGTTTGTTTTTGCATCGATAATCCTTTTTTCGATTAACTGGAAAGTGCTTCTGGTTTTATGCATACCAATTCCAGCTCTAATACTTATATCTGTTTCTGCTGCTAAAAAAATGGCAAAGCAAATAAAGGAGTCTCTTGATAGTAACGCAGAGTATGCCGGCAAGATACAAGATTCGTTGAGGGGAATGGAGACTGTTAAATCTCAAGGGCTTGAGGAGTATGAAAATATAAAAATCAATCAATATAATAGTTCTGCGCTAGAGAAACAAAAAAAGCAATCAAACACTTTAAATGCATTTACAGTTGGTATGGGTTCTGCTAGCTCCATCATTACAGCAATTGTCTATTTGATTGGTGGGTTATTCTTTATTTCTGGGGATCTTACTATGGGTTCCTTTGTAGCAATATCAACCTATGCTGGAAAGCTATATTCTCCGATTTTTAGTTATATCGGAACATCTATTGTTGTTCAACCAGCCATTATTGCGCTCAATCGTGTTGCTAAATTCTTTTTCGAAAGCAGCGTAACAAAAGAAGACAAGACACAAAGCATTGATTCTATACAATCAATTGATTTTTGCGATGTGTCATTTTCCTACAATGAGGATGACGATGTTATAAAGAATTTTTCAATGACTATTAAGAGTGGAGATAAGGTTCAAATCACAGGAAAAAATGGTTCCGGGAAAAGTACACTAATTCGATTGTTGATGCAGTTGATTAGCCCGACAAAAGGTGTCATATATATAAATGGGATTAATGCGGTGAATGTGAGCAAATCATCGGTAATTAGTCAAATATCATATGTGTCACAGCGAAATTATGTTTTTAATGAGAGCATACGAGCAAATATTACATACGGTATTGATCATCCTGATCAATCAAAAGTCGATGAACTTATTTCTCAATTGCACTTGGACATTATTGAAGAAAGGCTGTCCTCGGAGGGGAATGATCTGAAAATTGGCGAAAATGGATGTAGGCTTTCTGGCGGCGAAATCCAGAAAGTATGCATTGCGCGTGCTTTCCTACTTGACAGAAGTATATTCATTTTCGATGAGGCAATGTCGAATTTAGACGTTGATACTATTAGTTATTTAAAGAAAAGAATACAAGAATCAAATGCCACATGGGTTTTGATTGATCATCAGAATAAGCTTTCGGGTTTTAAAACCATTGTGCTGAAATCTGAATAACAAAGGAGGTTTGAATGTGCATTTACGTTAAATTTGGGGTTGGCTGGGCTTTACATAAGAAGGGTGCTTATGCGTATCTATCGAACGCTTTAACATCTAATGTTTATATTCTCGATCAAGACAAAGTTCAGATTGCCGCCGAGATCGCCAACGTCGCTTCATTGGCAAAGTTATATGAAACATATGGTAATCTATGGACAGCTTTCCAATCAGAATTAGAAGAAGCGAATGCTGTGTTTTATTCAAATGATGAAGAACTCCATAATACCGCGATTGACCTTGGCTCAAAAATGGCGGCAAGTTCTTCATTTATTGTCCGCCCTCCCAAACTCTCAAGAATCACATTGCAATTCAACGACAAATGTAACTTGAATTGTAGAAAATGTGGAGAAGTAACTTGCTTTCCATGCATGTCGTGTAGCGCAGCTAACACTAATCGTGTAATTTCTCAAGAACAGGTGATAGGCTTTTTTGTATATCTTTCAACGTTCGGATTGCCAGATTTACATATTCTGGGGGGTGATCCGTTGATGGACTATACCCTACTCCAACATGTGGTTAGTGCCTATAAACAGTTGGCTCCCGAAGGAAACATTTGGGTCTATACTAATGCTGTATCTCTTATTGAGTATAGCAATGAAGAACTCGACTTCATCAAAAACAACGTGAATATACTACTCATTCTATGTGAGGAGAATCTATTGAGAATGGACAGCATTATCAATGTTATGCATAAAAGTCAGATTAGATTCGAAGTACAGTCTCGCGATTTGATGCAAGAATTTGATGAGTCAGTTCTATGCAACAACACGATTGACTTTATCCAAAAAAATAAACTGCCCATCGTCAGCCATTTAAACATGAAGCGTAACGTGACGTTGTATTCGAACACAAACGCGGGAATCAGAAATCAGTGCTATGACGGGAGAATTTTCATATCTTTAGATGGTTCTGTGGGTGTTTGCAAACAATATTTGCTTCCCTTGTCAATAATAAATAACAAAAGTTGGGCAGATATTATTCACCAGTTGGCGAAGATGTGGAAAAAGACATTTACATCTCCAGTATGCGAAAATTGTGGGCTTTCAGCGCTGTGTATTTCATGTCAACGTCTACATGAACTGTATTTGAAGCAAAGCACTGAATTCCCGCGTGCTATTTGTTTTACTCAGCAATCAGGCAAAAACAAACACAGAAAGGAGGAGGAAATACATGCATAAAGCTTCTACTAAAGGGTTTTGGAAATGCCTTGCTGCTTGTACTGCAGTCTGTGGAGCTGGTTGTTTAGCTTGCCTTTTAGATGGGCCAATCTTTATTGCGGACACAGCAACCGGCGGTGCCGCTCTAGCCTCAGGCTCTAGCGCAGGACTTAAATAACATCTAACTGTTCTACCTTACAACTATGAGCAAAACGAAAGCCTTGTAAAGCTACGATGCTATAGATTGGTAATTATAGCTGATTTTGCGAGAATTTCAGGGTTTTGCTCAATCATACTACCCTATTGAAAGGAGGTGGTGATATGAAGCAACTTCAAACAAAAGGGTTCTGGCTTTGTGCAGCTGTATGTGTTGGCGGATGCTTGGCATGCATTAGTGACGGGCCTGTCATTATTGTTGATTTTGTATCTGGTGGCACAGCTTTGACTACAGGAAGCAAAGCATAGCAGATAAATAAGCCCTGGTTGCTGGGTTGAATTGAGATTCATATTGAAATAATCCTAGTTTGGAGTTTCTGATATGTATCTTATCTGTTACCTCTTTATATTCCGACTCTGTTCTATTTACAGAGTCGGGTTTTCTTTGTTATTGAGAGTGCACATTTTGTAGAGAGACATTCAGGGTGGCATGACAAACGTGGCAAGCAAGGTCTTTTGGAGCCAAAAGACACCAGGCGGAGACTCTGACGAGTCCCCGCCTTTTGCTTGATGGGGCGTTCCCCATACCCCCTGTAACACAGATTTCATCTGTGGCTGCGCGATGTGCCATCGCTATTTTTCCTCGCGCTGCCGCTCGGTGGTCTGCCGGTTCTGTTCGTTCAGCCCCAGCAGACAGGCGGCGTTCGCCTTGTGGATCAGCAGCTCCCGCATCTGCTCCTGCGCCCGGTGGTACTCGGCGTAGGCCGCCTTTTTCTCTGCCAGCAGCCTTGCAAATTCCTCGTTCAGGCTCCTGACCGTGGGCAGCTTTTTCAGGCCAAACGCATCAAAGGCTTTCTTCGCCGCCTTGTGGATGAGGATATCCCCCTCATGCTCCGCAAGGTATTTTTTCGAGTACCCCGCCTTGCGGTAGCCGGTGTAAACGCTGCGCGTCCTGGAATAGTTCATGATGTGCGTCCGCAGGGTCTGTATCTCGCTCATACGTGCTTCCGCCGCCTTTATGGCCGCCTTCAAATCATAGAACCGCTTCTCCGCATCGGCGGCGGCATTGACAAGTGCATCGAAATCGGCAAAGCCCTTTTCCTCCAGATATATCAGCGTCTTTGCCATCTGCTTGAGCTTTACCACCTTCATCGCCTGATCGTAGCGGTAGCCTTTCCCCGAATTGAGCTTTGCCTCAATATCGGCAATCAGCGTAGCGCGCTCCCTGCGCTTCGGATATTTCTTTTTGACGAATGGCTTGTGCGTTCTGCTTCCGGTGAGAACCGCGCGCAGCTCCTGTTCGGAATATCCCTCGCCCAGGGACTCCAGGCGGATGCTCTGTTTCTGGTTTTCGTGCCGCAGCGACAGCCTGCCCTTTCGGGCAACGGAATAGCCGGAATCCTTCAAAAGGGCTAAAAGTACGTCGAAGTCCTTGGGCTGCTTTTCAAGCGCAGCGTCTATCGCCATGCGCAGAAGCTCGCGGTTGGAGAGCTTGTCGTGACCGCCGCGCCATTTGTTGTAGCTCAGCCCGTGTTTCTGTGGATTCTCCACCACGGACAGCCGGTGCTCGGCGCAGATCAGGTCGGACAGCCTGCGGACAGCGCGGTAGCTCCCGATGAAGTTCTTGAACTTTTTCGTACAGTCCAGCGCCGTGGAGTTCCAGTAGATGTGGTTGTGAATGTGCTTTTTGTCGGTGTGGGTGCAGACGAGAAAAGCGTGCCGGCCCTTTAGGAAGCGCTTGGCAAATTCATATCCTATGCGGTTGGCCTCCTCCGGCGTAACCTCTCCGGGCTTAAAGGACTGCCGTACCTGATAGGCGATGACGTCGCTTTCCTGCACCCGTCCGGTCAGCTCCCGGTACTCCCGCTTGGACAGGGCAAATTCGGAAACGGCGGTCTCCGGCTCGCAGGCGAATGCGGAGATCAGCGCGCCGCCCTCGGTCTTATCCGGGTTCATGCCGTACTCCGTCCGGTCGGCAAGGCACTGCGCCAGCGTCTTGCCTTTGTTTAAGTGCATGGGTATGATTCGTGTGGTCGCCATATTCCCTCCATGGAAAAAGGCGCAGGAGGGAGCCTGCGCCTTTTCACATTCCGCATATTCCGTTTATCCGTAGATTCGCTCCTTGAGCAGCATTCTCATACCGATAAACCGCGCTGTGAGCTTCACCGCCAAATAGTGCAGTCCGTAGGGGGAGAGCAGAAACGCAATGCCCAGACAGATGCAGCCGTTCTGCACGTTGCCGTCCACAAAGTAAAAAACACCTGAAAGCAGAAACAGGGCGGAGGCGATGACACAGACCACGGCGGAAGCCTTGAGCGCCAGCGTGAGCGCCCATTCCACGATCCACAAAACCAGCATAAGGGGCGCAAGCAGCAGTTTCAAAATGAATTTCATAGTCGTTTTCCGTCCTTTTTGATTTCATTATACAGAAAGAGCTGCCCTAAAACAAGGATGCCGGCAGCATGGGCTTATCGTATATTTCTGCCTGCTCACTGAATGGTGGACAGCTTCATAAGAATTTTGTTGGCAAGTCCCCATAGCTGCTTCTGCTTTTCCAGAATCTCCGTAAGGTCGGTGTCGTAGGCTCTGCCGCTCTCGTTGAGCCGCTTGGCGATCTGGTTGATGTTGTTGCTCGTGTAGCGCAGAAGCGAGATCATCTGCTTCAGCTCCGGCAAATCCAGCCTGATCACCAGCCCGTCCAGCGCCATCTTCCGCAGGAACGCCTCCTGATTGGTAACGCCGATCCGCGCCATCTTTTCTTTCAGCAGCCGGTGCTCCTCCTCCGTCAGGCGAAGGGAGATGCGGATGTTCCGGCGCATGAACTGCGCGCTCACAGGGACGGCTCCTTTGTCTTTTTGACGGCCTCCGCCGCCGCTTCGGGCGGTCTGCTTTTCAGTCTGACGAGCACCGAGGGCCTGCGCTCATGCGCCCTTGCGTCCTCCCGCGCCAGCTTGGTAAACAGGTCAACCAGCCCGCTGTGGCTGTTCACCGCCAGATAGCAGTTCCGATCCGTCCCCCATGCGTCGGGGTTCTCCGAAACGGGAACGGTCTTTGCCCATTGTTTGTTGTCCGCAGAGAACCGCCCGTCCCAATCCTTCTGCCGAATGGTAATCGCCAGCACATACAAGATGCGCTCATGCCCGAACTGCTCCGCCACCTGCGCAACGGCTTCCCTGTGCAGGACGTTATCGCAATAATGCTCGGAGATCGCCTTCTCGATGGCCTCCTTGCAGGCGGCGCTGGCCTTGTTGGAGGCACGGTAAAGCTCCAGCTCGCCGTTTTCACGGGCGTGCTCGGCGGGAAATCTGTAAACGGGAATATCCTTCATATTGGTGCATCCTTCCTTTCATTGAGCTGTAGTGAAGCGGCTCCGACAAAATCCGTTTTTCGCCGGAGCCGCCGTTTTTTTAGCGTTCCTCCTTGCCCCTGTGCCTGATTTTGTCCTCGGCGCAGGGCTGGGACAGCGGCGCTTTCAGCTTTGCCAGCACGGAGGGACGCTCCGCCTTTGCGCTCTGCACGGCGGGCGCGTCCTCCGCCATCTGCTCCATGGGCGTGCGGTCGTCGATGTTCAGCTCGGCGTTCAGCTCCGCAAGCCGCGCGGATTTTATCCGCAGCTCATCCTCTTGCGGGAAGGGCTTGCCCAGCTCCGCCTTTGCCGTCTCCATCTGCGCGGTGAGCGCGTCCAGTGTGTTTCTGACATTCTGCAATCTGTCCGGCATGGCGTTCAGGGCGTTGTCAATGCGGGTGAGGTTGCCCCGCGCGTCCTTGCCCAGCGTCACGCGGTAGTTCATTTTGCCCTTGAGGGTGAGAACAAAGTCCCGCCCGAAGTCCTCCACGGTCAGGGACATGGCAAAGCCCCGGTAGCTCCCGATGGGAACGGGCTCCATGCCCTTTGCGTCCTTGAAGGCTTCCAGAATGGCAGCGCCTGCGTTGTCCTTGTCGGTGAGAAGGTCGCCCTTGACCTCCATACCCGCAAAGCCGTCCACGGGGTGCGGATGCTCGGCGAGCGTCTGTATATCGGCGGTGAAGCCCTCCACGAAGCTCTCGTTCTGCCGGATCTGTTCGGGGAAATGCCTGAGCAGATTGTCCTCCAGACGGAACTGCTGGCTCTGATGGCTGGCCTTCATGAGCTTCAGGCGGGCAACGTCCACATCCAAGTCCATCTTCTCTTTAATTCTCTTGTCTCCGGCGCACAGCGCCTTGATCTCCGCGTAGGAAAGAGCGGTCTCGTCCACGTCCTCGCAGGAGCGAACCGGGGATTTTGAGGTCATGATCTGGGAGATGAATTTCTGCTTGTTTTCTACCGTCTGCCAGAGGTATGCGTCGAAGGTGGATTCCGTGACGTAGCGGTAAATATGAACCTCCTTGTTGCGGTTGCCCTGACGGATGATGCGCCCGCTGCGCTGCTCCAGATCGCCCGGCCGCCACGGGCAGTCGAGGTCGTGGAGCGCCACAAGCCTGTCCTGCACGTTCATGCCCGCGCCCATTTTGAAGGTGCTGCCCATGAGCACACGCACCTGACCGGAGCGGACTTTTGCAAACAACTCCTTCTTCCGCGTCTCGGTGTTGGCTTCATGGATGAATGCGATCTGCTCGCGGGGGATTCCTCTGGCGACGAGCTTTTCCCGGATGTCGTCATATACCGTGAAGCCGGGTTCGTCGGCTGCATCTTGCCCAATGACAGCTTCCAGCGCGTGAAGCTCCGGGCTGTCCAGATTCCCGCCCGCCGTCTTTGCCGCCTTCGCCCCGGTTGTGCCGGTTTTCGGGGTGGACAAATCGCAGAACACGAGCTGGGTCAGCCTGTCCGCCTGTCCGTCCTGCCAGATGCGGTGGATATTGTCCACGCAGCGATTGACCTTGCTGTTCGGGTCGTCCGGCAGGTCGGGGTTTATGATGCGCTGGTCAAGCCCCAGCTTGCGCCCGTCCGAGGTGATCTTGAGCATATTGTCCGTGCCGGGGTCAACAAGCTGGGCGTGTACCCTTGCGGCGCGCTCGGACAGCTCCTGCACCAGCTGCTTCTGTATCTCCGTGGGCTGCGCCACCTCGTTGTGATAGATGGGCGTGGGCGTAGGCAGGTTGAGCTGGTCTGAGGTCTTGATATCCGCCGCCTCCTTGAACAGGGTCATGAGCTCAGGCAGATTAAAGAACTTGGCAAAGCGCGTCCTCGCCCGGTAGCCCGTACCCTCGGGAGCCAGCTCGATGGCGGTCTGCGTCTCCCCGAAGGTGGAAGCCCAGCAGTCGAAGTGGGCAAGCCCCTTGCCGCGAATGGCGTCGTGCTGGAGATAGCGCATCATGGTATACAATTCGGTCATGGAGTTTGAGACGGGCGTGCCCGTGGCGAACACCACGCCCCGGCTGTCGGTGATCTCGTCGATATACCGGCACTTGAGCAGCATATCCGAGGACTTCTGGGCGTCGGTGGCGGAAAGCCCCGCCACGTTGCGCATCTTGGTGTAGAGAAAAAGATTTTTATAGTTGTGCGCCTCGTCCACATACAAACGGTCTACGCCCAGCTGCTCAAAGGTCACAACGTCGTCCTTTCGGGAGCTGTCCTGGAGCTTTTTGAGCTTGGCTTCAAGGCCGCGCTTGGTGCGCTCCAGAGATTTAATGGTGAACCGCTCCGCCCGCTGGCTTTTCAGCTCCCGCAGTCCTTCCTCCACCTCAAAGATCTGCTCCGCCAAAAGCCGCTGCTGACGCTCCATGGAGACGGGTATCTTCTCAAACTGCGAGTGGCCGATGATAACGGCGTCGTATTCGCCCGTGGCGATGCGGGCGCAGAACTTCTTGCGGTTCTTCGGCTCGAAGTCCTTTTTCGTAGCCACGAGGATGTTGGCGGAGGGGTACAGCCGCAGGAACTCGCCAGACCACTGCTCGGTCAGGTGGTTGGGAACGACAAAGAGGGATTTGTGGCACAGCCCCAGCCGTTTGGATTCCATGGCAGCGGCTACCATCTCGAAGGTCTTGCCCGCACCTACCTCGTGGGCAAGGAGGGTGTTGCCGCCGTAGAGCACATGGGCGACCGCGTTGAGCTGATGCTCCCGCAGCCGTATCTCCGGGTTCATGCCCGCAAAGGTGATGTGGCTGCCGTCATATTCGCGGGGTCTGGTGGAATTGAACAGCTCGTTGTACCTTGCGACCAGAGTATGCCGCCTGTCGGGGTCGCGCCATATCCAGTCCCGGAAGGCGTCCCGGATGGCCTGCTGCTTCTGCTGGGCGAGGGTGGTTTCCTTGGAGTTGAGTACGCGCCGCTCCCTGCCGTCCGCATCGTGCTTGGTATCGTAGATGCGCACGTCGCGCAGATTCAGGGTATCTTCAAGAATCTTATAGGCGTTTGCGCGCTCCGTGCCGTAGGTCATATATGCGGCAATATTGCTGTAACTGACCGCGTTCTTGTTCCTGATGTTCCACTCGGCGGTGAAGGCGGAATAGGTCACGTCGATCATGCGCTGCTGGTAGAAGGGGGTCTCGAAGGTCTCCCACATGAACTCCCGGATATGCGAGGGGTCGATCCACGTTGCGCCCAGCCGCACCTCGATTTCACTTGCGTCCAGATCCCTGGGCTGCGCCTGTCGCAGCGCTTCCGCGTTGGGCAGATAGCCGGGACTGTCCTGCGCCGCCTGCTCCGCCTCCCGCAGCTTCTGCCGGACGTTGCCGGAGAGATATTCGTCTGCTGTCTGCCACTCCCCGCGCACAGGGTCGAGGAAGATAACGCCGTTCAGCTCGTTGATCAGTTCGTCTTGGCTTTTGCCGGTGAGCTGCGCCATATACTCCATATCCACGCAGGCTTTTTCGGAGATGGACAGCGCCAGCGCCTCCGAAGCGGTGTCCACGCTGGTCACGGCCTCGTGCGCCCGTATGGTTCGCCTGGTGAACATATCCGCCTTGCGCTTGAGGTTTTTGTCCTCGTCCAGCTCCTCCAGAGAGCAGAGCAGATAGTAGGAGCTGTCCTCGGCAAAGGCCAGGGCGTTGGCGCGGGAATTGATAAGCCCATGCTTTGCGGTGAAGCCGTCGTAGAGGGTATTCAGCTCCGCCTGCGTCTGCCGGATGGTATCATCCGAAATAAAGCCGTCCATCTGCTCAGAGATGAGCTTCTGCACGCAGTCCCGCAGCTCCACCATGCCCTTGGCACGCTCCTTTGCGGTGGCGTTGAAGTCGGGTTTGGTCATGATGCTGTTCTGCCGGTAGTACAACTCCCCGTCCACCACGGTGTAGGAGAAATTCCGCACATTCGGGTCTGCCGGAATGGTCTCCACGATGGTCTCATCCTCGCCCAGATCGGGCAGCTCCGCTTCCGTGTAAGTTCCACGGATATTCCGAATTGCGCCGCTGAGCTGCTCCGCAAGGTCTGCGCCCTCGATGGGCGCAACGGTAAAGTCCTGCCTGCCGTACTGCGTGCTTTCCGAGGTATGCCGTCCCAGCACCATCTCCGGGTGGTCGATGAAATACTGATTGATGGCAAAGCCGTCCGCGTTCGCTCCAAGGTGTACCCAATCGGGTTCGATCTCAATGGGTCTGTCCCGCTTTTGAAGAAAGATAATATCCGAAACGACATCCGTACCGGCGTTGGCGCGGAACGCATTGTTGGGCAGGCGGATCGCGCCGAGGAAGTCCGCGCGCTGGGCAATATACTTCCTTGCGGCGCTGTCCTTGGCGTCCATGGTATAGCGGGAGGTGACGAAGGCCACCACGCCGCCCGGACGCACCTGCTCCAGCGCTTTTGCGAAAAAGTAGTTGTGAATGGAAAAACCGAGCTTGTCAAAAGCCCGGTCGCTGACCTGATACTGTCCAAAGGGTACGTTGCCCACGGCGAGGTCGAAGAAGTCCTTTCGGTCGGTGGTTTCAAAGCCGGCCACGGTAATATCCGCCTTGGGATAGAGCTGCTTTGCGATTCTACCGGTAATACTGTCCAGCTCCACACCGTAGAGCCTGCTGCTTTTCATGCTCTCCGGCAGCATACCGAAGAAGTTGCCCACGCCCATGCTGGGCTCCAGAATATTGCCGGTCTGGAAGCCCATGTTCTCCACCGCGTCGTAAATGGCGCGGATAACGGTGGGACTGGTGTAGTGGGCGTTCAGCGTGGACGCTCTGGCGGCGGCGTATTCCTCCGGGGATAGCGCGGCGTACAGCTCCGCAAATTCGGCTTTCCAGTTATCCTTGCTTTCATCGAAAGCGTCCGCAAGCCCGCCCCAGCCGACGTAGCGGGATAAGACCTCCTGCTGTTCCGGGCTGGCCTGCAACCCCTCAAACTCCAACTCCTTCAGAAGATTGATTGCCGCCATATTTGCCCGAAACTTTGCTTTTGCGCCGCCGATGCCCAGCTCATCATCAGTGATGCGGAAGTTTTCTGCGTTCCGGCGAAGATTGTCCTTGTACTCCTCGTACATGGCTTTTTCGGCGGCTTCACGGTTGGGGAAGGTCTGCCACTCGCCGCCTACCTGCACGGAAATGGGATTGGCATCCACGACCTCCTCAAAAGATGGAGGCTCCGGCTCGTCAAAGCGCAGGGTGCGAATCTCTACATCATAGGGGAGGTTGTTTTTGTCACCGGGATACACCGCCACGGTTTCCTCGGTGTAGGCGGGTTTTGGTTCTTTTTCGGGGACAGCCGTATTCTCTGCGGCGGTCTTTTCCGGCTGCGGATACCGCTCCATGAGCCGCGCGAAGCTCTCCCTGCTCTCCGCGCGGGAGATGGGATAGAAAAGCGTCGGGTCGCTGAGGGTAATATCAAAGATGCCGACGCTCTCAATAATATAGGGCTTTCCATTTTCCAGATACACCGTATCGCCTGCGGAATACGGGAACGGTTCTCTCTGCGGGGCAGGAGCCGTTCCGGGAGCTTCCGCAACTGCTTTCTCCGGCTCGTGCCATCGGTGCTGCTCCACATCCTCATCCGAAACATGAATGAGGTCGCTGAAATCGAGGTTTTCCAGCTCGTTGGAAATAAGCTCCTGCAAAGAGCCGTACTGCCGGGTTTCCAGATGCTCGTCGTCCAGATAGCGTTCCAGCCGGTAATTCACAAGGTCGATATTCACCTGAACGGGAATCTCATCGTCGGTGACGGTGGTGTAGGCGACGCCGATCTTCGCCGGGTCGCTGAAATCCGCCTCCGAGCCGTATTCACTCCGGCAGAAGTCGGAGATCAGCCCCTTTGCACGCTCTAAAAGCGCCTGCTCCGCCTGTCCTTGCAGCTCCAGCCGGTACGCCTCCGCCTGCCATTCGCTTGTAAATTCCTCGGTCACGCCGTCCGCGTCCACATAATAGCCGTGGGTCTCGTCGTCCCACACGGCGTACAGGGTACGGAAGCCCCGGTCAAGGCTTACCACATGGAAACGGTCTGCGGGGTCAAGGGCAGGTTCTTCCTGCTGTGCCATTCTTTCCTGCGCTTCCTGCGCCGCGATCCGCTCCACATCCGCCATGACCTGCCGGACGAAGGGGCTGTTGCGATTAGCCTCCGCATCCACAACCTGCCCATTTACAATACCGCGTTCAGCAAGCGCTTCCCGGATGGCGATGGGGTCAATATTGTCAAAGTTGTCCTGTTCCTGCTCGGTGTAGAAGTTATCGGATTGAATGAGCTGCGCAATGCGCCGCTGCACCTTCGCCCATGACAGCGTGACCGGCTCGGAATTGCCCACGGAGATTTGCAGCGGTTTAGAGGTATCCTTCAAGCCGTACTCCCGCGCCAGCCATGCGGCGGTATCCCGGTCGCGGGCGTGAGCCTTCATATAGCGGACAACTGCGTGCTTGCTTTCAATCCTGCCGTTCCACTGCTGCAAGGCCGCGTCAATGTCCGCCTGCGTGACCTTGTAGGGCGAGGGCGTAACCGTCGTTGCCAGCGTGGGGTAAAGCTCGTCCAAAAGCTCCTGATGGAGCCGGTTGTGGAACGCGGGCATATCGAAATAGAGCCGTGTGAGCTGCAAATCCTCAGACGCCATGACGATGCGCCGGATTGCCGCCGCGCCCTCCAGATAGGCGTTTTGACGGTCGGAATTGCGGCAGGCGTTGAGAAATGCTTCATCCTTGGAAAGCGCGTTGCCCACGCTCAGGCGGTATCTCTCGAACAGCTCCTGCACCGTGGGCTGAACTTGCTCTGCGGCGGGGTCGCGGAACACCCTCGTGCCGTCCGCGCCGAACTCCGCTTCATAAGCATTGATGGCGGCCTCCGCTTCATGGTCAACGGAGCGCAGCGTGTAAATGCGGCGTTCACCTCTAAAGTCCGGCGCTTCGGCAATCGTCACATCATACTTATCGCGCAGTTTCTCTACATACATCTCTAAATTGTGCGACGGTACGCCGCACATCTCCACACGGCCAGCGCCGGGGATGTTGCGGGTGGTCAGGTTCATATTCAGCAGCTCCGCCGCCTGTTTTGCGTCCTCGCCATACAGCTCAAAGAAATCCCCCACCTGAAACAGCACGAGGTCGTCCGGGTGGGCTTCCTTTACGGCGTTGTAGTCATTCCATGCTGCGCTTCGCTCTGCGGTCTGCCGCTGAAGCTGCTCAAAGCGCGCCTTTTCCTCCGGGGTCAGGAAACGGTCTTTGCGGATCAGCTCGGAGATACGGGAGGCAACCTTGCTCCATTTTAACTGCACATCGGGACAGTCCTGCTTTTTCAAGCTGACGCCCTTGCCGCTGTGATCCTCACCGCTGTGGGACGCGCCGGATACCGCGTGGGAGCGTCCCCCAATGCCGTATTCGTCTTTCAGGAAGTCCGCCTGCTCTTTGGGGCTGTGTTTCTCTTTGAAATAGGCGTAGATGCGCCCCTTGCTCCCTTCAATATTGCTGCCGCGGGTCAGGGTCGCGGCGATCTCGTCCTCCGTAATGAACCGCTGCACGGCGGGAATCTCCGCCATTTCGGTGCGGTATTCTCTGCGGGGCAGGGACAGCTCCCGCAGGCCCTGCTCGATTTTGTCCGGCTTGTGGTAGTGAAAGCGCAGCAGGCTCCTGTCCTCCCGGTAGTCGGATCGGAATTGTGCAAAATCGTCCATGAGGACTTCACGGAACGCAGGGTCTCTCAGCCGCCCGGCAAGCCGCGCCGTTTCCTCCGGAAAACCGCCGCCCCGCATATCCGACAGGCAGGAGAGGTAGCCCTGCGCCCGTGCCTTTTCGCTTAAATCCTGCCGTAGATACCAGATAGACTGCGCCAGCTCCGTGCGCTCATGCCCCAGCGCTTCCGCAAGCTCCACGTTGGCGGCGTATTCGCCCTGCTCCAAAAGCTGTCCGATGCGCTCCGCTGCCTCCTGCCAGCTTACGACCTTTGCGGAGGTCAGGTATCTTGCCGCGTCCCCATTGGCGATGTGGATGCCGTCCTCGGCATACCACGCGGAATATCTGCCGTTTTCGGTGATGACGCCGTTGCCGCCGTGGAAGCTGCTTTGAAGAAACGCCGCGATTTCTTCCACGCTCTTGCCCTTGGAGAACTCCGTGGCGATCTTCATGCGGGCATAATCGGCGTTGCCCTCCATGCGCAGAATGTGGTCGATATCCGACTGCGGGATGGACATGGAAAAAGCGGAGGGCGTGTAGCTCTCCGCTTCTGCGATATATGCGATTTGCTCTTCCTCCGTGGGGAACAGGCTCAGTTGGTATGCCTGCGGTATCGGAGGCTGCGCCGGTTCCGCTTCCGGCGCGTCATTGGTCAGTTGTACACCAGCTCGCTGAGGATGATCTCCTCCGCCTGCGCTTTCAGACTGTTCATCAGCCCCACCCATTTCATCTGGTCGCGGGCTTTCAGCTCCTCCGTCACGCCCGCCGACTTCATCAGCTCCGGCATCATCTGCTCCAGCCTCCGGTTCGCCGTCTCGTCGATCTCCCGCAGGTGCGGGAACAGCTTCTCCGACAGCACCAGACGGCTGTACAGCCCCGGTCTGTGCTCCTGAAGGTAGCTCCTGCGCAGTCTCCCGTACTTGCCCAGGGGTCTCGCGTCCTCCGGCGTCTCGCTCAGCGTCAGGTCGGGAATCAGGTAGTCCCCGTTCTTGGTGTAGGTCAGTTCTGTCATGGCTATGGCTCCTTTCCGCGAGTTTCTCGCGCTCGTAATTCTTGATGGTGACTTCGATCTGCCGCAGCACCTCTCCGTTGATCCTGCTCACCGCCGTGCCCAGCTCGGCGGCGGCTTCTGGGGTGTTGAAATCGAAGATGCTCAGGAAATCCTCATGCTCGAAGCGGTCGTCCGCTTCAAGCCCGCAGCGGGACATGAGCGAGTAGGCGATGCTGACGGCGGCGGCGCTTTGGAAGGCCGCTCCTACGTTAAATTCATCATACCCGTAAAGAAAGGAATCGTCAACGATGGCGAGGATATCCCGCTTATAGTCCCGCCAGTATTCCTCCGCAAGCTGAGACGCGATGCGCTCAAGCTGGTCAGGAAGCCCCCCTTTTCCGTCCACACCGTAGCGGCTTTCCAGCATGGCGCTTACCGCGTCCGCGTGTTCCTCCCGGTATTCCCACAGGTAGCGGCTCTTGGGAAATTCTCTGCCACCCGTGTCCGACACGTCGAACACATACCGAAGCCTCGGCCTTTCGCCGCTGCTGTCGATGAGGGCGATGCCCTTGGAGCCCCTGCGGACATACCGGCCCATCTTTTCGTTCCAGAAGTCGTACTCCGCGCAGGCGGTAGCGTCCGGACGCTGGGCGTGGATCATGACCTGCTCGGCGTAGGGGTATTTGTACAGCCTTGCGGCGGTGGTGAGAAAGCCCGTCCAGCCCTGGTAGCTGCCGGTGATCTGCCGCTGCGCCTCGTCCGCCATCTGCATATACGTTTGTAGCTTGCTCGGCATATTGCTCCTCCTTCATGGCATAAATTTAGAGCGCCCGGAACGGACGCTCTATGTAAGGGGCGGTATTCGGTTTTCAGTCGGGGACTATACCGCAGTCAGTCCCTCCGTGATTTGTTTGAAAAAGTCTGCGCTCCAGATATTCAGCACGGAGGAATCGTGAATGAACGGCTCCACATCCTGCCTTGCCTGTGCGTAATCGATGCTGTCGAAGCGTTCCGCCAGCATCGCTTTGATTTCCGGCAAGGAACAGTCCGCATCGGCGGAAATGTACCCGGAATCAATCAATCGTGCCCGAAGGTGTTTTTGATTGACGGCCGCACCCCTTGAAAGATAGAATACATAGTCGTAAAGATCCCTGCCCTTGATGCGGCTTTGCCACGCACGGCAGATGACCGCATGGATTTTTCCTGCGAACAGGGAGGGCATATCATACATTCTCACCTCATACGGAACGGGCAGCAGCCGGTATTTGTGCTCGAATGAGGCGAAGGCGGGCGGGTTAACGTCCACCTCAAACTTAATCTTGACCGCTTCATTCTTCGCTACGCTTCCCGCCACCTTTTCATCCGCATAGAACAGCAGGAGATGTTCCTTCGTGTTCCCCTTCAGAAAGGCGGAGCGGATGGTGCTTTCTTTTGTCTTTTCCTTTTCCTGAATCTCCACATTCAGCCCAAAGGCTCTTACTTCCTTCTCCAGCACGGGAAAGTAGGCGGTCAGGTCAAAGTCCAAATCCTCCGCTTCCAGCGAAAAATCCAGATCCTCGGAGAAGCGGTCGAGACCGTAGAAAATTCGCAGGGCGGTTCCGCCGTAGAACGCCGCTTTTTTGAAGAAACCCGCGCGGGACAAGCCGCAGAGCACAATTTCCTGCATGATTTCCTTCATGGCGTTCTTTCTGTCGTAGATATTCTCTACATGGTAGCTTTTCAGCATCTGTTCAATGGCGCTGTTCATGTCAAAGCCTCCTTAAAAGCGAGCAGAGCTTCTTTACGTTCGTGGAATGATACGCTCCGCTGTATTCGCAAACCTTATTTCCGTCCAGCTTCCCAATCTCCGATTCCTCAATCCGCAGATCCTCCGTCAGCAGCCGGAAAAGCTCCTGTGTGTTCGGCACGGGCGGCATAGTATAGAGCCGGTCGCACAGAGCCTTTTCCGGCTCTGCGATCCGGTAGAAATAATCGCCCTCCTGCACGAGCCGAATCCCCAGTGGGAACGCCTCGGACGGCACATCCCGATAGGTGAAGGTTCCGAAGGGCGTTTCATACTTCTTTTTCTTTTTCTTTTCAAAGGTGGCGCAGGTAACGGCATATACCGCCTCGGGAATCAGCCCGCAGCGGCTGAGGGCATATTCAAAGGAAATGTATGAAGGCCCGTAAATACTGCCCGCAAGCAGGTACGCAGGAGCGTTCCGGTCAGTTTCATATAGCCCCCTTGTAATGGGAAAGCATTCGCCCCGCTCCGCCATACGCGCGAGCTTTGACTTCGGAGAACCGTATCCCTTCAATTCTTCCAGTAGCATTGCTGTTGTCTTTATCATATTTTCACCTCGCAGTCTTATTATACGCAACTATCCGGTGAAAATCAAGCGTTTTCAGAAAAATAGTGCGAAAACTCCCTGCTCATTCTGTGCGTTTTCCGTGGATGTTACGCACTCGAACGGACATTTTTGTAAAGAGAAGGGCAAACCGCATCTATTGAACATTTTTGCGGATACACGCATTTTTTCCAACAATGCGGCAGTGCAGACAAGCGAAGCATCACCATCTATTTCCCAAAATCAATATTTTTTCGATTTTGGGAAATAGAATCGTGAAAGCAAAACGGGAGCGACCCGAAAGCCGCTCCCGCCGCATCCGCCTTATTCGTCCGTGTCGAAGTCCGGCGCCAGCTCCAGCTCCGCGAAGTCCTCATCGGTGATTTTGCCCAGCTTTTGCAGGGCGCTGTCGGTCAGATCCCGCAGCTCGGCTTCGTCCTCGTCCAGGTATCCGCGCATTTCGGTGAGGGCGGCAATCAGCCCGCTGCGGCTGTCGCTCTGGTAGATGCACATGAGGTTCATTTCATCGTTGGTAAAATTCATCATAGCAGCTCTCTTTCCGCGCGCTTTGAACGCGCTGTCTTTTTCGGCTCGTTGACGGGAGGACAGAGCTTTGCCAGCACTGAGGGCTTCTTCTCCTGCCGTGACGCCTGCGCCTGTTCCTCCAGCTCTGCCACGGTCTGCTTCGGCCCGTTGTTGATAACGCCGTCGATCATGCCGTAGTCGTCCTCCATGGCCATCTCCGCGTTTTTGAGATAGTTTTCCGGCTTGAGGAAGTCGGGCAGCGCCTTGAAGCCCCGGGAATCCACGTAATGACAGGATACCACGCCGTTCTGCTTCAGCGCCACGATGTCGCTGACGGACAGGCTGTGGCCGCGAAAATCCTCCGGGCGGCGGAGGTTGAAGGTCTCATACAGCTCGTCCAACCTGTCCTGCGTATCGCCCCTGCGGTCAAGGTTTCCCGCATAGACGGCGGCGTAATTTCCCTTTTCAATGGAAAGCCCCTTCTTCTCCAGATACTCGGCGTTCATAAAGCGAAGCTGCGCCGTGTCGTCGCTGCCCCTGAGCTGGTAGATTATAAAGCTGTCGGCGGGGTTGTCAAGAAACGCCTTTTCATAGTCCGGCGGTGCGAAGCGGTCTTTGACCGTCTCCCATTCGGAGGCTTCCACGCCGAAGATGCCGTCAAAGCTGCGGATATCCTCCGCATTGAAGGCCATGGCCTCGGTGTTGTCCGTGTGAAGCATATACACGCTCACGTCCCGTTCCATGAGCTCCAGCGCGCGCTCCTTTGTCAGCGGCAGCATATTGGAATCGGTGTAGCCATAGGCGTTCATGCTCTCAACAGAAATCGCAGGGTCGGGCACTTCTCCGTTGTCCGGCGCTGTGACCGGCTCCGGCTCCTGCACGGCGATATCCTGCACAGGCTGGGCGGCAAGACTCTCCGGTTCCTTATCCAGTCCGCGCTCCTTGCATATTTCTGCGTAATGGCGGTCGATATCCGTAATCAGGGAGGATGAGGTTCGGTTGATGGTCTCCAGCGATGCGCGAAGCTCGGTCAGCTCCCTGTCCTTTGCCCAAGTCGCCAGATACCCGAAGCTGTTTTCGCCTGTCTCAATGCCGTAATAGGCGCAGACGGCGAAGGAGATGCTCTCCGCCTGAATCTCCTCGGCGGCGCGGGAGAGCTTTGCCTTTTCCGGGTACTGTGCGTGCCAAAACTCCTTCACGGTCTGCTCGCCGCCCGTGAAGTTCAGCCCGTCCTCGCCCAGATACAGAAAGCCCTGCTCCGGCAGCTCAATGGGCGCTGCTGTGATGACGGTTGCCGCGTGGTTCACCACAACGTGCTCCTGAATGGTCACGGGCATACCCGGATCGTAATCCGAGCCGCGCAGGTCATATACATACAAGCCCTCCGGCAGCTTATCCCGGTCGATGCGCCCGTTGGAGAACAGCGCGGGCTTGCCGAACAGCTCGATCTGCTGATACTTTTCCCCGATCCCGTCCTTATTGTGGAGCTTGGAGTGGGCGATCTCATGGACGGCGGCGCAGACCGTCTGTACCTCGCTCATGCCTTCTCTGAGGACAATGCGCTGTTTGTCCACGGAGAAGTAACCGTCCATATTCTCCGCCAGCTTCTCAAAGAAGATGGGGACGGGCGCGCTGCGGCGCAGAGCTTCCATGAACACCTCGTAATTCTGCACGTCCCCCGTAAGGTTCGCCGCAAGCTCCGGCAGGGGCTTGCCTGCGGTCTGCTGCACGTCGAATACCACCACGGGCCTGTACATGGGAATCTGCACCGTCTTTTCCTCCGTGATAATATCGCCGTTCTCGTCCCGCAGGGGGAGTCTGGTGTCGGGGTCTAATTTCTGCTGCTCGATTTTCTTCTTGAAGGGCGTGGGGGCGATGATCTTAATGCCCTTTTCGCCCTTCTTAACGCTCCTTCCAAACTGATCGCGCCATTTGTTGAAGCCCGCCACATGGGTGGCGTCGGGGCGCTGCATATAGATGAGCATGGTGTTGTTGACGCTGTACTTGTGAAAGCGGCTCATGGTGGCAAGGTACTGCCTGTATTTGTCGCTCTCAAACAGCTCCTTTATGCCCGTCTCGATGCTGTCGGTGATGTCCTTGAGCCGTTCCTTGTTGGTCTGTTTTTCAGCCATTTCATGCATACCTCCTTTGGATCATGGTAAAAACAGCGGCTCCCGCATGGGAATGAAACGCCCGTGCGGGAGCCTGCGAGGGTCATTTGGTAAAGTCCAGCTTATAGGAGGAACGCGCGCCGTCGTCCTCCAGCACGATGAATGCGTCGTAGGTCTTGCCGGTTTTCTCGGAGTAGATACCGCTGGCGTAGGCGCGTCCCTGCGTCAGGAGCGAGGAAGCCATCTTCTTCGTCAGGCTGATCTTCTTGGCGGCAAGGAAGCGGTTGTCCCGCCACAGCCCGAACTTGCAGCTCCGTCTCTCGCAGAAATAACCGTTTTTGCTCTCCGTGACCTCTGCGCCGCAGCGGGGGGCATTTGCCCACAACGGGTCTGCCGGAGGGGAACAGCACCTCCGCGCCGTCCACAGGCGCAGCGTCCCGAACAAGACCGGAAACCATTTTCTGAATGCCGTCGAGGAACTCGTCCGCGTCCAGCTCGCCGCATTCGATCTCTTTGAGGCGGTGCTCCCATTCGGCGGTCAAAAGCGGGGACTGGAGCTGTTCGGGCAGCACGGTAATGAGGGACACGCCCGCTTCGGTGGGAACGAGACGGACGGACTTCTTTGCCTTTCTGCGCTCCGCAAAGCCCGTGGCCACCAGCTTTTCAATGACCGCCGCCCTTGTTGCGGGGGTTCCCAATCCCTTTCTCTCGGCATCTTCCGGCATATCCTCTTTGCCCGCCGTCTCCATGGCCGACAAAAGCGTATCCTCGGTGAATTGTTTGGGCGGGGTCGTTTTTCCCTCTTTGACCGCGCAGGAGGAAACGGAAAGCATCTGTCCCTCGGAAAGCTCCGGGAGGGTGCTGTCCTGCTTGCCCTTTTCCGTGTATGCCCTCCAACCCATATTAAGGATTGTTTTCCCCTTGGCGGCAAAGGCATTTCCGCCGCAGTCCAGCCTTGCCTCGGTCTCCAGATAGACGAAGGGTGCGCTGACCGCCATAAGCACCTGACGGGCGGCAAGGCGCAGGATCTCCCGTTCGCCTGCGAGCAAGGTTTCCAAATCCGTTTCACCCGCTGCCATGGTGGGAACGACGGCATGGTGGTCGCTGACCCTTTTGCTGCTGCACACCTGCCCCGAATAGACGGCTGCGGGCGGCTCCGTGCCGCAGATGCCCGCGCAGCACAGCGCCAGCGCGTTTACGCCGCTCTCCATATCGTCGGTGAGATAGCGGCTGTCGGTGCGGGGGTAGGTGCAGAGCTTCTTTTCGTAGAGGCTTTGCAGATAATCCAGCGTCTGCTGCGCCGTGTACCCAAGCAAGCGGTTCGCGTCCCGCTGGAGCGTGGTCAGGTCGTAGAGCGCCGGGGCTTTCTCCGTCTTTTTTGTCTGCGCGACGGAGATAACAGCGGCGGCTTTGCCGTTGCAGTCCCCGGCAAGCCGCTCCGCCTCTGTCTGCTCCTTCATGCGTTCGCCTGCGGCGGAGAAGCTGTCAAAGTCCAGATGGACGGTGTAAAAGCTCTCCGGCTGAAAGGCATTGATCTCCGCTTCCCGCTGCACCAGCAGCGCAAGCGTGGGCGATACCACGCGCCCCACGTTCAGGGTGCGGTGGTACATCACGGAAAACAGGCGTGTGGCGTTGATGCCCACCAGCCAGTCCGCCTTGCTGCGGCAGAGGGCGGAGGCGTAGAGGTTGTCGTACTCCGCGCCGTCGCGGAGATTTTCAAAGCCCTCAAAGATAGCCGCATCCTCCATGGAGGAGATCCAGAGCCGCTTCACGCGCTTGCGGCAGTTGTTGAGATTATACGCCGTGCGGAAGATCAGCTCGCCCTCGCGCCCGGCGTCGCAGGCGTTGACGACCTCGCAAACGTCCTCTCTGTGCATGAGGGTGCGCAGGGTGTTCATCTGCTTCTGCTTGTCCCGCGCCACGGTGTACTGCCAGCTATCCGGCAGGATGGGCAAGTCCTCCCTTCGCCATTTGCCGTACTTTTCATCGTAGGCGTCTGCGTCCGAAAGCTCCGCAAGATGCCCAAAGCACCAGGAAACGAGATAGCCGCCGCCCGAAAGAAAGCCGTCCCCGCGTTTGCCTGCGCCAAGAACGGCGGCAATGCTCCTTGCCACGGAGGGCTTTTCACACACAACAAGCCGGTAACAGGTCGTATTCATCATTGGTTTTTGTCCTCCTCACTGTCAGCAGTGTTTTCATCTTCAAACTCGTAATCCTCATCTTCCTCGTCCTCGCCGTAGTCGTAATCGTCCAGATCGTCCGCCCCACGGGTGTCAGCCTTTGGCTTGCGGAGCTTGAACCAGTACAGCGCACCGCCGCCGCCCAGCAGGAGCAGGAGGACGACCACAATGAGCCCCGCGCCGCCGGTACTCTTTTCGGGCGCGGTCTCCGCAGGCTCGGCGGGCTGTGGCGTGGGTTCCGTCACTTCCTTGCCCGCGCACTCGCTCATATTGGTTCTGCACACCTTGCAGCCCGTGTTGATCTTGCCAACGGCGCATTTGTCCGTGCAGGTGCAGGCGGGGACGATGCTCTCGCCGTCCTTGGTCAGTGCCAGCAGGTCGGCCTCGTCCACAAGATTCAGGAAATGGACGTTCTCATTGCCCTTATCGTCCCGGTCGATTATGAGATAAAAGGTGTTGCCGCCCTTGGTCGTCACGGTGATGAACTGCTTGCCTGCGCCGAAAGCGGAGCCGATATCGTCCATGAGTGTCAGGTTGCCGTCCGGGGTCAAGGGCGCGGAACCTCCGGCAGCGGCGTAATATTGCAGCAGTATCTCCAGCAGTCCCGCAGTATCCGTGTCGTTCTCACCGCCTCCCGCAGAGGTGTTGAGAACCTCAAGGTATTTGCCGTATACATAGCCGGTCTGCTCCGGCACGACCACCTTGTACCAGCCGTTGCTTTCCTCCAGCACCTTCACCTCCGCGCCGTTGAGCAGATGCCCAATCACAGTGTAGTCCGTGCCGGGGCCGGTGCGCAGATTCAAATAGGTGCGGACGTTGACCACCTTTCCGGCCTGCTCCCGTTTGGCGGGAAGCGTCCAGCTCCGATCCCCGATGGTCACGGTATGGCTTCCGTCTGCGTTTTCGGTCACAAGCACGGTCAGGGTCTGTCCGTTTGGGGTCTGCTCACCGGTATTCGTATTCTCCGGCTGTGTGGTTGCAGTTGGGGTTTCCATGGTCGGGTCGCCCATTGTCGAATCGACCATATCGCCGCCGCCTGCATAGGCCGTAACGGAAAAGACCGTCATGCAGAGCACGACGGCCATTATCACGGCAAAAAATCTCCATTTATTCTTCATCCATAAATTCCTCCGTTTTTCTGTATTCGTCGGGCAGCGCCGCCGTGGGACGCTTTTCCAGCATCTCCATCAGCGCCGCGAGCTGCTCGATGGTCAGTCCATTCTCGCGGACGATGCCCACAATATCCGTGTTTTCCAGCTTCAGAATCTGCTCGTCTAGGGCTTTGAGCCGTGCGGTCAGCGATGTGAGCTTTTCCGCCAGCTTCTCGCGCTCCTGACGCAGCTTTTCAAGTCGCGGGTTCATAACATCCTCCTTTTTGCGTTGATATGGTTGTTGTTAAGGTAATCTGCCAAACTGGAGAAAATGGGATTTCCAGTAGCTCGTATTGATATCCGCATACTGGATCGGGTAGAGTAGGAAAGCGCCACCTTGCCGCATTTCTGCGGTAGGTCTGCGCAGACCCCTCCCAGAACCGTGCTTGCACCTCTCAATGCACACGGCTCGCCATCTTTGCTCCATTACAAAAATAACTTTTAGAACCCATGATGTATTTTCTGGTGGCAGTCATGGCAGACCGCCAGTGTTTTGCGCCGCTTTGCTATCATCACTTGCTCCCAAGGTTCCTTTCCCTTCAGGTTTTTCACCTTGTTCACATGATGGACTTCCAGTTTTACGTCTGTTCTGCCGCATAATTCGCACACTCTGGCCTTTAGACGGTCATCTATTGTAGTGCGTCCTTTGGCTACAATCGTAATAACCTTCGGTTCAATGTCCTCACACTTTTTATCGTCAATCTCGTTAAACTTCGTGAGTCGGCGGACTTTCTTTCCGGCTTTTGTTTCGTAGGGGATACCCCAACGCTTTTCACCAATGCGGTACTTGTCATAAATCTTGGACAGTTTACAGCGGTGCTTGCCGGACAGTGTTTTCAGACAGCTATATTCCATGAGATAGCTGAAATAGTTCAGGCTTCGGTAGTTGCTGGCGAGGTGATAGTAGTTGCAAATTCCCCGCAGTTCTGCGTCAAATACCGTCACAATCTCTAAATCTGTGTGGCGCAATAAGGAAAGTCTGCTGGTTGGTTCCAGCTTTCCGTTATCGGCTCTCTGCGTTACAATGCCTTTTGAAAGCAGAAACTTTTCAATCTTGTCTTGAAGCGGGATAAGCAGTTCCACGGTGTTATTCATCGTGCGCTGTTTGCATTTCTTCCACGGCTTTACCTGCTGGTCACGGCGTACCCGCACATCATAACCGAGAAATCTCGCAGGTGTGTTACTATGGGTAATCAGCGTTTTTTCCTGGCTTAACTCCATTTTCAGAGTATTCTGGATGAACTCCGTGAGCTTCGCTTTTATCCATTCGCAATCCTGCTTGCTCCCGTTGACGGCAACCAGAAAATCATCCGCATAGCGAACATATTTAAGCTTTTTATCATCACACAACTTTGCTGGCGTTTTATACAATTCGCTGGTTAGCTTTTTGTACTCCGCAATCAGCAAGTCACGTTCCGGGCCAGCTTCACGCCGGTCTATTTTTCTCCTTAAATTTGCCCGTTTTCGTTCAATCGCATGGTATGCCGGAGTGGTTCTGTACGGCGTTCTAACGTCAAACTCCTTTTTCAATTCCTCGATGTAGCTGTCCAGCTCATTCAGATAGATGTTCGCAAGGATTGGCGAAATAATGCCGCCCTGCGGACAGCCGCTGTAAGTACCGTAGTATTTCCAGTCCTCCATGTAGCCCGATTTTAAGAACAGCCGTATGAGTTTCAGAAATCTGGCGTCTTTGATTTTCCTGCCGATAACAGCAATCAGTACCGTATGGCCGATGTTGTCAAAGCAGCCTTTTATATCGCCCTCAACGAACCAGCCCGCACCGATAAACTCGTGTTTGAGCTGGGACAGTGCTGTGTGACAGCTTCTGCCGGGGCGAAATCCGTGAGAGTAATTCGAGAAAACCGGTTCATAGACCGCCTCCAAAATCATTCGCATGACTTCCTGTACCAGCTTGTCCGTAAATGTTGGCAGGCCTAACGGGCGCATTTTTCCATTCGATTTTTGGATATAGCTGCGCCGTACAGGTTTCGGGCGGTATGTCTCCGTTCTCAATGCTTCAATAATACGCTCCACATACTCCTCGCTGAATCCATCCGCCGTATCTTCATCCACGCCTTTTGTTCCAGCCCCTTCATTGGAGTAGAGGTGCTGGTAAGCAATAGAATAAATATCAGGGCGGAGCAGATAGCGATAAAGCCTTGTGAATACTTCATCATGGTGTTTCTTTGAGTTTTCTTGTAACTTAGTTAAAATCTCTATTGTTGGTTTCAATGAGGTTTTCCTCCCTAATCAATTTTCGATTTTAATACGCTCAGACTGCTTCCCTTCGCCATGTGAGCGGCTTTCCCGCATCCGGTTTACGGCTTTCCCTGTCAATTCAGGGTTCTCAGACTACTATGGAAGCTCCGTTGCCATGCCAGATTTTCAGTGTCTGCCACATAGCCCTTATGGGCGCTCTGGTTTAGGCAATCTCCAGTTAACGGAAGTAGTAGGTAAGTGTGAATTGTCGGATATGCTTTCGTTCCGTTGACACCGGTTCTCCGGCGCGCCGTGCATTTCTTTGATAACCTACCGGAAGGCGACCCTTTCCGGTATTCTGATAACAGGTCAGAAGGCTCGCCTTTCTGACCTTGTTTGCACCATAGGTTTCAGGCAAATTTCCTACGCCCACACTGAACAGGGGCTGGGAACTCACAAGATTCAAACCCAGATTTATCCTCATATTCACTTATCCTCGCAGTTCAGTCGCACCCGATTGCCTTTAGGTGACTTACCGCTTTCCTGACGTGCTATTGTCCCGTGCCAGCTTTCGCCTTTCGGTTAGTCAGGTGGATTCCCGCGTTATCTTACGGGGTAGTACCTTCAAGCTGCCCTCCTTTCGTCTACTTCTACTTCCGTCCTATCTGGACGCACGTCGCCGCAGTGGAGCATCCTGTTATTGCCCACATAGATGCCCACATGGGACGCGCCTGCGGTGTCGTAGGTCTTTTCAAAAAAGATCAGGTCGCCGGGACGGGCGCTTTCCGGGGAGACATAGGCGCACATGCCCCGCAGCCCCTCCGCGCCCAGCCTGCCGAAGCTCCAATGCAGGCCGCAGTTGTTGTAGACATACGAAACGAAGCCGGAGCAGTCGAAGGAGGTGTCCGGCGAGCTGCCGCCCCAGATATAGGGGTAGCCCAGATACTTCTCCGCTTCCTTGATGATGGCGGCGAACTGCTCATCCGCCAGCGCTTCCGGGGGTATCTCGTACTTCTCATACTTGGTATAGTAGTAGCGGTTCACATACGGGGAGCCGGGGAACAGGTCGGGGCGGTTGCCCAGCACGCTCATATACACGGCGTACATGGAGAGCTGATCGTGGGACATGATATGCACCGGCACATGGGAGAGGTTGAAATTTTCCAGCTCCACATGGCAGATATACCAAGTGTAGGGAACCTCCGCCTCGTACTCGTAGCTTTGCAGATTGCCGTTTTCGTCGGTGTAGTAGCCGATATGCGTTTCGGTGCGGTATCTGGTTTCCGTGGTGACGGTTTCCGTTAAGATATACTGCTTTTCAAACAGCGTCTCCAGAATCCCGCCTATTTCGTCAATCGTCCATTCTCCGCCCTTGAGGGCGGTAATCATGGAAATGAGCACATAGGGGTCGTGCTCAATCTCGTCCAGGTCGAAGTGGTACTCGTCGTAATCGTGGGTGCTTTCGTAGCTGTTCAGGTATTCCCGCAGCTCGTCCTCCATGGCGCAGTAGGCGGCTTCCGCCGCCAGCATATCCGCATCCTCCAGCGGATAGGTGGAGGCCGCAATGCCGGACACCCCGCCCTGAAACAGCGTGGAGCAGGAGGAAATGCAGGTCATGAGCAGCAGTATCGCGGCGGCGACGCCGCCCGCGATGAGGAAGCCCTTCTTGTGCCGGACAAAAAAGCTGCCGGCCTTTTTGCTCCCCTCGGCGGCGCGCTTTGCCGCCTTCGCGGTGGTCTCGGACGCTTTGACGGTATTCCTCGCGCCGTTTCCCGCTTTTGCGGCGGCGTATTCCTTTTTAATGGCCTGCTTCTGCTGCCAACGGGAATAGGGATTGGAAGCCCTGCCGTATTCCTGCTCGTACTGTTTGTTCAGCGCCTTGAGATTAGCTTTGTCTGCGGCGGCTTCTGCCTTGTCCGCCCTGCGGTAGGGCTTTTCCGCATGGGAGCGGTGCGCCGATTCCGCAATGCGCCAGGTGCGCTCCGCCGTCTCGGTCAGGGTGTTCGCCGCCTCCGTGCCGGGGTTGTCATCGCCCTCCTCCCGGAGCTTGCGGTGGACTGCGCTGCGGACGGTATCCAGCGGCGCTTTCCTTGCGGCGTGCGCCAGCTTGGAGGGCGGACGCTTTTTGTCCGCCTCCTCAAAGAAAAGGCGCGTCGTGACCTTGCCGCTCTCACTGTCCACAACGCGCTTTTTGACCTTAACGGTTTTCTTGGGAATTTTCGCTTCGGCCTTTTCCAGCTTAACCGCCGCCCTGTCCGCCTTGCGGACAGCTCGTTCCAGCTCCGGCAGTGCGCGTTCTTCCCCGGTGAAAATCAGCCTTGGCGAGCGTTTTGCCATATTCATCACCTCCTGATGGGACTGCTGATGAGTTAAAAGCGTTATTCAAACAGAATTTCATCCGTTCTCTCCAGAAAATGCCGCTTGCCTGCCGGGGTGATGAGGGTATAGTGTCCCAGCTTGCCGCGCTCGGTGTAGAAGTCCCTCACCAAAAACAGACCGGCGCTCTTTTTGACCGCACGGGGAAAGAGCTTGCGGTTCTTGTCCCGGAACAGATACTTCTTTTCCTCCAGATACCGGGTAAACTGCTTTTCGGGAACGCCCAGTTCCTTGGCGGTGGTACGGATGTTGGTGCAGTCCGCAGGGTCAACAAAGGCGTCGTAATACTCCGCTTTGGGGAGGGCAAGCCGGAGACGGCGGTTCAGCTCCCGGTTTCGGGCGTTTTCGCTGCGCAGGCGGTTCAGGTACTCCGGCACGGCCTCGGGGTGCGCCTCCAGCGCATCCAACAGGCTGTCCGTCATATACGCGCCGTGCTTGCGGATGGAGGGAATGACCTCATGGGTAATCCAGCGCTTGAAGGCTCTCGCTTCCGGCTTGCGGGAGCCGAGAATAAGCGAGTACAATCCAGATTCAGAGATGATAGACATTCGCTGCCTGCCGCCGGGGGTGCTCACTGAATGAGCACCCTTTTCGTCGTCGTCGAGCCTGCTTAAAGCCCGGTTTGTTTTTTCAAGCTCCAGCGCTTTACACACGTCGGCTGCTACAAACCACGGGTCGCTGTCGATCAGGATGCTGCGTACAGCTCCGAACTCCGGATTTTCAAAGATCATCAGGTTGTTATTCATATTCGCACATCCTTTCTCGTCTCTATTCTGACTGCACCTGCTCAGATAACTTGGTCGTGATGATTTTGTACAGCTCCGTATCCTTTGGGAAGCGGTCTACGAAGGGCAGGATCACGCTGCCGTAGAACAAAAGCCCCTCGCCCTCGGCGGATTGGGTCACATACGAGAGCTGGTGCGGCGAGATGTTGAGCTGCTTCGCCAGAATCTGCCGGTCGCCGGAAGCCTGGTTGAGCATATACACATAGTCGGAGTTTTCAAAGATGTTCTCCACCTCACGGCTGGATAGCAGGTCTTTGACGTTCTGCGTGATGCCCGTGGGAACGCCGCCCCACTTGCGGAATCGCTTCCATATCTCCACCGTATACGCGGCGGTCTGCTCCTCCTTCAAAAGAAGGTGCATCTCGTCGATATAGTAGCGGGTGGACTTGCGCTGTTCACGGTTGATCGTGACGCGGTTCCACACCGCGTCCTGCACTACCAGCATCCCAATCTTTTTGAGCTGCTTGCCCAGCTCCTTGATATCGAAGCTGACCACGCGGTTTTCGATATTCACGTTGCTGCGGTGGTTGAACACGTTGAGGGAGCCGGTGACGTAGATTTCCAGCGCCGTGGCGATATACTGCGCCTCCTTCTCGTCCTGCCTGCGAAGCTCGTTGTACAAGTCCTCCAAAATAGGCATCTTCTCCGGGCGGGGGTCGCTCAAATACTCCCGGTAAACAGAGCGCACACAGCGGTCGATGATAGTTTTTTCCACCGGCATGAGGCCGTCCTTGCCGCCCACGATCAGCTCGCACAGGGACAGGATGAAGTCGGATTTCAGGCTCAGCGGGTTTTCATCGTCGCTGTAATTCAGGTTCAAATCCATGGGGTTCAGGTAGTCGGTGGAGGTGGGCGAGATCTTCACCACCTGCCCGTGCAGGTGCTCCACCAGCGGGCCGTACTCCGCCTCCGGGTCGCAGATGATGATATCGTCGTTTGTGACGAGGAACACGTTGGCGATCTCACGCTTGGCGGAGAAGGACTTGCCGCTGCCGGGCGTACCTAAGATCAGCCCGTTGGGGTTTTTCAGCAGCTTTCTGTCTACCATGATGAGGTTGTTGGAAAGGGCGTTCAGCCCGCAGTACAGGGCTTCCTTCCCGTCCTGAAACAGCTCCTGGGTGGTAAACGGCACAAAAATCGCCACGCTGGAGGTGGTCAAGCCCCGCTGGATCTCGATCTGGTTATACCCCAGCGGCAGCGCGGACATGAAGCCCTCCTCCTGCTGGAAGTCCAGCCGCGTGAGCTGGCAGTTGTACTTCTGGGCGATGGAGCCCGCCTGAAAGACGTTGTTGCCGAGGCGCTGCCTGTTGTCCGCCACGTTCACCACAAGGAAGGTCAAAAGGAACATACGCTCGTTGCGGCTTTGCAGCTCCTGCAAGAGCTTTTTCGCCTCCGTGCCGTAGGTGGCGAGGTCGGAGGGGATAATATCCATATCGTAGCCGGAACGCACCGCTTTTTTCTGCTCCTCAATGGTCATCTTCTGCAAATCGGTGATCTTGCGCTTGATGGTCTTGATGGCCTTCACCTGATCCACGGACTGGACGTGCATACTGACGATAAGGGAGCTTTCCATATCCAGGAAGTCCGCCAGCATTCGGTCGTTGAGTTCGGGGGCTAAAATCTGCAAGAAGGATACGCAGCCGGTCTTGCTGCCCACGCCGAAGCTGCTGCCGGTCTTGAACTCGAAGGCACTGGGCGCGATGAAGTCCTTCACCGACAGCCCGGAGGGAGCCAGCCAGTCCCACGAAAAGCGGAAGGGCTGCGGCTCGTCCATGTGGAGCATCCCGTGCAGCAGGCGCAGGCGCTCCATTCCGTTCAGGGCTTCCGCCTGCACGCCCAGACGGCGGAAGTTGTTGAGGATATCCATCTCGATGCGCTCCAATCGGGGCTTTGCGGCTTTCAGACTGTCCGCCTCCACGCCGAAGGTCAGGTACTTGGTCTTAATAAGCCCGTTGTTGCCCCGTGCAAGCTGGCTTTGCAGCATCCCGGTGTACTCGGTACGGAGCTTGTCGAAGCAGTCGCCCTGCAAGGGGATGGCGATGCGCCGGGCGTAGGTATCCCGCGTGGCGGAGAGGTTGATGAAGGAGAGCTGGAAGCGGATGGAGGAATCGAAATAGTTGAGGAAGTCGCACCAGCCGTCGAAAATGGCGGTCTTGTCCTCGTTTTGGTTGAGCTGGTAGTTGATATCCTGAAACTGCACGGTTTTCGTGTAGTAATTGTCCGTCACGCGGCACACGCCGTCAGGGTACATCCGCTGAAAGGGGATGCTGTCCTGGGCGGACTTCTTTCGTTTATCCTGACGCCTGGCTCTTGCAATCGCCGCGTCGATCTGCTTTCGCTCGGCTCGTGTGAGCTTTCTTGCGGGGTTTTTGTTTGTGGACAATCGCGTAGACCTCCTTATCCAAAATATCCTGCCGGTTCAGCAGGTCGTAGAAATTGTTCGTCCTGTACGGGCGCTGTTTGGGGCGCAGGAAGCACACCCGCACGATGTTGCGGATGAGCTTCTCCGGCGGCTGACCGTTCTTTTCGTACATGGCCAGCAGGAAGAAGGGCAGCATGACCAGCATCATGCAAAGAGCCGCCGCGCTGCTGCCGATATGCCCCTTGAGCAGAAAGAAAAGCGGTACGCCGATGAGCGCGCCGCCGCCAAAGCACAGAATCTGCCGTTTTGTTAAATTGAACATGACCTTGGTTTTCACCGCGTTCAAGTCCTTGGGTACGGGAACGTATGCCAAATTTCATCACCTCCGTCAGTGAGCGTGGAACAGGCTCCTGGCAAGGGAGCTCGTCTTAAACAGCGTGAAGCACAGCAGCACCGTGTACCCCATGCACGTCCATATGGCCGCCGAGACGCTGCTCTCCACCACGATGTTCTGGATCAGCACCGCGTAGATCGCCACGCAGACGATGATGAGGAAGCCCTGAAAGCCCAGCGCCAGCAGGCTTCTGAGGTAATTCTGACCCATCTGCCCCCATTCCCGGTTGGCCATGGTCGCCATAGGGATGGGCGCGATGGAGGTCACGCAGTAGATCTCGATCATTCTGCCGTAGCAGATGATGAAAATGCAGATGGTCAGCGCCCACATGGAAAGATGCACGACCACGGACTCCAGCCACAGCCCCAGCAGCGACCAGACCTCCATATCCAGGAGCTTTGCTTCAAATCCCGCGATATGCTCGTTGAACGTCAGGGACGTGTCCGATATGATGATGCCCGACGCGCTGTTGACAACGCTCTGAGCCGCTTCGAACACGCCCATGACGATGTTCCATGTGTTGGTGACGATGAGCACGGCGCAGGCGGTTTTGAATATCCATTTGAAGAACATCCAGGTGTCCACGTCGTGCATATTGTTCTTTTCCGTAATGAGCTGAATCAGCTCCAGCGTCATGACAAATGCGAGGATCACGCCCGCGATGGGCAAAATCACATTGTCCGACAGCGTTCGGATCATGCCGTAGACGCCGCTGTTCCAGCCCTGGGGCGTAGCGCCCACCTGTCCGGCGATGCCCGCCACGCGGCTGTTCACGTTGTCAAACAGCCCGTTCACGTTGTCCATGATGCCGCTGACCAGCAGTTCCTTCAGCCATTCGGTGAATTTCTGCCATATCAAATCCAATGGGCTTTACCCTCCTTTCCCGCAGCGCCCGCCCCGAGGGGCGGACGCCGCGAAGGATTCGTGCGGGCGATTAACCGAACAGGCCGGAGAGCAGGGGTACGAGAATGACGCCGATGAGCGCCACGCCGCCGCCCGCCATGAGCTGCTTCATGCCCTGACTTTTAGCGCCGGGGTTGTCGTTTCCGTAGCCTTCCAGCAGGTTGATGGCTCCCCAGATGCCGAGGCCGGCACCGAGGGCGATGACGAGGGTCTGGAGAACGCCGACAGCAGAGTTGAAAAATTCCATATTTGTGTTGCCGGAATCATTGGGTGTTGGTTGTGTTGAAATCTCGCGGATACAGCAGGAGCCGGAGCGAAAGCTGCGATGCAGCCCCGATTCCGGCTTCTCCTTTCAAATTTTCGTTCGTGGATTCGTTCCGACCCTGCAAGCGAGGAGGCGTCTTTTCTCATCCGTATCTATATGAAAAGCCGCCGCGTGAGGGCAGCGGGCTTATGCGTTCAGACGCGGCCAGCGTCGAATACCTCGTACACCTCGTCCGCTTTCGGCACCAGTCTTGTGGAGAGGTACTTCTCGATATCGAAGGCATTCCTTGGGTTCGCGTCCGACAGATACTTATAATTGGGGTGCTTGGTGATGTCATACTTGTCCGAGAGGAAGGGGCGCACGCCCCGAAGCTGCAAGATGCACTTGCCGCCGTCCAGCACCGCCAGCTCGTCTATCGTGGCAAGGTCTTTGCCCAGCTTCTGATAGTTCAGACTGTGGGAAACCTCCCGTCCACGGCTCTCGCCGGTATTGAAGGTGTCGATGGTCTCTTTCCCCAGCGCCTGATTCAGCTCCTTCAGCGTACCGGGCTCCTTGCCGCCCAAAAAGATGGAGCTGTCGCAGTTGCCGATGATGGTGTCGGCGTTGTCCTTGTACAGCGCCTTTAGCTGGCTTTGAGCTTGCAGCACCAGACAGGCGGAGATCTCGCGGCTGCGGATGGTAGCCATGAGCTTTTCCAGATTCGGTATCTGCCCGATGTTGGCGCACTCGTCGATGAGGCAGCGCACATGGACGGGGAGCCTGCCGCCGTATACGTCGTCGGCCTTTTCGCACAGCAGGTTGAATAACTGGCTGTAAATCATGGAAATGAGGAAATTGAAGGTGCTGTCGGTGTCGCTCATGATGAGAAACAGCGCCGTTTTCCGGTCGCCCAGGGTGTCCAGCTCCAGCTCGTCGTACATGGTGATCTCCCGCAGCTCCTGGATATCGAAGGGCGCAAGGCGCGCGCCGCAGGAAATATTGATCGACTTAGCTGTTTTGCCCGCCGCTAATTTGTATTTTTTATATTGCCGCACGGCGAAGTGATTCGGCTCCCGCTGCGCAAGCTCCTTGAAGGCCAGATCCACGTTGTTCTCAAAGGTCTCATCGTCCTCGCGCACCTCCATGGCGTTGATGAACTCGATGAGCGTGGCGAAGTTCTGTTCCTCCTCGGGGGCTTCGTAGTGGATATAGCCGATGAGAGCCGTGTAGAGCAGCGTCTCGGCCTTCTGCCAGAAATCGTCTCCGGATTTCCCGTCCCCCTTGGTGTTGGCGATGAGGGTCGTGACCAGCTTCAAAATATCCTTCTCACTGTGGATATACGCAAAGGGGTTGTAGTGGTGGGACTTCTTGAAGTTGATGGAATTGAATATCTTCACCTTGTAGCCATTACGGAGCATGAGCTTTCCGCACTCCACGGCGATGCTGCCCTTCGGGTCGGTGACAACGTATGAACTGTGTAATTGCATGAGATTTGGCTTAATGAAAAACCTCGTCTTGCCGCTGCCGGAGCCGCCCACCACCAGCACGTTCTTGTTCCGCGCCGTCTTGGGGTCTTTGGGACGGTTGGACATCATGAGCCGCTCGGTCTGGGTGAGAATGACGTTATTCTCAAACTTCGGATCGACGTAAGGGGCGATATCCTCGGGCTCGCCCCAACGGGCAGAGCCGTATTCCAGATTTTTGCGGAATTTCTTGGCGTTTTTGCCCTTGACGTACACGATAAGCCGAATGAGCAGGGCGGCTGCAACGCCCACGCACAGGTCGATGGGGTGGAAGCTGGGTACTAATGAGGAAAAAGCAGTGGCGAATCCCTCCATGAGGTGCAGCGCCTTCCCCGAGAAATCCGTGCCGGGGGCAAGCCGCCACGCCTGCCCCAGCTTGGTGGCAAAGAGGGCGATAAAGACATACGGGATATTGGGCAGCAGGAACTTCTTGATATTCAGAGGTTTCTTCATATCGTGATGCCCCTGTTCTGATTTCGGGATTTACCCGGCGTAATAGCCTGAACCTTTGCCTTGAGTGCTTGCAGATGCGCCAGCACGGAGGGACGGTTCTGCGCTTTGGCGGCGCGTTTAAGCTCATATGCCGTGTATTCCTTGAACGCCGCCGTCAGTGCGTCCGCGTCCCTCGCCTTAAAGAACACAAAGTATTTCGGCGGTGAAACGCTGCGGTCTTTCTTAACGGCAAAATCCACGCCGTATTTCCGGGCTATGCGCTCAAAGCCTTTGATATTGCTGTTGGTGATCTCAATGTTGGATACACCCTGATTCTGCCCTATGAGCTGCCTCACCGTCTGCTTGCCGGTGGGCTTTTCCGGCGCGGCACGCGCCTTTTCCATGGCTTTGCTCTTCTTTTCGGAAAGATATTTATCCATCCCGGCCTTCAGCTCCCGTGCGGTCAGCTTGACAGCGGAGATGATCAGAGTGACAGTTCTGTTTTCAATTTCTTCCTGCATGAGTTTTTCCTCCTTCCGTTCGCATTGGGATTGGTGTTATCATCGCTCTGTCACCGGAGCGGTCTTGCCTTTGCCCGCAGCCTTGGCGGGCTCGGTGGGGATCGCCATAATCTTGCTGCCCATCTTCAAAAAGGCTTCCGGCTGACGGAACTTTTCCTCGTATTTCTGTTGCAGCTCCTTCGGCAGAGACGCAAAGTTCTCATCCCCCAGACCGCAGATGAAGAATTTGCCGGCCACAATATCGTAAATATCGCCGTCCCCGTCCCGCAGGGCGCGGTTCAGGGGCTTGCCCTCCAGCTTGGCTTCCTCCCCGCAGATCAGCGCCACGGGGTCGTCATATGGGTAGACCGCCTCGATATAGCCGTCCACCGCCTTCTGCAAGGAGGCAAGGTCGGAGCCGATGCGCTCCACGCGCGGGTACTGTCCCGGCTCCACCATGAGCACCTCGATGGTGTCGTCCGGCGCTCTTTCAGCGGAGATTTCCTTGCCGTCATTGCTCTCAAACTCCACCTCCACGAAATTGTCCGCGTCCAGAATATGATCCCCGGCGTGCCATTGGTCGCTTACCATCTGTTGGGCTTCCTCTTTGGAAGAAGCCTCCACGGACACGGTGAGCTTCAGCGTTTCGGTGATGGTCACGTCAAATTCCTTCATGCGCACCGCCTCCCTCGTCAATTTCAGCCGGAAGAAAGGGAAAGAGCAGCTCCGCCACTGCCTTGACCACAGCTTCCGCTTCCGCAATGGACAGCTCGATTTCTTCGCTGTCATCCTCCGTATCGGGTGCATCTTCATATGGGGCTTCGGGGCTTTTCTCAAGGTCGTCGGCATATTCGCCGCACTCGTTGCAGCAGTCGCAGTGGATGTGTACGTCGCCGTAGATGTTGATGGTTACGTTCATGGATAAACCTGCCTTTCTCAGCGCTCGTTTTGGCGCTGCTGTTTTTTCTGCCACTGCTCCAGCAGCTTGATGATGGTCTGCTGCATTTGCAGGGGCGTGTAGCTTCGGGGGAAGTATTTGCGGAGAGTATCGCTGCTCAGCGTGATGCGCTCCTGTTCCTCCTTCTTTTCCTCGGACATGATGGAGCGCATGGCCTCCTTCGTGCATTTCCCCTCCCGGCTGAGCTTCTTGAGCCGCTGCGCCTGGGAAAGCGAGGGCGTGTTCTGGGAATAGTCCATTGCGTCCAGAAATTGCTTCTGCTCGTCACGGGTGAGATACGACAGCTCCACGGCGGGGCTGAACGCGATCTCCTTGCTGTCCACCTTTTTCTGTACCTCCGGCAGAAGCTCGGTGAGACGGATAAACCTTTGTACCTGACTTCGGCTGGCATTAGCGTCATTCGCTACGATGCTGACAGCCCACGATGACTTCTCCCCAACTTGGGGAGAAGTTGAACCTGTTTGCAATTCCTGCTTTTTTCCCTGATGCTTCAACGCTTCCAGCTTCATTTTGTATGCCTGCGCCCGCTCCATGGGGCTGATGGTTTCCCGCTGCAAGTTACTGTCCACCATGAGGATCACCGCCTCGTCGTCGTCAAGATTGCGGACGATGGCCGGTATGGTTTTCAGCCCCGCAAGGTCTGCGGCATGGAGCCGCCTGTGTCCGGCTACCATCTCGTATCCGCCCTCCGGTGCGGGGCGGATGATGGCGGGGTTGAGAACGCCCACCTGCATGATGCTGTCGATGGTCTGCTGCATGAGCTCGTCATCTGCCACCTTGAAGGGGTGGTTTTTGAAGGGACGAATCTCTGAAAGCGGTATCTGCTGTACCTGTTCGTTGGGTTTCTGTTTCGGCACGGTCGCATCACCTCCTGAAAATGCCAAAGCCGCAGGCGATAACCTGCGGCTCAGATGAATCCCTCCGACATATCGTGGCTGACAAGGCTTCGGTAGTAGTTCCCGATGGTCAGAGGGGCGTTATACAGCGTGGCTAAAAGATACTGGCGCATATTGCGGATGCGGGTGGTGTTTTCCTTCAGCCCGCCCACCACAAAGCGGATGTGCTCGCTGTTCAGCTTCAAAAACCGGCTCCTGACCACCTCGGCGGGCTTATCGTCGCCGGAAATGCGGACGGAGCTTTTTGTCGTACAGACAACATCCACCAGCAGCTCCAGGATTTCTTCCAGCGTGTCCTGCTCGTATGGATAGTCTGTCAGGAGTGCGTCGTAGGCGATGTTCTCCGCAATAAGTGCTCTGTACCGCTCTCTCAGAGCCGCTTCGTTTCCTTTCGCTTCCCGCCCGTGATCCCTCCTGAACGAAGTGAAGGGAAAAGAATCCGTATCACTAAAATCAGTATCATTCTTATCAGTATTATTAGATCGTGATTTTAACGATTCCTGATCCGTGATTTTCACGGTTCTGGAATCGTGATTCCGGGGAGGGTGTGGTACTGCCAGATGTGTTATCCATAGGGTTATCCACATCCTTCTCCACAAAGTTCTTGACGTAGATGAGGTTGGGCTTGCCCAGCCCCTGCCGCTTGCGCTCGATGAGGCGGCATTTGCTCTCCAGCTCATGCAGCAGCTTTCCGGCCTTTTGGTCGGCGCAGCTCAGGGCGGTCATGACCTCCTCGATGGTGAAGATGATATACACACGTCCTTCTTTATCCAGCCAGCCGTTCTTGCAGCTCAGGCTCATGCGGTCAAGGAGCAGACCGTAGAGCACCTTGGCTTCTGCGGAAACGCTTCTGAACCGTTCCTCCGTGAACAGCACCTTGGGGATACGGTAGAAGAAGAACTGTTCCGCTTCCGCACCGTAGAAATAGTCATACATGGCTTCTGTCACGCTCCTTTGGAAGCCCTGCGGCGCGCATGACCTCTTTGGTACACCATCCGATGCAGGGGGCAGCCCTTCCGTAGGGACAGCCCTCGCACTCCGAAACGGGAGCGGCGCTGTCCGCATTTGCTTCGTAAACTTGTTCTATGCCGTTCCGTCTTTCGGGCTTCTGCGGGACGGGACAGCAGCAGCCGTCCGGGTAGACGCAGCCCTTTAGCTTCCCTTTCCGGTACAGGCAGTACCGGCAGTCATATACGTTGTAGCCCCACGACTTCCCATATGCTTTCACAATAACACCTCCTTCGCCCGCATCTGGGCATAAAAACAGCGCGCCTGCCGACCCAAGCGCCACTTTGGGTAACAGACGCGCTATGTACTGATTATTGCAAGGATGTCGTCTCCTTACCGGGAGATGAACCGAGCAATAGCTGCTGAAATTGACGGTTTCAAGAGGGCGGAATACAAGTAATTTCGCTGTTCGGGTGTCCTAAAACCATTGATATTACTGTGTTTTTTGAAAAATGCTGTATCACCACTCGCACCATGAAAAAAGTCACTTTTGTCTACCGACAAAGGTGACTTTTTTCAATGATATCCGTTCCTTGCGGAACGGGTGATATATCTTCGATATGATATCGCACTGTCGTGCGATGATATATGCCTGCGGCATATGAGGAACGGATATTATATCATGCTTGCGAAGCAAGTATATCATACGGCTTGCCGTATATCATATCGCGTCAGCGATATATCATTGAAATACACAACAAATTGTAATATAATAATGGCGAAAGAGGGTGCATTTATGTCAGAAAACAAATTACTTGACTTATCCTTTGAATTTGCTGTTGCTATCGTAAATCTTGTTGACGGTGTAACTGCACCGAAAAGTTCTTATATGGCCGATCAGCTTGCAAGAGCGGGTACATCGGTCGGTGCCAATATTCACGAAGCACAGTACGCGCAGAGTAAGAAAGACTTTGTAGCAAAATTGGAAATTGCATTGAAAGAATCTAACGAAACTAGTTATTGGTTGAAATTGATGTATGAAACTAAAAGAATAGATATTGCCACATATCAATATACCGAGAAACTTTGTGGCAACATTCGCAGATTATTAATCGCTTCCTGCCGCACAGCAAAGGAGAGCACGAAATGAATTTTTTAACAAAACTATTTAAGAAGAAACCCGTGGTAGAAATACCGCCAATGCATTCATGGGAAACTGTTGTTGAAATGATGTACGACAAGTATCTTGATGCATTTTCTGATGAAGTTGTAAAAGTGATTTATTCAAAAGATCGCTGGATGAGATATGTTGTACTGAAGGACGAAAAGGAGTTTTTCACTTATCAGCTGGAAGCAATCTATCAGTACGATGAAGACGAATGGAAATATATTTGTTCACACGACAATGTGCTACCTGCAATGTGGGAACCTTTTAGAGGGATTGTTGGAAAATCCGTTTTTGAAAATATAGACGAATTGCTTAATGAATTAAAAGCAGAACCGGAGTATAAGCAATATTTTTGATTGCTACACTACTTTTGCTTACTTTTGCCCCCGTTATGCTCCGTTTGGTTACCCTTTTTTCAATTTATTATTGACACTCAAACCTCTGTCCTTTTAACTTGGCGTAAGATATTCAGCTTTTGCAGCATTATTTTTCATCGTGACATTTATTGGACTTTGCACCTTTATTATAGACAAACCGCCATGTTTCGCGGTATAATAGCAATGCCGTTTACGGCAAAAATGCAGCATTGGAGCGCAGGCAATGGAAATATCGGCAGAACAGCTGAAGAAACTCAACGACGGGGAATACACCGTCTATGACATAAGAAGCGAGACTGACAGGGCGTATGGATTCATCCCCGGCTCGGTGCACACAACCGCCGACGAGCTTGAGAACAATCCACCCGCGGACAGGGACAAAAAAATAATAATCTACTGCGCGCACGGAGTTTTCAGCATAGACATTGCGGACAGGCTGTGCGAGCAAGGCTACGAGGCGTACAGCCTCGAGGGCGGATATCTCGCGTGGATGCGCTATGAGATGCAGAACCGACAGGACAGTGAACTTTGTCAGAAGGTCGAGCAGAGCCTGCGTAAAAAGTTCCGCGTTTCGATAATGAGTCCGTTCACGAAGGCTCTCAAGATATATAAACTCGTCAACGAGGGCGACCGGGTCGCGGTATGCATATCCGGCGGCAAGGACTCGATGCTCATGGCGAAGCTCTTTCAGGAGCTTAAAAGATACAGCAAAGTAAATTTCGACGTTAAGTATCTCGTCATGGATCCCGGATATAACCCCGAGAACCGCAAGATAATCGAAGACAACGCGCGGGCGCTGAACATCCCGATAAACATATTCGAGTCGGACATATTCAAATCCGTCTACAATGTAAAAAAATCGCCGTGCTATCTCTGCGCGAGGATGCGGCGCGGATATCTTTATAAATTCGCGCAGGAGCTGGGCTGCAACAAGATAGCGCTCGGTCACCACTACGACGATGTTATCGAGACGATACTCATGGGAATGCTCCACGGGGCGCAGATACAGACGATGATGCCCAAGCTCCACAGCACGAACTATCCGGGCATGGAGCTGATTCGCCCGCTCTACCTCGTGCGCGAGGACGACATAAAGGCGTGGCGCGACTACAACGGGCTGCACTTCATCCAGTGCGCCTGCAAGTTCACCGACACCTGCACGACCTGCAACGACGGTCAGAATCATTCAAAGCGTCAGGAGACGAAAGAGCTGATACGCGAGCTTAAAAAGAGCAATCCCGATGTTGAGAAATGCATATTCAGCAGCGTTGAGAATGTAAATATTGACACGGTTCTCGCCTACAAAAAGGACGGGATAAAGCACAGTTTTCTTGACGAATATGACAACAAAAAAAAATTTTTCACACGGCACTTGCAAGAACAAAAATAATGTGCTATGATAAGCAGGATATAAAAACAACGCACAGATGGAGAGAGTAGGCGCGCGGCGAACACCGCAGAGAGGGGTCACTTGGCTGGAATGATCCCGTGTCAGAGCATGCCGAAGTTCACTCCGGAGCGGCTCGGCTGAAGTTTTATGTTGTAGGCTGAGACGGTTCACCGCCGTTATACGGTGCTGTCCGCCATCGAGCGGAACAGGCTGAGGCGTCCTATGGGCGCGAATGCAGGGTGGTACCGCGAAGTTTCCTTCGTCCCTCAGTGGGACGGAGGATTTTTTATTTTGCCTCCCCTGCCGGCAGAAAAGATGTAAATTATGCTTTTTGAAAGGATGAGAAGTATGAACGAAAATGCCGAAAAGCTCAAAGAGTTATTCAAAAAGAAATCCTCCGAGGCGGGCAAGGTCTCTGAGCTTGAGGAGCTGAGGATAGAGTTCCTCGGCAAAAAGGGTCACATCGCAAATCTCATGAGCGAGCTTCGCGCCCTGCCAAACGATCAGAAGAAAGAGGCAGGTCAGAAGATAAACACGATAAAACAATTCATCGAGACCTCCATGCAGGAGCGTCTCCAGGAGCTCAAGGCTCTTGAAGAACAGCGCCTCATTGAAAGCGCCGAGGTCTACGACGAGTCTTTCCCCTGCGACACGAATCCCGGCTCTTACAGCCCGATAACGCTCGTTCAGCGCGAGGTTGACGAGATATTCCTCAACATGGGCTTCTCCATTGAGGACTACTCCGAGGTCACCGACGACTACAACTGCTTCGAGGCGCTCAACATTCCAAAGCACCATCCCGCGCGCGATATGCAGGACACATATTACCTGAGCAACGGCCAGCTGCTCAAGACCCACACCTCTGCGGCGCAGAACACTATTCTTCGCAAATACGCCGCCGACCTTGAAAAAGGTATTCCGCTTCGCGCCGTCTTTCCCGGACGCTGCTTCAGAAACGAGAAGATCGACGCCTGCCACGAGAATACTTTCTTCCAGATGGAAGGCATGATGGTCGACAAGGACATATCCATTTCGAACCTTATCTATTTCATGAAGACGATGCTCTCCGAGGTTTTCCAGAAGGATGTCACGGTGCGCCTGCGCCCCGGCTTCTTCCCGTTCGTTGAGCCCGGCTTTGAGCTTGATATCCAGTGCCTTATCTGCGGCGGCGAGGGCTGCTCCTCCTGCAAGGATTCCGGCTGGCTTGAGCTTTGCCCCTGCGGCATGATACATCCGAACGTTCTCAAGGCGGGCGGCATCGATCCCGAGAAGTATTCGGGCTTTGCTTTCGGTCTGGGACTGACGCGCCTTGCGATGATGAAATACGGCGTCAAGGACATCCGAGTGTTCAACAGCTGCAATCTCAAGTCGCTCTCGCAGTTCACCAATTCATCGTTCACCGTGCCCGACGACACGAAGAAAGAGGAGGCTTAAAGTCATGCTTGTTTCAATAAACTGGATCAAGGACTATGTTGACCTTGACGGATGCGATATAAAAGGACTCATCAACAAGTTCACCCTCGCCACGGCTGAGGTTGAGGACATATATTATATGGGACGCGACGTTCAGAAAGTCGTTGTCGGCGAGATAAAGACGCTCGAAAATCACCCCGAGTCGAAGAAACTTCACCTGCTCACGGTTGATATCGGTGACAAGGTAGTAAGCTGCGTATGCGGTGCGCCGAACGTCAGAGTCGGTCAGAAGGTCGCTTTCGCCACTGCCGGCGGCAGAGTTGTCGCAGGCGAAATCGGCAAGGCGGTGGTCGCGGGATATGAATCCGAGGGTATGTGCTGCTCCGAAAAAGAGCTCGGAATAAGCGACGAGAACTCCGGCATAATGGAGCTTGACCCGTCATACAAGAACGGAACTGACATCAAAGAGCTGTTCCCGATAGACGATATCGTCTTTGAGGTTGATAACAAATCTCTCACAAACCGCCCCGACCTCTGGGGTCATTACGGAATAGCGCGCGAATTCGCAGCCCTCACCGGCCGCGAATTAAAGCCGCTCGACCTCGCCGACCTTGACAGCGACAGCGAAAATGTTGTTCCAGTAACTATCGGCGACACTGAGCACGTTTTCAGATACTCCTGCCTGAGAATGGCTAACATCACGAAGCATGTCAGCCCGATGGAAATCAGAATCAGACTGTTCTACTGCGGCATGAGACCGATAAACCTGCTTGCAGACCTCACGAACTACATCATGCTCGAGATCGGTCAGCCGACTCACGCATTCGACGCGACAAAGATCGACCACATCAAGGTCGACATGCCCAAAGAGGATATTGACTTCACCACCCTCGACGGCACGACGAGAAAGGCGGACACCAACACCCTGCTAATCTACAACCACGATGAGCCGGTCGCTATAGCCGGTATCATGGGCGGTCTCGACTCCGAGATAGTCGGCGACACCTCGAGCGTTGTGCTTGAATCCGCGAACTTCGACGGAATCTGCGTCAGAAAGTCATCCTCACGCCTCGGACTGCGCACCGACGCGAGCGCAAGATACGAGAAGATGCTCGATCCCGAGTTGACTCTCGTAGCTATAAAGCGTTTTGTCAAGCTCGTCAAGGATATCGACAGCGGCGCAGTCATCGACTCAAAGCTGACCGACGAATATGCAAAGAAATATCCGCAGATAACGCTAACATTCGACAAGGCTTATGTTGACAGATACACCGGAATCGAGATAAGCAACGAGCGCATTATCCATACGCTGACCCTGCTCGGCTTCGGCGTTGACGAAAAAGACGGCGTTTTCACCGTCACCGTCCCCTCCTGGAGAGCCACAAAGGATGTCACGATAAAGGCGGACATCATCGAAGAGATAACGAGAATCTACGGCTACGACAACTTTGAAATCACCACGACCCGCAGCCCCCTCAAGCCCGTTCACAGCGCGCCCGAGAGACTTGTCGGCGACGAGATAAAGGACATCCTCGTCAAGAAATACTCCATGCACGAGGTTCACTCCTACATCTGGTGCGACAAGAAGAAATACAAGAAGCTCGGCATCGAGGTTGAGGACAATGTCAAGATACTCAACATCGAGAACTCCGACAACGGCGTTCTGCGCGACTCCATGCTTCCCACCCTGCTCGTCGCGGCATACGAGAACAAGGACTTCGCGGACAGCTACGGCATATTCGAGATAGGCAGAGTTATTGAGGGCACACTCGAAAACGGTTACTGCAACGAGCGCCGCCATCTCGGCGTTGTGCTCTTCTCGAAATCGCAGAGCGAGCGCGACCTCTACTACAAGGCTATCGAGGTTGTCAACTGCATCTTCGAGCAAATTAAACACTGCGCGCCGAAGTTCGCAAAGATAGCTCCCGTCCACGCATGGCAGCATCCGAAGAACACCGCCGCAGTTCTTGCTGACGGCAACGAAGTCGGTTTTGTCTGCGCGCTTCATCCGCAGAACGCCTCCAAACTCGACAAGACCGGTTCGGCAGTCTGCATCGAGATGGATATAGACAAGTTCAGCGACGCGAAGGCATATGACATCGAGTTCAAGGAGCCTTCGACCAAGCAGTCCACCTACTATGATCTCTCGCTCGTTCTCAGAAAGGGCGTCACCTACGACGAGCTTTCCGAGAACTGGAAGAGCATGAATATTGAAGAGCTCGAGAGCGTTAAGCTCATCGACACATACGAGCTGCTCGGCACAAAGAGCATCACGCTCCGCTTCACCTTCTCCTCACACGACCGCACGCTCGAGATGGAAGAGGTTCAGGGCTGGATAGACGAGATACTTCACAGACTGTCCGCGATCGGCGTTTCGCTGAGAGTTTGAGTTAATTTTCAAAATACCATTGTTTTGTTGCAGATTTTGGTATATAATAAACTTTATGGAGGTGGTTACTCATGGCCGACGAGACTATTCAGTTCTCAATAAAAAACGAAAACGACGAAGAAATGAAAAAGATACTCCTCGAGGTTTACAACGCACTTAACGAAAAGGGGTACAATTCGGTCAGCCAGATAGTTGGCTACATCCTTTCTGAGGATCCGACATATATCACCACCCACAACAATGCCCGCAGTCTTGTGCGAAAGCTGGACAGAGACGAGCTGCTGCAGAGCATGGTTGAGGATTATCTCGGAATCAAAAAATAAAGTGCAACTATAACCCGATTGGAGTGACATTGAGTGGCGGAGAACAAGAAGCTTCTCATGTACAAGGGCAAGCCCCTTGTCAGAAAAGACAACACGCTTTATTACGGATACATGGATGAGCCCTGCATCATCATGATGCAGATAACCTCGACCAAGGACGTAAACGGCGCGGAGCTCTCGGATAAAATACTCGTGCAGCTCGTCAGCACAAACGAAGATCTTCGTCCGCGCGACAGGATCCTCAAGAAGGCGGAGCGCAGAGGTCTCTACAGCGCGATAGATATCGGTTCTATCTGGCTTGAGCGTGAGCTTCAGAAAAGAGCATAACAAAAGGCGGAGCACTGAAAACGGTGCTCCGCTTTTTACTATTTGTTTTTCACCCGCCACAAAATATAATCAAAAAGTTTTATACTGTCAGCGTTTCGGCATTTTCTTTTTATTTGAAAAAGAAAACGCCTGCAAAAGAAAAGCAAACTCGGGGTTCCACCCCGAGACCCCGAGACCCCGGCAACGCCGCACCTCAGTACACAGCTTGCGATTCTCAGTCGGCTGCTCGGCACATTCGCCCGCAAACGCGCCGGAGCTTGAACGGGTGCGGGCTCGTGCGTCTTGCTGCGCAAGCCGTCCCCTCGCTCTCCTCAATTAGTTATCGAACACTGCGGCGCGGTTATCAAAAGCTTGATTATCAATATCGGACGTAACTTGCTTCAACTTTGCTATAGCCCGATTCGATAGCTTCATCAATTTGCTTTTGCTTATATGGAATTGCAGAAATAAACCCTCTGCACTCGGCAGAGGGTTCAAGTTTTTATTATTGGACTTTTTCGAGTCTGTAGCTGACGGTGTATCTGTTATGCACCCAGCAATTGTTGCTGTCCTTGACATAGGCGCGGGCATATGCCGTGCCGTGGGACTGGGTGGGGTCGGCACTGCTGAGATCGACCTCGGCGAAGAGCTGATCCGTGGTTATCTTTTCGAGATTCTCTTTCGGACCGACAACTTCAACGGACGGTATGCGCGTCTGAGTCACGACCGCTTTATATCCGGCGGGGACATTGATGAACGAGATATTGTTGGCACTCACCGAGCTCTTTTGTGAGGTCACGCCGTTCATCTCGACCGTGACCTTGAGTTTCGTCTCCCCGCTCATAACCTTGACTCCGCTCAACGTCGTCAGGTCTATGGTTATCTCATTCCTGCCTGCGCCGAGCATATAGAAATCGATATCGGCGACCGACAGCTCGGTTATGGACGAGAGCTTCGTCGCGTCCATAGTGAAATTGAGTCTCGCGGGACTACAGATAAACGCGGGCGGGTTGCTCGCATAAGCGGCAGGCGCATTCTTGAAAGTTACCGTAGTCGGCAGTTCGGCGCGCTGATAAATCGGAAGAGTCATCGTGATATCGGCGAGTCCGTCGTTGACGGTTATATACTGGAGCTTTCCGCCGTATTCGCTTAGCGGGATTATCTCGGCGTCGAGCGTTGTGGTCGCACTGATTTTCTTGTTCAGAGTCACGCGCGCGACAACTTTCTTTATCTTCGCCATCTCAGTCACGGGACCCGACAGCTTCACGGTATTCGCGGAGAGCACCGGGGTTTCTGCTATCAGTCCGTTTGTGACATACGACGCGCCGTCATAGACGACATCGGGCTGAAGAGTGTATTCGCCTTCTTTGTAATAGTCGAAATACACATTTATCGAGTCCTGAGAGAGCGAAACTATCTCATAGTTCGCCTTGCTCGGATCTTTTGCAGTCACTTCGAGTTTCAGGGTCTGGCTGCCTGTCGAATCGACATAGTTGGTCTTAGCGACAACGGAGATATCGTCTTTTGTGAGCACGCTCTCGGCGACTTCGTAGCGCTTGCCGTGAACCTTGACTTCGACTGTGAAATCCGTATTGCCGAACATCTGAAGCCCGAGATTCGAGACATTGTTTGATATTTCTATTTTAACAGGGACATCTTTTATTATCCGGTCATCCTCGGGGCTCGCCTGAATTGCGACAACGATCCAGATTATAACTGCGGCGATTATTGAAAGCGCCAAAACGAATCTGTTATCATATATGAGATTTTTGAAGCTTATTTTTTTCTTTTTCATTTCTTAAAACCTCCGAACAGCTTGCGTATGCCCTTAACGGCGGCTTTATCTTCGTTATTCGTTCCGCAAAGGTAGCGCACAAGATGCTCACGCAGATCGGAATCGGTGAGATTTCTGATAAGCTGACCCTTGCAGGCGATGGAAATTGTTCCGGTCTCCTCGGAAGTGACGACTATCATCGCATCGCCCTGCTCGCTCATACCTATGGCGGCTCTGTGGCGGGTTCCGAGCTGGGTATCGAGATTCTCTTTCTGCGTCAGCGGCAGGACACAGCCTGCGGCAACTACCCTGCCGTCGCGGATAACTGCGGCTCCGTCATGGAGCGGCGCGCCGTGATAGAAAATATTGCCTATCAGCTCGCGCGAGACTATCGCATCGACGGGAGTTCCGCTCTTTATGATATCACCGAGGAGCGTATCATGCTCAAAGACGATAAGAGAGCCTGTCTTGCTCTCACTCATGCTCTGACACGCCTTGCACACGGCGTAGATCGAATCCTTTATCTTCTGATTGCGCTCCGTCTCCTCATCGCGCACGCCGAAAAGATTGAGCTTTGTTATGCTGCGTCTGCCGACGGATTCGAGCATATGGCGCAGCTCGGGCTGGAAGAGGATGACGAGGACTATAATTATCTCGCCGAAGACTTTTTTGAATATGAACTCACTCGCCTGCATATCGAGCAGGTAAATGGCAAGATAAGCCACACCGAAAAGCAGAAGACCCTTTGCAAGCTGAATGGCCTTTGTCTCACGGATGAGCTTGATAACACTATAAAGAATGAACGCAACGAGGCAGATATCCAGGAAATCCGTGAAGGCGAAGTCGGAGAATACGACCTTCAGCTGATCCCAGAGAGATGCGATCTTTTCAGTAAACATAGGCATACCTCTCTTCAATTCCTATAATACCATAAAACGCGCCTGAAATCAAATTACTTCTCAATAAGGCAGACGGCGGAGGCACTTATGCCCTCGCGGCGTCCCGTAAAGCCGAGCCCCTCTTCGGTGGTCGCCTTGACGCTGACACAGGAGACATCGAGCGAGCAGGCGTCGGCTATGTTGCGGCGCATTTCATCTATATACGGGCGCAGCTTCGGAGCCTGGGCGGCAACGGTTGAGTCGATATTGACTATGTGCCAGCCCTGAGCGCCGATAACGCGCACGACTTCGCGCAGGAGTTCAAGACTGTCCGCGCCCTTGTATTTTTCATCGTTGTCCGGGAACAGGCAGCCTATATCCCCCATTGCCGCCGCGCCGAGCAGCGCATCGCTGATGCTGTGGAGCAGGACATCGGCATCCGAATGGCCAAGAAGTCCCATGGTATGGGGTATATCAACGCCGCCGATTATGAGCTTCCGCCCCTCGACAAGCTTATGAACATCGTATCCGCTGCCTATTCTTATCATTGATTATCATCTCCGCTGAGTGAAAATTTTCTTATACTTTCCTGAAATTCATCGTATGTCATGAAAATATTTATCATATCAACGAGCGCGCTTGTTGAAAGGCGCTCGGGAAGCGACAGACTGCGCAGGAACTTTTTGCGCAGAGCCGCCGAATCCGCTTTTCCGCTGAGCCCGGCTTCGTAGAGGTCGGCAACGGTTACAGCTCGGCTCTTTTCCTGCGTACTCTCGCAGGTGACTCCGGCGCGGTTGAGCGCTTCAAGCAAGATCTCAGTATCGATTCCCTCGACCCCTAATTTGCCCTCTTTAGACGGCGCGTCCTTTCTGCGCTCTTTGCCGAACACGTCGGGAATATAGGCGTGAATGACGCTGTCTTTCGGAACGCTTCCGCCGATAAACGAACGGATTTTGAAGCCCGCCGAGTCGCTGTCGGTCAATATGACTATGCCGCGTGTCTGAGCGAGGCGTTTTATCAGCTTCTGCTTCTCTTTGTCCTTGAAAATGCCGAAGCCGTCGGTCTGTATTATAACGGTATCGAGGACTGTGGAGAGCTTTATTTTATCATACTTTCCCTCGACGATGACCGCCTGTTTTATCTTTATCATTTTACCATCAACACCATCCGGCGTTTATTTTCGGGACTGTATTGCCACAAACAGCTTGACAAGCAGTTCCTCCATAACTATCCTGTTATCAACGGCAGAGCTCTTGAGCAGTGTATCGGCTCTGTGCAGTTCATCGAGGCACTGACGCAAAACGCGCACGCTCAGAGCCGACGCCTGGCGCGAAACTTTTGTCAATTTGAACTCGCGGCCGCGGTAGTTTGAGAATATCTCCGCCGGCTGAGTGTCTCTGTAGCCCGCAGATACGCTGACCTTGACACGATAGATATCGACAAAGACGGATATCACCGCGCCCATTATCATCATAACATCCGCACGCTGGGCGAAGAGCATATTGAGCGTTTCATACGCCTTGTCGAAATTATCCGAGATTATATATTTAGTCAGGTCGAATGCATTCGCCTCGATAGTCTTGACGCACATCAGGTCGATGTCCGCGCGGGTTATCTCGCGTCTCTCGGCATATGCCGAAAGCTTGTCGATTTCATTTAAAAGAGTAACCATATCGTCCCCGACGCAGGAAACAAGATATTCGGCGTTTCGCTGGCTGAGCGAAGAATCGCGCTTCTGCGCCGCGCCGACAAGCATTTTGGCAAGCTCATAAGCGGTCTTTTTGTTGAGCTCGACCGCATTGCCGCATTTTGTAAAGAGCGAGACTGCCTTTTTGGCTTTTGCGGTCTTTTTGAGCGAATCTGCCTTGCCGATATAGAAAATCAGCGTGCAGTAATCCGGGACATCGCCGACTATTTTTTCGAGCTTTTCATAGGAATCCTCGTCGAGCGAATCGACAGCCATATCTTTGACGAACACGCAGGTGTTGCTGCTCATCATCGGAAAAGCCTCGACCGCCTGCTCGATATCCTCGAGGGTACACGACGCACCGTCGAAGAAATGATAGTTGAAATCCGCAAAGTCCGGGCTGACGGCTTTGTCTTTTAACTTTGAGGAATAAAATTCCTTGAGATAGCTCTCCGTTCCGAAAAACAGGAACGCGCCGCCGATATCTCCGCTTCTGATAAGCGCTTTTATCTCTTTTTCGCCGATAGCAGCCATTCAGTCCATCCTTTCCGTCAAAATTCTGCCCGACGGGAACACCGTGATTCTGATGTTCCCCTGCCCTCCCGTCGCGTACGCGTCCGCGCCGAGGGACAGCAATTTTCCCATGACCGCAGACGCTCTGTCGGCCTCCGCCGATAGCACGGTCAAATTATAGTTTTCCGGGGAAATGCCATGCGGCAGATTCTCCCGCAAAATGAGAATATTCCCTTTTGTCTCCGGTGCATAAGACGGTCTGAAAACAATGACCGCGTCAGCGCCGCTCATGCCGAGCACCGCCGTGCTCGTTTTATTCGTTGTTTTATATCTTAATTCTGCGCCGCCGATGTTTATATCCGCGGCAGGCGCGAGGTTACAATTTTCTGTTTTAAGTATTTCATTGAGGTCGGCATCAGTCTCGCCTGCAAGAATATACTCGGGCGAAAAAGTGTCGATAACATCAAGTGCGAGTGAACTTTCGCCCTCAGATACGCGCGGGATAAGAAGAAAATCAAGATTATCCGCGCCGACGCTGTCCATTGCGGACTCTATATTTGAGAGGGCATAGTAGCTGTCCCCTCCGCAGCCGAGCAAAGCGGTTTTGCCGCCGGAGCTGACGACAACAGCAGAGCCGTTGCCGACATCTGCCACGGTTATTACGGTTGCCGCACGGGAAAGTGCAGAAGATCCGACGCACACGCCCGCAAAGGTGAGCGTGCATATCAAAACTGCTGCGCGGACGGTATTGCGTCCCGAAAATTTATAAATGAGTGCAGCCGCCGCAAGGACGATAAAAATCAAAACAAGCCACAGTGGAAACAGAAATGTCGAAGCGTTCAAAGACGAATGAGGAACCGTCGCGAGCGACTTCGATGAATTGATAAGAAAAGACGCGCACACGCCGGACAGTTCTGCAAGACCGGCCGTTATCACGCGCAAAAATGAAAACTTCGCGGTGAGAGCGGTAAGCCCAGAGAGGATCATACACGCAGATGCGGGAAGATCGGAAATAAGATTCGCCGGGATCGCGATAAGTGACACTTTGCCGAGATCGAGTATCATAACAGGCAGAGTGAACGCACAGGCGAGCACGGTGCTCCTAACGGAACCGAAAATAAACTCGCAGACGCGCCTTGCATATTTATTTCTGACGCGCGCGATATACGGATTCAGAGGAAAATCAATATTACCGTAGCCGACAATTATTCCGAGAGTCGAGAGGAACGAGAGCCGCAGTCCGAGGCTCATCACGCAATACGGATTGGCAAAGCACAGAATAACAAGCGCGATGCCGAGGGAATTGAGTGAATCCGCCTGCCTTGAAAGCAGCGTTCCGAGGAGCAAAACGAGCATCATGAAGCCCGCACGCATGACGGAATATGTGAAGCCCGAGACCGCCATAAAAACTATAACAAACGCCGCCGAAATAATTGCTCCCGCTCTGCGTCTGAGCCTGAAAACATCGAAAATTTTCAGAATGAACAGACACCAGATTGAGAGGTGCAGACCTGAAACGGCTATCAGATGCGATATTCCTGCGGACGAGAACGAATCCGAAACGCTCTTCGGCAAATTTGATTTATCACCGATCAGAAGCGCCGTTGCAAGCGCCCCGCGTTCGCCGGGGATAAGACGTGAAACCGTATTTTTGATATAAGCGCGCATCGCGAGCGGATAATAGCCTATCGGCCTGCGCTCCGGCTGAGATATATTTATATCGCCCTTTGCGTATCCGCCCATAAAGATATTTTCGGACAGATAGTAGTTTCTCGCGTCGCGGGTCTTGCCAATATCGTAGAGCTGCAAATCGCCCTCGACAGTATCATACGGCTTGAAACCAAGGCGCGATTTTGAAGAAAGGCGTATGTTCAGCTTATATTCTTCGCCGTCTATCTCGGAAGTTTTAAGCTCTGTATAATATCTTTCGCCGCTCTGCTCCTCGAACGAGACAACGCTCGCTTTCACGGTATGCACGCCGTCGTTGAAACGCTGCGACGCTTCATCAGGAACAAGTGCGGCGGCAAAAGACAAAAGCACTGCAACGACCGCCGTTATACACGCAGTCGGGATTACAAAGTCACGCCGAACGCTCTTGAAGAACAGAGAAAAGATAAAGGCGGCAGCTGCTGCCGAAAGGATAACGACTGCCGCCTTCTGACCGAGTTCAAAAACAAGAGCCAGCGTAAAAAACATTGTAAAACCGATAACCGTGAACGGGCGCGCCATTTCTCAGTATCAGTTATTTGAAGAAAAGAGGAAGCTTCTCGAGGAACACGATATCGTCGCGCTCCGCCGCGTCACCCTCTGCGAGGACCGCCGCCTTGGCGACTATGTTTGCATCGAACTTATCGGCAAGGGCAACGACTGCCGCGAGGGATTCGCCGGTGCTGATAACATCGTCAATGATAAGTACTTTCTTGCCGCGAAGCTGATCTCCGTCCTCTCTGCCGAGAAGGAGGGTCTGCTCTGCATCGGTGGTTATAGAACGCACGCTGACACAGACGGGGTCGGTCATATAGACCTTCGGCTTCTTGCGGGCGACAAAATATTTCTTGCCGCTCTGTCTGGACATCTCATAGGCAAGCGGGATGCTCTTCGCCTCGGGAGTGAGAATATAATCGAACTCAGGGCACTTCTTGAGCAGCTCTTCCGCCGCTTTAACGGTGACTTCGACATCACCGAAAAGGATGAATGCCGCGATATCGAGCTTGTCGCTGACCGGGCAGAGAGGAAGCTCTCTCTTCACGCCTGCGATTTCCATTGTATAGGTCTTTGCCAAAATAAACATCTCCTGAATATTAATATGGTCTTTTTATCAGCCTGCCGGCCAGCCGAAATCTCTGCCGCCGAGCATATGGAAGTGCAGGTGTTTGACGGTCTGACCCGCACAGTCGCCGCAGTTGTTGACGATTCTGAAGCCGTCCTTGAGATCGAACTGCTTGGCTATCTTCGCCGCCGCCTCGAATACTTTGGAGACGACCGCGCTGTTCTCCGGGGTTATCTCGGCAGCGCTCTTTATATGCTGCTTCGGGATAATGAGAATATGGAACGGAGCCTGCGGCTCGAGGTCATAGAACGCGAGAACATCGTCGTCCTCATAGACTTTTTTTGAGGGTATCTCGCCCTTGATTATTTTGCAAAAAATACAGTCATCCATTTTCAGAAAACCTCCGTATTGCATTGCTTATTCCGCCGGCCGGGAAAGACCGGCGGAGCTATGATTTTATTTTAACATGGCGCTGACGATAGAGTCAACCGCCGCGAGAGCCTCGTCCGCCTTGGAAGCGTCCTTGGCGCCCGCCATTGCGCTGTCCGGCTTGCCGCCGCCCGAGCCGCCTGCTATCTTTGCGGTCTCGCGGACGATATTGCCGGCGTGAGCGCCGAGTTTTATTGCATCGGCGCCACAGGCGCAGGCGAAGTTCAGAGTGCCCTTTTCTTTGTTGACGCCAGCAAAGACTGCAACGATATCTGCGCCGTTGTCACGGGCGGTGTCGCACATCGAGCGAAGCTCGCCGGGGTTGGAGACCTCGACCTCGGCAGTGATAAGTCTGACGCCGCCGACCTGTCTTGCGCTGTCCATAAGGCTGCCCGCCTTGAGAGCGGATATCTCGCTGCGAAGCTCCGCAAGCTCTCTGTCCTTTGCCTTGACCTCGGCAGAGAGGGTCGCCGCACGCTTGTCAAGCTCCGCGACATTGCCGAGCTTCATCGCCGCCGCTGCAGACTGCATGATGCGCTCATCGTTTTCTATATGCTTGAGCACGCCGAAGCCGGTGACGGCGGTTATACGTCTGATTCCCGCGGCAACTGAGGACTCGGACACGATCTTGAACAGACCGAGCTTTGCGGTATTGTCCGCATGGGTGCCGCCGCACAGCTCAACGGAGAAATCGCCCGCGCTGACAACGCGCACGACATCGCCGTACTTCTCGCCGAACAGCGCCATTGCGCCGAGCTTCTTGGCCTCTTCAATGGGCATCTCGCGTGTCTCGACCGGAATACCCTTGAGGATAACCTCGTTGACCTCGCGCTCTATCGCCTTGAGCTCATCGCCCGAGAGAGCGGAGAAATGGGTGAAGTCGAAGCGCATTTCCTCGCTGTTGACAAGCTGTCCCGCCTGCTCAACATGGCTGCCGAGGTGCTTTCTCAGAGCCGCCTGGAGCAGATGAGCCGCAGTGTGGTTGCGGCGGGTCGCCTCGCGCTTTTCAACATCTATCTGAGCGTGGACTTTATCGCCGAGAGCGATGCTGTCGCCACTTATAAATCTTGCAATGTGGAGCACAACGCCGTCGGGAGTCTTGCCTGTTGCGGTAACCTCGAGGGTTGCATTATCGGTCTTGATAACGCCGGTGTCGCCCGTCTGTCCGCCGCTCTCGCCATAGAACGGGGTCTTGTCTAGCACAACAACCACCTCGGAGTCCGCGGTTGCGAACTCGTCACGCTCGCCGTTTGTGACTATTGCCTTTATCTCAGCGTCGCAGGAATAATCGGTATAGCCGACAAACTCGGTCGCGCCGACATCCTTGAACGAAACGTTGTTGTCCTTCCACGCCTGAGCTCCGGCATCCTTGCGCGCCGCACGCGCCGCCGCTCTGCTCTGAGCATAGAGGCGGTCATACTCGTCGATATCAACGCTCATGCCGCGCTCTTCGAGCAGCTCTTTTGTCAGGTCTATCGGGAAGCCGAAAGTATCCTGAAGCTTGAAAGCATCTGCGCCGCTGAGCACCTTGGAATCGCTCTGAGCGATAATATTCTCAAGCAGATTGAGACCTGTGTCTATAGTCTTATTGAAGCTCTCCTCCTCAGCTTTGATGACCTTTACAATAAGGTCGTGCTTCTCAACGAGGTTCGGATAGGCTGTTGCATTCTCTTTGATAACGGTCTCGCACACTTTGTAGAGGAAAGTGCCGTCGATACCTAAGAGTCTGCCGTGGCGAGCCGCTCTTCTGAGCAGGCGGCGAAGGACATATCCTCTGCCCTCGTTTGAAGGCATAACGCCGTCGCCGATCATGAAAGTGGTGCTTCTGATATGGTCGGTGATAACACGCAGGGAGACATCCTTTTTCTCGTCCTCGTGATACTTGACGCCCGCTATCTGCATGATGTGCTTCATGATGTTCTGGACGGTGTCGACCTCGAAGAGGTTGTCCACGCCCTGCATGATGCAGGCGAGGCGCTCAAGGCCCATACCGGTATCGATATTGCAGCTCTTGAGGCGGGTATAGTTATTGTTGCCGTCGTTATCAAACTGGGTGAAAACGAGGTTCCAGAACTCAACATACCTGTCGCAGTCGCATCCGACTCCGCAGGTCGGAGAACCGCAGCCGTACTTCTCGCCGCGGTCGAAATAGAGCTCCGAGCAGGGACCGCAGGGGCCTGCGCCGTGCTCCCAGAAGTTATCCTCTTTGCCGAGACGAACCATATGGTCGGGCGAAACACCGAGCTCCTTTGTCCAGATGTCATACGCCTCGTCATCGTCCTGATAGACGCTGATATATATCTTATCCGCGGGCATCTCGAGCACCTTCGTGCAGAACTCCCACGCCCAGGCGGTCGCCTCATGCTTGAAGTAATCGCCGAATGAGAAATTGCCGAGCATCTCGAAGAAAGTGCCGTGGCGCGCGGTGATTCCGACGCGCTCAATATCGGGCGTTCTGATGCACTTCTGGCAGGTTGTGACGCGGGTTCTCGGCGGGGTCAGCTCGCCTGTGAAATATTTCTTGAGCGGTGCCATGCCGGCGTTGATGAGAAGCAGGCTCTTATCTCCCTGAGGCACAAGCGAAAAGCTCGGCAGACGAAGATGGCCCTTGCTCTCGAAAAAGCTCAGATACTTCTCTCTGAGTTCATTGAGTCCCGTCCATTCCATGATAAACAACTCCTTAAAAAATAAAAATAGATGCCGTTCTGCCCGGGACGGCCGAAGCCGCGGTACCACCCGGATTGCACAAAACTGCACCCCTCTGCTGCCCTTAACGCAGGCTACGCCCGTTCAACGCGGGAGGCTCCGAGCCGGCTGCCGTACTTCCTGACACGGCGCACCTCACAGCGGCATAATGCCGGCGCGCCTCTCTGCGAGCGGAATAAACGGCTCTGCTCTTCACAGCCAAAAATATTTACTTAAATATTCTACTCTTAATTTTCCCCGATGTCAATGTTTTAGCCGTAAATCGCGGAGAAAATATCGGGAGCGGCGAATAAGAATACCTGTACGCGGGAGCTATGTATCTGTGGACGGGTGTTCTTTATATCACAAAAGCGGAGAACCCTCTTGAGCTCTCCGCTTTGTTTACGTTACTATACTTCTATCAATAATATCGATATCCGGCGAGCTTCTGCGCGGCCTGGGCACGGGTTATAGATCTTTTGATAATCATAAACTTGTTCTCAAGAGCAAGATTGAACGACATTGAAACGGTCTTTACTACCCTCTTCAGGTTGAAATCGACCTTTGCGGAGAAGCGAATCATCGTAAGGCCGAAATCGGCGACGCTTATCTCGCTATCCGGCTCGAACTTGCCGTCGGACGCCTTGACTATTCCGTTGCTGACAGCCCACACCGCAGCTTTGAACGCGGGATTCGAGCTGTCGAGATCGGCAAACGAAAGATTGTCGGTATTGACCTCGGGCGAGCCGGCCATGCCGTAAAGCGCCTGAACAAGAGCCAACTTTGTCAGCGCGGAATCGGGGCTGAACTGCGTCTCGGAAGTGCCGGTCATGTAGCCTTTTCTGTACATAAATTCGATCGCATCGTAATACTCCGAATCGGACGCGACATCCGTAAACGGGAAGTTTGCATCGGGCAGAGCGTCAAGGATTCTGTCGGCGATATGTCTGTGGCCCGCTGCGTTCGGATGGTATGTGTCGCAAGTCGTGCCCGTTGTATCGACAAAGATATAGCCGTATTTCTCGGCACCCTCTTTCATCGGCTTGTTCGCTATATCGACGACCATTTGTCCGAGATTGATGCTCTGGCTGTCATCCTTGCTCTCCTCGGTGTCTGTCGCTCCGTCGTCGCTCTTGACGCTCGTGTCGAACATTCCGATAACCAGAAGCTGAACATCGGGATTCAGAGCATATATATCCTCAATGACATGGTTCCAGTTCTCAAAGAAGTTTTCGACCCCGTATTTAAGCGCACGTGGGAGAACTCTGATAAGCTCGGGCATTGCGTCGGTAATCTTAGCGAGCTCAACTATTTTGTCGAGCTTATCGTTGACTATGCCGTTCTCCTTGAGAAGATCGCGCAGAGCCTTGACATACTTGCTGCAAGTGCCCTCTTTCTCGAGAATGTCGGCGATTACCCATGTGAGATAAGTGCCGAAATCGTTGCCGCCGACACCGAGGGTGATAAGACCCGCCTGTGAAATTGCGCGGCGATACTCGGGGATCCTCGATTTCATGACCTCGGGATCATGAGAATCGTGGAAAAGATAATCGTCGCCCGGATAATCGTCCTCGAGCATATAGCGGATATCTATCGTCCTGAATCCTGGGCAAGCCATCGGAACATAATTCACTCCGAGAGCATCGGCAACATACGCGCCGTATGAATTTTCAACGCGCTTGAACTCAGAATCCACATACACAAGGTCGTTGTGACCGCTGGCGACACTGTCGCCTAGAAGCACATATGTGCCGTAATCGTAATACTTCTTTGCGTCTGCACTCTCGGTGCTGTCCGCGGCGAAGCAGACCGCGGAGCCGAAGGCCAATACGCATGTGAGAATCACTGCGACCGCCCTGCTTATAAACCTTTTCATTTTGATCCTCCTATCAAAATAGATAAAGCCGCACAGTCAAGACAACTGTACAGCTTTAAAGTAGCACAGATTTTTTTGAAAATCAATGTCCGAGGGCAAAAAAAGTAAATTATCCTAAATCAGTAGGCATTGTTAAAAAAAAGTGCGGTCATCCGCCAAATTTACAGGGCTTATTCATCGGCTTATTCCGATTATATGTTTCTCCGCTTCGACGCTGAGCGGCGTATAAGCGTTTATCTCTTTCGTTTGCAGGTCGGCGGTCACGACCGCCTTATCTGCGCCGAGAAACATCTTCCCGTCGCTTACGAGCATATTAAAGACAAGCGGGGAATCGCAGTCGAACTCTGTTTTTAGCATATCTCCGTTTTCGGATATTTCGAGCAAGACCGATTTGGGATTTTCTCCGACGCGATCGGAAAGAAGAATATATGCCCGCTCTCCGGTCGCATAACGCGCTTTAAAATCCAGATTTTCGGCACTGAATATTTTATGATGTTTGCAGTCGCGGTCAAAGGAATAAATCGTTGTGCTCGCCAGACCGAGATGGCTCAATGAATCGACGGCGTATACTCTGTCTCCAAGCTCAAAAACATCGCAAAAATTTCCGTCTATCTCCCCTCCCGGCGTTGGATTGTTTTTCAAGGATACTGTCGTTTTTCGTATGACTTGTGGCAATAGCGTGAATAAAGGGGCAAATATTCATTCTGTTGTCAAGACTGTTGATATAAAGAATATGCCATTAAACATGATCAAAAAATCAGTTAACATTCGCGTTGTTCAGCCTTGTAGATTCCCCAATCGGCAAACATCTCAGGAATGGAGTATATATCTTTTCCGTCCGTCTCAATACGCTCCGAAATACCGGGATTCTCCTGCGAAAAAGTATCCCAAGCGGTCACGATATCTTCTGATTTTGCAATCCCGTGTTCCGCCATAAAACTATTGTATTGATTGATGTTCTTGCTAAAAATGGTTGTTACATTATACTTGCCGAACACAATCTCATCTTCTGATTCATGGCAGCCGAAGCCGAATGAACACAATCCATCATTTATCATTAAATCGCCGATACGAAGAAGAATCGTAAATGCTTCTTCACCTGTACATTCGTCAATATAATAAACATCCTTATGCATTTTTTCCACAATACCCGGTCGAATCTCTTCCTCGTCATCCTGTTTAGAGGGTAATTCAAGAATGAAAAAAACAGGTTCTTCATGAATGTAGATAAAATGATTCATTATATCCTTGATTTTATCCGCCGATATGTTTGCGATAATCTGGTTTTCAATCAGCATATATTCCTCGGAAAGCTTTTCGGGAAAAGGAACCTTACATCCGGCTCTGAGTAGAAACATTGTTCTCCGCCTCCTTATTTACATCCAGCCTGTAATCTTTACTCGGGTCGAGTAATCAATACCACCGTCTCCACATGATTCGTATGCGGGAACATATCGACGGGCTGAATCTTTTCGACTTTATAGCCGCGCTTTGTCAGAAAGCGCAGGTCACGCTGCTGAGTTTCGGGGTTGCAGGAGATATAGACTATCTTTTTCGGCGCGAGGGTCACGAGCGACGACAGGAAGCACTCATCGCTTCCTGCGCGCGGCGGATCCATGAAAACTATGTCCGCTTTCTCCCCGTCCTGCGCCATGCCGAGCATGAATTCGCCTGCATCGTCGCAGAAGAATCGGACGTTCTTTATCCCGTTGCGTTTGGCGTTGGCTATGGCGTCATGGACGGCGTCGCGATTGAGCTCAACGCCTATTACCTCGCCCGCCCGCTTCGACGCGACAAGACCTATAGTGCCGATGCCGCAATAGGCGTCGATGACCTTTTCGCGCCCGCTCATGCCGGCATATTCCATCGCTGTGTTATAAAGCACCTCGGTCTGCACCGGGTTTATCTGATAAAACGAGCGCGGAGATATTCTGAAAGTCAGCCCGCAGAGCTCGTCCTCGATTTTGCCCGTGCCGTAGAGCACATTCTCGCGCTCACCGAGCACAAGGCTCGTCTGATACGGGTTTATGTTATGGACTATCGTTGTTATGTCGGGATGCTCCTTGCGAAGAGCTTTTACGAAGTTATTCTTCGCGGGGAAAATCGGACCTGATGTGACGAGCACGACCATTATCTGATTTGTCTTGAATCCGCGTTTGACGAGGACATGACGAAGTGTACCGCCGCCGCTTCGCTCGTCATACGGCTGTATTCTGAAACTTTTCAGCATATTGCGGATCGAGACGATTATCTCATCCGCTTTTCTGTCCTCGGTGAGGCACGAATCGACGCAGACTATGCTGTGCGTGCCGGACTGATAGACGCCGGAAATTATCTTCCCGTTTCTCGCCGTGGCAAACGCCGCCTGCACCTTGTTGCGATAATGATACGGTTCAGCCATGCCGATTATCGGCTCGACATGGGCGAATTCGCCGAGCAGTTTTTCCACCTTGCGCTGTTTGAATTTCAGCTGCTCCGCGTAGCTCAGATTCTGCAGCTGGCATCCGCCGCATTTTTTATATAGAGGACACTTCTTTTCTTCAGTCATGTTTAATTCCGTTTCAGTCGGGATATCTCCGAAAATTCACTTGATTATTTATCCTGCTGAGCCTTGTGCTCGGCTTTTTCTCTGTCTTTCTTTGCGACGTCGTTGGTGTTCATGGAATTGCGGAACACGACGAAGCGATCGTACAGGAACTCTGTCACGAAATTTGTCACCATGCAGAGAGCCTCAACAAGATAGTTGTTCCACATAAGATCGGTAGTGGCATACTTCGTAAACCAAGTCGAGAGCGGAGTGAACACGCAGTAATAAGCCGCGACTTTAAGCATGGCTATCGGGACATTGTTCGCAGATTTGAAGGTGAATTTGCGGTTGAAAGTAAAATTCCAAAGCACGGAGAGAACAAGCGAAATAAGATAGGCTATCCACTCTTTGAAATGGCATGCCTCATAAAACAGGGTGTATGTTGCTATTTGAATAATTCCCGCAGAGGCAGAAAACAGCGCAAATTTGACAGTCTGAAGAACATTTTCCTTTGTGCTGAGCTTCTGATTTTCGGCAGCGCCCTGCGTTTCTTTTTTCTCGTCTGACATAAGTTATCTCCCCTTTTATGTTTTTACAGATTCCCGGCATTTCTGAGCATCTCTTCGGCCGATTTGAGCTGAAGTTCGGTGACATCGAGTCCACCGGTTATCCTTGCTATTTCATATTTTCTGCCCTCTGTGTCGAGGCGTTCGACCTTTGTATAGGTCTTGCCGTCCGAGACGGATTTGCTGATTCTCATGTGGCAGTCCGCCTGCGCCGCTATCTGAGCGGAATGGGTGACGCAGATGACCTGCCTGCCGCGCGAGACCTCTTTGAGCTTCATGGCGACCTTCTGCGCCGCTCTGCCGCTGAGTCCCGCGTCTATCTCATCGAATATCATCGTATCGAGTCCGTCTCTGCCGGCGATAACGCTCTTTATCGCGAGCATTATGCGCGACAGCTCGCCGCCCGAAGCGATTTTTGCGAGGGGCTTTAGTGTCTCACCCGCGTTTGCGGAGATGAGAAATTCTATATTGTCCGCACCGTTTATTGTAAACGGTGTTTTTTCTCTGTTGACTTTGAAGCTGACCGACGGCATATCGAGAAATTCGAGCTGTTCGGTCACTCCGCGCTCAAACTCGCGCGCCGCCTTTTCACGCGCTGCGGTAAGCTTTTCGGCGAGGGCGCGAACCTCGGCTTTGGTCGAGCTGACGAGCGCATCGAGCTCTTTGACCCGCTCATCCGAGAGGGCTATTTTATTGCGTTCTTCGCGTGCGGAATCGAGGAATGAGAGCATTTCATCTTCCGTCGAGCCGTATTTTACTGAGAGGCGGAAAAGCTCATCAAGTCTCGCTTCGATCTCTTCGAGCTCGGACGGATCATAGGAGAAATCTTCAATAGCCGAGCGAAGTTCTCCCGCGCAGTCCTCAAGCTCATAGCCGACATTGCGAAGAGTCTTTGCGGCGGGCTCGACATCTTTATAGAATCGGGCAGCGTCCTCCGCGTTCCCGGCGCAATCGCCTATCGCGCTTATCACGCCAAAGCTGTCGTCGGCGCCCTGGAGAATATCATACGCCGCTCTGAGCGATGCCGTGACACGCTCGCAGTTTTGCAGAAGCGCCTTTCGCTCGTTGAGTTCGTCGCGCTCTCCGGGTCTTATATCCGCCTGTTCAAGCTCGTTTATCTGATAATCGAGCAGGTCAAGCCGGCGAAGCTTCTCCGACTCGTCTGTTTTGAGGGAGTCGCGCTCCCTGATATATGAACAGAGTTCTCTGAATTTCTCTCTGTATTCTTCAAGCAATTCGGCATCGTCCGCGACGCAGTCGATGAACTCGAAGTGCTTTTCGGGCGCCATGAGCGCCTGATTGTCATGCTGACCGTGTATGTTTATCAGCTCATGCCCCGCCTGTCGGAGCGCGGCGACATTCGAGGGCACGCCGTTTATGCGGCAGGTGTTTTTGCCGTCCAGACCGAGGGTTCGGCGAAGAAGTATATTCCCGTCCTCGTCGGGCTCGATATCATATTCTTTAAGCCGCGCGGCAGTGTCGGCGGAAACGCCGGAGAAGAGCGCAGTAACGCTCGCGGACTGCGCGCCGGTTCTGATAAGCTCGCGCGACGTGCGTTCACCGAGCACGGCGTTTATAGAATCGATTATGATCGACTTGCCCGCGCCGGTTTCGCCCGTAAGGACATTGAGCCCCGAATCGAACTCGATATCGGCGCTCTCAATTATTGCTATATTCTCTATTTTCAGACTGAGAAGCATAGCTCAAACCTCATTTTTCGATAAGTCGTTTTATGGAATCTTTCATCTGCGAAGCGTAGCTTTCGCTTCTGCAAAGGGCAAATATGGTATCATCGCCCGCGAGAGTGCCGACAAGCCCCTCCCAGTGCATGGAATCAAACGCCGCGCACGCCGCCTGAGCCATGCCGGTATAGCAGCGGATAACAATTGTGTTGCCTGCATAGTCGGCGGAGACGACGGACTGGGCAAATATGCTGCGGAACTTCGAGAGCAGTTCGTCCGACTCGGTCTTTGTAACGGCGTATTTATACTGACCGTTTGCGCCCATAGTCTTGACAAGGCGCAGCTCTTTTATATCGCGCGAAACCGTCGCCTGAGTGGCGTCAAAGCCGCTGTCCTTGAGCTTCTGAAGAAGCTCATCCTGGGTTGACAGGTCATATTTTTCAATTATTTCGAGTATTGCTTCCTGCCTTCTTTTTTTCAAGGTTATACCTCCCGTTCATCGTGGGAACTGCTGTTCCATTTCATCATTTTTCTGTTGAGTATATCTACAAAACTGTCGTTCTTGAGTCTGATAAAGCTCGCGCAGATGTCCGCCTTTTCGACCGTTATGCTCCCCTGCGCCGAGACTGTGAACGGCTCGTCGCCGTCGCACGAAACGGAGAGCGGTCCGTCATCATCGGAATAGATGCGCAGCACCGCGTCGTCGCCCAGAACGAGCGAACGGGTGAACACCGAATGAGAACAAATCGGAGTGAGTATCATACACTCGAGCTTCGGATCAACCACGGGACCGCCGGCAGAGAGAGAATATGCCGTTGAACCGGTCGGAGTCGAGAGAATGAGTCCGTCGCCGAGATAGCGGTTGAAATATCTGCCGTCGAGATCGACATTTATCTCGGATATTCTGCTCAGCCTCGACAGGCGCATCACAGTGGAGTCGTTCATGCTGTATCCGCTCTGCACGCTGTCGCCGTCGGCGGCGGTGGTTTTGAGCATCATGCGCTTATCCATGCTGTAATCGCCGGTTATGAGCTTTTCGAGCAGATCGAGCTCGTGTATCTCGAGACCCGCCATAAACGCAAGGCGACCCGCGTTGATGCCGAGGACTGGCTTCGAGTAAACCGCGGCCTTCTTGGCGGAATGAATTATCGTTCCGTCCCCACCGACGGTTATGACCGCCTCGCAGCCGCCGAGCAGCTCTTTTTCAGGCAAAAATTCAGCCTTGGTATCGGAAAACACATTTTCCGTACTGAGCGGCAGAGAATATGCCGCGCCGAGTTCGTCGAGCTTCGCACAGATGAGCCTTGTCACCTGAGCGGCGTTTTTACGAGTAAGATTTGGAATTATTGCAAACATCATAGTTATTCTCCCGCTTTGAAACAGGCGTGCGCCGCGCTGACGACTCCCGCGACATCGGGTGCCGAAACGGACTGCACTTCGTCCTTTTTCAGATATACGAGGTATTCTATATTGCCCTCCGGTCCTTTGACAGGGGAAAAATCGAGAGCCGACACCGAAAATCCCGCCTGCACGGCATAGGAGCAGACATTTTTGATGACTTTTATATGCACGCGCGGATCTTTGACCACGCCTTTCTTGCCGACATTCTCCCTGCCCGCCTCGAACTGCGGCTTTATAAGGCAGACGGCACTGCCGCCGTCTTTTAAAAGCGGCGAAAGCGCAGGCAGGATATATTTCAGAGATATAAACGAGACATCCGCGCTCGCAAAATCGGCGCGCTCGGGAATCTCTTTTTCCGTTATGTATCTGAAATTTGTCTTTTCGAGATCGATAACGCGGGGGTCGAACTTCAGCTTCGGCGAAAGCTGACCGCTCCCCGAATCGACAGCGTAGACTTTTTTCGCGCCGTTTTGGAGCATACAGTCGGTAAATCCGCCTGTTGACGCGCCGATATCGATGCATAAATATCCGCTCAAATCGAGTTTGAAAACATCGACGGCTTTCTCAAGTTTCAGTCCGCCGCGGCTGACATAGCGTTCCGACTCGCCTTTATACTCGATTATATCACAGTCACTCGCCAAAAGTCCAGCTTTAGATACAACTTTGCCGTTTAAATATACATTCCCGCTCTTTATCATTTCCTTGGCTTTTTCGCGCGACGGCGCGACACCCAAGGAGACCATAAGAGCGTCTATACGCTTTCTGTTTTCCTCCACGGTCAAGCCTCCGCAGAAGTGACGAACGAGAGCACGCCCTCTTCGTCAAAGCCGTATTTATGTAAGAGCGACTCAACGGACGCCTGCTTGACAAAACCGTTTTCGATAGCTCTGAGGTGATATTTCCCGGAGAATCCCGCTTTCGAGAGGTCAAACAGGAAGCCTTCGCCCGCTCCGCCACGGCGTATGCCCTCTTCGAAGAAATAGACATCCCTGCAGTCTTTCGCCGCTTCTACCGCGCCCTCGCAGACGGGAATTATGCGGTTGAGCTTTATAAGCTTCACTGATTCGCCGGAATTCACGAGTTTTTCATATGCGAACGCGCAGGCTGAAAAAGTCCTGCCGTAGGTTATGATTGCCTTTTCGGCGTTTTCGTCGCCGAACACATCAAAGTCGGCAAAGGTCGGTTTGATGCTCTCGGGTATCGCGCGCTGAGCTCCGCGCGGATATCTGACCGCGACGAGCTTCGACTCTGAATAGAGCGCCTGCTGCATGGCGTGCTTGAGTCCCTCATAGGACGAGGGCGAATATACGGTTATATCCGGCACGCTTCTGAGCATCGAAACATCAAAAACGCCCTGGTGTGTCTCGCCATCTTCGCCGACAAATCCGGCGCGGTCGATGGCGATGACCATCTTCTGCTTCTGGAGAGCGGCATCGTGCAGAAGCTGATCAAAGCAGCGCTGGAGGAAGGTGGAATAGACTGCAAAAACCGGGATAAATCCGCTCTTTGCAAGACCGAGCGCGAACGCCACGGCGTGCTCCTCGGCGATACCGATATCAAAAAATCTGTCTTTATGTTCGCTCGAAAATCTGTCGAGTCCAGTGCCGATGGACATCGCGGCGGTTATGGCGCACACGCGGTCATCGCAGGACGCGAAGCGACACATGATATCGCCGAAATTGCTCGAAAAGCTCGTACCGGATGAAAGAGGCTCGCCGGTATTTATATCAAACTTCGAGATTCCGTGGAACTGCTCAGGCGAACGCTCGGCAAAGTCATAGCCCTTGCCCTTGAGGGTATTGACATGAAGAAGTACGGGTTTGTCATACTTCTTCGCCATCTCAAACGCTTCGCAGAGCTGCTGGATATTGTGCCCGTCAATAGGACCGATATAGTGAAGTCCGAGATCCTCGAACCACGAATCGGAATAGATAATGCGCTTCAATGCGCTCTTTATATCAAACGCCGCGTCCGAGAGCTCGTTTCCTATAAGCGGGATATGCTTTAAGAGCTTTTCGGTGTGCGCTTTCATGCGGTAATATTCAGGTTTCGCTCTGACGACGGCAAGATAACGCGCCATCGAACCGACATTTTCGGAGATAGACATCTCGTTATCATTGAGCACGATTATGAGCCTGTCGTGCGTTCTGCCGGCGTTGTTTAAAGCCTCATAGAACATTCCGCCGGTCATTGAGCCGTCTCCGACGACGGCGACGACAGTATTCTTACTGCCGCGCATGGTGTTCGCGGTCGAGAGTCCGAGCGCACTCGATGCGGCGGTGCTGGAATGGCCGCTGTAGAACATATCATGCTCGCTCTCATCGGGGCGGCAGAATCCGGAGAGTCCGCCCTCCTGACGCAGGGTGTGAAAGCGCTCGTATCTGCCTGTGAGCAGCTTGTGGGTATAGGCCTGATGGCCGACATCCCAGACAAACTTATCGCGCGGGGAATCGAACTCCTTATGCATGGCGAGAGTCAGCTCCACGACGCCGAGATTGGACGCGAGATGACCGCCGTTCTTCGAGACCGTGTCGATAAGAACTGTGCGTATCTCGGCGGCAAGCTCGTTTAGCTGAGCATAGCTCATGCCTTTTATATCCGTCGGGGAATGTATATTTTTAAGGTAATTGTCAGATGCCATTTGACTTCAACCTTTCACTGAGAATGGATAGACGGTCACTTATTTCTGGAGAGAAGCTTTTCGGAAAGCGATATCAAAAATTCAGCCTCATCGCCGAAAATTTTAAGCGCATCTATTGCCTTATCGGTAAGCTCCGCGGCTATTCTCTGCGCTTCTTCGAGCCCGAGGAGCGAGACATAGGTGTTTTTGCAGTTTTCGGCGTCGCTGCCTATCGGCTTGCCGAGGGTCGCCTCGTCGCTCGTGACATCGAGGATATCATCGACTATCTGGAATGCTATGCCGAGATTTTCGGCATATACTCTCGCCGCTTCGAGCTTTTTATCGTCGGCTCCGGCGGCGATGCAGCCGAGCTGGCACGCGCATCTTATAAGCTCGCCCGTCTTGAGAACATCGACACTGCGCAGATCATCGACCGAAACAGTCTTGTTCTCGTTTTCAAGATCCTGCACCTGACCCGCTATCATTCCGGCGCAGCCCGCCGCACGCGCAAGAAGCGAAACGGCCTTTGCAACGGCATCGGCGGGGATATCTTTTGCTTCGCCTGCGGTCTGGAATGCAAAAGTCAGCAGCGAATCGCCAGCAAGGAGCGCATTTGCTTCGCCGAATTTGATATGGCTCGACGGCTTGCCGCGGCGCATATCGTCGTTGTCCATGCAGGGCAGATCGTCGTGGATGAGCGAATATGTGTGGATAAACTCGATAGCGCATGCGAGGGGCAGAGCCGCTTCGACGCTGCCGCCGCACATCCTGCAAAACTCGATGGTCAGCATCGGGCGGATGCGCTTGCCGCCGTTTTCGACGCTGTATCTCATCGCTTCGAGCATTTTTGTTTCACCCGCGCCCGACGGCTCGGACGAAAGATACGCCATGAGCGAGTTATTTATCATAGAGATATACTCGTCGGCTGTATATTTTTTACTCATCTTCATTCTCCTTTTCAAGCTCGGACAGTTCTTTTATCTTCGTCTGAGCTTTGTCGAGATACTCGTTGCAGAAAGAGACGAGCTTCGTCCCCTCTTCAAAGAGCTTCAATGACTCATCGAGAGAAGCGTCGCCACACTCGAGAGCGGAAACTATATCTTCAAGTCTTTTGACTGAATCTTCATAAGTTTTCTTAGCCATTGCCTGTTCCTCCGTTTCCGACAGATGAAGTGACGCGGGCGGTGAGCTTTATATCCGCCGCAGTCACGGTTATATCGTCGCCCTCTTTGGGGACATTCGTTTTTGATATCAGCTTTCCGCCGCGTTCGACCGCCGCATAGCCGCCCGAGAGTATTCTCAGGGGGCTGAGTGCATCGAGCCTGCCCGCGAGGACGGAGAGATTTAATTTATCCCTGTGATGTGCCTGCAGAGCCGCCGACTGCATATCGGAAAAGAGCGAATCGAGAGTCTGCCGCTGAGAGATTATCTGCTGCATCGGTCCGTATGCCGAAAGTTCTGCACAGATACGTTTTATTTCATTACAGCCGAAGCGAATATGTGAATCCAGCGCAGAGGCGCAGCGCCTGCCGAGCTGATTGATATATGCGTGCTGTTCCGCCCTGTCGCTGACGGCAAGTTCCGCCGCTGCGGACGGGGTCGGCGCGCGGAGATCCGCCGCGAAATCGCAGATAGTGAAATCTGTCTCGTGACCGACTGCAGAGATAACAGGGATATCGCTCGCCGCAACTGCGCGAGCCACTTTTTCTTCGTTAAAAGCCCAAAGCTCTTCGACCGAGCCGCCGCCGCGCCCGACTATGAGCACATCGGCATAACGCCCTGCGTTGAACCGCCTTATGGCATCGGATATCTGACCCGCCGCAGACGCACCCTGCACCTGCACGGGACAGAGGATTATCTGCGTTGACGGGCTGCGGCGCGTTATGACATTTATAATGTCCCTGACCGCAGCGCCCGTCGGCGAAGTGACGACACCGACACGCTTCGAAAAACGTGGTATCGGACGTTTGCGCTCCTGTGCAAAAAGTCCCTCCGCTTCAAGCTTTTTCTTGAGCTGTTCAAAGGCAATACTCAGAGCGCCCGCTCCGTCGGGCTGCATATCTTCAATATAGAGCTGATACTGACCGTCGCGCTCAAAGACGCTGACGCGCCCTCTGGCGATAACTTTCATGCCGTTTTCGGGCATGAAGCCGAGGCGTTCGTTATCGAACTTGAACATGACTGCGCGCACTGCCGCTTTCTCGTCCTTGAGGGTCATATAAAAATGCCCTGTGCGGTAATGATTCGTAAAATTCGATATCTCCCCGCTGACGAACACCGTTCGCAGGTTATAGTCCGAATCCATGACGGATTTTATATATCTGTTAAGTTGACTTACTGTTACGCTGACGGTTTCAAGCATTTTTCTGCTCCCTGAGATAAGTCAGATACGCCGTTCCGGCGGCATTATCCGCCGAGAATGCAGGCTCGGCAAAGTATGCGCCGAACTCCTTTGTAAATCTTTGGCGTATTATTGAATTGGACATCACGCCGCCCGCAAAGACAAGCGGTAGGTTGCCGTATTTTCCGAGTATATTCTTCGCCATTTTTTCGAGAGCCGCTGACACGGAATCGAGGCAATAGAGCGCGATATCGCACTGCTCCTCGCCTCTTTTTATCATATCGAGGCACTTGTTTTCAATGCCCGAAAGGCAGCAGTCTGTGCCCTTGACGCAGGGTTTCGGCTTGAATACTTTTTGGCTTTTGAGCGCCAGTTTTTCGAGTTCAGCGCCCGCAGGGAACTTGAGTCCCATAGCAACGCCGACCCTGTCAACAGCCTGTCCCGCGTTGAGATCGAGAGTTCTGCCGATGATATCAATATTGAGAAGCTTCTCTTCATCGGGGCGCACCAAGAGCGCCTCGGTCGTTCCGCCGGAGACATGGAACGCGATAAACTCGCGGTCAAAAAGTTCAATATGCCCGCTCGAATAGACAGCCGCCGCGACATGACCCGCCTGATGCGAGAATTCATAAAGCGGCACGCCCAGGGCAGATGAGAGGCACTTCGCGGTATTGAGTCCGACGGTAAAGCACGGCATATACGAGCCCTCTGCATCACGCGGAGCATATGACGCACCGATAAAATCAGGCTTACCGCACTCGTCGATAACAGCAGAAACGACCTGCCAGAGCTGCTGTGTATGATGAAACACGGCGTCGCTCTGACGCAGTCCGCGCTCGCCGCTCTTGACGGGCAGAAGCATCTTCTTTTGAAAAACACATCCGCTCACATCATCAAAGGCTGCGGCGGATGTAGTATAGTTGCTTGTATCTATGCCAAGATAAACAGCCATGGCTTATTCCCCTTCCGGGGCGTCGGAGCCGCTTCTGTCGGCAAGCTTTTCTTCGCGCGCCACAGAGCCGAGAACACCGTTGACGAACGACGCATCCTCTGCCGTAGCGTATTTTTTGCACAGCTCGACAGCCCCGTTTATTGAGGTGCCGACCGGGACTTCCGGTATGTACATAAGCTCGCAGATGCTCAGTCGCATAGCGGACAGAGCGACGCGGGATATTCTGTGCTTCTTCCAGTTCTTTGAATATTTTTCGATGATATCGTCGATTGAAAACAGCTTGTCCCACGCAGTCTGGGCGAGCATGGACGCGAACTCGTCCGGCTCTATAAGCTCGTTTTCAAGGCTGAGAGATATAATATCGTCCATATCCGTCTCGGGATTGAAGGACTTTTCAAACAGCAGGGCAAACGCCTGCTCTCTCGACTGGCTTCTTGTCATAAACTTTCCTGTACTCCCCTCAGAATTCCGCTCTCGGGCGGTAAACATTGCTCGGCATAAAAACCGAATCGAGCCCTCCCGCAAGAGAGGGCTTGAAAAATTTACTTTTCGCTTTCGGGCTTGATATCCATACCGGCTATCGAGACGTTGACTTTCGAGACCATCTTTCCGGTCATGCTCTGGACGGCATTCTTGACATTCTTCTGAATATCCGCCGCGACCTTCGGAATCTTGGTTCCGGGCGCGATATTGACGTGGATATATATCTTGACATCGTTATCCGACGACAAGACGCGCACGGACTTCGCCGCACCCTCTCCGAGCTTGAAGATCGAATGTACGTCGGGAGTCCTGGCGGCAAAGCTGCTCACGCCTTCAACGTCCTTGGCAGCATTGAGAGCTATCGATGCAATGACATCCTCGGATATTACGAGGTTGCCGATATTGTCAACAGTTTTGTTTTCTTCCACAGGGCATTCCTCCTTCTGCCCTATATTATAACACAAACTTGAAAATTCTCAACTACTTAATTCAACAATTGTTATGTTTTCGGCTGAAAAACCGGTCTGTTTGAGAACTATCTCCTTTATCTGGAGGATAACCGTGTCGTTGAGAGCGCCTTTTGCGACGATTACTTCGGCGGAGTTATTGTTGATTATCACGACGCAGTCGCCGCCGGTTTTCGCTTTTATCAGCGCTTCAATATCACCCTCGAGCTTTATCGCGTTCGACAGAGCCTTTAGCGCCACGGTTGCTTCTTTGACGGCGGAGGCATCGGACGAGCTGTCTTTTATAACTTTGTTGAGGGTCTCCGCCGCTTCGTCATGGGCGGAGTTTCTTCTGAGCTTGGCGGAGGCGAAATAATCGCTGCTCTTGCCGGTTGCCACCGCGCTCTCCGAGACTCCCGACGAATTGACAAGCTGCGCATCGCCGAGATTCCCGCCCGTGTTATCGACCGCCTCGACCGACGGCTTCGCGTTCGCGCTCTTCACCGATGGGCGGTTGTAATACCAGTTTATAAACACTGCCGAACCAAGGGCGAGAACGAGTGCCGCGGCGATTATCTGCCTTTTCCTGACGACCATAAATATCAATCCTTTCGGGTTTCTTTTATTTGAACGGCGCTGTTACGCCGACATTTTCGTGATATATACGCGCGACGCGCTGATATCGAGAACGGCGGTTATCGCCTGGGTTATCTCCTGGCGCACGGCATCCGAGCCGCCTCCCTCGCAAACGACCGCAACGCCGCGGATCTTCGGCTGAATGAGTTTTATTATCATTCCGCCCTCGTTCCCGTCGGTCTCTATAAGAACATACTCCTTTTCATCCGAAAAGTTTTCTTTTTCGAGAGCCGTGCCGCCGGAGGTGTCGCTTTTTATCTTTTCGTTTTTTGCATAGACCTGCTCGGCGCCGCTCTCGAGAGTCACCATGACGCGCGTTTTTCCCGCTCCGTCTATCGAAGAGACTATCTCGGTCAGGCGTTTTTCTATGTCTTCAGCGTAGGTCTCCTGGCTCTGCGCCGCAGTGACGCTCTCTTTTTTCTCCGCCTTCTTTTCGCCTGACGGAATAAATTCGGAGAGAATGAGCAGCACTACGCCGAGCACGCCGACCGCGCAGAGCACGGCAAGCTTCTTGTCGGAAGTGAATACGGACTTCATTTTTTCAAAAAAGTGTTTGATATCCATCAGCTTGTGCTCCCGGTTCTTATATCTATCACTGCGTCCCCCAACAGGTTTTGTAGTTTCTCGACTGCCGCTTCTTTCAGCACTGCCCCGCCCGGCAATATGATATTCGCCTTTTTAATAAATATGCCGCCATACTCATCAATATCCGTCAAAAGGTCTATTTCGCAGTCGGGGTAGCCGTAGGACGCGAGTATTTCCTGCACGCCGTCCTGCATCTGCTGGGCATATGCGGCGGTCAGGCGGTAGTTCACTTCGTTATTTAGTTCGCTTGGTATCAGAGCCTCTGTGTCGGGCGAGGATGCAGAAAAATTTGTTTTCATTATGGCGCTCGCAAGTGGAAAAACGAGCGCGCATATGACCGCCAGCGCAGTGACGCACCGCATTATTTTCTGCATATTTCCCTTTGGCACGATCGCATATATGACCGACGAGAATATCGCTGCAGTGCACACGCCGAGCGCCCATTTTTTCAGTTCCTCCATGCTAAGCACCAGCTTTCACGGAGATGACTATCCCCGTTGAGATAATAAAGAGAGCCGCCGTAAAAATCACCGCCGCGTTTATCACGGTCAGCGCGGACGAGAGAGTGTCAAGCACTTCGCCTGTTGTGTCGTCCCCCATGGACGAAGAGAGCACGCCGAGGAGCTTCAACAAAATAATTCTTGCCGTCAACTGAAGAACGACGGGCAGGTCTATCATCACAACGGCGATAACACCAAACACGCCGACCGTGCTTTTGAGCAGAGATACACTGCCGATTATCGACGAATAGGCATCACTGAGCGCGCCGCCGACTATCGGCACGGCGGAGCTGAGCGCAAGCTTTATGCCCTTTGAAGCCAAGGTGTCCGCGCTCCCGGCGAGAAGACTTTTGAGCCCAAGAACAGCCGAAAACGCCGCCGCAATAAATGACAGAACGCCTATAGTGAGTTTTTTTATCATATCCGCGAGCTTTATGAGCTTCAATTCGGGGCTCAGCGACGCGGACACGCCGAAAGCCGAAAACGCGCCGCACAGGGGCATTATTATATTCCCTGCCGTCTGCGCCGCCGCCTGAGCCGCAGCCATGGCAAACGATCCGTAAGTCAGGGCGAGCGTGGGATTCCCCGCGGCGGTTATTATACCGGCAAGCACAGGAATGAGCGCGAGCATAAAATCAGAAGTTGTCTCAACGGCGCTCATCCCCTGCGAGATAACTCCGGCGGACGAGGCGAAGACGGTTATCGCGACGGCGCAGCCTATGACTATATTCAGCGGCTCGGAAAAGTTTTCGGCGGCGGCAGTGCCTTTGATAAGACCGACGAGAACAACAACGCCTGCGATTATAACCATGTCTTTTATCGGCTTTTTGAAGCTCCCGCGCGCGATATCGGCGAACATGGAGATAATTTTTTTAGGTGATGGCGAGAGCATCGACTGCCAATTTGATATATCTATCCCCGCCGAGTCAATAGTGTCTTTCACATCATCGGGCAGAGAATCGTCGAGGCTGTCCGCTCCGCTCGACTCATAAAAAGACGAATAATTGTCCGTCGTCTCCTCTTCAAGTGCGAAGCACACGGCGGTATTGAGCGCGAGCAGCATCAGCAGAGCCGCAATCACTTTCAAGCATCTCATAGACGTCCCTCAGATATTTATCAGTTCTTTTGCGAGCGCAACTGCCGACTTTATCAACGGCAGGGCGAGCGCGATTATCGTCGCCTTTGCCGTAAGCTCGGACACGCCCGCCACGGCGGAATTGCCGTTGTCGCGGCAGATATCGCCCGCGATCTGCGCCGCGACCGCAACACCAAGCGCCTTTATCAGCACGGATATGCACTCGCCGCCAGTCTCCGACATCCCGGAGAAGAAATCGAGCTGCGAGATTATATTCTGCAAAATGCGTACGGCGGACGCCGCTATCACCGCGACTGCCGCTATCTGCACTATTGGGGCATACTCCGGGCGATACTGCTTTATCACGGCACACAGCACGCACACCGACACCGCGAGCGCGGCGGTTTTAATTATCTCCGCCATATCAGCCACCGAGCATACCGTTGACGGCATCGAGCAGCTGCGAAAGATACGGCAGCAGCATGATAAGCACGGCGGCTATACCCGCCAGAACGGTTATCAGCGCATAATCATCCCGACCCGCTCTTGACAACACCTGACTGAGCACCGCCACGATTATGCCGACCATTGCTATTTTTATAACTATTCCCGCTTCCATAGACGATGCACGGCAAACGCCGTTCCTTTCCTGAATTTATCAGACAGCCGCTATCACAATGACTGCGCCCGCGAGCGCGCCGAGAGGCGGCAGAACTTTTGCATATTTCTTTTTCTTCTCCCGCGCCTCCGATAGTCTCAGTTCAAAATCGGCGCAGAACATATCGCAGTTTGCTATCTGCCCATCGAGCGCGGTGGTGCCGAGCGAGCGGCCGAAAGAGACAAGCCGCGAGACATCGGACGAGGTCAAGCCGACTGTGTTTTTCCGCGCGGAGAGCGAATCGCTCCACGCCTGCGGAAACGGCTCGGAATCGCAGAGCTTTATGCACTCCGGGATAAACACGAGTTCTTTCAAATCCGGGGTCGAACCGAGTATCCCGAGCACATCGCCGACCGGGCAGCAGCAGCATTCAAGCTGGGTCCGCACAACGCGCAGCATAATGCATATCTTTTCAAGCAGGCTCACGCGCAGGCTCAGCATACGCGCCGCATATCCGCCCGCGAGCAGCAGCGCCGACGCCGTCAGGACGGCTCCGATCATTCGCATAAAAATGCTCCTTCAGATCATATATTCCAGCCGTCTCACCCGGGAATTCGCCGAGCATGACGAGCTTCGAGAACACGCCGGACGCGAGAAGCTCCGCCGCGGCGGGACGGCTACGCAGGTCTTCATCTTTGCCGACATGGACACTGACGAGAAAATTCACGCCAGAGTTCATGCCCTCCAAGATGCGCTTCGTTTCGGAGAGATTGCCTATCTCGTCGCAGATGATTATCTGAGGCGAGAGAGTTCTGAGCGCTGTCAAAATACCGACATCTTTCGGATAGCCTGTCAGAACGTCGGAGAAACCGACATCGCACTGCGGGCATCCGCCGCTCGAAGCGGCTATCTCCCCGCGCTCGTCAACTATCGCCACACGATAATATCTGCCGCCTGAGACGCCCGACAGCCTGCGTGCGAGGTCGCGCAGGAGCGTTGTTTTGCCCGAGAGCGGAGGTCCCGCGATAATCGCGGACACGATACCTTGAGAAAAGAGAGAGGGATATATTTCATCCGCCGCGCCCGGAATTTCATGGGCGATGCGCAGATTCACGGACGAGATATCGCGAAACGACTTCACCGTCCCGCTTTCCGCCATGACCGCCGTTCCGCAAACTCCGGCTCTGTGTCCGTGGTCAAGGCTTATAAACCCGCTCGCCGCGGCGGCGGAATTTGAATGTACGGAATAGCCGCACATGCGCGAAAAGCTCGCCTGAAGCTCCGCAGGAGTTGCCGCAAGCGCACCCGGCGAATAGACCGAGCCGGTTCTGCCGCTTTTATAAACAAACAGCGAGCCGCCGCGCGTAACTATAACAACAGGTCTCGCGGCGCGCAGGCGAATTTCATACGCGCTCTCTTTGACGCGGCTGTCGACCCCGAGCAGAGCGGTGCGAAGCCGATCATCGAGAAAATCCACCGCGCTGTCAAATGAATCCGCCGCCCGCATGATATCGCCTCCGTTTCTCTAAATAATATGAAGCCTTGTCCCCGGGTAGAACAAAAAAGCACCCTGCAAAAATGCAGAGTGCCGATATTGATTTGTTTATCTGACTTCGAGTATGTTGCTCGCGCCCGTGAAGAGATTGAAATACAACAGCTTTTCTTCGCCGTTTTCGATAAATTTTATCTCATAGTTTCCGTCCGCGCGGGCACCGACGCATTTGACATCGAGAATCTTTGCATCGGATTCTCTGAAAGTCTCTTTGAGCACTTCGAGCTCCGCTTCGCTGTATTCCCCGGCATCGTCGGAGACGAAAAGCACACGCCCGAAAAGGTTGTTTATCTTCGCGAGCAGCAGTTTCTGTTCCCATGTAAAAGTCAGATTATGGTCGCGCAGGAAGAAAACATCGGGATCATTTAAGAACGCTCTGCCGTTGAGGTGGCGGCGGAACATGCTGTTGTTTATGGCATTCTGCGCGCTGGGCAGCTCGTTGTTTATCGACATGGAGTTGTAGAACTTGCCGCCGTAAGATAAATCGACATCGCAGCTTATCCTGCACACATCGACAACGCCAAATGCGGGACCGAGCGGCACTCCGCAGCCGAGGATGATTTTATCCCCGACGCACTCGCGCAGGAAGTCCATCGCTTCACACATGATGGTTCCGCGGGTCTTATTATCGCGCGGAGTCCTGCACTGACTGTAGAGGAAGTCGAGCTTCACCATATCATAGCCCCAGTCGTTCAATACGGTGTCAAAGACATTTTTCAGATGCTCGCGCACCTCGGGGTTATAGATATCGAGCGTATACGCGCCGCCCCACGCGACACAGCCGAGCTGTGGCTTGCCGTCGGGATTGCGGATGAGCCAATCGGGATGCTCTTTCAATATTCGTGATTTTCCGCGCTGAACATTGAAGGGCGCGAGCCAAATACCCGCAAGGTAGCCCTCTCTGTGGACGGCATCGGCTATGGTTTTCATGCCGTTGGGGAAGTCCTTGCCGTTATAGTCGAGCCAGTCGCCGACAAAAGGCTCATAACCGTCGTCGATCTGGAATATATTGACGCTCTCGCGCGCCCTTGAAAGTCCTTTTAAATCACGCAGGATTATATTTTCATCTATTTTCTGGAAGTAGTTATACCACGATGTATAGCCCGTGAGCCTGTCGATGTGTTTCTTTGCAGGTAGACTCATAGCAGCAAAAAACTTATCAAACACCTCGTCGTAGCCGCCGACAAAGCGAACGATATCAAACATCTCATACGGTTCGCTTATAGTCAGCCCCTCGACATCCTTTTCGACGGAGAAGATATGCTTCTCCATATCCGAATAGAAAACGGTGTAGCCGTTTCTCTCGCTCAGCGAGCCGAAGAGCTCGAACTCATCGCCGCGGCGGAGATAGGTATATGTAAAGCTATGAAAAAAGCCCGGGCGCGGCTCATAGCGGGTGAACGCATAGTCGCCGGAGGTTATCGCCATATCTTTCGTATATTTTGTGACACCAGCGAGCGGAGTCGTTCCGCGATAGATATCCTCTGCGGACATCTCGCTCGATGTTGTCCACGACTGATAGCCGTTGACAAAGAATTTTTCGTTCTTTTCATACTCATGCCAGAATTCGAGCGACGCCGAAATGAGCGTTATCGGGCGCGAGGGAATGAGAGTCAGCTTCACTCCGCTCTCATCATTAACGGTAATGACCGAGAAGTGCGGTCCAGAATAGCCGACGGTCTCATAGACTGCGCCGGCGAGAGAATATTTGAGTCTGAATACGGGCTTGTTCATCCTGTTTCCTCCCTGCGATTTTCTCTTCAAGCTTCAGTTTATCATTTTGAGCCGAAAAAAACAATAGGAATTTAGTGCCGCATCTATCGATTGAAAAAATTATAGACATAAAAAAACAGCGCCGCACTCAAAACTGTGCGGTGCCGATATATTGGAACCCTTTCGGGCTTGTTTTAGTTCCTGCGGCTGAGAAGCCGCCGCTTAAGTTATATTGTAGCTTTGCTTGCTACAGAACTAAGCGCGAGAAGCATCATGAGCTTGTGGAAGCTGAACTTCTTCTCCTTCTCAATCTCACCAAACAGGTCCTGTTCCATCTTGTAGTACTGCTTCATCATCATATCTGTCAGTCCTTTCATTTGGTATGCTTTCATTATACTCAGTTTCCGCTATTTGTCAAGTAATTTTGCACAAACAAGCGCACTCTCATTTGTGCAATTTCACTAAAGGAACAGACTTTTATAAACCTACCAGTTTGAATAATTGCTTTTAACCGCATTAAAATCTTATGTGCATATTGCACAATCAGAGCGTTCCTGATTGTGTATTATGACGAAGTAAAAGCAGATTTTTTGGAACATCCTACAAAACAAGCGTCAAAACTTTGTTAGAATTGACAACAAAAATATTTAAAAAGAGCCTCCGACACATGTCGGAGGCTCTCGTTTTGTGTTATTCTGATGAAAAGAATCAGATTTTGCCCGCCTTTTCAAGCTCTTTGTAGTTTCTTCTAATCTTGAGAGTCGTGGTCTTCGGGAACTCTTCGGAGCGGAACTCGAGCTTGTCGATGTTCTTCCATCTGGGCATGTCGCGGTTGAACTGGTTGACAGCGTCCTTGATGAGCTGATCCGCTTCCTTGCCGTAGTCCTCGTAGTAGGGATAAACCTCTGCGACGATCTTGTTGCCCTCCTGGCTGACGAGAATCTCATGGATCGCGTGGCAGCGCTGAGAAAGCTTGTCCTCAAGTTCCTCGGGAGAGACGTTCTTACCGTTGTTGGTAATGATAAGATTCTTCTTGCGGCCGACGAAGAAGAGGAAGCCGTCCTCATCGATTCTGCCGTAGTCGCCGGTCTTGAACCAGCCGTTGTCGAATGCCGCGGCGGTTGCCTCGGGATCCTTGTAATAGCCCCTCATGACGTTGGAGCCGCGGACATATATCTCGCCGACGCCGTCCTCATCGGGATCGTTTATCTTTATCTCGTTGCACGGAAGCGGTCTGCCGACGCTGCCAGACTTATGATTTTCCATGGTGTTGGTGGTAACTGCGGGCGAGCACTCGGTTATGCCGTAGCCGTTGAGAACCTGTATACCGAGGTCATAGAGACCCTGCTCATACTCGGGGTCAAGCGCAGCACCGCCGACAATGATATACTTCAGATTTCCGCCGAGCTGCTCATGAACCTGAGCGAACAACTTGCGGCGGACGTCGATGCCGAACTTGAGAAGGAAGCGGCTTATCTTGATGCCCTTCTTGAGGACTTCCTCTCTGCCGGTCTTTCTCGCGGTCTTCCAGACGCGCTTATAGATAGTCTCGACAACCAGCGGAACGCCGGAGAAGTTCTGAGGATGATGGGTCTGGAAATCCTTAACGAGGTTCTTTATATCTACGCAGATATAGCCGTAGGTGATGATGATAAACGCGGCGAAGATAGTCGCAACCCACGAGAAGGTATGGTTAAGCGGCAGGAAGCCGACGGAGTTTCCGCCCTGGAAGCACATGCAGGAGGAGGTGACAACAGAAGCGAGGTTGCCGTGAGTGAGCATAACGCCCTTGCTCTTGCCGGTGGTGCCGGAGGTGAAAACGATGGTTGCGAGATCATCGGGAGATACGACGACATCCTTATACTCGGTGTAGCCGTCCGCAAGGAGCTTCTCGCCCTCATCGATGTACTTCTGGAAATCGGGGATATAGAGATATGTATCCATGGGAGCACCTATCTCTTTTATCTTCTCGACTGTCGGAGCATAGTACTCGGAATAGAAGATAGCCTTGCACTCGCCCTCGTTGAGCTGAACGGCAAGATCCTCTGCGGGAAGCTTGGGGTCAAGCGGAACGCTGACTATCTTTCCGAGAAGGTTCGCAAAAAATGCGATTATCCACTCATAGGAGTTCTCGCCGATAATGGCAACATTGCAGTCCTTGACGCCGTGGGCAAACATATATGTGCCAAGGCAGTTGATATCGTGCCAAACGTCGTTAAATGTTTTGGTGATGAACGGATTGTCCTTTGTGCCGTTCACGTTGTCATACATAAAGAGGGGCTGATCCTTTCCCTCGCCGACGCCGTGGATGACAAGCTCCTTTATCGTCTTGACATCGGGCACATCATAGTATACGTCCTTGTACTTCTTTTTCATTTTTTTGATTCCTTCCCTCATATTTTATTTTCTCTGGCCTTGAACTCCGTACCCCTTACAGAGTTCTCTCAAAACATAATTTTATATGATTGCAGAGCATTCTTTTTTACTATAACGAAATTAATAAACATTTGCATTAGTTTAGAAAAAGTTTATAATTTATATTAAAAAGCCAAAAAGCCGGACGAATCAGCTTCACTGATCGCGTCCGGTCGATGCGTTTTGCACTTCTTCTTTTTTTGCTTTTTCTTTCGAGGATTTGCCGAGCTTTTTGTATGCAAAGAACTTGTTTGTCACAAAGTTAAGCGGCGTTACTATAACCGCGACTATGCACGGAGCGATATACTCCGCGAGCTTTCTGTCGGTCATATCGACGCCCGACTGCCTTATGGCCTCGCCCAACGACCTTACGCCCTCCTCGAGGTTCAATACGTCAAGGAAGAGCCAGGTGAGCAAGGTTGTCAAAAACAGTCCCGAGAAAGCATACACAACATAGAGTCTGAGCAAAACCTGCCAGCCCTTGACTCCCTCATCGCGTTCAAAGACAAGGCTGCTGTTAATCAGATATGACGAGAGCACACTGAGCACGAAGCCCACAAGAGTCGCAAGCACATAGTGACCCCCGACAAAAACAACGGCGGCATACGCAACATAGTTGACTATCGCGTTTATACTGCCGACGACGATGAATTTCAGGTACTGAATAACTGCATTATTACTCTTTTTCTTCACCTTTTCGCCTCCCCTGCGAATATCAAGAAGATGATAACATATAAGTGCGGTCTTTTCAATATCAAAAAAACAGATTGGCTCTGAACCCCCTGCTGTTTTGATTCTCTATTGTTAAATCTTTCTTAAGTTCATAAAAGGAACAAAATACAATTATACTTATACTAAAATAACAGCATATTAAGGTGGGACAGGCTGCGAACAGACAGCCGCCGCCATGGGATGGAGATGCAAGGAAAATATGAAAATCAAACCGCTCAGCCGCCTTATGACCGACTTCGGCGGCTTCCTGGGTCTTGCGGAGCACGTCAAGCTCGGGATCTATGCAAAAAACGCCGTTAAGGTTCAGGAACACATTGTCAAGAAGCTCATGCGCGACAACAAGAACACCGTATACGGCAAGGCGCACAATTTCAAGGACGTTCACTCCGTTGCGGACTATCAGGCAAAGGTTCCTCTCTCGCGCTACAAGGACTACGAGAAATATATCGACCGCATGGTTGAAACCGGCGAAAGAAATCTTATAACCAGATACCGCATACACAGATACGCCGAGTCCTCCGGCAGCATCGGCAAGCCGAAGCTCGTTCCCCTCGCCGCAAGGTCGCTGTGGAACTGCCAGTGCTTCAGCTTCTCGGCTCCCGTCGGCTGCGCCGTCAAGTGGTTCCACGCGCACGGCAAGCGTCTGCCTCCTCAGAAAGGCATGCTGACGCTCGAGATAACGCCCCACCGCCTTCCCAACGGAAAGACCTGCAGCTGCCTTTCCGGTATCCCGATGATGTACTTAAAGCCCATAGTCAGCTCCTTTGTCACCTCTCCACCGGAGATAATGTTCCCGGAGGATCCGAGCAGAACGGATATGCAGTATTTCAAGCTGCGTTTCGCTCTGATGGACAGAGACGTGAGCTACCTGAGCACAATGATAATAACCGTTCTCGAGTCGATGATGCATTATCTCGAGGACAACTGGGAGATGCTCTGCGACGACATTGAGCACGGCACGATAAACGAGAGCATCGCGTGCCCGCCCCAGGTAAAAGAAAAGCTCATGAAGCGCATTAAGCCCATGCCCGGCCGCGCCGCCGAGCTTCGCAGCGAATTTGAAAAGGGCTTTGACACTCCGATAGTCCCCCGAATCTGGAAGAACTGCTGCTGGATGTTCGGCATGGGCGCAGGCTCACTCGAGGTATACTCGAAGAAGCTGGGCCGTTACACGGGAAATCTCCCGATTCACAACATGGGCTACGGCGCATCCGAGGATCTTGTTGCAGTGCCGATAGCGCTCAACTCCAACGACTGCGTAATTCTTCCTCACAACGGATTCTTTGAGTTCCTGCCCGTCGGCGCTCCCGAGGGCACCCGTCCGTTCACCATAAGTGAAGTAAAGCCCGGCGAGGAATATGAAATAATCATCACGAATCTCTCCGGTCTCTACCGTTACCGCATTGACGACGTCGTCGAGGTCACCGGCTTCTACAAGCAGTCTCCGACGGTAATGTTCAAGTACAGACTCAACCAGGTGCTTAACATCGGCGGAGAAAAGACCGACCAGAGCATGGTTGACTGGGCGGTTGAGCAGATGTGCGACCGTTTCGGCACGGTCGCGATAGGTCACAGCGTCTATCCCGACACTGAGACGACCACTCCCGGTCACTATGTCCTCTTCGTTGAGACCGAGGACGAAATCGACCCCGCAAGACGTCAGGAGTTCGCGGCGGTATTTGACGAAAAGCTCAGCGATTCGAACCTCTTCATCAGCGATGCCTGGCACGAAAAGACCCTCGGCAAGACCGAGCTTCACTTCGTCAAGAAGGGCACTTATCACCAGTATCTCGAGATGAAGAAGAACGAGGGCGCGAACCTCAACCAGCTCAAGCCCGTTGTCCTGCTCAACACTCAGGACAAGCGCGACTTCTTCTGGGAGAATGTCACCGACTGACGGTAATTCAATAAAAGCTTACAGCCGCAACGGGGTTACTGTTGCGGCTGTTTTGTATTTTTGTGGTGGACTTGTATAGAGAAAATTGGAATTTATCGTGGAATCCATCAGGCTCCCCTGTAGGGGAGCCGGCTCGGCGCAGCCGAGACTGAGGGGTTGTTTCGCTCCGCTCAAAGTAATAAGTAAAAGTGAATAGTGAAAAAGTATGCGATATGGGCGGCTATCATCTGCCCGCGAACTTCACGCAATTTTAGTGGCGTGCAACCTGTAGGGTGCGGCGACCTCGACGCACCGCTGCCGCGACAGCGGCACGAAATCTTTGCAAAAGTTTATTTTACCAACCGTAGTTGCAAACCTCGTTCGTCCGCTTTGAAGCCCATATAGCGAAAGCGACTAAAAGCTTGTTTCGCTTGCACCATACCGAAAACGCCGTGATGCTCACGCATCAAAGGGTCGTCGAGTCGCCGACCCCTACAAACCGCCAACCGAGCCACCTATGGCAACACTGCGGCGCGGCTATTGAAAGCTTGATTATAAAAAATTATTTGAGTCACTTGCTTTTACCTTGCTATGGCTCAAGTGATAGATAAATCATAATTTGTCACATGTATCGCAAACACAAAATCCTACCCATGAAAACTGGGCAGGATTTAATGCTTTTATTACACTGTCGGGGCAGTAATTTTATTTATCTGTTCGCCTCGTCGACAAACACGCGGAACAGCGGCAGGCATGAGGAGAAAAATTTTTTATACGCCTCGCAATAATCGCGGTCGGCTCGGCTGCGCTTGCATCCGCCGCCGCGGCAGAGCGGATAATAGCGGCACGCCTTGCACTTTTTGTCAACCGAAAGGCTCTCCCTGATAAAATCCGCGGCCTTTTTCGAGTTTGCCATGGCTTCGAGCCCGTCCGAATTTATGTTGCCGAGCAGCCATTCGTCAAGGCAATAGAAGTCGCACGGATAGACATTGCCGTTGCCCTCGACTACAAATTGATGCATACAGTGACCGCAAACGCCGCACTGCTCGGGCTGTCTGCCGACATACATCTGAACCCAGTTGTCAAACTGGCGGATACTCATATATTCGCCGCGGACGTAGTCTTTGACATAGGCGTTGAACAGATGTATCAGAAAATACGCATACTGCTCATTAGTCATATACAGTTCGCTCTCGCTCTTGTCACCGAACGGGCGCAGGCACGGGATGAACTGAAGATATTTGAAGCCTTTGCGCTTGAAGAACGAATATATCCTGTCGATATTCTCGGCAGCGTAGCCAGTGAGCACGGTCAAAATATTGAAATCGACCTCGTGCATCGTCAGCATTTGAGCGGCATTGAGAATTTTATAGAATCTGTTTGTGCCGTTGGCGTCGACTCTGAAGCGGTTCGCCGCCATATCGCCGTCAAGGCTCAGACCCACGAGGAAATGTTCATCGTGAAAGAACCGCGCCCACTGCTCATCTATTAATAAGCCGTTGGTCTGTATACTGAAAAATATACGGCTGCCGCGCAGGTTATATTTTTTGACCCGCTCGGCAAAATCTTTGAAATAGTCTATCCCGGCGAGCAGCGGTTCTCCGCCCTGAAATGCAAAAGCTACACTGTCCCCTTTCGCGAAGCTGAGCGCGCTTTTTATGAGCCTGTCAGAAGTTTCGGCGGACATAATGCCGAGGTTATGCTCTTCTCTTATCTGTGAAACATCGTGATAAAAGCAATATTCGCACCGCAGATTGCAGAGGCTCGACGCGGGCTTTATCATTATTGAAAGTTCAGGCAAAATTTCACCCCCGGATATTCCGACCGCCGAGCGGACTGTTCACCCGTTCGGCGGCGTTTCTATCAGCTGTTTTCTATAATTCCTCGGCGGTTATTTTTGAACTCGTTCATCTTCTCGTCGAGTCTGTCGCGCATCTCATCGGCAATTGTCGGATATGCCGGGGTGCGGTTGTAGTTCTCGCCCGCATCGTCGGTCAGGATATGCAGCCAGTTCTTGCGGAATTTATCAAAGAACGCGGAGTTGTCGTTCTGTATATTCTTGAAATACTTGAACACGACATACTCATTATTCTTGAGAACATCGAAATCATAGTCTTTGTACTCTTCGTGCGAGAGGATATCGGCAGTCGGTATAGCATACTGGATAGCCTTGAGCTTTTCGCGCTTCATGTGGAGTATCGGGGTTTCGGCAGTGTGTATAACTTTGTTCTGAGTGAAAACGGGAACCATCGAAACGCCGTCTATTACGCGATCCGCGGGAAGATAGTTCTTCTGCGTTCCGCCGTTTCCGGTGACGCCGCACATCTCTATAAGCGTCGGGAACAGGTCAACGAGCGTAGCGGACTCGTCATAAGTCGAACCCGCCTTGAACAGACCGCCGTTGTTGCCCCAGCGGATCATAAACGGAACCTTCTGGCCGCCCTCATATGCGAGATATTTACCGCCGCGAAGGTCACCTGTAGAGCCCTGAAGCGCGGGGCCGTTGTCGCTGGTGAACACTATTATTGTGTTATCCATGACGCCGAGCTCTTCGAGAGTATCAAAGAGCTTGCCGAGATAATAGTCAAACTCGGTCACGCAGTCAACATATGTGCCCATGCCGGATTTGCCCTTGAACTCATCGCCGACATACACGGGCGCGTGCGGCCACGGAGTTGCATAGAACGCGAAGAACGGCTCGTCGCCCTGCTTGACCTGCTCGGTTATCCAATCGTTCATTTCCTCATATATCCACTTTGTTGCGTTGCCCTGGTCCTTGAGCTCGTCTGTGCCGCGGGCAATTTCATATTCGCCGTTCTCTTCACGGACATGGTAGAACGGGTTCATATCGTTGACATAGTGGCTGCCGTAGAAATAATCGAAGCCCTGATTGGTCGGCAGATACTCGCCGTAATCGCCGAGATGCCACTTGCCGAAGCAGCCGGTCGCATAGCCCGCTCCCTTGAGAGCCTCGGCTATGGTTATCTCGTCGCCGAGCATGCCGTCGGCATTACCGCCCATTTCAACGGAGTTGAATATACGGGTCGAGGCGAAGGGCGAGAAGGTGTCAACGGTCGGATATATGACATTATCGGCATATCCGCGATAGGGATAGCGCCCGGTGAGCGCGGCAAAACGCGCAGGAGAGCAGACGGAATAGCTCGAATAGAAATTCGTGAACTGCGCACCCTCTTCGCCGATGCGGTCGATGTTCGGGGTATCATATATCGCGCCGTTTGCGGAGACATCGCCGTAGCCGAGATCGTCCATGAGAATAAACAGGACATTGGGCGAATTCTCTTTTGTTTTATTTTTGTCTATCCCCTTGAGGTAGTCGTCCTGACCGTCCCATAGACGCTCGGTGTTGGGCTTCGAGCGCAGGTTCATGGTCAGCACGAACGCAACGGTCGTGAACACGAGCAGCACACTGAGAACACGCGAGAGTACTTTTTGAAGAGTAACTTTTTTATCGATTTTTACAACGCAGAGAATAACGCCGACTATAACGGCTATACTCGGCAGGGCGAGCAGGAGATTGCCGAGCAGGCGGGTGAAGAAATTACCCTCGCCTGTAAGCCAGGGATGCTCCGCGCTCGAAAATCCCGCAAGACCGGAAGTGAACGCGCCGAAGCCCGCATCCGCGCCGAAAATTATGTAATAAGTGATAACGCCGAACAGCGCGGCGCAGTAGCCGATAAGAAAGCCGAGATAAAGTCGACGCTTGAAAAACATACCGATAACTATAAGCGCGGACACAATGCAGCAAAATCCCACACAGATGACCGCTGTCATATTGAGCCTCGTTATCCACATCGCGAGCATGAGTGCGGTACCGATAACGCTGACGATTATCGGGAACACTTTCTTTCCTGAATCAAATTCTATCTTTTTCTTCAAATCATGACCTCCTAAGCCAATACGCATTTATTTTCTACTTATCGCTTTCTGTTTCTAATCTTCTCCCGCTCTTGACAGCAGTCTTGAGATGTCATTCTTAAACATTTGTCAAATGCAAAATCTCAACCAATTTTATATCCACGCTATATGTATCGGGATTTTTCTCTTTATATTTTAAAATAATCGCCTTCCACAATTCCTTATAGTCGTCATACGAGTTGCTCAATGGAATAAGCTGTTCTTTCTTTGTTGTGTAAACATTCATTGAACTGAGAGAACGAATTTTTTTACTTCCGCGAAGTACTATTGCCGCAATATCGCTGTAATCAACCTGTCCTTTTGCTCCGTCAACAGAATATGTAAAGTACTCATCGTGCAGTTCAACAAAATTGTGCCTGCTCTTTACAGATAATATAATTACATATACGGCAGGGCACACCATTGATATACCAAAAAGCATTGCCGCTCCGAGTACAGAACCATTTCTGGAACATACAAATATGAGATAAAATGCCAACACGCACCACAGCACCGAGAACGATATTGCAATAACAATGTTTTTTGTGCTGTATTTATATTTTTTCAAGCCATCACCTCTATTGAAAAATTCACTAATACGGATTATATCATTAATTGCGGGATTTGTCACCATTTTTAAAATTAAAAAGGGGTTGTCGCATTCAGATGCAGAAAGCGTTTTTTTGACCCGAAGCTGTATAAGTATACTGCGAGTGGGCAAAAAGGCGCTTAAAAGAGCAATAATAAAAGGTCATACTCCGCATTATAATCATACGAAATATGACCTGCATCTCTTGCTCTTTGGTCTGCGCTGAATGCGGCAGACCCTAAATTACGCTCTGTTGTTTCTTTTTATTGCCTCGATAGCTCCCTTTTCGAGCCGCGAGACCTGCGCCTGCGAGATGCCTATCTCCCCTGCCACTTCCATCTGAGTCTTGCCTTTTAAGAAGCGCAGATAAAGTATTTTCTTCTCCCGCTCCGGCAGATTTTCGACCGACTCGCGAAAGATTATCTCATCGAGCCAGCTTCCGTCATCGCCGCTGTCGCCGAGCTGATCCATGACATATATCGTGTCGCCGCCGTCCGAAAACACGGGCTCATAGAGCGAGACGGGCTCGACAATCGCTTCGAGGGCTAAAACTATCTCCTCTTTTTTCATGTTCATCGCTTTTGCTATCTCTTCTACCGTCGGGTCGCGCCCGAGCTTTGCGACAAGCTTCTCTTTCTCCTGCATCGCGTGATAGGCAACATCTCTTATTGATCGACTGACGCGCATCGCGTTGTTGTCGCGCAGATAGCGGCGTATTTCGCCGATTATCATGGGAACGGCATAGGTCGAAAAGCGAACATTCTGGTTTATATCAAAGTTATCTATAGCCTTTATAAGCCCGATGCACCCGACCTGAAAGAGATCGTCGGGGTTCTCTCCCCTGTTTGTAAACCGCTGGACAACGCTCAGGACAAGGCGCAGATTTCCGTTTATAAGCTCGTCCCGCGCCGACTTGTCCCCCGAATGCATACGGCGCAGAAGCTCCGTCTTTTCTTTTTCTTTGAGCACCTTCAGCTTCGATGTATTCACTCCGCAGATCTCGACCCTGTTGTATTGCATTCCGCCGCCTCCCACTTTGCTCGCGCTATAAAAAATTATTCCCATATAGCGCGCTCTTAATACCGCGGAGAAAAATTTTTGAACTGAGATTGACACGGCGGCGGCGGGCGTGTTACCATTTATCCGGAATAAAAAATATTGAAGGAGGCTCACTATGCGATTCGGATCCTGCGTTGGATTTGACAAGCTCGAATCTGCCGCGAAGCTCGGATATGACTATCTTGAGAGCAACCTGGGGCACATAAAAAGTCTCAGCGAGCAGGAACTAAAAAATACAAAAGCAATGCTCGACGTCTACGGTGCAAGTCTTGAGGCAGCGAACTGCTTTTTCCCCGGGGAGATACACCTCGCCGGAGAGGATGCGGACATTGAAATTATAAGAGACTACACGCGCCGCGCATTTGACAACGCAGTGTTTCTCGGAATCAAAACCTGTGTGCTCGGAAGCGGGCGTTCGCGCAGCGTGCCGGAGGGATTCGACAGAGAAAATGGTCTCGAACAGATACACTCGGCTCTAAGAGTCATAGACGACGAAGCGGGCGAACACGGAATAAGAGTTGCTATTGAGCCGCTGAACAGGCTCGAAACGAATGTGTTTACGACAGTCCGCAAGAGTGTTGACATCTGCCGCACTCTGGGGCTCAAAAACATATTTGTCCTCGCAGACATATATCATATGGTCATGGAAAATGAGGACTTCGGCGCGCTTCGGTATGCGAGAGACAAATTGATACATATACACTTCTCGAACCCGACCGCAAAAGATTCGCCGAACGGCGGAAAAATGAAGCGCATCTTCCCCGCAGAAGGCGACGGATACAATTACGCGCCGTTCGCAGAAGCCGTAAAGGAAGCCGGATACGACGGAAGAATGAGCATTGAAGCCAACTGCATAAACTTTGAAGCCGAAGCGGCAGAGGGACTTAAAATGATGAAGAAGCTTTTTGAGTGAGGATAAAATGAAACACGAATATAGCAATCTTAAAATTTTCGCGCGGGACGGCGACGCAATCAAAGCCGCAGAGATCCTGCGCGGCGAAATAGAATCGAGAACGGGAGCTATGCCGCAAATGACCGACTCTGAAAAAGCGGACATATCTCTTATCGCCGACCCGAACGGTCTGCGCGACGGATATAAAATAGAGCAGAGCGGCAGCCGCCTTGTTTTCAGGGCGCGGGGCATACGCGGACTGATATTCGCCATCGGTATGTTCCTGAGAAAAATCGAAGTTTCGGGCGAAAAAATCACGCTCATACAGGATATCGGCGGAGAATACAAGCCCGACAAGCGCATAAGGGGTCACCAGCTCGGCTACCGCACAACACCAAACAGCTACGACGCGTGGGATTTGGAGGACTACCGCAGATATTATCTCGACCTGATGTTCTTCGGCTGCAATACGGTTGAGCACATCCCCTATGACGGGCTCGGAGCGCAGCAGAACAGGCTGATGAAATACGACCCGCAGGACTTTCTCGTTGAAGCTTCAAGAATCGCGGACGAATATGACCTCGATGTGTCGCTCTGGTACCCGAACGACCGCGAGAGCCTTGAGGACGCCGAAAAACGGCGCAAGCGCGTCTTCGAGCGCACGCCGAGAATAAATGTGATGTTCCCGCCCGGAGGCGACCCCGGCGACTACGATGCGGGCGAATTTATAAGCCGCTGCCGCGATTTTTCGCGCCTGCTCAAGGAATATCATCCGAACGCCGAGATGTGGCCGTCCGCTCAGCAGCCGCACTCGATACCGAACTGGGGCGAAAAGCTCATAAGCGAGCTGCAAAAGCTGCCCGACGAGATTGACGGCATTATAACAGGTCCGAACCATGCGTTTGAGATGGATGAGCTGCGCCGCAAAGTGCCCGCAAAATATCCGATAAGATTTTATCCGGACATAACGCACAACGTGCGCTGCGAATATCCGGTTCATTTCGACCGCGACGACTGGCACTATGCACTCGCCGCGGGACTCAGCCGCGAATGCACGAATCCCCGCCCCTGCGAATACAGGGAGATTCACCGCCTCACGCGCAGATATGTTGTCGGCAGCGTTTCATATTCCGAGGGCATAACGGACGATGTCAACAAATGCGTCTGGAGCGACATGGACTTCTTCCCCGATGTTGATGTCCGCGACTCGCTTGAGGACTATTCGCGCCTGTATTTCCCCTCTCTGCCGGCAAGCGAGGTTGCAGACAGGATACTCGGGCTTGAGCTAAATTGGCAGACAGATCCGGCGGAGAATCCCGGCATTGACGACAATCTCAGAGGCTGGGAGTCGCTCGCCGAAAGATACCCGGATGTCGTGAAGCTCTGGCGATTCAACCAGTGCCTGTTCCGCGCAAAGTGCGACGCATATTTAAGACACAAGCGAATAATCGAACTGCGAGCGATAAAAGAAGCGAAACGCGAGATTCTCGCTGGCAGGCTCGCGAGCGCAAAGGATATACTCAAAAATGCCGAGGACGGGCGTGAAAAGGCGCTTCGCGCGGATATAGAACGCATTGCGGGAGAGCTTTTTGAGCAGATAGGCTTGCAGACGGATGTTGAGCGCTACTGCGCCAACAGCTGGGAGCGCGGAGCAGTGCTTGAGACAATCGACCTGCCGAACACCGACCGCGCATGGCTTATGGTACGGCTCGAAAAGGCTGAATCGATGCCCGATGACGAGGCTAAAAAATACATGATTCGCAGCGTCAGGCGCAACGAAGTCGAGAGCGACGAATATTATTTCTCGGTCGCGGAGCATGGCTTCGGAGTGCTCGGGTGCGAGCAAGTTGTCGGCCCCGAGGGCATATACATGAACTTCCAGGGTGACCGCCCCGATGTCAACAACGGCAGTCTCCCGACCTGCCTTTTCAAAGTCTACGACAATCAGTCGTTCAGGTGCAAGCTGGGCGGATTCAGATATGACACCGACTACGAGCTGAAAGTCACCTATCATCAGAAAAAAGATGAGAGCATCAACGACCTGACGATAAAAGCCAACGGAACGACTGTATACAAAGGCGGTCAGTTCGGCGAAGAGGACGAAGAATTCAACCGCGAGATGCTCCCCGACGGCTTTGTCTGCGCAGTATATCAGCTGCCGAAAGATGTGTTCGTCAACGGGTGCGTTGAAATCGAGATATTCGAGGAGCACGCAGGAGTTATGATAAGCGAGCTGCGAATAGTTAAGAAAAAATAAAGATATGCACTGTGGAAAACCGCAGTGCATATTTTTTACAGCCCCGACGGATTGAATTGGCAGAGCAAATATGTTATTATACATATGTATAACAAACGGAGGTCTCAAATGGAAGCTGTTGCAACTCCCCTCGCTGGAAAGCCGCTTTTCAGCAACAAAGCACTCAAAAAATTGATATTCCCGCTTGTCATCGAGCAATTTCTCGCGATATCCGTCGGATTCTGCGACACGGTTATGATATCCGGTCTCGGAGACGCCGCAATTTCCGGTGTTTCGCTCGTCGATATGATAATGACGCTGATGATAAACGTCTTTGCCGCGCTCGCGACCGGCGGCGCAGTCGTTGCGGCGCAGTTCATCGGCGCAAAAAGAGCAAAGGACGCGCGCAACAGCGCATCTCAGCTGATATTTATCGCGTTTATAATCTCGATTGTACTCATGGCACTGACCCTTGTTTTCAAGGCGCAGCTGCTCAGGCTCTTTTTCAGCACGCTTGAAGAGGGTGTTATGCAGTCCGCATTGACATATTTCTGGATATCCGCGCTGTCGTTCCCGTTCCTCGCTATATATAACTGCTGCGCAGCGCTTTTCCGCGCCATGGGCAACTCGAAAATATCAATGTTAGCCTCGCTCATCACCACAATTATGAACATAATCGGCAACGCCATTCTCATATACGGAGTCAAATGGGGTGTTGCTGGCGCGGCGATATCCTCGACTATTTCGCGTTTTGCGGCGATGCTCCTCCTGCTCATCCTCCTGCACAAGAGAGATCATCCGATTTATATCTCGATTAAAGATAAATTCAGGCCGAATTTCGGGCTTATAAAAAAGATACTCTCTATAGGAATACCCAGCAGCATCGAGAGCAGCCTGTTTCACCTCGGGCGCATACTTGTCGTCAGCATTATAACCTCGTTCGGAACGGTTCAGATAGCGGCTAACGCAGTCGCAAATAACCTCGACGGAATCGGCTGCATACCCGGTCAGGCGATGGGGCTTGCGGTGATAACGGTCATAGGCCAGTGCGTCGGTCTGGGCAGCGAAGAGCAGATAAGACTGCACACGAAGAAGCTGATGAAGCTGACCTATCTTATGTCGGCGATATGGAACGCAATAATCCTCGCTACCCTGCCGCTGACGCTCAAGATGTACAACATCTCGCCCGATGCATATTCGCTCGCGCTCAAGCTCATCATCATTCACAACGGCTGTGCGATATTTATCTGGCCCGCGTCGTTCACGATGCCGAATGTTCTCAAGGCGGCAAACGATGTCAAATTCACGATGTGCATCGCGCTGTTTTCAATGTTCACTTTCCGACTGCTTCTGAGCTACATAATCGGACTCAAGCTCGGCATGGGCGCTATCGGCGTCTGGATAGCGATGATAGTCGACTGGGTGTTCCGCGCGGTTGCGTTCTGCCTGCGATACAAAGGCAAACGCTGGCTGAGCTACAGCATCTACAAAAAAGACAAGAAACCGGCAAAAGCAGAATAAATTTGACCCCGCAGTTGTGTTTACTGCGGGGTCGGATTATATCACGGAATAAAAACGAGGCAATCTTTCGACTGCCTCACTTTTCATTTTAATTATTTGTTGCCGGTCATCTTTGCGATTTCTTCGGCGTAGTTCTCTTCTTTCTTCTCGATGCCCTCGCCCTTTGCGTAGCGGATGAAGCCGGTAGCCTTTATCGAAGCGCCGAGCTTCTTAGCAACATCTGCAATGTAGCCTGCGACATCGCCGTCATAGAGATCCGAACGAACGAATGCCTGCTCAAGAAGGCAAACTTCCTTGAGCTGCTTCTTCATACGGCCGTCGACTGCACCTGCAAAGATCTTGTTTGCAACGATATCAGCCTTGCTTGCCATTGCAAGCTCGACAAGAGTCTCAACTGCCTTATCGGAAAGGAAGTTGAAGAGGAACTTGTTGTTCTTCTGCTCCTCATAAGCTGCAAGATCCTCATCGCTGAAGAGCTTATCGTTGACAGCCTTATCGAAGAGATTCTTAAGAATCGGCTTCGGAAGAGACTCGGGCTTGTTGAGCGAGCTGTCGATAGTGATCGACTTCATCTTTGCAAGCTCATCGTCGGAGATGCAATCCTTGCTGAGATACTCGGGGCTCATAGCTGCAATCTGCATTGCAACGTTTCTGCCCATCTCCTTAAACTCTGCCTTATCGGCAGCGTCTGTATCAAAGCTGACAAGAACGCCTACCGAGCCGCCGCCGTGGATATAGGAAGCAACAGTGCCCTCAACTCTTACAAAGCGGCGAACCTTCATGTTCTCACGGATTACGAGGAAGAGCTCCTGAACAGCGTCGGAGACAGTCTCATCGCTGCCCGAAAGGGTCATAGCAAGGAGAGCGTCAACATCTGCCGGATTCTTTTCCGCAACAGTGACAGCAATCTTATTTGCAAGCTCAACAAACTTCTCGTTCTTTGCAACGAAGTCTGTCTCGCAGTTGACTTCTACCATAGAAGCAACCTTATTTGCCTCATCATAATATGCAACAACAACGCCCTCGGCGGCAACGCGGCCTGCCTTCTTGGCGGCGGAAGCAAGACCCTTCTCACGAAGAACATCAACGGCCTTGTCCATATCGCCGTCGGTCTCTGTGAGAGCCTTCTTGCAGTCCATCATACCTGCTCCGGTCTTTTCGCGGAGAGCCTGTACGTCTTTAGCAGTGAAGTTCATTATTTGTCCTCCTCTGTCTCTGCGGCCTCGGCAGCCTCTGCGTCGCCCTGCTCGCCCTGTCTGCCCTCGATGACAGCGTCTGCCATTGCGGCGGAGATAAGACGGACAGCGCGGATAGCGTCGTCGTTGCCGGGGATAACATAGTCTACTTCATCGGGATCGCAGTTTGTGTCGACGATAGCGATGATCGGAATACCGAGCTTGTGAGCCTCGAGAACAGCGATCTTCTCCTTGCGGGGATCGACGATGAACATAGCAGCGGGCTGCTTCTTCATCTTGGAGATACCGCCCATGAACTTCTCCAGCTTCTCTATCTCGAGCTGGAGCTTGATAACTTCCTTCTTGGGAAGCATATCGAAAGTTCCGTCAGCCTCCATGGTCTTGAGCTGCTCAAGTCTCTTTATACGGCGCTGAATGGTGTTGAAGTTGGTGAGCATACCGCCGAGCCAACGGGCGTTGACATAAGGCATGCCGCAGCGCTCAGCCTCCTCGCGGATAGAATCCTGAGCCTGCTTCTTCGTGCCGACGAAAAGGATCTCCTTGCCGTCTGCAGCGATATCGCGGACCGCCATATAGGCATCCTCAAGCTTCTTGACCGTCTTCTGAAGGTCGATGATGTAAATACCGTTGCGCTCCGTGAAAATATAGGGAGCCATTTTGGGATTCCATCTTCTGGTCTGATGACCGAAGTGCACACCTGCTTCAAGCAGCTGCTTCATTGATACTACTGACATTTGTTTTTCCTCCTTTGGTTTTTCCTCCGCGAAACAGGGCGGCCGCAACGGCGAAAATTCACCGCACCGGGCGACTTCCTAAAGCTTCGCGTGCGTAATGCTCGGATATTATATCACAGCAAGATATAAAAATCAAGAGTTTTTTAATCTATTTCAGCTTTTCTCTGCCGGTTCTTTGTACTCTTCTCTTTTGCCGCCGGAAGTTTTTGCAAGCGCTTTGTTATAGAGCTTGTACACTCCGCACTTCCAGCACAGGAGCATTCCGACGACTGCGCCGACGACCGCCTGAAGAATCTGATATGGAAGCTTCATAACGGCGTATTCCGGGGTGCTGTAGATAAACGCTCTGCCGAGGGAGTAACCGACGACCATAATGACCGCGCCTATTGAGACGCCTATTCCGCTCGCGAGCACGGGGTGCTTCTTCAGAACATAGTGCGAGAAAACGGAAATGATAACAGCCTGGAGTCCGTGGGTAACCAATGAGACGAACATCGGGAGCGGATAGAAGAACAGGTCGCCGAGAAACGCGCCGACTCCGCCGACTATGAACGCCGCGACAGGGTCGAGAATTATCGCCGCGGTGCAGATAATTATATCATTGAGATACAGGTGGCCGCCAGGAACGGGAACGCCGAACGAACTCATCGCGACATTGAGCGCCATGAACATTGCCGTCAAACATATCCACAGCGTGGTTCTTTTCGTGTTGCTTTTCTCTTTCATTTTAAAGTCCTCCTTGCTTTTTTGACAGGAATATTATACAATACCGCTGATAATATAAAATAGTCAGAAACGGAGAAAATAATATAACCAGATGAAATACAAGGTGGACTTGAACGACCGCCCGGTCTATTTGCAGATTTACAGACAGCTCAGGGCGGATATAGTCGGCGGAGCGTTCGCTTACGGCAGCAAACTGCCATCAAAGCGGCTGCTCGCGGAAGAGCTCGGGGTGAGCACGATAACGACAGAGCACGCATATGATTTACTCTGCGAAGAGGGATACGCTCAGGCGCGCGAACGAAGCGGATATTTTGTTGTTTTCCGCCGTTCGGACGGCTTTGCGGCGTCCGACAGCAGACCGCCAGAGCCGATGCGAGGAAAAAATATCGAACACAGCAAGCCCGAATTTTCATTATCGCTGCTCAGCAGGACGATGCGCAAAGTTATTGCGGACTGCGGAGAAGAGATACTTGAACGCTCACCGCACTCGGGGCGAATCGAATTACGCGACGCGCTGCGGCAATATCTCGCGAGAAACCGCGGCATATCTGTTGACACGGAGCAGATAATTGTAGGTTCGGGCGCCGAATATCTCTACGGGCTGATAGTCGACCTGCTCGGCAGGGACAAAACATACGCGATAGAGTCGCCGTCATACGAAAAAATCGAGCAGGTATACAGGGCGGCGGGAGTCAGATATGAGCTTCTCCCGCTCTCGGACGACGGCATAGACGGCGCAGCACTGAGCGGCAGCAAGGCGGACGTTCTGCACACGACTCCATATCGGAGCTTCCCGACTGGGGTCACTGCGTCAGCTTCGAAGAGATATGAATATATCAACTGGGCTGAAAAAGGCGGCAGGTTTATTGTCGAGTCGGACTACGACTCCGAGTTTTCGGTCTCGCAGAAGCCTGCGGACACGCTTTTTGTGCTCTCCGACCGCGACAATGTAATATATCTCAACACATTTTCAAAAACTATATCGCCATCGCTGCGTGTAGGATACATGGTTCTGCCGAAAAGGCTCGTTAAGATATTTGAAGAGCGGCTCGGGTTCTATTCCTGCACCGTGCCGACATTCGAGCAATTGGTACTGACCGAGCTTCTGAACAGCGGCGACTTCGAGCGGCACATAAACAGAGTAAGACGCGCAAAGCGCAGAGAGCTCAATAAAGCATGAAAAATCGGCGGCAAGGTCAATCCCTGCCGCCGTTCGTTTTTATTTTTTATTTGTCTTTTATCTTCAGCATTGCGCGCATGGCGTTGAGCACAGCGAGAATAAGAACTCCGACATCGCCGAAGACCGCTATCCACATATCCGCGATACCGAATGCGCTGAGCACGAGGATAATCACTTTGACCGCGAGCGCAATCCAGATATTCTCGTTGACGATGCGCATGGTCTTTCTGGCTATCTTTATCGCCGTCGGGAGCTTTGAAATCTTGTCATCCATGAGGACGATATCCGCCGACTCGATTGCGGCGTCGCTGCCCATCGCGCCCATCGCAATACCGACATCTGCTCTTGTGAGCACGGGTGCGTCGTTGATGCCGTCGCCGACAAACGCGACCTTGTTGCCCTCGCCGAGCAGCTCTTCAACGCGCTCAACCTTCTGCGACGGAAGCAGTTTTGCATGGACTGCGCTGAGTCCGAGCTGCTTGCCGACCGCTTCGGCGACGCGCTCGTTGTCGCCCGTGAGCATAACGGTATTCTTGATACCGAGTTCCTTGAGCTTCGCTATCGCGTCTGCGGAGTCGGGCTTTATCTCATCGTTGATAACGATATGTCCGAGATACTGCGCACCCTCGCTGATATGAATAACAGTGCCTGCCATATGGCACTCATGCCACTTGGCTCCCGCCATGTCCATGAGTTTGCCGTTGCCGACAAAATAAGTCTTGCCGTCGATAACAGCCTCAAGGCCCATGCCTGCATGCTCGGTTATCTTGCCGATACGGCTCTTGTCTATATGACCCTTATGCGCCGCGACTATCGACTCGCCGACCGGGTGAGTTGAATAGCTCTCCGCCGCGGCGGCGACATCGAGAAGATGCGCCTCAGTGATATTTTCGGGATGAATGGCGTTGACCGCGAATGTGCCTTTCGTCAGCGTTCCGGTCTTGTCGAACACGACCGTGTCGATCTTTGAAAGGGTCTCCATATAGTTGGCACCCTTTATAAGTATGCCGTCACGCGAAGCTCCGCCGATGCCGCCAAAGAATGACAGCGGGACGGAAACGACCAGCGCGCATGGGCACGAGACAACGAGGAAGGTAAGCGCGCGCTCGATCCATCTGCTCCAGAGACTCCATGTGCTGTGAGTGCCCATGAGCATGGAGACAAGCGGAGGTATAATCGCGAGCACAACGGCTCCGATAACGACGCAGGGAGTATACCAGCGCGAGAAGCGGGTGATGAAGTTCTCGGCTCTCGCCTTTTTCTCCGAGGAGTTTTCAACGAGTTCGAGGATCTTCGCGACCGTGCTCTCTTCGAAGCGGCTCTGCGTTCTAACATGGATAACGCCGGAAAGATTTATCGTTCCGCTCGTCACTCTGTCACCGACAGTCTTGTCTGCGGGCAGGCTCTCGCCTGTCAGGGCGGCGGTATTGACAGAAGTCGAGCCGTCGATTATCTCGCCGTCAAGCGGAATCTTTTCGCCGGGCTTGATAACTATAGTCTCGCCGAGTTCAACTTCCTCGGGCGACACGGTTTCCTCTTTTCCGTCGCGCACGACTACGGCATAGTCGGGACGGATATCCATAAGCGCGGATATTGACTTGCGGCTCTTGCCCACCGCGATGCTCTGGAACAGCTCGCCGACCTGATAGAATATCATGACCGCCGAGGCCTCGCGGTAATCGCCGACGCCGAACGCGCCGACAGTGGCAATGGCCATGAGGAAATGCTCATCGAACACCTGACCGTGGGCAATATTGCGTATAGCGTCCCACAGGACATCGTAGCCTATCACAAGATACGGCGCGATATAAAGCAGCAATTCTTTCCAGCCCTCAAAGCCGAATATCTCGTCGACTGCCCAGGCAACACCTGTCAGCACGACCGATACGATTATTCTTATCAGTGTTTTCTTCTGCTTTCTCGTCATCGGGGACACCCCTCTTACTTAAGAATTATTTTGCAATCGGGTTCAACTTTCTTTGCGGTCTTGACTACCTTTTTGAGCACCTCGTCAAAGTCGCCGTCCGCGGTCTCGAGGGTCAGCTTCTGAGTGAAGAAGTTGACGCTGACGCTCTCGACTCCGTCAACCTTGGCGATAGCCGTCTCCATCTTTGCCGCGCAGTTTGCGCAATCCAGATCCTCAAGCTTAAAGATCTTCTTCATTGTTCTCGTTCCTTTCTTCAATAAGATGTTCGAAACCTTTGGCTATAATTGTTCTGACATGGTCGTCAGAAAGAAAATAATAGATTGTTTTGCCCTCACGGCGGTTGGCGACAAGATTTGCGTCCTTGAGTATCTTGAGCTGGTGCGATATTGCCGACTGCGTCATTCCGAGCAGTTCCGCAATAGCGCAAACGCACATCTCCGACTCAAAGAGCGAGAACAAAATCTTGACGCGGGTCGTGTCGCCGAAGAGCCTGAACAGATCGGACAGGTCGCAAAGCAACTCGTCTGTCGGCAGCTCGTGCCTCACCATATCGAGCATCTTCTCGTGGTTGTGTTCCATGTTTTTGTCCTCCGCTCATTTGCGTGATAATTCATATGACTGTTCATTCATATGTCTCATTGTTCATATGATAGCTCATTCATATGTTATTGTCAACAGTTTTTTCAAAAAAATTTATAAGACAGCCGAAAAAATAAATATAGGTCATAATCCGCATTGTCAGACACGGATTATGACCTTCGTATTTTGCACTAAGCAGATATTCAGTCTTCTTTGCCGTCGAGCAGGCTCTCTCTGAAGTCGTCGGTGATAACGGCAAGGTTATCGATATGCATCTTTCCGTTCTTGAATTTGAGTGTGAGCGAATCGGAGTTTCGCTTCATCGAGACAAAATCAGAAATATTAAAGCGCTTCTTCTTGCCGAACATGGTCGAATAGATATATATCCCCTCGCCCGCAGACACGACCTTCTGGTCGAGCTGGCAGAGCATCGCCGCGGCACCGAAAAGCATACAGCCAAAACCCGGAATCGCAACGAAGAACTTTCCGACAGCGAGCATTGCGATGCAGACGGCGGTGCCGGCAATATAGACAGTCATGCCGAAGAAGAAAAGCCATCTTGGAATATGTACGGCATATTTTGCATCGCCGGGATCGCGCACTATACGGACGATAAAATATATCAGCAGAGCCGCAGAAACGACAGCGGCGACAAAAGCATAAATCATTCCGACTCTCCTTAAAAGATATTGAGATTCTTGAGCACGAATATCATAGAGATGACCCATGCCGCATCGACAATATATGAAATTATCGTCAGAACTTTCGATGACTTAGCACCGACCGCAATACCTACGACTCGGAGCACGAAGAACAATATTATCGCCACAGCACTCGCTATCAAAAATCCGAGCATCACCGACGCGCTGACAAAATTCGGTTTTGCGGCGTTGATTATCTGAACAATAAAAAATGCGACTGCGCCGACTATGTCAACAATAGCCGATATATTTGTTATTTTTGGCAGAACTTTGTTTTTCATATTTACGAGACCCGAAGTCTCCCTCACTCCTTTGAATCGGTTACGGGAAAATTCTATCACATAAATGCGATTTAATCAACAGCGGACAGAAAAAAGCGGCGAAATTTACCGCCGCGCATGGTTAGCATACATTAATTATATTTAACTATATTCGCCTGTATCGGCTCTCCCCTGCCGAACGAGGCGGCATTTTCAAACGTGGTCTCGCTTATCGACTCAAGCGCCTCGCGGGTCAGAAAGCCCTGGTGCGAGGTGATTATAACATTAGGAAAAGACAGAAGGCGAGCCGTGACGGAGGTTTCGAGTATATCGTCCTCGCGGTTTTCAAAAACGTTGTGCGTCTCCTCCTCATACACATCGAGCCCGACGCCCATAAATTTATGCTGTCTTATACCTTTTATAAGATCGGGCGTGCTTATCAGCGCGCCGCGCGAGGTGTTAACAAGGATAACGCCGTCCTTCATCCGCTCTATTGCGTCGATATTTATCATATGATAGGTCTCCTCGGTCAGCGGGCAATGGAGAGATATCAGATCGCTTTCGCCGAGAAGTTCATCGAGTTCGACATATCGAACGAAGTCGAGCGAGGGGTTCCGATACTTATCATAGGCGATAACATTCATCCCGAGTCCGCGGCAGGCGCGCGCAAACGACGCGCCTATCTTTCCCGTGCCGACAACTCCCGCCGTCTTTCCGCAGAAGTTGACCCCGGTCAGTCCCATGAGGCTGAAATTGTTCTCGCGCACTTTTATATAAGCCTTGTGTATGCGACGATTGACGGCGAACGCGAGCGCGAGGGCGTGCTCGGCTATTGCCTCGGGCGAATACCCCGGCACGCGCATAACGGAGATACCGTGCTCCTGCGCCGCCGGAAGATCGACATTGTTATACCCGGCGCAGCGCATGAGAATGAGCCTGACCCCGTTCTCGGCGAGGATATCCACGACCCGCCTGCCGACATCGGACGCGACGAACAGGCACACGGCGTCATAGCCTTTCGAGAGCGGCGCGGTGCGATAAGAGATATCCGTCTTGAGATAGTCTATTTCAATGTCGGAATATTTGCCTGCAAGCTTTTCGAACGCCTCGCGGTCATACGGCTTTGTATCATAAAAAAGTATCTTCATAGAATGCGCCTCCGGCAGTTTTCTCTGAATAGTATCTGCCGGGCGGGAATGAATATTCGGGTTAAATAAGCACAATTTATCATAAAGAGTGAAAACAATGGGAAGAAAATACAAAAAAGGCTTGACTTTTTCGAGCAAATATTATATGATAATCAAGCTGATTTGCGGATACAGCTTCCGCACAGTGAAAAGGATATGATCCATTAGCTCAGTCGGTAGAGCACTTGACTTTTAATCAAGGTGTCCGGAGTTCGAATCTCCGATGGATCACCAAAATAAAAATCTCGAAACCGTTGATATATAACAGTTTCGGGATTTTTATTTTGTTCGGGGGCAGAGTCCTGTATTTTTCTCATGTGTCCTAAAAACAGCTGATTTTTCAACGGTTGGGAACAAATTGTGAACACTTTTTTCTTGCAATTATAAAGAATCGTGCTATAATGCAATAAAGAGCCTCCGGCTCTATATCCTATTTCTTGTGGCTCTCGGCTATCAGACCGAGGGCTGCGTTCTTTATAAAGCAGAAAACCGGGCAGAGGAAAATCCCCTGCCCGGCCGTTTTTTAGTCGCAAGTTGGTTTCAAAACACACGCAAAACACACGCAAAACGTACGCAAGTTACCAGCAAGTTACCAGCAAGTTAAATCATGCCGAGAAGCTTGAGCACCGCCACGATGATACCCGCGCCGTAAAGCCCGAGCATGTTCATGAGGTTAAAAACAATAGCAGTTATCATTTTGTTACCTCCTCTGTGACATCATCAAATCCGTAGTCTTTACGGAACGCTTCATTGAATTTGCTCACCGTGGCTTCTATCAGCATTTTCAGCTCAAGGTCGGTAATCGTTATGCCCTTTTCATTCAGCATCTCAACGATTGCTTCAGCAGCCTTATCATATTTCTCCTGACCGTGCAGGTCCTTGTAGAGCTGCTCGATAGCCTCGACGCAGGTCTTGGCAACCGCTTTCTTCGTCTTGTCGTCAAAATACTTCTGAAAGAGCTTCTTCGCGCATACGCCGAGGTATGATGCTATAGCTGTCAGAATGGTGCAAAGGATGCCCATTCCGCAGCTGTCCCAAAATGCTTTTATGTATTCCATATGCTTGTCCTCCTTATTTGAGCAGCTGATTTACTTTCTTCTGAACTTCGGCAGGATCATAGCCCGCCGCTTTGAGTCTGATTTTTCGAATCGCGCCATTGCCCCACTTACCGGCGATAACTTCGCGGGCAACGGTGTCAACGGATTTTTTAGCCGGCTTTTTCTGACTGTAAACGATTTCATTTACACGCTTCTGAACCTCGTTCGGGTCATACCCGGCATTGCGCAGGCGCGTCATACGGTCGGCACCGTTGCCCCACTGGCCGTTGATTACTTCGTGCGCAACTTCATCGACAGATTTCCTTGTACCCTGAGGCTTCGTCTGCGCCGCGCCAGCGACATAGTTGACATACGGCAGCTTACCATGCTTCGACCAGTTGCGGCGATTGTAACCGGGTTTGTCGCAATTGCAGGCGGTTATCTGCACGCAGTTCTTCCAGCGCGGCGTACACTCGACTGCAAGCCCTTCACCTATGTACACGCCGATATGCCCCGGAGACCACAGGGCTTCTCCGATTTCGATTTTGCTGAAGTTTGTGCTGATGCCTGTACACTTCTGGATCATCGCATCTGCATTGATATCCGGCACACCGTTCGAAGCGTACTTCGCGCCGCCGTAGGGTTTGGATTTATCGCCTGTCCAACCCCAAAGCACGCCCTTTATAAGGCAGACGCAATCAAAACCGAAGGTGTCAGCTGATGCCGCTTTTATCATCTTCTGTCTGCTCGGATCTCTGTTGTAGTCGTTGTTGTTGCAATAACGCTGTTTGTTGGATGCCGTAAGCGGTGCGCCGAAGCAGCCGTTCACATAAAGCGTCTTGTAGTGCAGCGCGATATCTTTCACCTTCGCTGCGAGTTCTTTGTTCGTCATGATAAATAACCTCCTTATTTTTTATAAAGCTGCTGTTCGATCGTATCGATCCTGTGGTGCGCCTGTTTGGCGGACGATTCGACAGAACTCAGCCGTTCGACCACCTTTCCTATCTGGTCATCTTGCTTTTCCTGCTTTCTCTTGATGTCATCAACGCCACTTTTGATGTATCCGAGTTCCGTTAAAACGACACCATCTTTCTTGCCCTCGTCTTTGTTGTCACTTTTGCCGTTCCGCTTATAGGCGATATAGCCAAAGATTATTGCGCATATAGTCCCGCACGCACTAAGAATCGTCAAGAAGATGTTTACACCGCTCATGTAGTCACCTCCTCGAAGTAAATGCCCACAAGCTGCGACGGCAGGTAGTGCATGACCGTGCCCTCGCCGCCGCTGTCGTCTCTTGTGCATCTGTAAATTTTGCCGCCGTCGAGATAGTATTTATCTTTAAAATACCTCATTCCAGCCGCCGCTGTAATAGGATTATCAATTGTGCCGTCCTCGCCGACCGTGATAGGCTCCCAGTGCGCTGGGGTTGCGCTCGGACGCCATGTGGGATTGGCGGATATCGCGTTGTAGCAGCGATAGAGCTTACCGCCGTCGCGCACCCTGTCGCCGATAGAATAATCTTTTTCGCCGCTCCATGGTTCAAATAGGCTGATACTTGTCAGAGCTTCGGCGTTTGTCAGCTTCGCGGCGGCTCTTGTTATCATCTCGCGAAAGCGTTTTGCCTGCGTCCGTGTCATATATCCGCACCCCCTGTGATAATATCCAGCGCCTCGTCCGCCGATATATCTTCGGGCGGCTCGGCGGCCGTCCAGATTTGCTTTATCTGGGATTCAGTCTCCGTCCACGACTCGGTGTAATACCCGCCGTCGGACGGATATTCCGCCGTGATTATCGGCTTGTATCCGTAGTGCAAAAGCAATGCGGGGTCGTTGG
>ENA-OYYU01000002-OYYU01000002.1-human-gut-metagenome-genome-assembly--contig:-NODE-2-length-200731-cov-9.550634_pt1 | contig 200731 bp, 181 predicted proteins | sample MGYA00244068_ERZ653460 | MGnify/ENA primary metagenome ERZ653460 (study PRJEB26926, sample SAMN06164914) | human gut metagenome | biome: ENVO:00009003; feature: ENVO:2100002; material: ENVO:00002003... | reverse complement strand
GAGATTTCTGCCTGTCTCGTGGGCTCGGAGATGTGTATAAGAGACAGATTTTATCTTATCGTAAATTCTATAGGCAAGCGGCGTACTCGCAATTACCGCGGCAATCAGCAGCGGCAGGTACGACCATACGGCCGCAAGCGCGTCCGCCCCGATAAGGCCGCCGGCGGGGTTGAACAAATCCCCGAAAAACCGCCCCATCTGGCCAAGGTCTTCAAAATAAAAGATAACCCAGCCGATTATGATAAAGAAAAGGGAATAGATATGCTGGACGACGGATGGCAGCTTATCCAAAAACCTTTTGAGCACAAGCTTTTCAATAATTAGGATAATGCCGAAATATAGCCCCCACATAATGAAATTCACATTCGCGCCATGCCACAGGCCGGTGAGGAACCATACAATCAGCAGGTTCAAAACCATGCGCGGCTTGCCCTTGCGGTTGCCGCCAAGCGGGATATACACATACTCGCGGAACCAGGTGCTCAATGAGATATGCCACCGCCGCCAGAACTCTGTAATGCTTTTGGAAATATACGGGTAATCGAAGTTCTTCAGGAATTCAAAGCCCAGCATGTTGCCAAGCCCGCGTGCCATATCGGAATAGCCGCTGAAATCGAAATATATCTGGAACGAATAGGCCGCAATGCCGATCCAGCTGCCCAGGATACCGTTTGTCGGGCTTGTTTCCCGCAGCGTGTCCCAAAGCAGGCCCATCTGGTTTGCGATTAAAATCTTTTTTGCCAGGCCCACCATAAACAGCTTGACGCCGTTTGTAAAATCTGAAAGCGTTTCGCGCCTGTGCTCAAGCTGGTAGGCTACGTCCTTGTACCGGACGATAGGCCCGGCAATCAGCTGCGGGAACAGGGCGACATATGTGCCGAAATTAATGATGTTCTTAGTTACAGGCGCGTCGCCGCGGTACACGTCTATGGAATAGGACATCGTCTGGAACGTATAGAACGAAATACCAATCGGCAGCGGGACGGTCAGGATTGGTATGTTCAAAAACGGCAGGTAATTGAGCGTTTCCGTCAAGAAGCCCGCGTATTTGAAAAAGCCCAGCAGCGACAGGTTTATGACCACGCACGAAACCAAAAATATTTTGGCGGCCTTTTGGTTGCCTTGACGCTTGAACTTGTCGATAAAATAACCGTGCGTAAAATCGACCACGGTGGAAAACAGCATCAATACGACGAATACCGGCTCGCCCCAGCCGTAAAAAACCAGATTGACCGCGAATAGAAAGATATTACGGAATTTACGCGGAATCAGGTAATAGACGAGCAGTACTGCCGGGAGATATAAAAATAGAAACAGAAGGCTTGAAAATACCATGTTTCTCCTCCTTGTCTTAATACGTCGTTCTGCCTCTTGCAGAAAGAAGAAGCCCGCGGTTTTCCGCATAAAGACAGCCTACCTGCCGCGCAGCCTTTACCTATGCTGATGTGCAGGTAAGCCCTCTTTAGGCGGAATCCTTTCCGCGGTTATTGTTATTTTTTCTATGGGTCGAAGCAATCGTTGTAGATGCCGGAAAGACGCCGCGCGTCCGCGGAAAAAATCAGGCGGATATAACGGCCGTTCGAAACGACCCGGCTCTCCCGGTAAAAGGCATACTGCGCTGGGGATTCCTGGCGCAGTTTTTTGAGCTTTATGTCCAGCCGCTTTTGCAGCGCCATACGGATTTTGGCAAGAGAAGCCTTGTCCTTTGCTTCAAATAACAGTATTTCTGTGTTTTCGCCGTCCCCGGCAAAGCTTTTTGTTTGGTATTGCACCGTATCAGCCGCATCGATTCCATAAAAGTTCCATAAATCGAGCGGGGTCGCGGCACAAACTGGAACGCCCTTACAATCGCAGTACAGGGAAAGCCGGGTCATAACGGATGTAAGGCTTAGCCGCCCTTCCTTTGGAGGGGACGGCGCGCAGGAAGAAAGGAACAGAACAAATAAGGGAAGCATCAGAATAGCAATCGTCTTTTTCACAGGACCACCCAAACATTGCAGATTGCATGGCGCGGGAGTCCCCCGCGCCTGCTTATGCCGTTTGCATTCCTGCGGCCCCCTGAGCAGCCGTGTTTTTTACGTCCTTAATCCTTCTAATGCGGTGAAACGCCCGGGCAGGCAATCATAAGACCTGCGCCGGACGTGCCGACCTTATAAACGCGGAAGCCTGCGCCGCCTGGCGGGAGGCGCTTGCCTCCTTCTGCCTGCCGCGCCCGCTGCAGCTGACAAACAGCACACAGAACAAAAGCAGCAGCACAGCCGCGACCATAGCCCTTCGCCCTCTGACCATTTGGCCCTCCTATCGGGGATGAAGTCCCCCTGTGGGTTCAGTTGAAGTAAGAATTATAGACGTCCTTCATGCCGTCTGCGTCTTTTGCGATAATCATCCTGACATAATTGCCGTTTACAGCAACCTCGCACGTTTTTATGATAGCGTAGTTTTCAGGGCTGTAGCTTGCGATTTCGTTCGATTTTGAGGTGAGGCGCTCTTTTAATTTCGTTTCCACGCGTGCCGCGGCTTCTGCATCCGCCGCCTTAATCAGAACGATTTCATTTAGGCCGTTTTTCTCGATTTCCGCCGCAAAAGCCGATACGTCGGCGCTTTCCAGGCGGTAGGAGGTACACAGCTCATCCTTATCTGTAATTTCCTGCATACCGGAAATTTTATAATCCGTGTTTATTTTTGCCATAACCTCGTTTAAGTCCACGTCTTTTACGGAATTGTCCGAGCAGCCCGCGAACGCGAGCACGCAGAGCGCGGCCAGGACCGTTGCAATTATCTTTTTCATTTTCCCATACCTCCAAAAAATTCACTTTTTAAGCAACGATTCCATTTTAAACGGTGTTGTTTGTGATGTCAACAGCAATTACCCGAATCAACCTTTACAATACTGTTACGGTTGTCTCTTACTTTTTTACATGTGCCTCTTCCGCGTGGACAAGCTCGAATTTATTCTGCGGGTAGAACTCTTTTGTCTCCGCTACACGGTAAACCTCGCTCTGGTGCTTTTGTAAAAGCCTGGTAATCGCGTAGAGGTCAATCCAGATTTCATTGACGCATTCCTTTTGGCTTTCGTCAAAAATCAGCTGCAGGCCAAAATGCAGGTGGCTTGTTTCAATACCGTTTACATTTTCTTTCGCGCTGTAGCCCGTTCTGCCGACATACCCAATCACGTCGCCCGCGTTTACCGTCTTGCCTTCGCTTAAATCGGCATGATAGGGGCGGTTCTGGCGCAGGTGCGCATAGTAATAGTAGCGTTTGCCGTCAAAGCTGCGGATACCCACGCGCCAGCCGCCGTACTGGTTCCAGCCCATAATTTCCACAACGCCCGATTCCACCGCGATAACGGGCGTACCCGTCGCGGCCATTAAATCGTGGCCCAAATGCTGGCGCTTATAGCCGTAGTCCCGGCTTGTGCCGAAATCGTCAAAATGGGAAAAGGGAAACGTTTTGGCAATGGGGGAAAAAACGCACAGGCCGTATTTTTCTTCTGTCGTGGTGTTGCCCGCCCCGTCTGTTTTTTGTTCCCTGTAGTTTCCCAGAAAACCGCTGAGCACCGCGCCGTAGGCCTCGCGGTAATAGGGGAAATACTTCATATCCTTTGTGAGGTCTTCGACTTTTTCCCCGCTTTTCAGCTTTTCAATAAACTCCGTACAGTCCTTTTTCTTATAGCTCTTAAAATTGCCGCCGTATTTCGCGCCGAGGTAAGAAAGCACGTCAATCCAGTCTATTTTGATTTCCTGCCCCTGCGACTCGATATCGGCGTTCATCGCCGTTTCCATCGCGTCGTAACAGACGTTGTACTCCACATATTTAATATAATCTTCATTTTTTCCGCTGGCGCCCACCATTACTGCGAGCCCCGTGCCCAGCAGTACCACGGCGAGGGCCGCGCAAATTACCTTCTTCACCCAAATCACCCGCCCAAACAACAAATTGTCTTTCCTATATATATGTGCGTTCCTTCACTGGAATTCCTGAGAAGCTTACCGGTTTACAAATTTGCGCGAAACGCTATAATATAAGATAGATTCAATTAGGAAACGGTGGGGGAAAGATGGGAAAGAAGCTGCCGCACACGATGGTACTCGTTGCCGCCGCGCTTATTGCATGCGCTTTTATTTCGGGCTACAACGCGTTTTATGTACCGCAGACGAACCTGCCCCGCGTAATTTATACTGAAAAAGGGACGGGGCCATCCGTACCGCCGCACGCCGCGCCGTCCGGTGCCGAACAGGAGCCTACCCGGGCGCAAGCGCTTTTAAAGGTAAACATAAATACCGCCGGAGCCCAGGAGCTGCAGGAAAGGCTCGACGGCGTTGGAGAGGTCATCGCCGCGAGAATCGTCTCTTACAGGGAAGAATACGGGCCTTTCGGCAGTATTGAGGAAATCAGGAATGTCAAGGGAATCGGGGAAGCGACCTTTGAAAACATAAAAAACGATATTACCGTTTAAACGGGTTGCATAGGAGAAGATAACAATGGCAAAATCACAGAACGACCTGGGGCGCGGGAGCGTCGGCAGGCTGCTGTTTAATATGGCGCTGCCCGCAATAGCGGCACAGCTGATTAATGTGCTGTATAACCTGGTGGACCGGATGTATATCGGCCATATTGAAGGAATCGGCGACCTGGCGCTTACGGGCGTTGGGGTTACGTTTCCGGTCATTATGATAATTTCCGCCTTCAGTATGCTCGTCGGGATGGGGGGCGCTCCGCGCGCTTCGATGAAAATGGGCGCAAAGGATTTTGACGGCGCAAGGCGCATTCTCGGCAACTGCGCCTGCCTGCTGGTCATTATGTCGGTTGTCATTACGGCTGTTATCCTGGCGTTTGGGCGCGATTTCCTCCTTCTGTTCGGCGCGAGCGGCAACACAATCGGCTACGCGATGGATTACCTGGCGATTTACGCGGCCGGTACAATTTTTGTACAGCTTGTTTTGGGGCTCAACCCATTTATTTCAGCCCAGGGCTTTGCAAAGACCAGTATGCTCACAACCGTTATCGGAGCGGTTTTAAATATTGCGCTCGACCCCGTTTTTATTTTTGTCTTCGGCATGGGAGTTAAGGGCGCGGCGCTCGCGACGATTTTATCACAGGCGGTGTCGGCGGTGTGGGTACTTAAATTCCTGACCGGAAAGCGCACGCAGCTGAAAATCCGGATGAAATATTTCCGTTTGAGCCCGTCGGTCATCCTGCCGGTGGTGGCGCTCGGGGTTTCGCCGTTTATCATGCAGGCGACGGAGAGCATCATCACGGTCTGCTTTAATGTCCAGCTGATGCGCTACGGCGGAGATTTGGCTGTCGGCGCGATGACGATATTATCGAGCGTCATGCAGTTTACGTTTTTGCTGCTGATGGGGCTGACGCAGGGCTCCCAGCCGATTATCAGCTATAATTACGGCGCGGGCAACGTGGAGCGGGTTAAAAAGACGTTCCGCCTGCTGTTTATCTGGTGCATGGCATTCGCGGCGCTCCTGTGGGGCAGCATTATGCTTTTTCCACAGGCGTTTGTTGCAATTTTCAGCAACAGCGAGCAATTAAGCGCAATTTCCGTCTGGGCGCTTCGCATCTACATGGGCGCGGCCGTTGTACTCGGTGCGCAGAACGCCTGCCAGCAGACATTTATCGCGCTCGGCCAGGCGGGCGTTTCGGTGTTCCTTGCTATACTGCGCAAGGTGATATTGCTTATCCCGCTTATCTTTACGCTTCCGCTGTTGCTGGACGACAAGGTGTTCGCCGTCTTTTTCGCGGAGCCTGTGGCGGACATCCTTGCGGCGACAGCAACGGTGATTTTGTTTGCGTACCGGTTTAAGCGGATTTTAAAGAAAAAGCAGGAGGAGGTGATACCTGTAGGGGAGCAGCAGGCGCCCGTACAGGCGGAACCATAGAAAAGAGGTATTTCATGGAAAAGCTTACAGATATGCCGAACATCGGCAAAACCATGGAAGGGCAGCTGAACCGGGCGGGAATCAAAACGCCGGAACAGCTCATAGAAACGGGGAGCAAAAAGGCGTGGCTTTTGATTCAGGCGTTCGACCCATCCGCCTGCTATAACAGGCTGTGCGGGCTTGAGGGGGCTGTGCGCGGGGTTCGCTGGCACGATTTGCCCGACGGCGTGAAAGCTAATCTAAAAGAATTTTACAGAGAGCATAAAATATGAGAAACGTCCCTTCCCGGAGCTTTGGGAAGGGACGTTTCAGCGTTACCAGCATTTGATTTTATCTGTCATAGAAAAATCTGAAAGGGAATAGGCCGTTAGGTACGGCGCGTTTGCAATATAGAAATAGTCGCCGATATACATCCCCCTGGCCCTATCCAGGTAAAGGCTTTCAGCGTCCGGGCTGTCAAGCGTTATCCGCGCTTCCAGTGCGAAGCCCTTTTTGCCGCTGTAGGAAAAAACAGAATAACACAGGGTTCGCTCATAGCTGCTTTCATTTAATTCCCAAACAGGCAGCCCAACCAACCCTTTTTCCGGGTCAATCAGGATTGCTTTAAATTCATTGAGCGCTGCGCTGCTCCCATTTCTGTCCGAGAACGTGATGGAGTGCGTTTCTTTGACGCTGCTGCTGTCGGTTGTGTCAAACATAGAGAGCTTGAGCCCCGTTTGCACGCCGGTTTCATCCGCGTCAATTCCAAAGCCCAGCAGCTTGTTTTCCCCAAAGGGATGCAAATACCGTGAAAAGCCGGGCAGCTTGAGCTCGCTTTTCAGTTCCGGGTGGGCGGGGTCAGAAAGGTCGACCGCAAACAGCGGGTCGGTCTGGCGGAACGTCACAAAATAGGCGGTGTTTTCAACAAACCGCACGGATTGAAGCCGTTCATCCTTTGAAACATTTGAATATGTCCCCACAATGCGCAGGTTTTCATCAAGGACATAAAGCGTTTGGGTTTCCCCCAGTATTTCGGCGGAGACTGAGCCGCCTTCCCGCGTTACCTTCCTGTCCGTATCAGAGGTGACAAGGCGGAAATACCCCCCGTACTCATCCATGGAGTATTGGTTTAAAAGCCCGCCCTTCAGCTCGGTTTCGGCGTCGAGCGAAATTTTGCCGCCGGATAAGCCGTATTTTAAAAGCTGAAGGCCGGATGTTTCCGTTTCCTCATGATATTGGCAGATGGGCAGGTACAGGCTCTGGGTACTGCAATAGACAGCCGTTCCACCGCCCATTACGGCCTTTGCGTCGGTAAAATCGGATGGCTTTTTTAAATTGATAGACGCGATGGTGGTATACTGCGCCTGCGGCTTCGCCATCGATATACACACGTCCGCGCTGGCAACCGCACGCCTTTTTCCGCTGGCGGTAAGCGATGGGACAAACGATGTGGGGAATTGCTCCTGTGCGTCGTAAAATTGGAAAAAGTAATCCGTCAATACGTACAGCGAGCCGTCCACGACGCGCGAGGTAAGGTAATTGCCGCTTACTTCCAAATTGCCGCATTGCTTTGGTGCGCTCCGGTCCGAGATGTCATAAATAAAAACTTGTGTGTCCCCGGAGCGCGCCGCTTCTCCGCAGACGGCGGTATCTTCATATATACCCGTGCCGTACATGTCGGAGCAGAGGACGGCAAGAATATTGTCCTGCAAATACAATTGGACTGCCTGTGTGCTTTGTATATTATTGTCCTTGCCCGTGCCGTTTCCGATGACCTCTGTGTATATGTGTGTGAGCCTGCCGTTATCCGCCTTTGCGATTGTCAGGCGGTTTTGCACGATGGTATAAATATACCTGCCGTCCGTTTTGGAAATATCGCCCTCCTGCACGCCCTCTGCCTGCATATTGGTTGAGGAATAAGCCTTTAACGCGCTGTCACCCGCGGGGCTGTATTCCGGTGCCAGGGTTGTTTCGCTCCCGCCGCCGTCCTGCTTTTTCGCTTCATTTTCCCGGTGCGCCCAAAGCAGCGTGTGATAGATGGTTGTGTAATCGTTCTGCTGTTCCTTAGCCTCCTGTACGGGTGGGAGTAGGCTGCCCGGGTTCATATCGGAGGGTATTACGGATGCCGCCAGCGTCAGGACGAGCACGAGCGCGCATACTACTGCGGCCCCTGCTGCAGGACGCTTTTTCCGCACCCCCCTGAGGGCTTGCTCAACAGCGCCGGGGCGCAGGCGTTCAGGCGGAATCAGCTCTCCGCCCAGTTCCTCCAGTTTTGAGAAAAGCTCCCTATCTTCCATCAGGGTTTCCTCCTTTCTTTCATATACCTTTTCATATTAAAACAGTTTATTTTTCTTCCAAAGCCGCTTTCAGCTTTTTCAGGGCACGCGCGTATTTTGAGCGCACGGTGTTGCGGTTGAGCTTACATATTTTCGCGGTTTCTTCACTGGTGTAACCGCCGAATACCGTGAGGGCGACAATCATACGTTCCTCATCGCTGAGAACGCGCAGGGCTTCTTTCAGCTCGGCGCGGGCGGCAGGCGGCAAAAAGGAATCAGCGGGCGGCGGGCTGTTTAAAAGGCCTCCATCGCGGTAATATGACCGCAGCTGCTTCTTGCATTTGCGGGATAAAATCGTAAACATCCAGCTTTTAAAGGCGTCTTCCCCGCGCAGCCTTCCAATGGTCGCGTATGCATCCGCGACCGCCTCGCTCACGGCGTCCTCCGCGTCCTGGGAATTCCGCAGGACGAAGCAGGCGTAACGGTATAAATCAGCGTAAATTTCCTGGTACAGAAGGGAGAAGGCGTGCCGGTCCCCTTTGCGCGCGCGTTTCACTAAGCTGTTGAAGGAATCAGTCAAAGCCCTTGCCTCCCCTCCCGCAAATTTGCTGTAAAGCATCCGCTATAAGATAAGTGTAAACAAGGCGCGCTTTTGTTGCAAGGAATCTGATAAATTTATAAGAACAGGAAATTTATGGGGTTAAAAGCGCAACATTTTGTAATAATTTACAAATAGAAACAAAGGTTTATGAAAAAACATAGTTAAAAATATCGGAATCGCTTGCATCACAGCGGAAAAAATGGTATTCTCAGATTATAAAAACATTGGACTGGAAAGGATAATGGATGATGAAAAAAAGTAAAGGCATATTGTCCTGCGCGCTGTGCGTGCTGCTGCTTATATCCGTCTTTGCGGCAGTCCCCATAACGGCAAGCGCCGGGACCGGCGCAATCTTCTTTGACAGCAATACCGGTTTTACGTATGAAATGCTCGACGAGGATTATAAAACCTGCACGGTAAAGAAATACGACGGCAGGGATATGGACATGGCCATCCCGGAAAAGCTCGGCGGCGCGGCTGTCGTGCAGATTGAAGGCTTTGCGTTCAATCAGATGGCGCTGACCTCCGTTTCGATTCCCGAGGGTGTTTTAAGCATCGGGGACGCGGCCTTCAATACCTGTACGCAGCTGACAGAGGTGACTGTTCCCGACAGTGTCGGGCATATCGGCATGGTCGCGTTTGCCAACTGCACCAAGCTAAAGAAAATTACGTTCGGTTCGGGCGTGAAAAGCACAGGTTCCCAGGTGCTCATCAACTGCCCCGCGCTCGAAGAGGCGGTGTTCCCGCAGGGCTACGCCTATATTGGCAGTAAGTTCATGACGGGCTGCACCTCGCTCAGGCGCCTTGTGATTCCCGACAGTGTGACGAATGTGGGGGCAATGTCGTTTATCGACTGCAAAAAATTGGAAGTGGTTTCCCTGGGCAGCGGCGTCAGCTCGCTCGACGCGTTCAGCTTTCAGGGCAATACCTCGCTTAAAAGCATAACGCTTGGCAGCGGCATCAAGTCCATCCCGACAGACGCGTTTTCCGGCTGTACGTCCCTTTCGGAGCTTACACTTTCAGAGGGCCTTGAAAGCATCGGCCTGCGCGCGTTCAAGGGCTGTTCCTCCCTTGCCGGTACGCTCGCTATTCCAAACAGCGTAAAGACAGTGTCCGATTATGCTTTCATGGACGCCAATATAGAGGAGCTGCATATCGGCGCCGGCATATCTTCGCTTTCCTATTCGTTCTTCCAGATGCCGAACCTCAAGACGGTCGTTCTGCCCGAGAAGGATATTGCGCTGGGGTACGTTGCGTTCGGCAGCTGCAAGAGCCTTGAAAAGCTGTATATCCCGAAGGAAATCACGCAAATCGACAAGGATATGGCGAGTGGATTCGCAAACCTTTCCGTTTATGGTTATAACGGTTCGGCCGCCCAGGCTTACGCGGACAGCAGGGACAACGTGACGTTCCTCTCCCTTGACGGCGCGGACAAAACGGCGCTTAATCAGGCCATAGCCAGCGCGGAAACTGTAATCAAGGGCGGGCTTGACTCGTATACGCAGGAGAGCGCCGACCGTTTCTTAAAGGCATATTACGACGCAAAGGCTGTAAGCGCGGACATTTTTGCGCTCAAGGCGCAGATTGACGCGGCACAGGCAGAGCTCTCAAAGCAGCAGGCGGCGCTCGACCCGGGCGTTGTCCCGAAATGCACGGGTGACTTGAACGGCGACGGGGACGTCAGCGTGCGCGACGTAGTCATCCTGCAAAAGTACCTTGCAAGCCAGGTCCTGCTTAACCCCGCGCAGCTTGCGGCGGCGGATGCGGACCATAACGGAAAAGTCAATTTAAGCGACGTTTTGCAGATGCAGAAGTATATTGTCAAACTGATTCCCTCGCTTGACTGATAAAACACGGCAGAATAATAGCGCACGGCATATGCCGTGCGCTTCTTTTTTTCTGTTCTGTTTTTAATCCTCGCAAAGCGCCGCCTTTACGGCAAAAACCTTTTTGGAAAGCTCCAGGTACGCCTGCGGGGTAAGCTGCTGCGCCGCGTCGGACATCGCCTTCTTTGGGTTGGGATGTACCTCGATAATCAGCCCGTCCGCGCCGGCGGCAACGGCCGCGAGAGATAGGGACGAGATATACGCGCGTTTGCCCGCCGCGTGCGATGGGTCGATAATCACCGGCAGGCAGCTGCGCTCTTTGACGACGGGAACCGCCGAGATGTCAAGCGTGTTGCGCGTCGCAGTCTCGAACGTGCGGATACCGCGCTCACAAAGGACGACGTTATAGTTGCCCTCGCTCATGATATACTCCGCCGCGTCGAGCCATTCCTCTATCGTAGAGGCAATGCCGCGTTTGAGCAGGACGGGTACGCCGCTTTTTCCCACCGCGCGGAGCAAGCGGAAATTCTGCATATTGCGCGCGCCTATCTGGAACATATCGCAGTACTTGGCGGCAAGCTCAAGCTGGTTTTCGCTGATGACTTCGCTGACGACGCGCAGGCCTGTTTCATCCGCGGCCTTGCGCAGCAGCCTGAAGCCCTGGTCCTCAAGCCCCTGGAACGCATACGGCGAGGTGCGCGGCTTATACGCGCCGCCCCGCAAAAACTGCGCGCCGGCCTTTTTTACACCGATTGCCGCCTGCATAACCTGCTCCTCGCTTTCAACTGCGCACGGGCCCGCCATCATCGCAAGCTCCTTGCCGCCTATCAAAAAGCCCTTTACATCGACGGTGCGCCCTTCGGGGCAGATGTCGCGGCTTGCAAGCTTATAGCTGTGCATGATAGGCACACAGTTTTCCACGCCGTCCATCGATTCGATGCAGGTGTCGCAAAGGACCGACTTGTCGCCGATGACGCCGATGATGGTTGCGTCCGCACCCGTTGAAAGATGGATGCCGAGCCCGTGCTCCCTGAGCACCTTTTCTACGTTTTCTATATCGTTCTGCGTAGCAGTCCGTTTCATTACAATAATCATGGAGTTTTCCTCGCTTTTCTTTGTGTTTATCAGAAAGGCAGGCATACCCGCCTGCCTCAAGGGTTATATGCTGTCCGGTGAGCCGTTATGAGCGTCCTTTTTATCGATATACCTGCGCGCCGCGTGGAGCACGCGCAGGTCGTTTTCGTAGCTGCACATTTTTTCCGCCTGCGGGAAGGTCGCCCAGACAAAGCTGTCTATCTCGTCCTGCTGTATGTCAACCTGGTCTGTTTTGGTTTCTGCCAGGAAAAAAATCACGCGCTTTTTAATTTTTCCGAATGGGCAGTAATCGCTGATTTGCCGGTAATGGTCATAGATTTTTACATCAAGCCCCGTTTCTTCCTTGATTTCACGCAGGGCCGTCTGTTTTTCAGACTCTCCCTTTTCTACATGCCCCTTCGGGAAGCTCCAGTATTTGCCGTTATGGTTTTTGACGAGCAGGACCTTGTTTCCATCGGGAGAGCGGTAAAAAATAACCGCGCCGCAGGATTTTTCGTAAAGGCACGAAAGCTGGGAGATATCGAGCCCGCGTACGCTGCGCAGGCGTTCGCGTATTTGCGGTTCGTAAAAAATATCCCCTTCCGGCGCAACGATGATTTTTGGTTCCGCGCCGCCCTTCTGGGGAGAAAGCGCGATGATTACGCCAGCAAACTGGTCCCGCAGCGGCCTGCGCGATATAATATATACGGATTTCCCGTGAAAGGCTTCTCCGCAAAGATAGCCCGTATACACTCCCCTTCGGGAGATAGAACCGTAAACCGCTACCTCGGTGTGTGTACCCAGCATGGCATCATCTCCTTTCGCCCGGCTTCGCCCTCTAAGCGTTACTGGAACAGCTTGTTCATGTTCTCTATCTGTAAAGCGCTGTTTGCGGACATAACGCCGTTTAGGAACAGCACGGTTTTAATCTTGTTCTTTTCACAATATTCCTTGAGATTCCCTTTGAAATATCGGAAATCTATAACATGTACCTCATCGTAATTGTTAGACAGGAACGGAGCGAAGGCGTTTCCGTACATATCCTTTACAAGCGCGATTTTATCGCCGTTCGTAATGCCCTGGTTATCGATTACCATATTGGCGTTGTCTCCGTATAAAAAGACGTTATAAAAATCCTCGCCGCTTGATACTTCTTTATACAGGCCGACCGTCTCCGGCGTTTCGGAGGTGTTTCCGTCCTCGTCGGTACGGTAAAGCGTACAGGTGAGGTCCGCGGGCATTGTGTAGTAGTCAATGGTGTCGAGGTTGCCGCTTAATTGCTCATTCCAGGTAGACGTAACATAGCTTCCCGCGAAATCGCTTATCGTGTTCTTGTCCATTTCCCCAAGCGCGGTAGGTTCAAAGCCCGCAGTTTTTGCAAATTGCTCATAGGCATAGTATGCGCCCAGGCTAGTCCAGCGGTAATCGGTATGGAAGAAGATATATTCGTTACGCTTTTGGCCGAGCGCGTTATAAATGTCCACGGGAGTTACAGCTGCGGAATAATTGCTGTAGATAACGGTCGTGTTGTCGCGTTGCGGATTTGAGCCAATGACGGTGGACAAACGCTGCGGCAGGCCGAACTCCGTATGGTTCGGGATTACCATATTATACACCTTGATACCGTCGCCGAGGGCCTTTTTATAGGAAGAAACGGCGTCCGAATAGCTCAGGGCCGTTTTTTCGTTTCCCTTGAAAATATCGAAGCCCTGCTTGTTCCAAACATAAATGCTGCCGTCCATTGCGCCCTCTGAGCCGTCGTCCGCAAGCTCCGGGAGGTTTACCTTCTCTGGTGTGTAGGATGAGGAAACCGGCGCGCTGGCTGCGTTTGTCGGCTCAGTCGGTGTTTTAGACGCCGCGTCCTTTTCCGCGTTCATACCCCTGCCGATTAGCATAATGGCAAAAACCGCCGCTACAATCAGGAGCAAAACCACAATAACGCCGAGCACACGGTTGCGCCTTTTTTTGTGGGCAAGCTCCTTCTGCCTGTAATATTCCTCACGTTCGGTTTTCGTATGCCTGCCTGAGGGTCGGTAAACATTTGTATTTTGAGGGGCCGCCTGCTTTTTTTTCCTGTCCTTCTTTTTGTTTTTCTGCGGATCGTCCGGGGCTTTATAAACCGCCATAGCGAAACTCTCCTTTATAATCCCGCAGCAAAGGCAGAGGGGATGGGCGCCGCGGCAAAACTTAATTCTAATACGTCAATAATAAAGTATAATATAAAACGCGGATAATTACAATACAGGAAGCCTCCAAATAACAGAATTTCTTTAAAATTATTGCCTTTTTCGCCTGCGGGCTGCGGAAAATACGGCCTTTGGTTGATAAATCCAAACGAGTGTGTTAAAATTTAGTTTAATGCAGCACGGCGGATTTAACCGCCGTTTATCTTGACGAAAGAAGGAAATTGCCACATGATGGAATACACATTCTCCGACAGGGTCAACTCGCTCAAGCCCTCGGCAATCAGGGAAATTTTTAAATATGCGGCGGACCCGGAGGTTATCTCGCTTTCCGCGGGGAACCCTTCGCCCGACGCGTTCCCCGTAAAGGAAATTGCGGAAATTTCAAACAGGATTTTGACGGAAAATCCGATTGCCGCGCTCCAATACAGCATTACGGAGGGCTACGCGCCGCTGCGGCAGCAGCTTTGTGCATACATGAAATCAAAGTATGGAATCGGGCGCGATTTCGACGACCTGATTATCACGACCGGCGCGCAGCAGATAATGGATTTGGCGGGAAAATCCCTTTTAAACGAGGGCGACACCGTCATCTGCGAGGCGCCCAGCTTTATTGGTTCGCTTAATACGTTCCGCTCGTATAACGCAAGGCTCGTAGGGGTTCCGGTCGAGAGCGACGGCATGGATATCCAGAAGCTTGAGGAAGCGCTCAAGACGGAAAAAAATGTCCGTTTTATTTATACCATTCCCAATTTCCAGAACCCGTCCGGCGTGACGATGAGCCTTGAAAAGAGAAAGGCTGTTTACGCGCTTGCTAAAAAGTACGGCGTCCTGATTATCGAGGATAACCCGTACGGCGACCTCTATTATGGCGAAAAGCCAGCGCAGGCTATTAAATCGATGGACGAGGAGGGCGTCGTCATCCATTCCGGCTCCTTCTCCAAGACGATATCCCCCGGCATGCGCGTCGGCTGGTGCGTCGCCCCGAAGCCGGTCATCTCTAAGTTTACGGTATGCAAGCAGGGGCAGGATGTGCATACCAATATTTGGTCGCAGATGGTTTGCGACGAGTATATGAGAAAATATGATTTTGAGGAGCATCTTTCGCGCCTGCGTTCCCTGTACAGCAAAAAGGCGGCGCTGATGATGGAGCTGCTCGACAAATATCTGATGCCCAGGGTCACATACAATAAGATAGAAGGCGGGCTGTTTACCTACTGTACTTTGCCTGGCGGCGTCGATATGGTCGATTTCTGCAAGCAGGCTGTTTTACGGAAGGTCTGCGTCGTGCCGGGCAATTCGTTCCTGACCGACGAAAATGAGCCGTGCCAAAACTTCCGCGTCAACTTTACGACGCCGACGGATGAACAGCTTGTCCGGGGCGTGCAGATTTTGGGGCAGCTTGCGGATGAAGTGATAAAGTAACCGGGGAGCCGGTCAACATATCTGGGGAGGTTCTATTTATGAATCAGCAGACAGCGGTGCCTGAAAAGAAAAAAATTATATTCAGCGCTATACAGCCGAGCGGCACCATAACACTCGGGAATTACCTTGGCGCCATTAAAAATTGGGTTGCCATGCAGGAGGAATTTAACTGCGTTTACGCGCTTGCCGACCTGCATACGATAACAGTCCGGCAGGACCCGCAGAAGTTCCGGGCGAATACGCTCGAGGCATACGCGCTGCTGCTTGCCTGCGGCATCGACCCGGAGAAAAGCATTTTCTTTATCCAGAGCCACGTGCATACGCACGCGGAGCTGGCGTGGGTTCTCAATTGCTACACGCAGTTTGGGGAGCTTTCCAGAATGACGCAGTTCAAGGATAAATCGGCAAAGCACGCCGACAACGTGAACGTCGGGCTGTTTGCCTATCCCAGCCTGATGGCGGCGGATATCCTGCTGTACCAGGCGGATATGGTGCCGGTCGGCGCGGACCAGAAGCAGCATCTTGAGCTGTCCAGGGACATTGCGGCCCGCTTCAATGGCCTTTATGGCAATACGTTCAAGGTGCCTGAGCCATATATCCCAAAGGTCGGCGCACGCGTTATGTCCTTACAGGAGCCGCAGAAGAAAATGAGCAAATCAGACGAGAACGTAAACGCATGGGTTGCCGTGCTCGACAAGCCCGAGACGATTATGAAGAAATTCAAGCGCGCAGTAACCGATTCCGACATGCGTGTCTGTTATGGAGAGGGTAAGGACGGCGTAAACAACCTGATGGGTATTTACAGCGCCGTGACGGGCAAAACGAATGAGCAAACCGAAGCCGAATTCGACGGAAAGGGCTATGGCGATTTCAAGGTCGCGGTTGCCGAGGCGGTAATCGAGAGCCTGCGCCCGGTGCAGGAAAAATATCATAAGCTGATTGACGACAAGGCTTATTTAAAGGAATGCTACGGGAAATCAGCGGAAAAAGCGCTGCGTTTTTCACAGCGTACGCTCGATAAGGCGATGAAAAAAATCGGGTTTGTCATGAAGTAAGGCCTTCCTGTATTTACCAGGGAAAACCACCCGTTTTCATCGGTTTTTTACAATTTTCACGCCGCCCCTCTATTGAAAAGGGGACCGGTGTGTATTATACTGAAAGGCAGATATGAGTGAGGACAAGGAGGACCATGCCATGCCAGAAGACCATACGGAGTCCAATTACATCAGGAGACAGGAATATTTGAGGAAGCAGCGTTTAAAGCGCCGCCGCCGCAACAGGATGATTATCGTAGGGACCGGCATCGTAATCCTGGTTATCCTGATTTTAATTATTGTCGGCCTTGTCCGGGGCTGTTCTGCCGGTTCCGGAGAGAAGGAACCGACGCAGCCGCCGACAGATGCGACGACAGCCGCTGTCAACGCAAAGCCGACGGAGCCTGTAACCCAGCCGAATGTGAAGGAAATCAAGGACAACGGCGAAGACGGCCGCATGTCGGACGGCTCCATTTTCATCTGGGACAACAAAGGCTTTGAGCTGTTCTTTGGCGGCGACGACAGCGCGAAGGAATACGCCGATAAAATCAACGATTACAAAAAGCAGCTTGGCAGCGGTATTACCGTTTACGATATGGTCGTCCCAAACCATACGGAGTTCGGCCTGCCGGCACGCTTGAGCGAAAAGCTCCAGAAAGACGGGAGCACGCGTTCCCAGCGCCAGAACACCTCGGCAATTTACAAGGGCCTTTCCAAGGATATCAAGGCGGTAGATATTTACGACGTATTAAACCAGCATAAGACGGAATACATTTACTTCAACACCGACCATCACTGGTCGGGGCTCGGTTCGTATTACGCATACACGAAGTTTGCGGAGGTCGCGGGGCTTAAGCCGTTTGCCCTTGAGGATGCGGAAAAGCATTCCGTCGACGGATTTTTGGGCTCGCTCTATACCATATCCAACGACAGCGCACTGGGCGACAACCCTGACCGCGTCGATTATTATGTGTTCCCTGGGGATTATACCTGCATGATTACGCAGGACGGCTCCAGCGAGCCGATGGAGGCCGACATCTACTACCCGAACGCAACCGCCGGAAACAATACCTATGGCGTGTTCCTCTGGGGAGACAACCCGCTGACCGTCATCAAGAACAACGACGGCGGTTCCGGCAGGAAGATTGCATTGATTAAGGAATCCTACGGCAACGCGTTCGCGCCGTACCTTGCGTATAATTACGATGAGGTGCATGTTATCGATTTCCGTTATTACAGCGGCAGCCTGAAGCAGTATTGCAGCGATAACGGGATTACCGAGGTGCTCTTCCTAAACGGGGTCATGTCCGCGAATACCCCGCTCCAGCTCGATAATATGGACGGCTTGTTCCAGTAAATTTAGTTGATTTGCAGCTCCCGCAGACTTTCTGCGGGGGCTTTTATATTTGGATAGATTTGAAAAGCTTTAATAGAACTAATATAAAAGGAGGGGCGAAGCAATTGTGACAATATGCGTATGGATGGATTAGAAAGGCATTTGAAAAGCCCGCAGGCTGGGGAGACAACATTTTTATATACGTCTTTTCAAACGACGGCAGCTATACGTCGTTTGATGATACAAAAGTAATAGGTAGCTTTACAGCGTAAAAGTAAATAACCAGCCAGACGGCAGGCGCCAAACCGGGTGCCTGCCGTTTTTTATGGTTTTCAGTCGGCATAGGGCTTTGCTTTGTGAGAAAGCGAAAAGGTTTTTTACGCAACTTTTTAAAATGGTTTGAAAAACAGCAGGAGTTTGGTATAATAAGGAGAAACAGGCTCAAAACGAGTGAATTTATGACAATTTGACGTGCTGTGCCACGCAGGAGGAATATTGAGTTATGGAATTGAAAACTGTTCGCACGCGCTACGCGCCCAGCCCCACCGGCTTTATGCATGTGGGCAACCTGCGCACCGCGCTTTATGAATACCTGATAGCAAAATCGCAGGGCGGAAGCTTTATCCTGCGTATTGAGGATACCGACCAGCAGCGCTATGTAGAGGGCGCTGTAGATGTAATCTATAACACGTTGAAGACCGCGGGGCTTATACACGATGAAGGTCCGGATGTCGGCGGTGACTTTGGGCCTTATGTGCAGAGCGAGCGCAGGGATATGTACCTGCCCTATGCCGAACAGTTAATCAAAGAGGGCAAGGCATACCGCTGCTTTTGCTCAAAGGAGCGGCTAGCGTCTTTACAGGAGGATTCCGCGGGAGGCGGCTACGACCGGCACTGCCGCGATTTGCCGCAGGAGGAGATTGACCGGCTGTTAAAAGAAGGGGTGCCCTACGTTATCCGCCAAAAAATGCCTCTTGACGGCTCCACAACGTTTGAAGACGCCGTGTACGGCAGTATTACGGTGGAAAACAGCGAGCTGCAGGACCAAATCCTCATCAAGACCGACGGGTACCCCACCTATAATTTTGCAAATGTCGTCGACGACCATACGATGGGTATCACGCATGTTGTCAGGGGCAGCGAGTATTTAAGCTCCACACCGAAATACAACCTGCTGTACAAAGCGTTTGGCTGGGAAATTCCAACCTATGTTCACCTTCCGCTGATAATGGGCAAAAACGAGGACGGCAGCGTTTCCAAGCTTTCAAAGCGTCACGGCGCGACTGGTTTTGCCGATTTGATAAACGAAGGATACCTGCCGCAGGCAATCATCAATTACATTGCGCTGCTCGGCTGGTGCCCAAAGGATAACCAGGAAATTTTTACTTTGGAGGAGCTTTGCAGGGCGTTCTCCATAGACGGCATCAGCAAATCGCCCGCCGTGTTTGACTACGGCAAGCTTTCCTGGTTCAACGGCGAATACATCAAGGCGATGCCTGTGGAACAGTTTGCGGAGATTGCCGCGCCTTATTTCAAACAGGCGCTTTCAGACAAGCCGTTTGATTATGTAAAGCTTGCCTCGATTTTGCAGCAGCGCGTCACGCAGCTTACACAGATACCGGAAATGGTCGGTTTCTTTGCCCGGCAGCCTGAATACGGCACGGAGCTGTTTGTCAACAAAAAGAGCAAGACGACGCTTGAAAATTCGCCCGCTATGCTTGCGGCCGTTATAGAGGAGCTCGAAAAGCTGTCGGAGTGGAACCACGACGGCATTCATGACTGCTTAATCGGCCTTGCGCAGCGGCTTGAGGTGAAAAACGGAACCGTCATGTGGCCCGCGCGTATTTCCGTGTCCGGAAAAACGGTTACACCAGGCGGCGCGGTCGAGATTCTCGATATTCTCGGCAAAGAGGAATCCCTCAAAAGAATGAAGCAGGGGCTTGCAAAGTTTTGATTCCGCGCCAGTACGGCGGGGGGTTATCACCCGGGCTGCGGGATAAACTATATGTGAGGTAATAGGAGGAAGGAACATGGCAGAAGAAATGAAAACGGCACAGGAGCCGTCCGGTAACGCCAATTTTATCCACGATTTTATAGACGAGGACATCGCAAAGGGCGGGCAGTTTGAAGGAATGACCGTCCATACGCGCTTTCCGCCGGAACCGAACGGCTACCTGCATATCGGACACGCGAAGGCCATTTGCATCGATTTCGGCACGGCGGAGAAATATGCGGGCAAGTGCAACCTGCGTATGGACGATACCAATCCCACAAAAGAAGACGTCGAGTACGTCGACGCCATCAAGGAAGACATCAAATGGCTCGGCTTTACGTGGGACGACCGCTTTTACTTTGCATCCGAATATTTTGAGCAGATGTACGGGTATGCCTGCGAGCTGATTGAAAAAGGGCTGGCCTATGTATGCGAGCTGACGCCGGAACAGATGCGCGAGAACCGCGGGGACCTTACGACGCCCGCGAAAAGCCCGTACCGCGACAGGCCGGCGGAGGAAAGCCTCGATTTGTTCCGCCGCATGAGGGCCGGCGAGTTTGCAGACGGCAAAATGACGCTTCGCGCCAAAATCGATTTGGCTTCCGGCAACTTTAACATGCGCGACCCGGTTTTATACCGTATCAACCGCATCACGCACCACCGGACGGGGGATGCCTGGTGCATCTACCCGATGTACGATTTTGCGCATCCGATTGAGGACGCAATCGAGGGTGTGACGCATTCCCTGTGTTCCCTTGAATTTGAAGACCACCGCCCGCTTTATGACTGGGTTATCAATAATACAAGCGTGAAAAGCAAGCCGCGCCAGATTGAGTTTGCGCGCCTGGGCATCAATCATACCGTTATGAGCAAGCGCAAGCTGCGCCTGCTCGTTGAGGAGGGGCATGTCGGCGGCTGGGACGACCCGCGCATGCCTACGCTCTGCGGACTGCGCCGCCGCGGGTATACGCCGCGCGCCATCCGCAATTTTTGCGACCGTATCGGTGTTTCCAAGGTCAACAGTACCGTGGAATACGGCTTTTTGGAGCACTGCCTGCGGGAAGACCTGAACGAAACGGCAAAACGCGTTATGGTTGTGCAGCATCCGGTAAGGCTTGTAATTACCAATTACCCCGAAGGTAAATCCGAGACGTTCGAGGTGGAGAACAACCCGAACCGCCCGGAGGACGGTATGCGCACCATCACCTTTTCACGTGAGCTGTACATTGAGCGCGACGATTTTATGGAAACGCCCGTCAAGGGCTATTTCCGCCTGTTCCCTGAAAATGAGGTGCGGCTCAAATCCGCGTATATCGTGCGCTGTACCGGCTGTAAAAAGGATGAACAAGGCAATGTGGCCGAGGTTTACGCAACCTACGACCCCGAAACGCGCGGAGGCAACGCACCAGACGGCAGGAAAATAAAGGGTACCATCCACTGGGTGGACGCGCAGACGGCGGTAGACGCGCAGGTGCGGCTTTACGATAACCTGTTTACCGTACCCGACCCGGACGCTGGCGACAAGAATTTCCTTGATTATTTAAACCCGGATTCCCTTGTCACGCTTGAACACTGCAAGGCCGAGCAGTCCATGCGCGACGTTGTGCCGCCGCAGTCTTACCAGTTTATGCGGCTTGGGTACTTCTGCCTGGACAACAAGGATTCAAAGCCGGGGAAGCCGGTGTTTAACCGGAGCGTTTCTCTCAAAGACGGCTTCAAGACAAAAAAGTAAGGCTGTAAAAATAAACATGATATGAAAGGGCGCGAACGGATGATGTTCGCGCCCTTTTTAGCGGGGATATATAGCAAATAAGCTCAAATTAAACGTAATGATACCGCTTGCGGTATTTTATAAAGAAAAAGACGGTGAGCGCAAGCGACAAAAACTCCGCCACCGGGCAGGCGAGCCATACGCCGGTAATCCCAAGCAGTATGGAAAGGCTCAGCAGGGCGGCCGCCAGCAAAACGAGCGTGCGCATACACGACAAAAGCGCAGAAACCGGCCCGTTGCTGAAGGCGGTGAACATAGCGGAGGCAAATATATTATACCCCTTGAACAGGTAGCTCAGCGCGTAAATTTGCAGTCCCGCTGATGCGAGCAGGAACACCTGGCTGTCCCGCGGGGCGAAAAACGAGGTCAAATCGCGCGAGAACAGGAACGTAAGCGCCGCCACGCTTACACCTACGGCGGTTAACAGCCCCATACTGAGCCTGAAAATTTTCCTGAGCTTTTCTTTGTTCCCGCAGCCGTAGTTATAGCTGATAAGCGGGGCGACGCCCATCGAATAGCCCAGGCAGACTGCTATGAGGATAAAATCGAGGTAAAGCAATACGGAAATCGCGGCGACGCCGTCGTGACCGACAAGCCGCATCATAATGATGTTGAACAGAAACGTGGTAACACTGGTAGATAAATTGCTTACCATCTCCGACGAACCGTTTCCCATCGCGTGCAGGAACACGCCCCACGCCTGCTTCGGCCTTACAAAATGCAGGTTGCCGCGCCGGTTCAGGGCAAAGTAAAACAGCCCGAATACCGCCGGAATGGCGTTGCCGATTCCGGTGGCTACCGCCGCGCCCGCAATGCCCATATGGAATACGGCGATAAACAGGTAATCGAATACCACATTGCATATACCTCCGGCAATCGTCATAGCAAGCCCAATGGAGGGCTTGCCATTCGCGATATAGAGGTTCTGGAACATCAGCTGCAGAATACAGGGGGCGGCAAAAAGCATCAGCGGGAACGCGTAGTCGTAGCAATAGCCGTAGACAGCCTCGTCGGCGCCAAGCATATAAATAATATCCTTTAAAAACACAGCGCACAGCACGGTGGCAATCACGCCGATGACAATCACGACAAGCAAAACAAACGTGAGGTTCTCATTTGCCTCGCGTTGCTTGCCCTCTCCCAATTTTCTGGAGACAATCGCGTTGAGTCCGGTGCCGAACATCGTGCCCAGAGCAATAGCGACGCCCAGCAGCGGAAAGACAAGGTTGACCGCAGAAAAGGCCTCCGTTCCAATCAGCCGTGCGACGAACAGGCCGTCTACGATGGAATAGAGCGACATCACGACCATCATAACCATTGACGGCAGCGTAAACCTCAGTAAAGAGGGCAATGTTATTTTTTGACTAAGTGCCTTGTTCATTTCCTATATCCTTCCAGTCGTATTGTGAAATTGCGCGCAGGATTTCTGAAAACGATAAAAGCTGCTCCTCCGAAAAGGACTTACGCAGCTCGTGCTCGATATTGCGGAAAACATGGTTATAAATTGAGAAGTTTTTTTCCATGTCGGGATGGATTTTAATATAAAATACGCGCTTATCGTCCTCGCTTTGTGTTTTTATAACGGCGCCCTGCTTAATGAGCTCGTTTACCTTCGATGTCGCCGCCGGAGCTGAAATCTGGAGCGCCTGCGCAAGCTTGCCCGTCGTGCAGCTTTCCATCTGGGATATTACATTCAGGTACAGGATGCTGTTATATGAAAAGCCTTTATAATAATCCTTTTGATTTAATACCCGAAGCTCATAGAGGGCCATATGATAGTAAAAACGGTCGATTTCGCTGAGTAAATCCATAACGCCGCCTCCTGAATGATTAAGCTAATTTATTTAAATTTACTTAATTATATGCGTTGCCTCTTTTTCTGTCAAGTTCTTTTTTTGTAGGCAGCGCCGCAGTTTTTGGTAATCCTTACGAATAACGTATGTATTTTTTGTTCCCCCGTTCCCGCTTTTATCCTTTACAGCATTTTGCGTGTGTGTTATAGTATGAATAGACAAAAAGCGATTTATTTTTTAGGAGGATAGTTCTATGAAAACATTTCTAAAGGTCTTATGGGTTATTGCGGGCATTGTTTTGATTTTGGGAGGCTGCGCGGCGTTTTTTAACCCGTTTAAAGCGTTCGTTGTAACAGAGGTCATCCTTGGCGCGGCGCTTATCATTTCCGGTATTGTGAGCATTATCGCTTATATCCGCACACAAAAGCATATGCTCGGCGCGGGCTGGATCCTTGCGGAAGGAATCCTTTCCTTAATCCTCGGCCTGCTTATCTGCTTCAGCAAATACAGCAACGGTCTGTTTGCAATTACGGTATCGACCTTCCTCGGCCTGTGGCTTTTGTTCTCCGGCGTTTCCCAGATGATTCGCTCGTTCGACCTGCATAAGCTCGGCGCGCACGGATGGGGCTGGATTACCGCGTGGGGTATTATCTGCATTATCGGCGGCGTCGCGGTGTTCTGCAACCCTGTAATAACGGCGGTCGGAACGGCAAGCTTTTTAAGCGGGATTGTTTTGATATTAGGCGGCATCGCGGCGTTGGCCAGATGCCTGACGAGGGATATTGAGGACTAACCAATTTAACAGAACCAGAGAAAAAGAGCAAGCCTTTGCAGGCTTGCTCTTTTTTTGTTTACGGCTATGATTTTTATTTTATGCAGTGTGGTTTCAATTCACATAACACGATACTCAATATTCAAATATGTTAAAATTATTTGTAGAAAACATTTTGCTAAAAGGTTAATGGGACTGTTGTGCGTATTTATGGACGCAATGACACGAAATTTTGATTTAATCTGTTTTAATAAGGGGGATAAATTTGAAAAATAAATGGGAACAATTTTTACGCCATAAGTTATTTTTGTCCTTTTTAATCAACGCTGTTATGCTTGTGCTGTTTCTGGCTTGTACCAGGCTTATGTATGAGACCAACGACGATTACGCAATTTCCAGATTGATTTCTGTATTTAAAGAGACGTCAATCCCTTATTTAAATGCGTTGCTGTCCGGGCTGCTGGGCGGATTGCAAAATGCAGTGGCGTTTTGCAATCTCTTTGTACTTTACCAGCTTGCCGCCAGTTATTTATCCTTTTGCGCGGTTACTTACGTATTTCTCGATAAATTTAAATGGAGATTCTCCTTACCTGCGTCTCTGGCTGTCATAATCCTGTTTGGCTATAACCATTATGCGTTGATTCAGTATACGAAGACGGCGTATTTATTATCGGTTGCAGGTTTTCTGCTCATGGTTCATGCGTCTTATAAAGGAAAATCTGTCCGTATGTGTATAGCAGGCGGGGCGCTTGCACTGTTTGGATGTTTTACCAGGAGCGATTCTTTTTATGTCGCAGCAGCCTTCACAGCCGTTTTTCTCCTGGCGCTTTTTATTGTATGGATGGCCCGGAGAAAGAAAAAAGAAAGGGATACGTTTGTGTCTTTGCTCCAGCTAAAAAAGAAGTACCTGATTTCGTGGACACTGTTCGCCGCAGCTGTTCTGGCTTCAGTTTTTGCGTCAGCGCAGATATATTCAGGCAGAGATGGCTTTGATGAATATAACCGCTTCAATCAAGCGCGTACGGCGACGCTCGATTATCCGATACCCGATTATTCAAATAACAGGGAGTTTTATTCGCAGCTCGGGCTGGATCAAAACGACATCAATATGTATAGAAGCTGGAATATAGATACCAAGATTTTTACAGCTGAGAAGCTGGAGAAAATTGCCGCGCTTCAAAAAGAGCGGCAGCCGTCGTTTGTTGAATATTATATTCAACAAACCAAAACGTTTTTTCATGATGTATCTTCCGCGTTAGCTTTACCGGGCGGAAGCTTTGCTGTTTTGTTCCTGTTAATTTGCGCCGCCTTGATATTTTTGTCGGTTTTACTGCTGAAAAGGTTCCCGCTTTTATTCGCAGTATTCTGCGCCGCACTGTCCGTAACATTATATTTTGCTCATGTGAACGCGTACCGCGGCCTGTTTTATTTTACGGTTTTGCTGGTTGCCGCAGCCTTTTATATGGCGTTATTCCAGAAAAAAATGATAGTGGTTCCGTTGACGCTTGTAGGCCTGTCTATGGTTCTGGTGATGTATTTGGCTTATACACAGAGACTCATTTACCGCGCGGCCTATGGGATTTTCCTGTGTGCCATTATTTTGCTGATTTATTCGGTGGAAGCAGGCGCACTGCGGGAACGGGTATATAGCGCGTCAAAAAGCTGGAAAAGATGGGCCGCCGTTTCGGCCTGCGCGGCTGTAATCGTCTGCGGTGTACTGCTGTTTGAGGGTTTATCAGCCAGGCAGACGCATTATCCGGTTAAACAAGGGCTGATGCACTACCTGGAACAAAACCAGAATAAGCTGTATTTGAAAAATGCTTCGGCCGGCGGTATTTATACATATAACATGGAATATCCCCTAAAACCGTTTGATTCTTACCAATGTGAAAACTTGGCAAGCTTTGGAAGCTGGCTCAGCGGCTCAAAATATGAGGAGGATTTGCTCCGGCGTTATGGAATAATAAATTTGTATGAGGATATTATCGATAACCCGAACGTATTTGTTATTGCCCAATCGGGAACAATACAAAAGCTGGAAACGTATTTAAACCGCCATTACAGCCCTTCCGGTCAAACCAGGATTGTGTTACAGCAGGCTGAAACGGCAGGCGCAACGCCGCTTTACCGTGTTGTGACCGTCCCAAATTAAATACAGGCTTCTGCGCCGTACGACAGGTTTCTGCCGTACGGCGTTTTTCTTTTTACACAGGTTTTACTTTCCCTTGCATTCCGTTTTTACAAAACGAGGTTATAGTATTGGTCGTACAAGAGAAAAGGTACATTACTATATGAAATAGTCAAAGGAGAAACGAAAATGAAAAAAGCAGCTTCTATTTTACTTGCCGCGGTCATGTGCGCGGCGCTGTTTGCGGGATGCAGCAACAGCAACACCTCTTCCCAGGATTCATCAAGCGCAGCGGGTACAAGCGCGCAGAGCTCGCAGGCCTCTTCCGGCGGTTCGTTCGACACAAGCAAGGATATTACGGTCGTAACGAGGGAAGCGGGTTCCGGCACAAGGGACGCGTTCACAGAGCTTACCGGCGTGCTGGAAAAGGATGACGCGGGCAGCAAGACCGACAACACCTCGCAGGGCGCCGTTACGGTCAACAGTACACAGGCCGTTATCAGCAATGTAACGGGCAACGAGTATTCCATCGGCTACATTTCACTTGGTTCCCTCAACAACACCGTCAAGGCTGTAAAGGTTAACGGCGTAGCACCCAGCCCGGAGACTGTAAAGGACGGCACATACAAAATTTCAAGGCCTTTCAACATTGCAACCAAGAAGGACGTAAGCGAAGCCGCACAGGACTTTATCAGCTACATCCTCAGCACGGAGGGCCAGAAGGTTGTAACCGACAACGGCTATATCGCGCTTGACGACACAAAGGCGTATGAAGGCAGCAAGCCCTCCGGTAAGATTGTCGTAGCCGGCTCGACCTCTGTTTCCCCGGTGATGGAGAAATTAAAGGAGGCCTACGCGGAGGTTAACCCGAACGCTACGGTTGAAATCCAGACGAGCGATTCCTCCACCGGAATGACCGCCGCGATGGAAGGTACCTGCGACATCGGTATGGCGTCAAGGGAGCTTAAGGATGAGGAAACCGCACAGCTTACGGCAACCCAGATTGCGCTCGACGGCATCGCGGTTATCGTCAGCAACGATAATGCCTGCGAGGACCTCACCATGGACCAGATTAAGTCTGTCTACACAGGCGAAATGAAAACCTGGGCCGACGTTATCAAATAAGAACGGTAAAAGATATAAGAAGTATCACAGCATCCCCAAGAAGGGGCGGTTTTAAAGCCGCCCCGTTTTTTGGAATCTTAGGAAATTTACCTGTAAAGGTTTGAGTGGTAATATGAAGAAATTTTTAGAGGTCTTCATGAAGGGCGTGTTTTTTGTCGCGGCGCTGACCTCAGTCACGGCTGTCGTACTGATTTGCGTCTTTCTTTTTTCGGGTGGTGTCCCCGCAATGGGGGAAATCGGCGTGCTCGATTTCCTGTTCGGACAAACCTGGGCGCCGCAGAACTCGCCCGCAAGCTACGGGATATTCCCGATGATTGTCGGCAGCGTATACATAACGCTCGGCGCGGTTATAATCGGCGTTCCTATCGGCATATTGACAGCGGTGTTCCTTGCAAGGTTCTGCCCCAAAAGTATTTATAAGGTGTTAAAACCGGCGGTCGACCTGCTCGCCGGGATTCCCTCCATTGTATACGGCTTTTTCGGGCTGGTGGTCGTTGTGCCCTTTATCCGCAGCACGTTCGGCGGCAACGGCAGCAGCATCCTGGCCGCGTCGCTTATCCTGGGCATTATGATTCTGCCGACGATTATCGGCGTATCGGAGTCAGCCATCCGCGCCGTGCCCGACAGCTACTATGAGGGGGCGCTGGCGCTCGGGGCGACAAGGGAGCGCAGCGTGTTCCGCGCGGTGCTGCCCGCGGCAAAGTCAGGCATTATGGCGGGGATTATCCTCGGCATCGGCCGCGCCATCGGCGAAACGATGGCCGTCGTGCTCATCGCGGGAAACCAGGCGTGGATTCCCGGCGGCATCCTGGACGGCGTTCGCACGCTTACGACGAATATTGTGCTGGAGATGGGGTACGCGACAGGCCTGCACAGGGAAGCGCTCATTGCGACCGCGGTCGTGCTGTTCGCGTTTATCCTGATTATCAACCTGCTGTTCGCGTTCTTTAACAGGAGGAATAAAAAGTGAAGCCAATCAATCAAATGACATGGAGACAAAAGCTTTCCTCATATAAGCGCCGTCCCTGGTCGCTCGTTTTGTACCTGGTTGTCCTGCTTGCGACTGTGCTTACGGTCGGCGCTCTGCTGTTCCTGATTGGGTACATTCTTGTGATGGGTATCCCAAACCTCAGCTGGGATTTGTTTTCGTGGGAATATAACTCCAATAACGTTTCGTTTATGCCGGCAATCGTCAACACCGTTATCATGACGGCGTTATCCCTGCTCATCGCGGCGCCGCTCGGCATCTGCTCGGCTATCTATCTGGTCGAGTATGCGAAACGGGGAAATAAAATCGTGGGAATAATCCGTACAATGGCGGAGACGCTTTCGGGCATCCCTTCCATTGTATACGGGCTGTTCGGCATGCTGTTCTTTGTTACGGCGCTGCGCTGGGGGTATTCCCTCCTGTCCGGCGCGCTCACGCTTTCCATTATGATTCTGCCGCTTATCATGCGCACGACTGAGGAAGCGCTTAAGACCGTGCCCGATACCTACCGCGAGGGCAGCTTCGGGCTGGGGGCGGGCAGGCTGCGCACGGTATTCAAGGTTGTGCTGCCGAGCGCTGTGCCGGGCATACTTGCCGGCGTTATCCTTGCGGTCGGCAGGATTGTAGGCGAGACGGCGGCCCTGATTTACACGGCGGGCACCGTCACCGACATGCCGAAGGATTTGATGTCCTCCGGCCGGACGCTCGCGGTGCATATGTACGCGCTTTCAAGCGAGGGCCTGCATACCGAGCAGGCATACGCAACAGCGGTAATCCTGCTGGCGGTTGTGCTGCTGATTAATACGCTCTCCGCTTTTATTGCGAAGAGGGTAGCGAAATAAGAGGGGAAACCATGGAAAGGATGCAGACCGGTATGGATAAATTCAATATTAAAAACCTTGATTTGTATTATGGGAAGTTTCAGGCGCTCAAGGATATCAATTTAAGGATTCAGGAGAAAAACATCACCGCGTTCATTGGGCCTTCTGGCTGCGGGAAATCGACGCTTTTAAAGAGCCTCAACCGGATGAACGACCTGGTCGAGGGCTGTACCATCACGGGAAAGGTGGAGCTCGACGGTGTGGACATCTACGCGAAAATGGATGTAAACGAGCTGAGAAAGCGCGTGGGAATGGTGTTCCAAAAGCCCAACCCGTTTCCAATGAGCGTGTACGACAACATCGCCTTCGGCCCGCGCACCCATGGCGTACACGGCAAGAAACAGCTCGATGAGGTTGTGGAAACGTCCCTCAGGAACGCCGCTATCTGGGACGAGGTCAAGGACAGGTTAAACAAAAGCGCCCTGGGGCTTTCGGGCGGGCAGCAGCAGCGGCTTTGCATTGCGCGCGCACTCGCTGTAAACCCCGACGTACTTTTGATGGACGAACCGACGAGCGCCCTCGACCCAATTTCCACTTCAAAAATAGAAGAGCTGGCGCTTAAGCTCAAGGAGCGGTATTCTATCGTCATTGTCACGCACAATATGCAGCAGGCGCTGCGCATTTCCGACATGACGGCTTTTTTCCTGCTCGGAGATATGGTGGAGTATGATACGACGGACAAAATTTTTTCCACCCCGCGAAACAAAAAGACGGAAGATTATATTACAGGGAGGTTTGGCTGATGAGGGCATACTACGATTTACAGCTCAAACGCCTGGGCGACGAGCTGACCGAGATGGGCGCGCTGATAGAAACGTCCATCGATTACGCGACCGACGCGCTTTTAAACAAGGAGCTGCATAAGGTGGAAAAGGTCAGGGCATATGAGAAGGCGATAGACCAGAAGGAGAAAGATATAGAAAGCCTGTGCATCAAGCTGATTCTGCACCAGCAGCCCGTCGCAAAGGATTTGCGCCTGATTTCAGCGGCGCTTAAAATGATAACCGATATGGAGCGCGTAGGCGACCACGCGGAGGATATTTCCGAAATTGCCATGCTGCTTGCCGACAGTGAGCAAACAATTGAAATCTGCCATATCAAGCAGATGGCAAAGGCCGCCGCAAAGATGGTGACCGCCGGGGTGGACGCATTTGTGCGCGGCGACGTCGCGCTTGCGGCATCCGTGTGCGAAAGCGACGATGTTGTAGATGGGCTGTTCAACATCGTGCGCGGGGATTTAATCGATTGTATCCGAAAGGACGCGCAGAAGGGCGCGGGCGCGCTCGATTTGTTCCTTGCCGCAAAGTACTATGAGCGCATCGGCGACCATGCCGTCAATATTGCGGAATGGGTTATTTATTCTGTTACCGGCCGGCACGACAGCATAGACGAGCTGGAGGGTATTCCGGGAACGGCGGCCGTGTTGGGGGATATTAAGCTGTAAACCGCCCATGCTATATTGAAAAAGACGACAAAGGGCCGCATCCGCGGCCCTTTGCTGCCTATAAAATTTCATGTCTGATACGATATTTTACGTATTTTTTACTAAGATAAAAAAGTTTTTATGATATAATAAGGATGAAAAGCAATAGAATGAGGTGGTTTGCCGTGATTTATATCGTGGAGGACGACAGGGATATCCGCGAAATGGAGTGCTACGCTTTAAAAAACAGCGGGTTCGAGGTGCGCCCGTTTGAGGACAGCACCGGGCTGTTCACGGCGTTTGCCGCCGAGAAACCGAAGCTCGTTTTGCTTGATATCATGTTGCCGCAGGAGGACGGTTTAACGATTTTGCAGAAAATCAGGGCGGATGAAACGCTCTGTGCCGTCCCGGTCATCATGGTCACCGCAAAATCCTCTGAGCTTGACAAGGTAAAGGGGCTCGACATGGGCGCCGACGATTACATTACCAAGCCGTTCGGCGTGATGGAGCTGGTATCGCGCGTAAAGGCGCTGCTGCGCCGCTGTGAGACAAAGCAGGAGCCGGTCGTTTTAAGCTATGAGGGAATCGTTGTGGACGACTTCCGGCACAGCGTCACGGTGGACGGGGAGCGTTGTATTTTGACATACAAGGAATACGAGCTGTTAAAATACCTCATTGCGAATAAAGAAATTGCCCTGACCAGGGAAAAGCTCCTGGAAAAGGTCTGGGGCTACGATTTTGAAGGGGAGAGCAGGACGGTCGATATGCATATTAAAACCCTGCGCCAGAAACTTGGCGAAAAGGGGAGCCTGATTAAGACTGTCCGCCATGTCGGCTATAAGGTAGGGGAGGAATAATGAAGCTCAAAAGCAAACTGACCGGCAGGCTGTGTGTTATCGGGCTGGTGTCGGTTATTCTGACCGCGGTGTCCGCAACACTGGCCTTCTGGTTTATTTTTTCCCAGCAGGCGCAGGACGACCTGAAGACGAGCGGCGCGCTGCTTGCAAGCGCTTACGACCAGAGTGCCGCGCCGTCTGGGGAGGCGCTTTCCAAAATTGCCTCGGAGGAATACAGGATTACCCTGATTTCCCCGGATGGAACCGTATTGTACGAGAGCGACCCGCAGGCGTCCGAAGACCGCATGGACAATCACAAAGAACGCCCGGAGATAAAGCAGGCGCTCGAAACGGGCGACGGCTCGAGCGCGCGTGAATCGGACACGGTCGGCCGGGTCACATATTATTACGCGGTGCGCCTGCAAAGCGGGGACGTGCTGCGCGTATCAAGACAGGTGGATAATGTATTTTCTGTCTTCGGCGGCATTATCCCTGTTTTAATTGTAATTACCGTTTATGTGCTGCTTGTATGCCTCGTCATGGCGTCTGAGATGACGAAGGGCATTATCCGGCCGATTGAAAGCATGGCCAAAGACCCGGATGCGGTAGCTTATGACGAGCTGGTACCGTTTTCGAATATGATTGAGAAGCAGCGCGGGGAAATTGAAGAGCAGATGGGGCGGATTCAGCAGGAAACCGATAAAATCAATACGATTATTGCCAACATGGAGGAAGGCTTTGTCCTGCTCGACGGTGAAAAGAATGTGCTGATGCACAACGACAGCGCTGTCCGGCTGCTGCAAAGCGGGCCGGGGGAGCTCATCGGGAACAGCTTTATACGGCTTTCGCGCAATCAAAACGTAAACCATTGTATTGATTCCGCGTCCAAGGGCAAAAGCCGCGAGGCCGAGTTTGAGGTTGGGGAGCGTGAATTACAGCTGCTTGCAAACCCGGTTTACTCCAAGGGAGAGCAAATCGGCGTTATCTGCATTATTGTTGACGTGACGGGCAGGCACGCGCTCGACCAGATGCGCCAGGAATTTACGGCGAATGTATCGCACGAGCTGAAAACGCCGCTGACGTCGATTTCCGGCTATGCGGAAATGATTGAAAGCGGTATCGCGAAGGACGGCGACGTAAAAACCTTTGCCGCGAAAATCCATAAGGAGGCGGGCAGGCTCGTCACCCTGATTGGCGATATCATCCGCCTTTCTCAGCTTGATGAAGAGCCGTCGCAGGTGCAGCCCGTGCGGGTCGATATGGCGTCGCTCGTGGAGGAATGCACAGACTCGCTCGTCATTTCTGCCGATAAGCATAAGGTGTCGCTCGAGACGGACGTTACGCCCTGTACGGTGCGCGGCGACCGCAATATGCTCTATGAGCTGATTTATAACCTCTGCGACAACGCTATCCGTTATAATAAAGAAAACGGCTCGGTGCTGGTATCCGTAAAGCCCCGGGACGGGAAGGTCGTGCTAAAGGTAAAGGATACGGGTATCGGTATTCCGAAGGAGCACCAGGCACGCATTTTTGAACGTTTTTACCGCGTCGATAAAAGCCGTTCCAAGCAGACGGGAGGAACGGGGCTGGGGCTTGCGATTGTAAAGCATATCGCCGAGCAGCATAAGGCGCAGATTTCACTTGAAAGCGAAGAAGGCGCCGGCTCGGTAATTACCGTGACGTTTGAACGGTAAGCTTGAAAAGCGCCCGCAAGGCGTTATAATAAAAATTGGACGGTAAAACAGGGAGGCGCAAAAAAGGGGCTTGCGCCTCCCTTGTAGACTCTTGATTTTGAAAAACGGCTGATACGCATATGTTTTTAACATGCTGGAATAACCTGTGAAATGCAGGGGAACGCTAGACCTATCAAGCAAAAGGAACGGGATGCCATATGACCTTCAAAATGTCCAAAAGAAATACCGTGCGTGTGATTAGCTTTTCCTGCGCCGCCGTTTTGCTCATAGCGGGCGCCGCTGTGTCGGGGTTCCAGCTCGTGTCACGCTACCGCGCGACGATTGAGCATACCTACCAGCAGGCGCTGAGCGAATTTTCAGATTATTTTACAAACCTCCAGTCCGCGCTCACCAAGGGCGTGTACGCAAATACCCAGACACAGCAGTATGGGCTCGCGGTCAAGCTCGCGGGCGACTCCCAGGGGGCAAAGGCCGCGCTTTCGCGCCTTCCTCTTTCTAACGGCGAGGACGACGCGCTGCAGAAGTACCTGGCGCAGGTAGGGGATTTCGCGGAGTATGTCACCGCAAAGCTTTCGCGCGGGCAGGAGCTTACTGAGGATGACAAGCAAAGCCTGTCAAAGCTAAGCGGCTACGCCGAAAAGGTATCGGGCCAGATTGAAGAGATATCCGCGCGCTACGGAGACGGGGACACTTTTATTGGCCAGGCGCAGAAAATCGAGGGGAACCTTGAGCACGTCAATACGCAGACGGCGGAAAATACGCTGGACAAAAGCTTTACCCAGGTAAGCGAAAGCTTTGAAAATTATCCTTCTCTCGTCTATGACGGCCCATTTGCCGACCAGGTGCAGCAGAAGAAGCCGCGAATGCTCGAAGGGGCCGAGGGCTTTTCAAAGGCCGAGGCGTTAAAGAACGCCGCCGCGTTTTTAAACACATCAGATACAAGCATCTTTTACAACTCCTCCAGGCAGGGGAATATGCCTGTTTATCAATTCAAAAACGATGAGGTATACATTACCGTAACGATGCAGGGCGGATATATAGAGGAAATGTACCGCCAGCGCGAGGTTGGGAAAAAGCAGATAGATTTCGAAACCGCGGTGGAAAAAGCGCAGCAGTTTTTAAAACAGCGCGGGTACTATAATATGAAAGAGAGCTATTACGTGACCTCCGGCGGAGTCTGCACGATAAATTTCGCCTATGAACAGGACGGCACGGTATGCTACAGCGATTTAATCAAGGTCGGCGTAGCGCTCGACACGGGCGAGGTCATGACCTTCAACGCCTCCGGTTACCTGATGAACCATTATGAAAGGGAAATCGCACAGCCAAAGCTTGAGCAGGCGCAGGCACAGGAAAGCCTAAGCCCGCTGCTTAAATCCGAAAGCGCGCGGCGCGCGGTCATTCCAACCGGCGGGACGAGCGAGGTATCCTGCTATGAGTTCACCTGTAAGGGCGAAGGCGACGACAGGGTGCTGGTATATATCAATGCCGACACGGGGCTGGAGGAGCAGATATTCATACTTCTGCAGTCCGATGGCGGAACACTTGTGATATGACAATTATTTGTTGCTTTTGCAACATTGCAATTTTTTGAAACTGTGGTATAATAATGACGTTACCGGAGGAAAGCGGATTCGCCTTTCTAATGGGCAGCAACCTAAAAGAAAAACAAAAAGGAGAGCTTGCTATGGATACCTATATTTGTGACGTATGCGGCTGGGTTTATGATCCTGCGGTCGGCGACGAAGAGGGCGGTATTGCCCCGGGCGTTGCTTTTGACGACCTTCCTGAGGACTGGGTATGTCCTCTGTGCGGAGTTGGCAAGGACCAGTTTTCCAAGCAGTAATACGAATAGAGAAGTGTTTACCGGAGGGCCTGTACCCTCCGGTAAACTGCCCTTTGCAGGCAGGCAAAAGCATAAGGAGTGATACATAATGGCAGTAAACAAAATTTCAGACCATGTCTATTCGGTTGGGGTATTGAATCCGTCTTTGCGCGTGTTCGACATCGTGATGGAGGCAAAATACGGAACGAGCTATAACGCTTATCTGATTGCGGACCAAAAGACCGTACTGGTCGAAACGGTGCATCTCGACTATTTTGACGAATATATCAATAATATCGGCCAGCTTGCCGATATCGGCGCAATCGACTATTTGGTGATGAACCACACGGAGCTTGACCACTCAGGCAGCGTGCTCAAGCTGCTGGAGCTAAGCCCGAATATGACGGTCGTCTGCACCGCGGCGGCGAAAAAATACCTGACGGCGATTACGAACAGGGAATTTAAATGCATGGTAGTAAGAGATGGCGCGGAGCTTGAAATCGGCGCGCATAAGCTTAAATTCGTCGTTGCCCCCATGCTCCACTGGCCGGATTCTATGATGACGTACCACGAGGATGACAAGGTGCTGTTAAGCTGTGATTTTTTGGGCTGCCATTTTTGCGAGCCGCAGGTGTTCGATACCTGTATCAAATACCCGAAGGCTTATGAAGAGCAATTTGCCTACTATTATCAGGGTATTTTCGGCCCGTTCAAGCCGTATGTGCTTGCAGGGCTCAATAAGATTAAGGATTTGGAGCTTGAGGCGGTATGCCCAAGCCACGGCCCTGTCCTGACGAAAACAATAAAAGAACGCATGGACGATTACCGCGTCTGGAGCACGCCGCAGGAAAAAACGGAGAAAACGGCGGCAGTCCTGTATGCCTCCGCCTACGGCTGTACCAAACAGCTCGCGGTAAAGGCATTTGATACGCTCTGCGCCTGCGGTATTAAGACGCAGCTGATTGATATGGTGACGGCTCCCGTTTGGCAGAGCGCGGCAGCGGTGCAGGAATCGGATTTGGTGTTGATTGGTTCCACTACGATAAACAAGGATGCGCCCAAGGTTGTGTGGGAGGTGCTCTCCTCCATTGACGCAATCAACATTAAAAACAAGCCCGCGGCAGCCTTCGGCTCCTACGGCTGGTCGGGAGAAGCCTCCGTTATGATAAACCAGCGCCTGCACCAGCTGCATTTCAATGTGCTTGACGAGCCAATCCGCGCAAACTTTACGCCGGACCAGTGTGACCTTGACACCATTGCGCAGGCGGCGCAGGACCTTTACGACAAGGTTGCCTGTAAGGCCTGTCAAAAATAAACGCCCGTATTTGTTTGATTTGGAAGGGAAAGATGCTTATGAGCAAGGAAAACCCGATTAAAGGCGTTATATTCGATATGGACGGCCTGCTGCTCGATACGGAACGGCTGACCTACGATTTATGCAGCAAGGCGGCGGAGCAGATGGGCTTTACGCTTTCTATGGAGCTTTTTAAAACGACCGTCGGGCTCAGGAGCCCGGATACCAGAAAAATTTACGAGAAGGAGTTCGGGGAAGGCTTTGATTACGACCGCCTGCGGGAACAGAACATCGCATGGTTCTGGGAATATATTAAAGAAAACGGGGCGCCTGTCAAAAAAGGCGTATTTGAATTGCTGTCCTTTTTAAGGGATAATGAGATAAAAAGCGCGGTTGCGACCTCGACCAGCAGCGCGACAGCGCCGCGGATTCTTGAAAAAGCGGGGATTACCGTTTATGTGGACGCGGTCGTCTGCGGGGATATGGTGGAGCGGGGCAAGCCCGAGCCCGATATTTTCCTTGAAGCGGCCAAACGTTTAAAGCTCCCGCCTGAGCAGTGTGTGGGGCTTGAGGATTCCATCAATGGCATTCTCTCCGTATACAAGGCGGGCATGCTGCCCGTTATGGTGCCCGATCTTTTGCCTCCGACGGAGGAGGTTACCTCCCTGCTGTACGCGCAGGCGGACGATTTGGAGCAGGTTATCCCCATTATTAAAAAGCATAACGTTAGGTTTTACCAATAAAGAATCCCCGGCTCTAATTCAGCCGGGGATTCTTTTTACCCTATATTTTTTATATGCTGATAAATCGGCTGAAAAGCTATAGGAATTTAGAGGCGCCTATCTTTGGAGCTCCCCTTTAACCGCCATAGACGACCGGCCGACCTCTTCAAAGCGCTGCTCCAGGATACCGCGCTCATAGCGGACGGAATAGGTGTAATTCGGGTCGTTGAAATAGTAGTAGTCCGCGTCGTAGCCTGTGAGAACCAGGCAATGCTCGTTTGCAATCCACATGCAGGTATCGCCGTCCTCATAGGGAGAGTATTCTGCCGCATCCTCTACCGTCCACTCATATGTAATAAACGGCTCCCACATATACATGGTCGCCCAGATAAGCACCGGCTTGTTGTATACGATATAATTACGTATCATGCTTTCAAGCGGCGTCCCGGTCGTCACGACCGCCTCGTTGCCTTCTTCCAGCACCTGCCCAGCGGCGTGCGCCATGACAGGGGGGAAACAGCCAAGCGATTCAGTCGAATACGGGCTGCCGATAAACACGGATGAGGTGTCCGGCCCGTAAAGGGAACCGTCGCTTTCCTCTCGCAAAAAACCGGTCGGTACATGGTCGTCGATAAAATCATAAGGGGAAATATCGTAGCCGTAATATTGCAGCAGCATCGTTGTGCTGATACATTCACAGCCGGAGGGGAAATCATCCCATTGGCATAAAAGCGGTACGTCCTCAATGAACCACTCTTCAGGCAGCTCCGCCCGCACGACGCATACGGCGGATTTGCCGTCGTCCGTGACGGCAAACAAAGCGGTCTGCCCCATTGCTTTCATTGTAATAACGCCGCCTTCGTCAACCTTCGCAACGGAGGAATTGCCTACATGCCATGTGATTTTTCCGGTCAGCCCATCCCGCGGCGTTACAGTTAAAGGAATTTTGCGCGGCTGGTAGAGCACGGCGCTGTATAGCGCGTGGTCAAAGCTGATATCTTTTGCCTCTGCCGGAGCAGCCGTGCTCCCATCCGCTGCGGGCTGTTCAGCCTGCCCGGCCGCGGCATTGATGGAACCCGCCATGCTTAACGAGAAAAACAGGAGGCAAAGCAGGGCGCATAAGGCCCTTTTGCACCGCTTCATTCTCTTTGCAACCCCTTTCCTTAACCCATACGGCCCGATTGACCGTTGTTCACCACACGTTGCATATGCTGCTAAAATATAGTATACTGAAATTAAACTGTACACATTGAGAGGGACAACCTTATTTTACCATATGGAACCGGTGTTGTCATGCTCCATATGATGGAATTTGCATAGAAAGGGAACGTTACGGATGGCTTTGATTTTTGATGTACACGCGCATTACGACGACGAGGCGTTCGAAAAAGACCGCGACGCGCTTTTAACCGGGCTGCCCTTAAAGGGAGTATGCGCGGTGGTAAACGGGGCAACCGATGAAAAGACAGCGCGGATGGGACTTTCATTTGCGCGGCGTTTTCCTTTTATGTGGACGACGGCAGGCTACCATCCCGAATGCGCTGACAAAGCGCCGGACGGATACCTCGATACGCTCTCAGCGCTTTTGCAGAATGATAAGGCGGTGGCGGTTGGGGAAATCGGCCTTGATTACTATTGGAAGGAAGTCGGGCGCGAGGTTCAAAAAAAAGTATTTGAAGAACAGCTTGGACTTGCCTGCGATTTGGGACTCCCCGTAGTCGTGCACGACAGGGAAGCGCATCAGGATACCTTTGAACTGCTTAAAAAATATCGTCCGAAAGGCTTTCTCCACTGCTTTTCCGGCAGTGTGGAAATGGCCCGTGAGATTATAAAGCTGGGAATGTCTATCAGTATGGGTGGTGTCGTCACCTTTAAAAATGCGCGCCACAGCGTGGACGTCGTGCGTGAGGTCCCGATTGACCGGCTTTTGCTTGAGACGGACGCGCCTTACCTTGCGCCCGTCCCATGCAGGGGAAAGCGGTGCGATTCGACAATGATTGCTTACTCCGCCGAAAGGATAGCGGAGATAAGGGGAATTTCTGTGGAAGAGCTGCTTAATCAAACAAAGGAAAATGCCTGCCGCATGTTTTCCGTTACCATATAAAGGCAAGGGGGAAGGCCGCACATGAAAAAATGCTGCGCTGTAATCCTGTGTATACTATTTGCTTTCTGCACGGCCGTTCCTGCCGGGGCGGCAGAGGCAGTGGTCTGGTATGGGCTTAATATTCCGTCGCAGGCGGCAGCAGGAAAGAGCGTTTCCGCACAGATTGTGCTTTCCTGCGGCAGCGGCTGTGGTTTGGGCGCTATGCTGTTTACGGTGGAATACGACACCGGCGCGTTTACATACCGTGAGGCAAAACTATCTGCTGGTGCGCCTGGTGAGCTGCGCGCGTACGACGGCAATGGCGTATTAAAAGTAATTTATCTCAATACGTCGGGTACGGCGCTCAGCGCCGATAGCAAAGACCTGATATCCCTGAGGTTTACGGCGTCCGCCTCCGAACAAAAAACAACGCTTACCTTATACGGCGAGCAGGCGGCGAGCGCGAAGGAACAACGGCTTTCCTATGGTAATCCATCTGCGTACGATGTGTCTGTACAGAAGAAAGTGTCTGATAGCCCCGCGCCCGCAAAGGCCCGTAAGGTGACGGCATCCTCCTCAAAAAGCCCGGCGTCTGGCTCCAAAAACCGCGTTTCAGCCGGAGCGGGCAGCCAATCTGGGGCAGAGGGTAACGGGGGCTATATTGACCCTTGGGAACAGAATCAAACGGGAGAAACCTCTGAAAACGAAGGCGGCGGGTTCCTGGCGTTTGGGGAGAACGGCTCGAACCCCTTTGAAAACAACGGGTTCTGGCTTATCGTATGCGCTATCGGCCTGGCAGCTGTAATTGCCCTGCTCGTTTTTACCGCTTATAGGCTGGGCCAACGAAAAAAAGGCGGCCTTGCCTCCGGCGAAGAAAAAGGTTCGGAAAACCATGAAGAAATACAGGCGGAAGAGCCCGGGGACAAGGACGGACAAAAGACGCGGCAAGAAATAAAAAAGAAGGAGAATGAGCCCCATGAGCAATAAGGGAGAAAAGGCAATGGAATTGTTTAAGCAGGGCTATAACTGCGCTCAGGCGGTATTCGGCGCGTTTTGTGACGAAACGGGATTCGATTTTGAAACGGCGGTGATGCTCGCCTCACCCTTCGGCGGCGGGATGGGCAGGCTCAGGGAGGTCTGCGGGACTGTTTCCGGGATGCTGATGGCGGCAGGTATGTTGTACGGCTACAATTCTCCTAAACACATACAGGAGAAAAAGGAGACTTACCAAACAGTACAGGGGCTTGCAGACGCATTTAAGAGGCGTAACGGTTCAATTATATGCAGGGAGCTGCTCGGCCTTACAAACGTGCAGGCGGACGATTCCCCGCAGCCGGAGCCCCGTACCCCGGCTTATTATAAAAAGAGGCCGTGCGCGTTGCTTGCGCAGGATGCAGCTGAAATATTGGAAGCTTATATAAAGGAAAATCCGCCAAAGGAGCGGTGATTTTTGGTTTTATGTATAACTTTTTGGGTAACGGCATATAATGGATTTATACAGCGGCAGATTTTTTCTTGACAAACAAATAAGGTTGTGCTATTATTATAAAGCTGTCCGGTAATGACAGCCGCTGCCTTAAAGTGGGGAATATATTTCTACGCTGAGGCAAGACGTTTAAGTATATCGCGGAGTGGAGCAGTTGGTAGCTCGTCGGGCTCATAACCCGAAGGTCGTAGGTTCAAATCCTGCCTCCGCAACCAGTGGGAGTATCTGTAAAGGATACTCCTTTTTTGTTTCTTTCATAGAACTGTAAAAAATATTCTGATTATTTTCAAAAGAAGCCGACAGCAGATAAGCCATCGGCTTCTTTTGTGTTTGCAGGCCTTCTGCTTCAGACGTGAAAGAACGATTGCGGCCACTGGATAATTTTTATGTAGTTTTTTAGATTTTTCAAGAACCCCTATACGTTTCTTCAACATAAAATATAATCAGAGAGGTGACTTATATTGGATTCATGCTCGCTGACATTCAGCGTAACTGCCATTGCAAATTTTATTTCAGAAAAACTATCTGACGATGAGCTTGCAGTCGTTGGAACGATTTTTACACAGCTTGGAGATACCCTGTCCACAATATTGGCGCAGCGGGCGCTCTGTTCGGGAAGGGTGTCCGCCAACCCTGTATTACAAAAAGACGGGAACAATAAACTTTGATAATGGAGAAATTAATAAATAAGTCGAAAGCAGGCAGTGGCATATAAACCTTGTAACCTGTATCAAATTTTATAACAGAAAGCTTTTGCCGTCCTATAGCCAGTCGGGATATATTGAACCTTGCCTGGGCTGTGCTTTCCATAAGTTGAAATGCTTTTGAAAATTTCTGAAATTTTCTTGAAATTTGTTTTTTATGTGTTATAATTATATTAATAAAATTTATAACTAAGGTTGAGGGACACTTATGGTTCGGAAAGTCACGCAAAGGGAGATTGCCCGTCAAGCGAAGGTTTCGGTTTCGACGGTTTCCAGGGTTTTGAATCACAATGACGCTTTGGTAAGCGAGGAAATGCGGCGGGCCGTTGAGAAGGCGGCGGAAGAGCTCCAATACACGGGGCCGCTGAAAAGCAGGCAGCAAACTGTGATAACGCCGCAGGAGAACAAAAAGAAAATAGGTGTGCTTGTCACAAAAATAGAGCATGACTCGATAGCCGCGCTGGTGGAAGGGATTCTGGCAGTGGCAGATAGCTATGGGGTAGAGGTTGTGCTGCAGAACCATAGGGAGGACGAGCAGAAGGAGCTGCGTTTCCTGGATACTATGCGGCGCGGCGGGGTGGACGCGATTATTTCAATTCCAATAAACCCTTCCCGGCTGAATGGGGCTTATGAGGAAATGATTCGGGAGAAATTCCCGCTTGTCCTGCTGGTAAACGAGGCAACCCGCATTACAAGGGACGACGTTTGTGTGGTGACAAAGGACTCCTATCCCGGTACAGTATCCGGGTTTAAATATCTGCTTGATTTGGGACACCGCAATATCCTGATGCTGGGTGCGCCTGGAGCAAACGACAGCTACAAGCGGCGGATTTCCGCGTATCGCAACGCGTGCGGCGCGGCACAATCCGAATTTCAGGAAGATATGATTATCAATTGCTCCGACTCATATAAAGACGCTTATAACGTCGTGATGGAGGAATGCAGGAACCCGCGCTTTACTGCAATTTTCGCCATGTCGGATACGATAGCGTTTGGGGCATGGCAGGCGCTCAAGGATAACGGGCTGCGTGTGCCTGAGGATGTGTCTTTGGTAGGATACGATAACCTGAAGGCCGCGAGATATATGGGATTGACCACGGTTTCGGAACCGATGAAGGAAACGGGGACCTCGGCGGCATACCTTGCGATGGAAAGGCTTGGAAACAAGGGCGCGCAGCCGAAGAAAAATGTTTTGCAGGACAGCCTTATCATACGCAATTCCTGCAAGGGCGTGTCCCGCCGGCACGAATAGCCCGGCAGCGCCCAGCGGTGAAAAAATTTATAAATTGATGCATTAAACCGAAGGACAGGCCGCGTTTGCGGCTTGTTTTTCGTGTCCGCCTTGTCCGGTAAAGGCCGGCGGGTCCATAATGGGAAACAAATGAAAAGCCTTCTTTTACATCTTCGCGGGCATGAAACCCGTTTATGTAAAAGAAGGCTTTTGTGTTTTTCCCCACGCCGCCCGCGTTTATCAGGCAAAAGAATCCGACCGCATAAACGGCCGGATTCCAAATGCATTATTGCAGCTTATAGCTGGATGGAACAGACTCTCCGTTTTTGTATTCGACGATTGTGGAAGAGCCTTCGGACTTTCCAAATTCATCAAATGTAATATACCCGGTAACTCCCACAAAATCCTTTTGGCCGGCTAAGGCTTTGCGCACCTCTTCCCCGGTGCTCGCCTTAGAGGTCTCCATAGAATTGAGCAGCAGATGGATACAGTCATACATCAGCGCGATATGCGCTTCCGGAGCGGCTCCCGTGGCCTCTGTATAACGCTTGTTGAAATCTTCGTACTTCGATTTTGTCGCATCATCGCTGGCGACGCCGTTCTGTGTGTAAATAAGGCGGCCGTCAAGCTGCTTGCCGACAGTATCGAATAATTCACCCTGAATCGCCTGATAATCCGTGCAGATAAACACGACGTCAAGACCAAGCTCTACAATTTGGCGCGTCATGGACATGAATTCCTCCGCGTCCGCCCTTACCCACAGGACGTCGGGCTTTGCCTGCTTAATCTGGGCCAGCTCCGTGCGGAAATCATCTGTGCCGGAATTAAAGGTGCTTTCGTAAACAACTTCTCCGCCGTATTCCTTCCAGAACTGGTTATAGTACTTGAACATATCGACGGTCTGGTCGTTGTAGTTGCCAAGCAGCGCGGCCTTTCTAAAGCCCTTCTCTTTATAGAGGTACTGGGAAGAGAGCTTTACGGAAATTTCATTGGCCGCGTCCAGGCTGAACACGAATCCGTTTTCTTCAAAGATTCCCTTATCCGCTGACGTAGGAATCAGGGTGGGGATTTTCGCCTCGTTTACAATGGGCTTGACCGCCAGTACGCAGCTGGTGAAAAGGGGGCCTACCAACGCATCGACCTTGGTAACGTCAACGAGCTTCTGCGCCGCTGTTACAGCGCCCGAAGAGGTGCCGGCGTCATCCTCAATATAGAAGGTAACGGATTTTCCGCCGATGCCTCCGGCGTCGTTAATTTCCTTCTGTGCGAAATCCATCAGCTGTTTCATTTGTTCTCCTAGGAACGCTGTGTCGCCGGTGGTCGGGCCAATCATTCCAATTTTGACGTCTTGTGACCCTTCACCTTCCGGGGAGCAGCCGGCGGCCAATCCCAGGATTAATATAACGGCGAGCAGTGCGCAAAGCAGCTTCTTCATAGTTTCCCTCCTTGTTCATCATCGGTGTTTATTTCTTTCCTGCGTGAGCAACTCCCAAATAGGAAGAGATAACCTCCGGGTCGTGCATAACGGCCTGCGGATTGCCGGAGGCGATTACCTCCCCGAAATTGAGCACGGTAATCTGGTCTGAAATATTCTGGACCACCTCCGTGTTATGCTCAATAATTACGACTGTTTTATGGTCCTGCTTAATGTTGTCAATCAGCTTGAGCATCTTGTCAATCATTACGGCGTTGAGGCCCGATAAGGGTTCGTCCAGCAGGAGTACCTTGGGCTTGGATATCAGCGCCCTTGCAACCTCTACAAGCTTTTGCTGCCCATAGGACAGGTCGCTTGCCATTGATTTTTCGTACTCCGACAGCCCGACATATTCGAGCATTGACCGGGCCTCTTCCTTTTTTTCCTTATAGCTTCTTCTTGACGACGGTGTTTGGAAGATAGCTGAAATCAGCGAATCCCCCGACAGGTTTTGTTCTCCGCGGACGATGTTGTCTAAAACGCTCATGCGCGGAAACACCCTGACCAGCTGGAACGTACGGGAAATCCCTTTCCTTACAATTTTGTATGGGGGCAGCCCCGTAATATCCTGGCCGTCCAGGAACACCTTGCCTCCGTCTGGCTTGAGAAAACCGGTAACCAGGTTGAACAAGGTCGTTTTTCCCGCCCCGTTCGGACCAATTACACTGGCGATGTGCCCTTCTTCCACATCAAAGGTCACATTTTTGTTGACTACGACTCCGCCAAAGCTTTTATCAATCCCCTGAATCTGTAATATCGCTCCCATAAGTCCACCCCCTAGCACTTCAGCTTACCAAACAAGCCCTGGGGCCGTTTGATAATGATGATGATAAGAAGCAGGCTATAGAGGATATTCTGGATTTGCTCCGTGTAATTGCTGGGCAGGCCCAGAAGGCCTAAAAGCTCCGGTACGCCGATGACCAGCACGGCGCCGGCAATCGCACCTTTCATAGAACCCATGCCGCCGATAATGACCATGGAAACCAGCAGCGAGGAGGTAGCGACCTTAAAGCCTGTAGGGTCGCAGAGCATCATGTAGTGGATATACATCACGCCTGCCACGCCCGCGAAGAACGCACCGATGCAGAAAATCTGCACGCGCAGGGACGCGACGTTTACGCCGCAGGCATAGGTTGCGATTTCATCCTCCCTGGTGGCCTGGATGCTCTTCCCGTAAGGGGAATTTAGAATACGGGAAATAATAAAGAAGCAGACGGCGCAGATGATAACGCAAAGCAGCAGGTACATGGGCAGGCTTGCAAAGCTGATTCCGAAAATTTCCGGGCGCATCAGCCCTGAAATACCAATCGGGCCGTTTGTAACATCCATCCAGTTGTTTGCAACCGTATAAATCACCACGGCAAAGCCATAGCTGCAAAACGTAATATAGTCGCCCTTCAGCCTGATTGACGGAAAGCCGATAATCATGCCGAAAACAGCGGCGACCGCACCCGCCAGGAGAAGCTCGAGGAAAAATGGCAGGTTCAGGGACGTAGCCAGCAGCGCGCCCGCATAGGCGCCTACGGCAAAGAAACCGCCGTGGCCCATATGGAACATGCCGCCGTGGCCCATAATCAAATCCAGGCTGACGCTCAGCAGGCTGTAAACCGCTATCAGGATTAAAATACTGAAAACGTAATTCATATATATGCCCCCCCTTACGCCTTTTCTTCAATGCCGAATACGGAAGGCTTCAGCAGCATAAACAACACGATAAGCACCAGGGGAATCGCGTCCCGCCAGCCGCTGCCGATAAAGAGTATGGCAAAGTTTTCGATAAACCCAATAAGCAGCCCGGCGAACAGCGCGCCGCGTATATTTCCGACGCCGCCCACAATGGACGCGACAATCGCTTTCAGCAGGGCGGTGGAGCTGATGGTAGGCCGCAGGTCGGTGTCCATGCTCAGCAGGATACCCGCGACCGTAGCCAGGACCGAACCGAGCGCAATAACAATAATATATACCTTCTCCACATCGATGCCGACTACCTTGGCCATCCATTTGTCGTTGGAAATCGCACGGATGCGGGTACCGGTTTTCGTCTTTCTTAAAAACAGCGTGCAGGCCGCCATAAGGAGCAGCGCCACAACAAACGAGACAATCTGCACGCTTGTGGCATGAACGTCCGGCGTCAATTCAAAGCTTTGGGGAATTCCCCCGTAAACCTGGACCTTGGAGCTGCCGAATATCATTGTAATAATCGCTGTGGCCAGCGTAGCAATAGCCATGGAAACGGCAACCGACGTCCAGGAAGGCACGCGCTTTTGTCGGAATCCATGATAGCATACGCGGTCAACTAAGAGCATGAGCCCCGCGGTAACGATACATGCCAAAAGAGCGCTCAGCAGCAGGGGGATTCCGCATAGCTGATAAAAAATGTAAAACGCGTAAGCACCCAGCATGACATTGGCGCCATACCCCATATTGAAAAAATTCATGGTGCCGTACATCAGGGTGAAGCCAAACGCAATGGTTGCATAGATACTGCCCGTTATCAGGGAGTTTACGATTACCTGTAAAATCATTTCAATATCACGTCCTTCCGTTGCCCGGCCGCATTTTTATAAGAAGCGCTCTCTCAGCCTTTGCTCCGTGCCCTCGTCTACCTGCGGCTCGGCATAGGAAATGGTTCCCGTTTTGAGTAAATATACCCGGTCTGCAATTGTGAGCATTGCGCGCACGTTCTGCTCCACAATCAATACGCTGACCCCGCGGTCTTCACGGGCGCCCGCGATTAGCTGCATTGTCTGCTCGACCAGCTGGGGCGCAAGCCCGATTGAAGGCTCGTCCACCAAAATAAATTTTGGGTTCATCATCAACCCAATGCAAAAGCCCACCATCTGGCGTTCTCCGCCGCTGAGCTTGCCGGCTACCTTGTTCCGGTAAGATTTCAGCTTGGGAAACCGCTCGTATAACGTTTCGACGCGTTCCTTCAGGGCCTTTCTGTCGTCCAGCAGCACCCCGCCCATTTCCAGGTTTTCCTGGACAGTAAGATTACTGAACACCTTGCTGCCTTGAGGGATATAGCTGATACCGGCTTTCACGTTTTCCGAGGGGCTGCGGCCCTGGATGGCTTTGCCGTTAAACAGGATTTCGCCCTCGCTCGGCTTGAGCATACCGAAAACGCTTTTCAGCACGGTAGACTTTCCGGAACCGTTGGGCCCTACGAGGCCGACGATTTCAGACTCCCCGACAGAGAGTGAAACCCCGTTCAAAACCAGCTTTTCATGGTAGCCTGCTTTTACCGATTTTAGCTCCAGCACAGTAACGTCCCTCCTGTCTTTTTGAACGACGGGTGCGGATGGCACGGGCTACGGGCCATCCGCATCCAATAAAACGGAGACATTTGTTGTTTACACGGTAAGGTGCAGCATCTCTTCCATTTCTTTTAAATCCTGTTCTTTCTTCTGCGGGAACAAATCCCCCACATACCAAGGGAAGAAGAAATGGATCCAGTTATGTAAATTCGTTACATAGTAGCAGTAGGCGTCCAGCAGCTCGCGGTACTCTTTCTTATCCGCAATCAGGTCCAGAACGTCGAGAATTTTCTGTGTGTCGTCCCAAAGCTGCTCAAAGCCGCATGTGGACAGGAAGTTTGCGGACAGCGGCACGGAATCGCGGAAGATAGCCTTCATATGCTCCAAAGTAAAGCTTTCGTTTTCGCACATACGGATTTGTGAAAACAGCATGTAAGCGTTTAACTGGCGCATGTCGCCCTCTGCGAAAACCATGCAGGTAAAAGCCGTGTTCCACAGGCCGCCCATGTTGGAGGGCACGATACAATATTTATATAGGCGAAGCACTTCCTTGGAGGGCTCGTTTTCAATGGCGGCGCCGTGCTCCATCAGCATATCGATTACTTTTCTGACTTCAGCATTCATGTTTAAAAACTCCTTTCAAAGCTACCGGTTTGATTTAGTCTTCTTTTACAGTCAATACGCAGTGGATAACCTGCTTTGTGCGCCAGATGGCGTCCTTTACACGCGTGCCGGCTTCAATCAGCTTGGGGATGTCGCGCTCTACTACCTTAAAAGCAAAGTAGCCGGGCATCTTTTCATAAGCTTCGCCCCAGTTGAAGGCAATATGCCCGTTTTTGCCGCCCGCAAGGCCGTTAGGGATATTGTAAGACATATGCCCTGTTCCAAGCTCCGCCAGGTCGATACGGGTGTTGACAATCTTGTTGTCGCCCAAATCCGGCAGGTCGTCCTTCATATGGCACCAGGTGTACATAACGCCGCCGGTACACATGGCGTGGAGCTGGATAAACTTGATAGGCATCTGGGAGAGGTAATAGTCGTAAATCCAGCGGTTCGCGCCGTCCTCGTTCGGCATGCATTCCACACTGATGTTCAGTTCGGGCCAGGTTGCGATAAAGTTCTTGGTCTCATTCATAATAAACGATCCTTCCTTTCTGTATTGCCAGCGTATTCCGGCTTGCAACATCATAGTATAATTGTTTCAGAAATAAGTCAACAGTTTTTGATTTTTTTCTGAAAATTTAGTTGTTCTTACAAAAAAACGTCTTTTTCTTTATCAATTATTCCAGTGCTTTTTTCGATGAAATAAATATAAATAAGTTTAGAGCGTTGGTGAATATAGGGATAATATCTAATATCGAAATTGTAATTTTTCACATTTATCCATTTTTATGGAAAAAATAACCAATGTACTGCGTGAAACTTTTTGAAATTTATTTTGAAAAAATTTCAGAAATATTCTGAAAAAGTGTTGACATTTTTTGAATACGCTGTTAACATTTCAGTAGACAGAGGAAATGGCAACCGCTGTGAAAACAAAATTATTACTTTAAGGAGGTAAATTTATCATGGCGAAGAAATTCATTCCCGAACCGTTCCGTATTAAAATGGTGGAAAACATCAAAATGACCACGCGTGAAGAACGCGAGCAGAAAATCAAGGAAGCCTCTTATAACCTGTTCCGCCTGAGGGGAGAGGATGTGTATATCGACACACTGACCGACTCCGGGACGAATGCGATGAGCTCCGAACAATGGTCCGCTCTGATGCGCGGCGACGAGGCTTATGCCGGCGCGTCCTCCTATTACCGTTTGATGGACGTCTGCAAGGAAACCTTTGGTTATGGGTATTTCCAGCCTGTCCACCAGGGACGCGCTGCGGAAAAGGTATTGTTCCCGACGATGCTCTGTAAAGGGAAATATGCAATTGCAAACCTTTTCTTTGACACGACCCGCGCCCACGCGGAGCTGGCTGGTGCGCGCTGCCTGGAATGCGTTGTTCCGGAAGCTGGGGACACGGGGCTTCGCGTACCCTTTAAGGGCAATATGGATATTGCAAAGATGGAAGCAACCATCAAAGAGCACGGCGCGGATAAAATCGGCCTGGTTGTCATGACCATCACCAACAACTCCGCCGGCGGGCAGCCCGTATCTGTAGAAAACATGCGCCAGGTTTCTGAGGTCTGTAAAAAATATGGGATTCCGCTTTGCATCGATGCGGCGCGTTTTGCGGAAAACGCTTATTTCTGTAAACGCGACGAGGCGGCTTGCAAGGATATGACGATTGCTGAAATAGTCAAAAAGACCTTCTCTTACGCGGATATGTTCACAATGTCCGCAAAAAAAGACGCGATTGTCAACATGGGCGGTATTATTGGTATTAAGGACGGGGATTCCCCGCTGATACTCAAGGTTAAGGCCAACTGTATTTCCTTTGAAGGCTTTTATACCTACGGCGGCCTCAACGGGCGCGACCTGGAGTGCATAGCGACCGGATTAAAAGAGGGCATGAAAGAAGATTACCTGCGTTACCGTATTGGTACGATGGAGTACATAGGAAGCGCACTGGACGACCTTGGTATTCCATACCAGGCGCCTGTCGGCGGCCACGGTATTTTCCTGGATGCGGCCAAGTTCTATCCGCAGCTTCCCTATTATGAGTTCCCCGGCCAGGTATTGAGCGTAGAGCTTTATAAAGAATGCGGCCTGCGCGCCTGCGATATCGGCTCCTATATGATAGGAAACGACCCGGACACAGGAGAGCAGCTCAAGAGCCTCAACGAATTCACCCGTATGGCGATTCCGCGGCGCGTCTACACGCAGGCGCACTATGATTTGGTAATCGACGCCATCAATGAGGTTTGGAAAAACCGCGAAAATATCCTGCATGGCTACCGCATTACCTGGGAGCCTCCCATCCTCCGCCATTTCCAGGCGTCGCTTGAACCCATTAAATAAATAATTCCATAAAACCTTGACGCATATAAAACAGCGAGGCCGCGTTTCCCACAAAAGGGGGCGCGGCCTCGCTGTTTTTAAAGCCGGAAATTTAGTTTGTCCTAAAATGGAGCGCTATGATTTTATAATTTGTACGGTTAGCGTGTTATTTCCACCCGCCGCAATTTTTTATGCGTGGCATGGACGCGGGAAACAAATTTATATTTAAGGCATACGAGCAGTTTCCTGCGGCGGCCGCCGATTCCATTGGATTTATTATTAGCTTTCCGGTATAATGAATAAAAAGGTTCAGATGATGGTATGGCAGAATAAAATTTATACCGGATTTATTAAAGGCTGGGAATTTTTGCAGCGCATGCCTTCTTTTCATAAAACCGTTTACTTTGGCGTTGCCTTGTGTGTGTTATAATTATTGGCTTAGGCGGTTATGCGGCCTGAAAGCTAAAATGTACGACAAAGCATGGAAAAACCTCAGACAGTCTTGCCGGTTTGCTTTTTGGGGAATTATCCAGAGAGATGAAAGATGTATGTCTTGGAACGAAATGTAGAGGATAAATTTGTCCTGCGGGCATGAACTGCAGAAAAAAGAGGGGAAACCATGAAAATTTCTATGACCCTGCGGTCTGAAAAGGTATTATCTATCGCTTTGACGGCACTGTTCGGCGTCTTTATCATCAGCCGCCTGCTGGCTTGGAACGGCTGGGCCGATATGCTGGCGGCAGCAACGCTGTTTATTTTGTGCCTTATCCTGCTGTTGCGCTCGTTTGGATGGTATGAAATTTCCGGCAGGGGTGTTTCCGAATGTACGTGGCTGTCGAGAAAACAGTTATCATGGAATGGATTGGCGTTTGCGGCGGAGGAGGAGGATACTTACCGGGGCTTTCCGCTCAAACGGTTTGTTTTTTCCATGCTCCCAAAAGCGAAGGTAAAACGCCGGTTCCTGTTTTTGCCGAACCGCAGGGTTATCTGTATGAGCTTTATTATGTCTACGGAAAAGGGCGGGGAACAATATGAACAGGCAAAACGGGCGTTTTACAGGAATTGCCCGGCGGAACTGATTTTGGACAAAAACGGTTAAAAAGCCCTTATTATAGGGACGGGCAAACCAGCAGGGAATGTCATAACCGCGCCATAAGCCGCCCCGCAGGCTGGTGCTGAAAAAATTCAGCTTTAGAGTGCTGTAAAATTATTAAATTTTTTAGAAAACGCTTGACTCTCACGCAGCGTCATAGTGTATGCTCAAAGCAAGCCAGGGGAGGAGAGTATGATGAAGACAGTTAAAGAGGTCAGCCGTATCAGCGGTGTGAGCGTACGCACACTGCATTATTACGACGAAATCGGGCTGCTTGCTCCCAGCGGGATAACAGACGCCGGGTACCGGCTGTATGACGATACGGCGCTTGAGCGGCTGTCTCAAATCCTGTTTTTTCGGGAGCTCGATTTTCCGCTCAAGGAAATCAAGGAGATTCTCGACAGCCCGTCCTTTGACCGCCGCGCGGCGCTTTCAAGGCAGGTCGAGCTGCTTCGCATGAAGCGCGACCGTTTGGAACGCTTAATACGCCTGGCCCTTGGCGCACAGGAGAAAGGAATGAGCTATATGGATTTAAAAGCATTCAGTACAGAACAAATCGAAGCATATAAAAAGGAAGCAAAGAAAAAGTGGGGCGCTACGCCGCAGTGGCAGGCGTATGAAAAACAGGCAGAGGGAAAATCCGGACAGGAGCTTCAAAGTGCGCAGGCGCTCCTCATGAGCCATTTTGAGGAATTTTCCAGGCTCAGGGACAGGGATTACGGCGACGATGCGGTACAGAAGCAGGTCGGGCTGCTCCGGCGGACGATTACCGAAAGCTTCTACCCCTGTACAAAGGAGGTGCTTTCCGCTCTTGGCGGGATGTACCGTGAGGACGAACGGTTCCGTAAGAATATTGACCAGTACGGGGAAGGAACCGCCGGTTTTGTCAGCAGCGCAATTGTGTACTACTGCGAAAAAAACCAGTAGAAAAGAAAAGCGGCGCCGTTATGCATCTGCACAGCGGCGCCGCTTTCCATATAGAAGGAGGAATAGCAATCATCCGGCTTTTTTCACTTTTTTGTTCCTTATGACGATAACCGCCGCACAGCTCAGGGACAAAACGCAGAGGGCGAAAACCGCGGCAGCAGGCGACTGGTCGCCTGTTGCGACACCCGGGTCTTTGCCTTCACCGGCGTTCTGTGTGGGAGCATCTGTGGGGATAACCGGGGCATCTGTCGGCGCGTCCGTGGGTACGTCCGTGGGTACGTCCGTGGGTGCGTCCGTCGGGGCATCCGTCGGCGCGTCCGTGGGTGTGTCTGTCGGTGCGTCCGTGGGTGTGTCCGTCGGTGCGTCCGTGGGCGCGTCCGTCGGGTCTGTAGGTTCCTCCGTGAGCTTCCAGGTATAGGTGATTACCGTATTGTTATCTTCCGGGTAGTTGTCGTCGTGCACAAACGATGAGATGACTCCGGCGGCAAACGCGCCGAGCTGCGCGCGAAGCTCATTCGTCAGAAGGCCTTCCTGGCCGTCCTGCCCGTTAACCAGGCCTTTTAATATCGAACCGATATCGAACGACGCCTCCGCTCCGATGGAACCGAGAATTATGTTTACGTCGTCCAGCAAATCTTTCAGTGTATAATTTTCCGGTATATAAGCGTTTACGCCGTCGAAGTTGCTGTAGTCGCCCTCCAGCGCGCCGTTGATTATCAGCACAATCATATTGAGCGTATCCTTGGTGTTTTCATTTGCGGCGTTGAGCAGGGGCGTGCGGCCGTCAAGCGCTAAAACAGTTTTGTCGTTTACGTTGACGCCCTTCATACCTAAAAATCCCCTGAGGCTGATTTGCCCGGCGAGCGTTCCAGCCGCGGACGTAACCTGGTCAAGCACGACGTTTACGAGCCGGTCGACAAGCGAGCCGTCGAGGAGCGCGCCGATAGAAGCGGTAACCCAGGCTTCCGGTTCTTTGCCGTCGCTGCCGTCCAGATGGGTCTGATAGGTGTAATTTGCAAGGTCAAGCAGCGTTTTTGCCTGTGTTCCGTCGTCATAAACGGTCATGGATGTCAGGGCTTCTACAAGGTTTTTCACAATTTCATCGAGAGCTTCAGGGTTTTGAAGCATCCCGTCTGCCGTTTCAAAGGTATAGCCGAGCGCCTCATTAAGCGCCTGGACCGGAATATCGATTTTGTTTGCGTTGTCTCCCGCGCCGTATTCCACGCGGACATTCGGGGCGCTGTAATAAATATTGAGCTTTTCATTCGGGTCAGGCGCGTCCGGCAGCAGAAGGGGAAGGCCCACGCTTAACAGCTTCTCAATAGTAAGGTCTTTGATTGGCAGGGAATCGCCGGCCAAATCGCCGATAAGCTGTTCCAGCGCCTTCTTGGAGCCGCCCTGTTCAATAACCTGGGCATAGAGCGTATGAAGGAACCCGTTCGCGGCTGTTTCAAGCATATCGTTTGAGAAACCGTGCTGTTTGCCATACGCGGTAATATCGTCAATCGTCTGTTCTTCACCGGTCAGCGGGTTGGTAAAGGTAATCGGGCCGGCGTTTGAAAGCGTACGGATGCCGGTGTTCTCCGTTACCGTGCCGTTTTCGACGGTGCGCGTAATATCGACCCTTCTGGCGGGGGAGGGATATGTCACCAGGGAGCCTGTCTCGATATCATAAAGCGTGTTGCCCTGCGCTGTCGTGACAGATGCAATATCGTTTGCGTGCATATGGCCGGTGAAAATATACTGCATGCCCGCGTCCGCAAACTCCTGTGAAAGCCGCTCGTAACCATTGACGAGGTATTCCGGAAGAACATCCGGCTCCATGCTGAAATGCGGTACCATGCCGTGGTGCTGCATACCAATCACCGTGTCTCCGCGAAGCTTTGCTTCTTCCACCTGGCCGAGCACCCATGCCTTGAGGCTTTCGCTGATAGCCCCGCTTGTTTCGTGTTCATCCTTGCCGGAATCAGTATTGTCGCTGCTGTACCGGCCGCTGTCCATTACAATAAACGTAAAGCCGTCCTTCGGCCGGGCCGCGTAGGAAAGCTGTCCGGACTGTTCTCCCTGCGGGGGCGTGTAGCGGGCAATTACGCTGCTGTCCTGATAGGTCACATTTGCGTACGCGTCAATAAAATCCTGCGGCTGTGTGCGCTCTGCAGGTACGGCGGTTCCATCGCCGGTATTAAAATTCATTGCGTTGGAGTTTCGGACGTCGTGGTTTCCGTTTGTCACGTAAACATGGAGATTTGGCAAATCCTTTTTCAGCACCTCAAGCTTCTGAGCCAGCGCGCGGTGCCCTTCCAGCTCGCCGTCCTTCGTCAGGTCGCCGCTGATTAGCAGGACGTCCGGCTGCTCCTCCCTGACTGTATCGAGCATTTTATCAAGGATTGCGCTGCTTTCGGTGAACATTTTCCGGTCGCTGTTGAGATGAGTTTTGTAGTCTGCGGTGTCCTTAATCATGTCGGGCGGCAGATAATGCGTGTCTGACATGGCGGCGATTTTAATCGTATTATCCGCTTTTTCAGTCAAAGCCATCGTGCTTGCCCCGGCAGCCATCAGGACGGCCGCGCAGGTCAAAACGGCAACGGCTTTTTTTAAGCTGTTGTTCGCTTTCATTTTTATACCTCTTTTTACTCATATTTGCGTTATTTTCGCAGTTTTATTATAAATGGGCAATGTAAAAGGGGAAAATGGGCGGGGTAAAAAGAAAGCAAAAAGATTGTAAGAACATACCAAAGAATAAATAGAAAAAAACTGTTGACACTGTAACAATGTTATGTTACAGTGAAAGCAACAAATAAAACATTGTTACACGGGAGGCTATGAGGTGAACCTGATATCAAAAAAGGATTTGCTTGCTATGACTGGAATTTCATACGGGCAGCTTTACCGCTGGAAGCGGGAAAGGCTGATTCCAGAGGAATGGTTTATTAAACAGCCGTCCTATACCGGCCAGGAAACATTTTTGCCGCGGGAACAGATTCTCAGCCGTATCCGGTCTATTCTGGAGCTGAAGGACAGGTATTCCATTGAAGAAATGGCGAAAATTTTTTCACCGGAGACAGCGCCGGCCGGGATAGCGCCGCAGGAGCTTGTTCTGTTTGAGGAAATAGACAAAAATTTTTTAAAGCTTCTGCCCAGGGCTTACCCAAAGGAGCAGTATGAATTTTTGGATTTGGTCTTTTTTGCGGCGTTGTCTGCATGTATTGGCAAAAATGGGTTTACCCCGCAGGACGCGGCAGAGCTTGTAAGCAGGGCAAACGCAACGGTGTTTACGCTGCACAGTGTGGACCGGGTGCTGGTGCTTTTTGCCTGCGGCGGGGAATTCCATGTGGCGCTTGGCAGGGACGAACGGCCTGTTATGTTTGACACAGGGCTTGAAATTATTGAAATGATTCATTTGAACCAGACAGCGGATCAATTGAAATTACACCACAAGGACCGGTTCCCGGTTTGAATTTGGAAGGAGCTATCGTTATGCAGGATTTTAATTTAGACGGCGTCAGCAGTATTTCGGGCGGGGTATTTAGAAACCTCGCGATTGACGGGGTAGGAAAATGCACCGGTAATATCAAGGCGGAGTCTGTTAAAATAGACGGGACGTTTCACTGCAGCGGCGCCGTAGAAACCGGCCTGTTCCGCTGTGACGGCGTTGCGGAATTTAAAGCGGATATCCGGGCCAAGGAGCTTATCATCGACGGTGTTGTAAGCCTGAAGGGGGAAATGAAATTAGAGGCGGAACGGATTGAATGCGACGGCGTTATCAAGACGGACGGCGAAATTTCCGCCGATTTTATAAAGGCCCAGGGATGCATCCGTGCAAAGGAGCTGGTCGGCGACAGTATTTGCATTTATTCCCACCCGCATCATCTCATGTTTTTGTTCAACCGGCAGGTATCACGCGTAGATTTGATTGAAGCGACATCTATCGAGATAAACGGCGTACAGGCACATGCGGTAAACGGCACGCACATTAAAATAGGGCCGCATTGTAAAATCGATACGGTCGACTGCTCCGGCACGCTGTTTATCGACCCGACCTCCATGGTTGGGAGCGTTACAGGAAATTATACGATGCAGCGGTAGCTGTTTAGAGGCCGGTGCAATAAAACCCGGGAAAGGCTTGTCGAAAAATGCCGCTTATGATATAATAAGGTATATTTTCCTGGTTGGATTACTCACAGGGGGGCGGCGGCTCATGAAAGCGTTATGTATAGATTACGAGTACTATTTTTTCCCGGACGGATGTAATAGCGCGGAGGAGTTTGTCCGGTACTGCGGCCAGCACAGCCCGGAATTTATTATGCTGGAACGGCTCAATGCCGAAAACTGTGTCGCGCCTTATTTTATACAGGATGAAAAAAGAAAACAGGTTTATTTGAACAGCCGCGCAATAAAGGAATTTACAGAGGAAGAAATTGAAATCCTGCCGCAGGAGGAGTACGACAGGCGGCTCAGGCAGGCGGTCAAAACGTGCTGCTTGACATGTGAAAGCTATGAAGAGGACTGCGCAGGCGATAATCTTGAAGGCCACAGGGATAAGCTGTCGCTTGACGGGAACTGCGATTTTTATACAAAATCGGCGCGGGCGCGTTCCAAAAAAAGATTTTTTTAACAAGGCAAGGCCGGCGGTATGATACATACCGCCGGCCTTTTCAGAATTTCTTGTATGAAGCGCGCCGGTCAGATGTTGAAGCTTGGCGGCTGGCTCTTCGCGGGGTCAAAATTCTGGCCGCCGTTCGGGGACGGGGTGGAGAGGTCGAAGTAAATGCGGGAATCCCTGGTTGCGCCCCAGTCTTTCTGCGAACCGGAATCCTGTATCTTGTTGAACGCCTCACGGAACATCGTATTGTGCGCTTCCTCGCGGTTGAGCAGGAAATCAATCATCTCGCGCACACCCTTGTCGTCAATCTGGCGGTAAAGGTTCTGGTATACGACCTTCGCGCGCTGCTCGGACGCAATGTCCGACAAAATATCCGCGGCTGCGTCTCCCGTTTCGTTTACATAGGCCGCGGTCCAGAGGTAACCGGATGCATTTGTAAGCATCGGCGTCAGGCCGCTTAAAACGTGCGCCTCCACAGTGCCGACCGTCGCGTTTTTCGCATCCGGCTCAGAACCGTTTAAAAGGTTTACCGCGGTTGCCACCATCTCCAGATGGCAAAGCTCCTCCGCGGCAATATCCAGAAACAAATCCTTGATTTCAGGATTCTTGATGCGCATACTCTGCGCGAGATATTGCAGCGCGGATTTAAGTTCTCCCTGCGGGCCGCCGAGCTGCTCCTGCAAAAGCGCGGCATAGTTCGGGTTTGTGCGGTCTACGCGAACGTCCTGCAGCAGCTTTTTTTCATGTTTAAACATAATAGATAACCACCTTTCTTCTGGTATATCTTTAATATGTTTCGTTTGTAAAAAGATATACGGAAAAAGGAGGACAAAAAACAAAAGAGGGACGGTTTCCCGTCCCTCTCAAAAAACAGCAGGCAAATCAAACGTTGGCTTCGATATACTCCACCAGGTTGCCGACGGTTTTAATATTCTCAATCTCCTCGTCGGGAACCTCAATTTCAAATTCGTCTTCAATCGACATGAGCAGGTCGACGACGTCGAGCGAATCGGCTCCGAGGTCCTCCTGAATCGTTGTTTCCGCTGTAATAGAATCCTCTTCCACATCGAACTGTTCAGCAAGGATTGCCTTTACCTTTTCCAGTACCATAATGTATTCCTCCATAATTTTTATTTTGCCGCCAGCAGATGATTGTATTGTGGACAAAATCATGCTTTTTATGCTACAATAACACCACGCACATTTCCGCTTTTTTCGAATTTCGAACCGGCATAAGATTAGTACAAAAACATATTATTAGTAAAGGTAGCCTTTGTCAATAACAAAATTGTAACTTTTCGGCAAAAACGGATTTATTTTTATAATCTAACCAAATTTTAGGTGGATGGGAGTGGGTTTATCATGAAAAAGAAAACGTACGCGGTCATCGGCCATCCGATTGGGCATACGATGTCCCCGTTTATCCACAACAGGCTGTTTGAGCTTGCCGGAATCGACGCGGAATACTCCGTTTTGGACATTGCGCCCGAGGACCTGGGGGCACGGTTTAAAGAGGAGCTGAAAATGCTCGACGGCTTTAATATCACAATCCCGCACAAGCAGCACATCATCGGGTACCTGGACGGGCTCGACAAAAAAGCAGGGCTGTACGGAAGCGTGAATACCGTGAAGAACGGGGAGCAGTCCATCGGCTACACGACCGACCCGGACGGCTTTTTGAAGGCGCTTGAGGCGGCTGGAATCCCTCTTAGGGGCAGGGTGGTAATCCTGGGTACGGGGGGAGTGGCGCGCACTATGGCGTATGAGGCGGCAAAGGCCGGCTGCAACCTGACCATTGCCGTGCGCCCTGACGATTTGCCCGCTGTCGCCTGCCTTGCCGGGGAATTGAGCATTAATGTCTTTAATGCGCATGTAGACACCTGCGTACTCGACCGGATTGAGGGCGGTATCGATTTACTAATCAACGCGACGCCCGTGGGTATGTACCCGAATACAGACGCATGCCCTGTCGGCGATGAAATTATCAAAACCAGCAAATATATTTTCGACGCGGTCTACAACCCGCTCGACACGCAGCTGTTAAAAAAAGCGGAGGCGTTTGGTGTGAAGGCACTCGGCGGTATTTCCATGCTCGTCTGGCAGGCGGTCGTTTCCCATGAAATCTGGAACGGCTCAGTTTATGACGCAGGGGATATCGGAAAGCTCTGCCAGGACAGCGCGCAGGAGCTTATACGCACGTTCCAAAAATAAGAAGCTATAACAAAGGAATGCAAAACGTATGCCACAGTACAGGAATGTCGTCCTGTGCGGCTTTATGGGCAGCGGGAAAACAACCGTCGGCAGGCTGCTTGCCAAAAGGACGGGCCTGCCCTTTGTCGATATGGACGATTATATAGAAGAAAAGGCGGGCATGGCCGTAAGTGAAATTTTCAAACGGCACGGGGAAGCCTATTTCCGTGATTTGGAGCATGAGGCTTCCAAAGAGCTTGCAAGCAGGGACGGCTGCATCATCAGCGCGGGCGGAGGCACGCTTGTGTACCAGCGGAATGTCGGAGTCCTGAGCGAAAGCTGCCGGATTGTCCTGCTCGACGCGCCGCTCGAGGTGATTAAGCGCCGCCTGAAAAACGACAAAAAGCGCCCGCTCTTGCAGCGCCCGGACAGGGACGAGGCGATGCGGGAGCTATACGCAAAGCGGATGCCCCTGTACCGCGGCGCGGCGCACCTGACGGTAAACGCGGCGCAGTCGCCGTATAAAACCGCGCGGGAAATCGCAAAGGCGCTTGCGCTTGGTTCGCGGGCAAAAAACCGTAAATAAAAGGGAAAAGCGGCGGAGCATTACGGTTCCGCCGCTTTTATTTATGCGGGGCGCTGTGCGCCCTTTATTTTATGGCTTGTAGTACTTGTCGAGAAATTTGTTTACGTCATCGCTTAAGCCGGTTTTTCTATAGGTGCGCTCCTCCTTGGAGCCGTCCTCTTTTACATAGGAGAATCGTGCATCCCATAGAATCAAATCGGTATATTCTTTTAACGTGCAATTTTTTACACTGCTTTCCAATTTGCGCATATCTGCGAGGCTTTCTTTACTGTCTACTGTAATTTTGAATTCATCTAAGAATTCATTGTTGTGAGAATATGGGCCAATCATCAATTCGCCGGAAACCGCTTCCTCCTCAGGCCCTACGCCGTTTTGGTCCAGGTAAAACGCAAATGCGGATAAAAAAACACGCAGCCTAAAAATATGCAGGTAAAAAGAATTAACAGCCCGCGCGTGCTTAGCCTGCGGTGTTTCATTGGCCTTCGCCTCCCTCTTTCGGCGGCTTGTAGTACTTGTCGAGAAATTTGTTTATGTCCTTGTTTAAATCCGATTTGCGGTAGGTGCGCTGTTCCTTCGTACCGTCCGCTTTGATATAGGTAAATGTCCCTTCCCAGACTATCAAACTTGTGTATTCCTTTAGTGTCATATTTTTCACACTTTTTTCCAGAGCGCGCAGGTCGGCTATCCCTTGTTGGCTGTCAATTTTTACACAAAATTCTTCGGTGAATTCCTCTTGATATAAATACGGGCCATTTAAATAAAATACCGCGGAAACCGCGTCCTCCTCAGGCCCTACGCCGTTTTGGTCCAGGTAAAATGCAAACGCGGATAAAAAAAACACGCAGCCTAAAAATATGCAGGTAAAAAGAATTAACAGTCCGCGCGTGCTTAGCCTGCGGTGTTTCATCTGCCGCACTCCTTTCTATATTAAGCGTTTTGCTAATACTATATAAAGTCTCTTACACTTAAGAAAAAGGGGCGCTGCCGCGCCCCTTTCGTCTTATGGCTTGTAATACTTGTCGAGGAACTTATCAACGTCCTTACTCACACCTGTTTTCCGGTAGGTGCGTTCTTCCTTAGAGCCGTCCTCTTTTACATAGGTAAACTCCGCTTCCCATACTATCATATCAGTATATTCCTTCAAGGTAATATTTTTTACACAGCTCTCCAATTCACGCAAATCAGCAAGACTTTGTTTGTTGCCAATATTCACCTTAAATTCATCAGCATATACATCATTATACGAGTAAGTTCTCAAACTTAAAGTTGCCGAAATCGCGTCTTCCTTTGGCTTAACGCCGCTTTCCGTCAGACCGATGACTGCCACCGTTAAAATAAATACACAGCTTAGGAAGATACACGTCGCCAGAATCAGCATATTCCTTGTGTTCCATTTGATTTTCTTGAGCTTCCATTTTTTCATATTCAATTTGTCCCATCTCTTTCACACATACGCCTGGCTTTTGCAGTGTCCCATCTTATCTTACCTTTCCATTATACTCAGAAATGGCAAGCTTTTCAACTGCATTAAATAAAAGTTATCCCTCCGGTACGGCGGGCACCTGGTACGGCTGGGGTGTAGCGTCCCCGCTGAACACGACCTCGTACTGCATGACGGGGTTCCCCTGTAAATCGAAGGTCAAGTATTCGTCGGCAATTTCATAGCCGATGGAACGGTTCAAGGGGCTTGCCCCCGCGTCCCACAATGCCGCGCCGAGCTGGCTGCGCGTGGCGGCGGTATCGACCGTTAAATCGAGCTGCGCGTAGCGGCCGCGTTTAAAGGTGTTGTAGGCGCACACCTCGCCGCTGTCCGCGCGCACCCACACAACGCAGGAGTCGTCCGTCTTGACCCCGTTTAAATAATAGGCGTACTCCACTACATAAACGCCGTTCTGGCTGCCGTAGTAGCTGCGCTCCAGCTGGTAAACCGTTTGATTTTGCCCGAACAGCGCGTCAAGGTACGCGCCGGCGCTTTCCAGCGCCGCCTGTTCTGTTATAATGTCCTCCGGCTCCAGCTCGCCCGCATAGGCGGTTTCCCACTTGAAGCCGCAGAACGTGTTTGTGTCGTACAGGTAGATGTATTCGTTGCCCTGTGCGTCGGTGTAAATATCGTAGGTGCCGTAGGCGTCTGGTCGGGAGACAAGCGGCGTGTCGCTCTGGTTGAAGGTTTTTTCATACTCCACACTCAGCGCGCTTTGTCCCGGCAGCGTGATTTGCTTTGCCGCCGCCTCTTTGCCGCCGTCCACATACATGCCAAAGCCGCCCTGCTCAATTTCAGCGGAATTGACGTCCTGCGCAAGGGCGGACACGCCCGAAATGACAACCAGCGCGCCCAAAATGACGGCTGTGCACAATAGCTTTTTCTTGTTTTTCATTATTGTCCCCTCCTTTAGGTCAGCTTTTGGTTGGTGTCGCCAATCGCGTATTTGTCGCCGGTGCTCGCCCAATAATCGGCGTATTCCACACAGGTGCCTACGCTTACGCCGTCGTCCGCGCGCGTGATGAAGCACTGTACCCAGGTGCTAGCTAGGGATGTTCCCGGCGCCTCACGGAAGCCAATGGCATAGTGCGCGCCCTTGTTGTAGGCCGCCTTTACGAGGTTGTTCGACGCGCTCGTCGGGTTGCCGTTCGTGTCGTTTCCCGTATAGGAACCGGTCGAGATAAATACACGCATGGAGGAAAGACCATTAGTTGCAAGGCCATTTATACCTGCAATTGTAATCGATCCGTTGGTTGCACCTGTGCTTGTATTAAAATATAAATTCCCAGCGGCTCCCCTACCTCTATGTACCCAAATATCGTCGCCGAGCATATTGGTCAGCGCGTTGTCTGCGCTGGTGTTTACATAGGAATAGGCGCTGTAGCCCATCGCATTTGCCGAATTTTTAAACGCGGTATTTGCGGAGGTGGAATCATAGCCCGTGTAGCTGAACGAGTAGATGTCCGCGTCGCCCTTCGACACTTTCTCAAACGCCCACCTGGAATAATTGCCGTTGCTCGAGGAGCTCATGATAACGCTGTTCGTGGAGGTGTTGTCTATCATGTAATTCGAGCCGTTTTTGATGTTATACGTACCATCCGAAAGCCTGACCACAGAAAACTGCTGGTAGGCCGCGTTTGAGTCCGTATAAATATCGACGTTCCCGCTGGAGATGTCGAGCACGCGGTTCGCCGAGGAACAGCGCGCGACAAACTTGTAGTTGTCGCCCGGGTGCAGCACGCGGAACTGCTGGTTCTTACCGCCGTTGTAGGGGTATGTAATAACGTCGGTAAAGTTTGCGTCCACACCGCTTTTTACGTCCATGTAACGGCCTGAGCCTACATTCCTGAGATAGTAGTACTCGCCCGCGCGGATGCCTGCGGCGTCCGCCGCGTGCCCCGTTACGGCAAAGACGGTTGCCATCACTGCCAAAACTAAGGCAAATGATATTAATTTTTTACTTCTCATAAATTTTCACTCCTTTATTTTAGTTGTATGAAAAGTGCAATAAAATTATAATTTATATGTTGAATATTGTCAATAAAAGGAGCTTGTGAAATGGAAAAATTTCACAAACTCCTTAAAAAATAACTATTTTATTTTCTTGTGGCGCATATTACTCTATCACATACTCCTGAACATAAGCATACAGCCGTTCGTCGACGACCGCCTCCACCGATATGCCGCCGTCGGTATACTCCTCATGGAGCAGTGTGCCCTGCTGCCTCAGCTTTGCTGTCAGCGGCGCCTGCCCGAACGGCAGAAGAAGCCTGACACGCCGCATTTTTACAGGCAGGTTGTTTTCCACAGCCTGGAGCAGGCTGTCCACGCCCTTTCCCGTTTTTGCGCTGATGCGCACAGCGCTGCCTATCATCGGTACGGTGTCAAGCCCGCTTACCAAATCGCATTTGTTCAGTACGGGGATAATCGGCCTGTCCTCACAGCCCAGCTCGCGGAGCAGCTCGCTGGTTACGGTCAGGTGTACCTGCGCCTCTTCGCTCGAAGCGTCGCAGACATTTAAAATAATATCGGCCTGCGCCGCCTCTTCCAGCGTGGATTTAAAGGCGTTGACCAGATGGTGGGGCAGGCGGCGTACCAGGCCGACCGTATCGGTCAGCATGACGCTTACGCCGTTTGGCAGCTTTAAGGCGCGCGAAGTCGGGTCGAGTGTTGCGAAAAGCTGGTCCTGCGCAAGCACGCCCGCGTCTGTCAGGTAGTTCATCAGCGTCGATTTACCGGCGTTCGTATAGCCGACGATTGCAACCGTAATCACGCCGTCCTTTTCGCGGCGGCGCTTGAGCTGGCCGCGGTGCTTTTCTACCTCGGCTAACTGCTCCTGAAGGGTTTCCATGCGCCTGCGGATATGGCGCTTGTCTGTTTCAAGCTTTGTTTCACCCGGGCCCCTCGTGCCGATGCCGCCGCCCAGGCGCGACATCTCGGCGCCCTTGCCGGTCAGGCGCGGCAGCATGTATTTGAGCTGCGCAAGCTCAACCTGCAGCTTGCCCTCCTTTGAACGCGCGCGCTGCGCGAATATATCAAGGATAAGCATTGTGCGGTCAATGACGCACACGTCCGTTTCCTTCTCAATATTGCGGATTTGCGTGGGGGAAAGCTCCCTGTCAAAAATAATCAGGTCGATTTCGTCGTTTTTGCAATATTCGGCAATCTCCTGTAAACGCCCGGAGCCGACACAGGTTGCGACGTCCGGCTTATCTTTTTTCTGCGTTACGCTCGTAACTGTTTCGGCGCCCGCGCTCTGCGCAAGCTCGAACAGCTCGCTCAGTGAAGCCTGCGCGTCGTACTCGCCCGTATCGACAGACACGAGCAGCGCGCGCTGCGGTTTGATTTCATTTTCAAAAATTTCCATAGGTTTCTCCATTGTCAATAATTTATAGAAGCATCCGGCCGCGCCGGATGCTTTCACTGTACCACTTCAGGGCGCGCAGGTCAACCGCGCGGCGGGGAAAAAACTGTTTCCATTATGCCCGATTTGTGATAGAATAAGCACTATAGCAAAAACCGACATGCTTTGCGCCGCTTTTCATACGGCGCGCTGCTATTGAAAGGTTGTAACGCAGGTGAAACAGCAATACGACGTAATCATTGCGGGTACGGGCGCGGCCGGCCTTTACGCGGCCTTACAGTTTGACAGGGACGTAAGCGTCCTTTTGATTTCCAAGCGGGAGCTGCCGCTTTCCAACAGCTCGCTCGCACAGGGCGGCGTGGCCGCGGTGCTCGACCAGGGGCACGACAATTTTAAGCTGCATATCGCGGATACTTTAATCGCGGGCAAATATAAAAATAACCTGGCGGCAATTGAGGTGCTCGTCACCGAAGGGCCAAAGGACGTTTTAAGGCTCAGGGAGCTTGGGGTCGATTTTGACAGGGACGAGAAGGGCCATTTGATGATGACGCTTGAGGCGGGGCATTCCCGCCACAGGATTGTCCATCATAAGGACAGCACCGGCAAGGCGATTACCGACACGCTCATTGAAGCGGTCAAAGAGCGGGGCAACGCCGATATTATGGAAAACACCATGCTGTTTTCCCTGCAAAAGGCGCGCAGCGGCTTTTACGCCGGGCTGATGCGCGACGGCTGCGTGGAATGGATTGGCGCGCGCTATTGCATCCTGGCGACCGGCGGGGTCGGCAGGGTGTATGAATATACGACAAATTCCGCCATCGCTACGGGCGACGGCATTACGCTTGCCTATGAGCTTGGTGCGAATATCAGGCATTTGAGCCGCATCCAGTTTCATCCGACGGCGTTTGCGGCGGATAAGGACCGCGAACGGTTCCTAATCAGCGAGGCGGTGCGCGGCGAGGGCGCCGTGCTCCTCAACTGTAACGGCGAGCGCTTCGCGCACAAGTACGACGAGCGGGGGGAGCTCGCTCCGCGCGACGTGGTTTCAAACGCCATCATGCAGGAAGCAAAGGCGACGCGGAGCGAACGGTTTTATCTCGATATTACGCACAAAGACCCGGAGTTCGTAAAAAACCGGTTTCCAATGATTTACGCGCGCTGCCTCGAGGAAGGGATTGACATTACCAAAGACAGGATACCTGTCTTTCCGTGCCAGCACTACCTGATGGGCGGGATAGACGTCGATTTGTTTGCGCGTACCTCAATCGACAGGCTGTACGCGGCGGGCGAATGCTCGCACACGGGCGTGCACGGCGCAAACCGCTTGGCGAGCAATTCGCTTTTGGAGGCGCTCGTGTTTTCACGCAGGGCGGCCTGCGATATTATGGAAAAGCTGAAAGCCGGCCAGGACGCGCCGCTTGGTGACGCGCCGCTTGGTGACGCGCCTTCCGTACCCAGCACAGAGGGGGAACCCCTGCCGCACGGACTGCGCACAGAAATCCGCCGGATTATGCAGCATACGCACTTTGTGCTGCCCTCTCCGGAAAGCGTACCAGGGGGGCTCAGCCGCACGCGGGAAATCCTGGAACAGGTAAAGACGGGCGGATACGCGCTCAATCCCGATTTTATAGAGGCGAAAAGCCTTGCGACGGTCGCGTGCCTTATCCTGGAGGATGTTCTCCGGAATAACGGAGAAGAAGACAAGAGGGACAGAAAGGAAATATAAATATGGTTAATCCGATTTACATAGACAATTTGATTAAAACGGCGCTGCTTGAGGATATCAATTACCTCGACACGACGACGGACTGCCTCATCCCGCAGGAGCAGCAGGGAAGCGCGCGCTTTCTTGCAAAGGCGGAGGGCGTGCTGTGCGGCATGGACGTCGCCCTGCGTGTGTTTGAGCTGTTGCAGCCGGATTTTAAGGCGGAGGTTTTCTTCCACGACGGCGATGCTGTTAAAAAAGGCGACGTTTTAGCACGGGTAAGCGGAAAGATGCGCACGCTGCTCAAGGGAGAGCGTACGGCGCTCAACCTGCTGCAGCATATGAGCGGGATTGCAACCGCGACAAGCGGGGCCGTTAAGCTCGTAGAAGGCACGCGCGCCTCAATTGCGGATACGCGCAAGACCCTGCCCGGGCTGCGCCCGCTCCAGAAATACGCCGTTACGGTAGGAGGCGGGAAAAACCACCGCTATAACCTGTCTGACGCGGCGATGCTCAAGGACAACCATATCGACGCGTGCGGCGGCATTGAAAACGCGGTCGGCGCGCTCAAAGGAAAGCTGGGCCATATGGTGAAAACGGAGGTCGAAGTCAGGAGCCTCGGCGAACTGGAGGAAGCGTTAGCTGCGGGGGCCGACGTAATTATGCTAGACAACATGAGCCCGGAGCTTATGATGCAGGCGGTTGAAATCACAGGCGGGCGTGCCCTGCTTGAGGCGTCAGGCGGCATCACGGAGGAGACGCTCAGGCAGGTAGCGCAGTCGGGAGTGGATATCATATCCATCGGCGCGCTGACGCATTCGGTAAAGGCGTTCGATATTTCGATGAAAATCGAATGAAATAATGTAAATACAACAATCGCATCGTCAGACCATGATTATGGGAATATAACCAACTCTTTCATTGAAAATTTAGGCTGGAAATCATTTCTCCTGGAGAGCAGGTATGGAAGTCTAAAAACTTATATGACAATAAACAGCTTGTAGAATTATACCCTCCTGTGTCAGGCAAATATACAATTAAGATTAGCAAAATTGGAACTTTTAGTGATAATATAAAGTATGGTCTATCTTATTATCAGTCCTAGAGGTGGTTGCTGTGAAAAAAGCATTACTTTTACTTTTTATAGCTTTTATCTTGTTCGCCTCTTCCTGTACGGCGCGGACGCCTGTTTCAGCGGACGCTCCGCTCGGCACACAGGCAAAAATTGAGCAGTTCATTAATTTTGCGCATATCAGCCGGGAGGATTATGACAACGTCGTAAAGGAGAAACAGCTGCTTTTTCTTGGAAAATCAGGCGGATACTCTATCTGCGAATATGTAAAGGGCGGGGATTTGCGCATTGTCGATGAAAAAATTGGAGATTACACTTTTCGCAGCGGCTTTTCGCACAGCCCATATCCGCTTGGGTATTACGCTATCGGGGAAAAAGAGGTTTATACCCTGAAGCAGGCATATGATGCCGGGGTAATAGATTTAAATGAAGTCGCCGGGTTTGCCCCCACAGCTCCGGCAAATGAAACAGAATAAACAACAGATAATAGAGCCGGCGCGGGAATTAAATCCCGCGCCGGCTTTTTATCTATTTCGGTATATCCACATGAGCGGGCTTGTTTTATCCAGCCGTTGAAACGAGATACAGCGCAAGCATTACGAGTGAGGAAATTACGCCCAGCACAAGCACGATAGTCGGCAGGATAAACCACACTGCCTTCGGCTTTGCTTTCCCTTTCCGGCGGAAAACAGCCCTTGTAATAAAATACGCAATCAGGCCGGCGGTGCCGAGCAGGACGAGCCCGGCAGAAAAGCAAAACCAGACAATCAAAACGAGCACGATTGCCGCTATCCCTAAAAACATATTTCCCCTCCCATAATATGTTGATAAAGCTCTTTCATATCAACGGAAGGCCATAACCGCCCAGTCAGCAAGCGGCCTCCAGATATCGGGGAATACGCGCCCAATTAAATCATAGGCCTGCGCCTTCGTTACGTTGATAATGTCCCCAGGGTCCGGCACCTGGATGGTTTCTATGCCGTTTGGCAGTACGCCGATTGCAACCGGCGCGCTGCACCATCCGCCAACGGCGATATGCGTGCCAGCTGCAACGCCGCCCACGCTCGACACGCCCGCGGCAACCCCGCCAAGGGCAAACACGCCTGCGGCCGTTCCGGCAATTGCCACAATGCCAGCTGCAACGCCTCCCATTGCAAACAGGCCGAGGGAAATGGCCGCCATGGCAAATAAGCCGAGCGCGACGGCGCCGAATGAAACAAGCCCGAGGGAAACCACGCCGATTGAAATAATCCCCTTGCTAATCATCCCGACTGCTACAAAGCCTTTCGCCTTATAAAGCCCGCTGCCTATATTGACATGCACAAGCGGCATGCCGAATACCGTCCTTTTGCTTTTGTATTCATAATGAAAGCGGGCCGTCCCCTGCCCGTTTTTTTGAACCTGCGCCTCATCCGCCGGCTGCGGCGGTGCGGGTGCATCCGTAACCAGGCTGTCGACCGAAACGGAAAAAAAGCCGCTGATGGTCATCAGGTTGAGCATATCGGGGTATGACGTCCCGTTTTCCCATTTGGAAATTGTCTGTCTCGATACGCCCAGCCTCTCGCCAAGCTCTTCCTGCGACATGCCCGCCTGCTTGCGCAGGCGCTGGAGCTCATATTGAAATTTCATAGCGGTTGTCTCCTGTTTTCTTAGTTTTGGTATGGTCAAAGTATAGCAGAACCGCGTTCTCCTGTAAAACAAAGACTGTTTCCTTTTATGACAACAACTGTTGTCATCGGCTTATATAAGCGGTTTTTTATCGTTTTTTCCTGTGAAAACAAATTTTAATGCAATCTTAATTCCATGGAACGGAAGTTTATACTTATTTTATAATAAGGCTGTTATGCTAAAGCCAGAAAAGGAGGGAACGTTATGACAACCAAAATTTATGAAACGAACAACGTCCATTATGGTACTCCGCCTTATCAGAAGGAAAGAAAACACGGCATGAAGATAGTCAATATAGAGCGGCTCGGCGAAAAGCACCCGTATTCCTTCCTGTTTTTGTCTTGCGTGCTTGGCCCAATTATTATTTTATTAGCTGTGGGCGTTGTTATTTTTGCTGCTGCGCTGCCCGTTGCTTTTACGGGCGGCCTGCTATAGAGAAACAATTTTTCTGACAAGAAAGGAAATCAAAATGAAACCGGTCATATTTAAAGGTTCCGCGGCGGCGCTTGTTACGCCGATGAACGAGGATTATTCCATTAATTACGATGAGATGCGGCGGCTTATCGAATTTCACCTGGAAAGCGGGACGGACGCCCTCGTCGTGGCGGGCACCACCGGGGAATCCGCAACGCTTACCGACGAGGAGCATCTTGCACTGATTGAATTTTGCGTCGAAAAAGTAAGAGGCAGAATTCCCGTCATCGCGGGAGCAGGGAGCAACAACACGGCGCACGCGTCCTATTTATCGAAGGAAGCGCAGCGCCGCGGCGCGGACGCGCTGCTGCTTGTCACCCCTTACTATAATAAAACGTCGCAGAAGGGGCTTTACCTGCATTTTGAGGCATGCGCGAAGGCGGTGGACCTTCCGATAATCCTTTATAACGTACCCACGCGCACGGGAATGAATATTCTGCCGGAAACTTATTTGAAGCTGTCACGGATTGATAATATTGTGGCGGCCAAGGAGGCAAGCGGGAATTTTTCTCAGATGGCCAAAATAGCATCCTTATGCGGAGACGATTTGACCATTTATTCCGGAAACGACGACCAGATAACATCGGCGCTCGCAATTGGAGCAAAGGGCGTCATTTCCGTGCTCGCAAACCTCGTACCCGCGCAGACGCACGAAATGTGCCAAAGCTATTTTGACGGGAACACCTCCCGCAGCGATACACTCCAGCTTAAGTATTTGGAGCTCATTGAAAACCTTTTTAGCGACGTCAGCCCAATCCCGGTCAAGCAGGCGCTTGAATTCATGGGCTACCATGTGGGGAAATGCAGGCTGCCGCTTTGCGAAATGGACAGTGCGCCCGCGGAACGGCTGCTTGGCTGCCTCAAACGGTACGGGCTTGCTGAAAAAGAGGAATGCCCCGTCGGCACCGTTACGGTCAGCCGTCCGGCGTATACGCTTCTCTGGAGGAAAAACCACTAATCACAGCAGGTCGGAATCTTTATACTTTCTTTATACACAGGCACAATTTATTAACACCGTTTTTATTAAAGCGGTGTTATTCTTTACCCGTAAGGAGGGGTTTTAATGAATTATATCGTAGGGATATTCGGCGCCTGCGCCATAGGCTTGCTGATATACTATGTAATCATTTTAATGCGGGGTGATAAACAATGACAAACACGATTTTGCAATACCTTTTTTATCTCGTCATTCTTGTCGTGCTTGCAATCCCGCTCGGGGCGTACATAGGAAAGGTCATGAACGGGGAAAAGACGTTTTTATCGAGGATATTCGTCCCATGTGAAAAAGCGGTTTACAGGGTGATGCATGTCAAGAGCGATGAGCAGATGACCTGGAAAAAGTATGCGGCCTGCGTACTGCTTTTTTCTGGCGTGGGCCTTTTGCTTTTATTCCTGCTGCAGCTTTTGCAGGGATTTCTTCCCGGCAACCCGCAGGGACTTCCCGGCGTGCCGTGGGATTTGTCGTTCAACACGGCGGTAAGCTTTATCACCAACACGAACTGGCAGGCGTACAGCGGTGAATCGACCTTAAGCTACCTGACACAGGCGCTTGGGCTTACCGTACAAAACTTTGTGTCGGCCGCAACGGGCATCGCGGTGCTGTTTGCGCTGATTCGCGGGCTGATTAAAGTTAAGACGGACGGCCTTGGAAGCTTCTGGGTGGATATGACGAGGATTATCATCCGCATCCTGATTCCCTTAAACCTGATTATCGCGCTGTGCCTTGTAGGCGGCGGCGTTATACAGAACTTAAAGCCCGCCGAGACGGTTTCCCTCGTCGAACCCATTGCGGTGAGCGCGGACGGCGAAATTATTGAAAACGCCGTCATCGATTCGGAAGCCAACACGGTAACGGTAGACGGGAAAACCGTCGACGGGGCGCAGATTGTAACCGAGCAGTTCGTCCCGATGGGTCCGGGAGCAAGCCAGATTGCAATCAAACAGACCGGTACGAACGGCGGCGGCTATATGGGGGTAAACTCCGCGCACCCGCTTGAGAACCCGAACCCCTTTACCAATATACTTGAAATGATTTCGCTGCTGCTGATTCCAGCTGCACTGTGCTTTACATTTGGACGCAACGTGAAAAATAAAAAGCAGGGAATTGCTATCTTTATGGCGATGTTCATCTGCTTGGTGCTCGCGCTCGGCGCGGTCGCCGTAAGCGAACAGATGGCGACTCCACAGCTTGCGCAGGACGGTGTGAATGTTGCAGTGGATGGCCAGGCGGGAGGCAATATGGAAGGCAAGGAAACGCGCTTCGGCATTGCCGCCTCCTCCACATGGGCGGTATACACGACCGCCGCCTCAAACGGCTCGGTCAACTCAATGCACGACAGCTACACGCCGCTCGGCGGCATGGTACCGATGCTCCTGATGCAGCTCGGTGAGGTTATCTTCGGCGGTACCGGCTGCGGGCTGTATGGGATGCTTGCCTTTGCAATCCTGACGGTCTTTATTGCGGGGCTGATGGTTGGCCGTACGCCTGAATTCTTAGGCAAGAAAATCGAGCCCTACGAAATGAAATGGTCAGTCGTCGTCTGCCTTGCGACGCCGGTTGCCATCTTAATCGGCAGTGGCATCGCGGCGGTGTTCCCGGGCATTATGGACAGCTTGAACAACAGCGGCGCGCACGGCTTCTCAGAAATGCTGTACGCGTACTCTTCCGCCGGAGGAAATAACGGCTCCGCGTTTGCGGGCTTCAACGCAAACACGGTATTCTTGAACCTGTCGCTCGGCCTTGTGATGCTGTTTGTAAGGTTCGTCCCGATTATCGGCACGCTCGCAATTGCTGGCAGCCTTGCAAAGAAGAAAAAGGTCGCCGTTACGGCGGGCACGCTCTCAACCACAAACCCGATGTTTGTGTTCCTGCTGATTTTCATCGTACTGCTGGTCGGCGCGCTGAGCTTCTTCCCGGCGCTCGCACTTGGGCCGATTGCCGAATTCTTCGGCAGCATTGCATAAGGAGGCGTTACTCATGGCTGCGAAAACTAAAAATGCTTTGGCGGACAAAAAAATGGTCGCCCGGGCGGTGAAGGATTCTTTTATAAAGCTGAGCCCGAAAACGCAGGCGAAAAATCCGGTGATGCTGCTTGTATATATCTCGGCAATTCTGACGACAGCGCTCTTTATCGTATCGCTGTTCGGCATAAAGGACGCGCCGGCGGTCTATACGCTTGCAATTGCAATTGTACTTTGGTTTACGGTACTGTTTGCAAATTTTGCGGAAGCTATCGCGGAGGGCAGGGGAAAGGCGCAGGCCGATTCCCTGCGCGCCGCAAAAAAGGACGTGGAGGCGCATATGATTACGTCGCCCTCCGATAAGGAAAACGTGACGGTAATTTCCTCCGCGAGCTTAAAAAAGGGCGATATCGTAATTGTCCGCGCGGGTGAGCAAATCCCCGCGGACGGCGAGGTCATAGAAGGCGCGGCCTCTGTTGATGAAAGCGCCATTACAGGGGAATCCGCCCCGGTCATCCGTGAAAGCGGCGGCGACAGGAGCGCTGTTACAGGCGGCACCACCGTACTGTCCGACTGGATTGTCATAGAGGTCACGAGCGAGGCGGGCGAGAGCTTCCTTGATAAGATGATTGCCATGGTAGAGGGCGCGGCGCGCAAGAAGACGCCGAACGAGATAGCGCTCCAGATTTTCCTGATTGCGCTGTCCATTATCTTTATTCTTGTAACCGTATCGCTTTATACCTATTCCATCTTTTCCGCACAGCAGGCGGGCATCGATAACCCGACCTCCGTTACCACGCTGGTCGCCCTGCTTGTATGCCTTGCGCCTACGACCATTGGCGCGCTGCTCTCCGCCATCGGTATTGCGGGCATGAGCAGGCTCAACCAGGCAAACGTACTGGCTATGAGCGGCCGCGCCATTGAGGCGGCGGGCGACGTCGATATCCTGATGCTCGACAAAACGGGCACCATTACGCTGGGCAACCGGCAGGCCTGCGACTTTATCCCGGTGGACGGGACCTCCCCCGGGGAGCTCGCCGACGCGGCGCAGCTTTCCTCCCTTGCCGACGAAACGCCGGAGGGCCGGAGCGTCGTCGTACTTGCAAAGGAGCGGTTCAACCTGCGCGGCAGGACGCTTGAAGACAAAAACATGCAGTTCATCCCGTTTACGGCAAAGACCCGCATGAGCGGCGTCAACTTTAACGGCAGTGAAATCCGCAAGGGCGCCGCGGACGCCGTCAAGGAATATGTCCTTGCGGGAAACGGAAGCTACAGCGGGGAATGCGATGAAGCGGTCAAACGTATTTCGAACCAGGGCGGTACGCCGCTTGTCGTCGCGAAAAACCACAAAATCCTTGGAGTTATCCATTTGAAGGATATCATCAAGCAGGGCGTAAAGGAAAAGTTCTCCGACCTGCGCAAAATGGGCATCAAGACCATTATGATTACGGGCGACAACCCACTGACGGCAGCCGCAATTGCGGCTGAGGCAGGCGTGGACGATTTCCTCGCGGAGGCGACGCCCGAGGGAAAGCTCAAGATGATTCGTGATTTACAGGCGAAGGGACACCTCGTAGCAATGACGGGCGACGGCACCAACGACGCGCCGGCGCTTGCGCAGGCGGACGTTGCCGTTGCGATGAACAGCGGCACACAGGCCGCAAAGGAAGCGGGCAACATGGTCGATCTCGATTCGTCCCCGACAAAGCTTATCGACATTGTGCGTATAGGCAAACAGCTGTTAATGACGCGCGGCAGCCTGACGACCTTTTCCATTGCAAACGACGTGGCAAAATATTTCGCAATCATCCCGGCGCTTTTCATGGGGCTTTATCCCGGCCTTTCGGCGCTCAATATCATGGGGCTGCATTCCCCCTTAAGCGCCGTTTTGTCGGCTATCATATACAACGCGCTGATTATCGTCGCGTTGATTCCGCTGGCGCTCAAGGGTGTAAAATACCGCGAGGTTTCGGCAGGCAAGCTTTTATCGAGAAACCTGCTTGTCTATGGCCTGGGCGGGCTTGCCGCACCGTTTGTTTTCATTAAATTAATAGACCTGCTGCTCGTCGCGTTTGGCGTGGCGTAAATGAGGGGGCGGCAAATGCGTTTTTAAATAGGAGGTACCTGACATGAAAACTTTAAAATCTATTTTCCCGCGGGCAGCGCTGTTTGTGCTGATTTTTACAGTCGTCTGCGGCCTTGTGTATACCGCTGTGGTCACGGGGCTTGCGCAGTTGATTTTTCCGCACCAGGCAAACGGCAGTATCATAGAGGTGGACGGGAAGAAATACGGCTGCGAGCTGCTCGGACAGCAGTACACGGACGACGCACATATGTGGGGCCGCATCATGAACATTGACGTATCCACTTATCAGGACAAAGACGGAAAAACCCTGATGTATGCCTCCCCGTCGAATCTGAGCCCGGCAAGCGAGGAGTATAAGCGGCTTGTCTCAGAGCGTGTGGAAAAGCTTAAAAAAGCAAACCCCGGGATGGACGGCGCACCGGTCCCGGTTGACCTCGTTACCTGCTCAGGCAGTGGCCTTGACCCCGATATTTCACCGGCTGCGGCGGAGTACCAGGTGGAAAGAATCGCAAAGGCCAGCGGTTTGCCCGCGGATGATGTACGCGCAATTGTTGAAAAATGTACAAACGGCAGGTTTCTTGGCCTGTTTGGTGAGGAAACAGTAAACGTGCTGAGGGTCAATTTGATGCTCGACGGGATTTTAAAATAAAAGTTCAGTTGCAGAAACGGCTAGAAATACAGCCGTTTCTGCTTTCTTGGCTTTTCAAGGCGTAAAAAGGAGGCTTTCAAAATGCAGAAAAAGCATACCGCCTGGACCGGACGAATGGACCTCATGGATGCGCTTTCCGCTGAAGGCAGGGAAAAGCAGCTCTTAAACCTTGTTTACGGGTTAAGCGGGGAATCGGCTTTGAAGCCGCAGGTTTATCCGTCTGACGGGCGTATCCTCTGGGTTTTCTATGAGCATTCCTGCTATACCACACAGGCGCTTTTCGACGAATATGGTACGGCGATGGCCACCGTTTCCCGGAAGTACCCGGTTTCGGTTTATGGGAACATCGACGGCTATGAAAGCGGGGAGCTTTTGGCAAGCTTGATTCAGGATGAAATGGCCGTACAGCTAATCAAACGCAACGTATCGGCGGAGGATTTTGATGAGATTTCTGATATCTGTTTAAAAATTATCTTCCCAACTGAGACGGAGCAAAAGGAATTTGCCGTGCTGATTCAAAATATGGATTGCCAGAAGCCCTATCTTGCAATGCGCAGGACGCCCTTTACGGAGCAGGCGTTTTCAGGCTGCCCGCAGCTAAGCGGCGATACCTGCTTCCGCTATCTTTTGCTGGGGGAGCGGGATGGGCAAAATTATCTTGACAGCCTGCCGGTCGCCCTCAAAAAAGACCTGTGGCTTTTGTTCCTGCGCGATAAACTAAGCCCATTGGAGTTCGACGGCGCACTGGACGCTTTACAGAAGGGTGAATGTGCCGCCTTTCCGTGGGAGCTTTCCCTGCATCTTGCGCTCAGCGAGGAGCAAATTAAGATTAGCTATGAGCAAGGCGGCTTTCAGGTGTTTGACCGAAACGGCAAGAGGCTTTATTATAACTATGAAAATGTGTGCTGTGCGGAAAAGCTCTTTTTGAAGCTCTTGTTTCCGCGGGAGCCCGGCCGGGAAAAAATCAATCGGCAGGTTTAAATCACGCAATCATGGAAAATACCGCATTTGCCTGTTATAATAAATACTAGAATACGGACGGGAGGTGCAAAGGTTGGACGAATACAGGACGGACCCTGAAAAGCTGCTGCAAAAGATTAAGAAGGAAAACGGGACGCCCGGCAGGGGGCATCTGAAAATATTCTTTGGCTACGCCGCGGGCGTAGGGAAAACGTATGCTATGCTAAAGGCCGCGCACGCGGCGAAACGGCGCGGGGTGGACGTAGTAGTCGGTTATGTGGAGCCGCATATGCGCCCGCAGACAACCGTGCTGTTAAACGGGCTGGAGCAAATCCCCGCGCTCGAGGCGGAGCATAAGGGAATCAAGCTGCGTGAGTTTGATTTGGACCAGGCGATGAAACGCGCGCCTCAGCTTATCCTGGTTGATGAGCTTGCCCACACCAATGCGGAATCCTGCCGCCACAGCAAGCGGTACCAGGATGTTGAGGAGCTTTTGACCGCGGGCATCGATGTATATACGACGGTCAACGTCCAGCATATCGAGAGCCTTAACGACATGGTTGCGTCTATCACGGGCATATCCGTGCGCGAACGCGTGCCGGACCATCTGTTTGACGAGGCGTCGCAGGTGGAGCTGGTCGATATTGAGCCTGAGGAGCTAATCGAGCGGCTGAACGAGGGGAAAATTTACCGCGATGCACAGGCGAGGCGTGCGCTCGGCAACTTTTTCAGCGTCGAAAACCTGACCGCCCTGCGTGAAATCGCGCTAAGGCGCTGTGCCGACCGTGTCAATAAAATATCTGAAAAGGTAAAGCCGACAGGCGGCAGCGATTATTTTACAGACGAGCATATCCTGGTCTGCCTTTCTTCGTCCCCGACCAACGCGAAGATTATCCGTACCGCCGCAAGAATGGCGGATGCCTTCAAAGGCGGATTTACGGCGCTGTTTGTGGAGACGCCCGCGTTTGCGGCAATAGACGACGAGGATAAGGGCAGGCTGCGCGCGAATATTCGCCTTGCGCAGCAGCTCGGAGCCGCCATCGAGACGGTATACGGGGAAGATATCGCCCTCCAGATTGCTGAATTCGCAAGGCTTTCCGGCGTTTCAAAAATTGTATTGGGCAGGAGCAGCGCAAGCCGGAAATACTTCTTCGGCAAGCCGTCCCTGACAGAACGGCTGACTGCCGCCGCGCCAAACCTAGATATTTACATTATTCCGGACAGGGAAACAAGGAGTTACCGGCCGAAACGGCCGCGGAAACGGCCGCGGAAACGGCGGATACAATTTTCCGTATTCGACTTGCTCAAGAGTATCCTGGTGCTGGCCCTTTGTACCGGAATCGGTTTTCTATTTGATTGGCTGGGCTTCAGTGAAGCAAATATTATTACAATTTATATCCTGGGCGTGCTGGCGACTGCGGTGGCGACAACAGGCCGGGTTTACAGCCTTGTACTGTCCGTTGCGAGCGTCCTGGTATTCAACTTTTTCTTTACGGATCCGCGGCTGACCTTCCAGGCCTACGACAGCGGCTACCCCGTTACGTTTTTCGTCATGTTTGTGGCTGCGTTTATTACAAGCTCGCTCGCCACAAAAATCAAGCTTCATGCGAGGCAGTCCGCGCAGACGGCGTTCCGAACGAAAATCCTGTTCGATACCAACCAGCAGCTGCAGAAGGGGCAGGGAAAAAACGATATTATTTCTATGACGGCAAACCAGCTTGTAAAGCTGTTAAAGCGCGACATCATCTTTTACCCGGAGGAAAACGGACGGCTTAGCGCGCCCAGTGTTTTTATGGCAAATGAAGATGCCCCGGTGGAGCTTTACACCGTACCCAACGAACAGGCGGTCGCCGCTTGGGTTTTTAAAAACAACAAACGCGCGGGCGCCACGACCGACACGCTCGGCAGCGCGAAATGCCTGTACCTTGCCGTGCGCGTAAGCAGTACGGTTTACGGCGTAATTGGTATCGGCATGGGGGAGCAGCCGCTCGTTTCCTTTGAAAACAGCATTGTCCTTTCTATTCTGGGCGAATGCGCGCTGGCGCTCGAAAACGACAAGGCGGTGAGGGAACGGGAGCAGTCGGCTGTGCTTGCGAAAAACGAACAGCTCCGCGCAAACCTGCTGCGCTCCATTTCGCATGACTTGAGAACACCGCTTACATCTATTTCGGGCAATGCGGGAATCCTGCTTTCCAGCGGGGATTCGATATCTCAGGAAAAGAAGAAAAAGCTTTACAGCGATATATATGAGGACTCCCTGTGGCTTATCAATCTTGTGGAAAACCTGCTTTCGGTGACAAAAATAGAGGATGGCTCCATGCACCTGAACAAAACGGCGGAGCTTATTGACGAAATCATATCCGAAGCCCTGAGGCACGTAAGCCGAGAAAGCAGCGCACATAAAATTGTTTTCCGCCCGCCGGACGATATGCTTTTGGTCAAGGTTGACGCAAGGCTTATTATGCAGGTGGTCATCAATATCGTCAACAACGCAATCAAGTATACGCGGGAGGGCTCGGAAATCCGTATCCGCGTCAAAAAAGAAAGAAAAATGGTGAAGGTGGAAATCTCCGACAATGGGGAAGGCATTCCAGACGAAGCAAAGGAGCGGATTTTTGATATGTTCTATACCGCAAATCCCACGAGTATCGCGGACAACAGGCGGAGCCTGGGTCTGGGGCTTGCGCTTTGCAAGTCCATCGTTGCCGCGCACGGAGGGGAGATTTCCGTTTTGGACAACCACCCGAGCGGCGCGGTGTTCCGCTTCACTTTACCGTCAGAGGAGGTAACGCTGCATGAATAAACCGCTTGTACTTGTCGTCGAGGATGACGCGGCCGTACGCAACCTGATATCCACGACGCTTGAAACACATGATTACCGCTACCATACCGCGCCAAACGGAAAGGAAGCGATACTGGAGGCCGCGTCCCATAATCCCGACGTAGTGCTGCTCGATTTGGGCCTGCCGGATATCGATGGAATTGAAATTATTAAAAAGATACGCTCCTGGTCAAACATGCCGATTATCGTGATTAGCGCGAGAAGCGAGGATACCGATAAAATAGAAGCGCTGGATGCGGGCGCGGATGATTACCTGACCAAGCCCTTCTCTGTGGAGGAGCTGCTTGCCCGCCTGCGCGTTACGTTTCGGCGGCTGCATTACGCGATGGAAAACGCGGGTGCAGACGGCGCCGTATTTATAAACGGAGGATTAAAAATAGATTATGCGGCGGGCTGTGTTTACCAGGACGGCGGGGAGCTGCACCTGACCCCGATAGAATATAAGCTGTTGTGCCTGCTTTCAAAAAATGTGGGAAAGGTCCTCACGCATACCTTTTTGACGCGTGAGGTATGGGGCAGCGCATGGGACAATGATGTGGCGTCCCTGCGTGTTTTCATGGCGACGCTGCGCAAAAAAATTGAGAAGGACCCGTCCTCCCCAAGGTATATCCAGACACACGTAGGCGTCGGCTACCGGATGCTGCGCGTGGAATAGCTGGTCTACAAACGAAATATATATAGTAAGCGCCCCTGTCCAATTATAAGACAGGGGCGCTTACTATATAAAAACATCAGGAGAAGCTGATTTTAGCCAAAAAACTCTGCTTCAACCATCGCACAGAGCGTATGGTAAACAGGCAGATGGCACTCCTGTACCTGCGCCGTATTATCACCGGGGCAGGCGGCGGTTACGTCGCAAAGCTTTGACAGCGTGCTTTCCCTGGGCCCGGTGAGCGCTATGGTGCGCAGGCCCATTTGCCGGGCAAGCTTTACAGCGTTGCAGACGTTTTCCGAGTTGCCGGACGTGCTGATAGCTGCTAACACGTCGCCCTTTTTGCCGTAGCCAAGCACCTGCTGCGCAAATGCAAGGCCCGGGTCAACATCATTGCAAAACGCGGTAAACAGCGCGCTGTGGTTCGTAAGGGCAATCGCGGGCAACGCTTTTTGCAGAAGCTGTGGTTCCTGCGCATTGCTTCCAAACGCGGCTGCCGCGCGCGCATAATCGGCGCCTGAAAGCTCACGCTTTAAATTGAAGCCCTTCATCAGCTCGCCGACAATATGGTCCGCGTCCGCGGCACTCCCGCCGTTGCCGCAGATAAGCAGCTTGTGCCCGGAGGAAAAGCAGTCCCGCAAAAGATAGAAGGCGTCCATAATTTGGCCTGACAGCGGCTTTAGCTGCGGGTAACGGGTAAACAGTATATCATAATGCGCCCTTGCGCAGTCTCTTGGCGCTTCGGTGCCCACCGGCATCAGCCCAAGGCCGAGGCAAGCGGTCAGGATGCTGGCGTAGTCCCCAATTTGGTCGCCCAGCTGAGCAGGCTTGATTTCGCAGGCGGCCCGTGCTCCAGGGATTGCCTCGCGCTTGACGGCGCGTTCCATCGAAGGGCGCAGGAACTTTTCACAGCGCGCGAAAATACTGCCGATGACGACGCGTGACGGGTTATATAAATCGATTAAATAGGAAACGGCTTCCCCAAGCCTTTCCCCGATGATGTCCCACAGCCGCAGGGCGTCTGGGTCGCCGCCATACGCGTATTGGGACAAAAGCTTCGCGCTGAACTGTTCTTCCTGAAATCCATCGATTACCCAGGCCGGAGTATGGCCGTTTTTCAACTGCTCTTTTGTATCCATTTGAATAAGCTGTTTAATACCGGAACCGCCGCAGAAGCCTTCCGCGGAACCAGCCTTCCCAAACCCCACAGGCCCGTCTGGCGCTAGGCGGATGTGCCCTACCTCGCCGAGCAGGTCGTTCTCTCCGGTAAGCAGCCGCCCGTCCGAAATAACGCCGCAGCCAAAGCCTGTCCCCATTGTAAGGAAAAGCATGTGGCTGCTGCCCCGGCCCGCGCCAAGCTTCCACTCCGCCAGAGCGCCGGCGTTCGCGTCGTTCTGTAAAAAGGCGGGGACTTCGAAGCGGCGGGTAAGCATTTGCGTAATGGGGATATCGTCCCAGCCGGGAAGGTTTGGCGGGGACAGGATTCTGCCGGTCCTGCTATTGAGCGGTCCGCCGCAGCTCACCCCGATGGCGCGTATATCTTTAAAGGAAAGTCCGTGCTGCTTCACAAGCTCCTCTGCTTTTTTGACGATGCGCTCCCAGAGGGGAGAGAATCCTTCTTCGGTGTGGGAGGGAAACTGTACCCGCCCCACCATTTCGATTTTTAGCCCTGCTTTTGCGAGAATGACGGCGCATTTGGTACCGCCGATATCAAGCCCGACGATATACTGCATAGAACTGCCTCCTTGTATTGCGTTTCATTATCTATAGTATAGCGGATAGAAAAAAGTTTTTCAAGCATTTTGCGCATATAATTTTTGCGGACGCAAGAAAAGGCAAAATAAATACTATAATTTCCTAAATATAAACAAATTTTTTAAAAGTTTTTAAAATTTTATCGAAAATATACGCGTAAAATGCTTGACTTTTGATTTTATACGCGTATAATGAAGATAAAGAAAGCGAAAGGGGGAACGGATATGAAGCATGTAACGGTGGTCGGCTCGCATACCTCCGCCTATTTGATGCATTGTCCGCGTCTGCCTACCCGCGGTGAGTTTATTATGGGCGATTCCTTCAACGAAACGCTCGACGGCGGGAAAGGCTCCAACCAGGCGCTTGCCCTTGCAAGGCTCGGCGCCCCGGTCGATTTTGTCGGCGTCGTCGGAGGGGACAAAGCGGGTGAAAGCTTCCGCCGCTATTTTACGGATAACGGGGTAAACCTTGATTATACCGTGACGGTTCCGGACGGAAAGACCGCGATGGGTATTGCCTTCATAGACCCGAACGGGCAAATTATCGGCGCGACTGACCCCGGCGTTTTAAAAAGTATGACGCGTGCGCATGTGGATGCGGCTGAAAAAAGTATAGAGGGCTGCAGCGTCCTGCTGACACAGCTCGAAATCCCCTCGGATGTTGCGCTTTATGCGTGCAGGGTGGCAAAACGGTACGAAAAGGTGACCATTCTCAATCCAGCCCCGGCCGACCATATGACGCTCGACCATATCCGCAATGTGGATATCCTTACCCCGAACGAACCGGAAGCAAAGCTGCTCCTGGGAATCGACCCGCAGGCAGAGATGACACAGGAGGACCTTGCGATTGAATATACGGCACGCAGCCTTCCGTTTGCGACTGTAATTACACTCGGGAGCGAGGGCGCGATGATTGTCTCGCAGGGAAAGGTCCGCAGGGTACCATGCCCTAAGGTGCAGGCGGTCGATACGTCCGGCGCGGGCGACTGCTTCAACGCGGCGGTCGCTTACTGCATTGCACAGGGCAAGAGCCTGCTGTCCGCCGTAGAGTTCGCCGTAAAGGCCGCGTCGTTTTCTGTGATGAGGGAACAGGTTTGGCCGTCTTATCCAACGGTCGGCCAAATCATACAGCCCGGATAAAATTCTTCGTAACAAGGGAGGAAATAAAATGGACACAAGCAAAACCGCGTATACCTGGAACGAGATGCTGATGGTCCCGGTCGAAGAGCTGCCCGCGCGCTCCAGAGTGCCGATTGAAATATTCGACGACCCGAAGGATATGTTCTATCAGCTCGCGCGCAGGGTTGTGGACACGGTGAAAAGCAACAATGAAAAGGGCCTGAAAACCAGAATCGCATGGCCGGTCGGCCCGAAAAAAAATTATCCCCTGATGGTGGAAATGTCAATCAGGGAGAACGTCTCCTGGAAGAACACCATCCATTACCAGGTAGATGAATGGCTCGACTGGCAGGGCAGGAAGCTCCCCGCAAACCACCCGTTTAATTTGGAATGCTGGCTCAAGCGTGAATTTTTCGATAAGTTCCCTGAGGATTTGAAGCCCAAAGAGGAAAATATGTTTTTCCACCGGCCGCTCGAGGTCGATTACATGGACCGCATGATTGAGCAAAACGGCGGGATAGATATCCTGCTCGGCGGCTTCGGCTTTACAGGGCACATCGCCTATAACGAGCCGGTACCAAGCCGCTGGTACGAGGTATCGGACGAGCAGTTCAAAAACGGCTCCTCCCATATCGTCTACACAAACGAGGAAACCTTTATCATGCATTCCCACCGCTCCACAGGCGGCAATACCCGCCAAATTCCACCGTGCGGCATTACGATTGGGTTCAAGCAGATTTTATCTGCGAAACAGATATATTTGGTCTCTGACGGGGGAGAATGGAAAAAGACGATCCTGCGGATTATGTGCTTCCACGAGCCGACCGCAAAATATCCCTGCACCTTTGTTCAGGAGCACCCCAACACATTAATTATGGTAGACAAAAAGACGGCGGATTGCCCGTCTATGAACTTCATTGGTTAAAAGGAGGAAACAGGAAATGGCAAAGATTGTTCTCATCGGCGCGGGCAGCATGGCGTTTACGCCTACGCTTGTCGCCACATTCATCGCAGACCCGTTTTACCGCGGGTCGGAAATCGCCCTTGTGGATATCCACGAGGAACGCCTGACGATTATGCACAACCTGCTGCTCAGGCTCAACAAGGAAAAGGACCTCGACATCAACTTCACCGCGCATCTCGACAGGGAGACGGCGCTGCCGGGCGCCGACATCGTGATTCTGTGCTTTGCGGTCGGCTCGCATGAGGCGTTCCTCAAGGACAACGAAATCCCGACGAAGTACGGCTTTGTCCAGTCCGACGGCGAAACGCTCGGACCGGGCGGAATTTCAAGGGGCCTGCGCCACATCCCCGTGGCGGTTGCAATCGCGAAGGACTGCGAGCGGCTCTGCCCGAACGCCCACCTCTACAACTACACAAACCCCATGGCTCCCATGACACAGGCTGTTTACAAGTATACCAGCATGAAATGCACAGGCCTTTGCATCGGCGCGGAGCTTACTAAAGGCTTTGCAATGGAAGTGCTGCGCGAAAAGGACAACGGCGATATCCAGTTCCTGGCCGCCGGCATGAACCACGGCCACTTCCTGCTCGAATTGCGCCGCGGAACGGAAGATTTGTACCCGAAGCTCAGGCAGAAATGCCGCGATATGTTCAAGGGCAAGACCTTCAACGAGGTAACTGCCGAAATGGACGAGATTTCCAAGAATATGCCGGAGAACTCCGCCCATTTCAACGAGCTTTCCCTGTGCGTCGCCATGTGCGCCAAGATGGGCTATTTCCCCGGCCCGGGCGACGGCCATATCGGAGAGTTTTATCCCCAGTGGTTCACCTCCACACCCGACCAGAGAAAGCGCCACGACATGGACCAGGTATATATCCGCAAGCTGCTTAAGACCTATAAACCGTTCGCTGAAAAGATTAAGAAAATGTCGAACTACGAAATGCCGCTCGATTACGACCTGTTCAAGGTCGGAAAGACGTGGGAAGAAAGCCAGCTCAACGATATTGAAATCGCAAGACGCGAAAACCAGGGAAAAATATTCCATGTCAACATTCCCAACTACGGCTATATAGCCGACATTCCGGACGGAATCGTCGTGGAGATTCCCGTTGTTGTAGACGCGGGCGGTTACCATCCGATTGGCGTCGGCCACCTGCCGAAGGAGGTCGCCCCGTGCGTCGTGCGCCACGCTTTGAGCCAGGATCTTTTGATTGAAGCCGCGATGGAGGGTGACTTTGATAAGGTGATGGCGGTATTTGGCAATGACCCGAACTGCTTCGACCTGGAAATTGGCGAGCAGTGCATGAGAGAATTGATTGAAGCCAACATTGAACATCTGCCGCAGTTCCAAAAATAAATTCATCCAATATAAACGCTCAAAACAATTTTTTATTGCACGTTATGCGTAATACCTGTATAATAAAAAGAAAATATTGGAATAAAGGGAGCGTTTATATATGAGAGTTTCCGCAGATATCATATTAAACAGGCAGCAGCAAATACTGGAAAGGCTTCAGCAGCAACAGAAATTATCGATTGACGAGATAGCAGAGATGTTTGGTATTACTCCTTCGAGCGTCCGCAGGCAGCTGCAGGACATGGAGGAAAAGGGGCTCGTTACCCGCACCTATAAGGGCGTTATGCTCGCTCCCGACTGGGAATTTGAAGAGGACGTCCGCTCCAGGCGCTATGCGCAGACGCTCGAAAAACGGGCGATTGCAAAAAAAGCGCTGGAGTACATAGGGGAAAGGGATATCATCCTTTTGGGCAACGGCACGACGACGCTGGAGGTTGCAAAGCAGCTGAAAAACCGCGAAAACCTGATTATCATCACAACCTCCGTCCCCGTAGCGGCAGAGCTTTATAACAATCCCGGTATTGAGGTACAGATGGTGGGCGGGATTGTCCGCCCATATACCGGTTCTATCGTCGGCCCGCAGTCCCTGCGTTTTCTGGAGGGCGTCCATTTCAGCAAGGCGTTTATCGGCGCGGACTCCATCTCCCTGGAAAACGGGATTACGACGCCGAACCAGATTGAAGTGGACATCGACCGCTTTGTGATAGAAAATTCAGCGGAGGTGTTCGTACTGGCGGACCACTCCAAGTTCGATAAGGTGACGCTTGCGCATTTAACGGATCTCGATCAAATCGATTATATCATAACGGACACACAAAACAGTTCCCAGTGTATAGAGGAGCTGAAGAAACGGAGCCACCCGAGGGTGCTCGAAGCGCCTGTCGATTATAAATAAAGGCTTCGCGGATGCCGCCATATCGCTGGGACAAGCTAAGTATGGAAAGGAGCATTCCAATCTCATGAAAAAAAGAAATAAGGTACTCTCCATTATAATGTCCATCCTTCTGGTCGCCGCCGTTTTCGCGGGCTGCGGCGAAGCAGCCACATCGAGTTCCGGTTCACCGGACGCTTCCTCCGGCGGAAGCTCTGGCGGCGCGGACGCGGACAAATCGTTTGAGCTGACCATCTGGCACGTCAATACGGACGAGGGGCAAAACCAGCTGATGCTCAACTCGTATAAGCGCTTTAACGAAAAATACCCGAATATCAAAATCAACAACGTTCCCGTTGCGTCCGACGCCTTCGAGACGAAGCTCGCTCCCGCAATCGGCTCCGACAACCCGCCTGATATTTTTATCACATGGAGCGGCGGCAAGCTGTTTACCTACGCGGACGCGGACAAGATTGTAGACCTTACGCCGTATATGGATAAGGACGGCTACAAGGACCGTTTCCTTGACGGTGCGTTGAGCCAGGCGACCTATAAGGACAAGCTCTGGGGCGTTCCGGTTGAGAACACCACGGCCGGCGTTTTCTTCTACGACAAAGAGCTGTTTAAAAAGTATAACGTAGAGGTTCCAAAGACTTATGATGAGCTGACGGCAGCCTGCGAAACCTTTAAAGCGGCGGGAATCGCCCCGTTTGCGCTGGGCAATAAATTCCAGTGGCCTGGCCAGCAGTATTATATGTATCTCGCGCTCAGGCTCGGCGGCGCTGAGGCGTTTACCGACGCGGCTGAAGGCAAGGGAGCCTTTAATTCCGAGCCGTTCGTCAAGGCATATGAAATGCTGCAGGATATGATAAAGAAGGACTACTTCAACAAGGGCTACAATACGCTCGACACAGACGCCGGGCAGCCAAAGCAGCTGCTCTATTCCGGCAAGGCGGCCATGTACCTAAACGGTACCTGGGAGGTCCAGCTTATCCAGCAGGAAAATCCTGATTTTTACGACCGCATGGGCGTGTTTGGATTCCCGTCTATCGAAGGCGGAAAGGGTAACGCGGTTGATGTTGCCGGTACGCTCGGAGACAATTTCTACAGTATCTCGAAGGCGTGCGCGCATCCCGACGAGGCGTTTGAGCTGATTCAGTACCTTATCGACGACACCTCCGTCCAGGAAAGAACGGACGCCGGCAAGATTCCTCCTGTAAAGGGCGTCAAGATATCCGACCCGATACAGCAGGAAGTACTCGATATCGTGAATAAGGCGGAATACGTACAGCTGTGGTACGACCAGTACTTCACGGCGGAAGTCGCCAACAAGTTCTTACAGGCCAACCAGTCGGCCTATGCCCTGGAGCTGACGCCGAAGCAAGCGGCTGATGTTCTCCAGAAAGCCTATGAGGAAGACCAGAATAAATAAATGACTGTCTGTGCCGGCGAAAAACGAATTCCTTCTTTCTTTCGCCGGCACAGCTTTTGAAAAAGCCAGGGCGGGCCGCATATGCGGCGGGCTTTGGAGAAAAAGGAGGCGGATCATCTTGTCAGAGATACAACCACCCGGCAGAACGCTCAAGAAGCACCGCCGCAGCAAAGAAAAAATAGTGGTCAACTGCCTGTTTCTGCTGCCCGCAGTCGTCCTGATCGGGGTATATATCGTTTATCCGATAATCAATTCGTTTTATATCAGCATGTTCGACTGGAACGGGCTCGACCCGGTCAAGAAGTTTGTTGGTCTTGCAAACTGGGAAAAGCTGCTGCATGACCCGATATTCGGCAAGGCGGTTTTAAACAATATCTATATTGTCGTATTATCGATTGTTATCCAGCTTCCGCTCGGAATGATTGTCGCGATTTTATTGACGGAAACAAAGCACTTTGCAAAGCTATTAAAAACGGCGTTTTTCCTGCCGATGCTGATGTCGGCAGTATCCATTGGCATTCTGTTTACGTACATTCTCGACCCAAACTTCGGCGTCGTAACCGCTGTTGCGGAGGCGCTCAATATGGCCGCGCCCGATTTACTGGGCTCGCAGGCGACTGCGTTGTTTACAGTGGTGCTCGTCATCTGCTGGCAGTTTACACCGTTTTATATGGTCCTGTTTGTGTCCGCCCTCGCTACCGTGCCGGCCGACACAAAGGAATACTCGCAGATTGACGGCGCAAACAAGTTCCAGTATTACATCCACATTGCAATTCCGATTGTCAAAAATAATATCTTTACCGCCATGGTGTTGTCGCTGATTGGTTCACTGAAATACTTCGACCTGGTGTACGTCCTTACAAACGGCGGGCCGAGCGGCTCGACGGAGCTGATGGCGACCTACATGTATAAAACCGCTTTTACCAGCAGCAACAAGGGCTACGGAAGCACCATCGCGATGGCGCTGTTTATCATCGTTATGATTTTCTCGATGCTGTGTAACTGGCTGCCGCGTAAAATCAGCAAGCGAGGTGAACGGAAATCATGAATGGCGTCATCAAAAAAAGAAGAAAGCCTCTGCGGATAGGCACCGTTATCAAATGGCTGTGCCTGCTGATTATCCTCCTGGTCTGCGTCGTTCCGTTTATCTTTATGATATTTACAAGCCTCAAGAGCAGCGCGGACCTTTATACGATTCCCGTATACCAGATGCCTGAGGTATTCCACTTTGAAAATTACTGGCAGGTGCTCACGGGAGGGACCTTCTTCCAGTACCTGCTGAATTCCTTAATCGTCATGGCGGCAAGCGTGCTGCTTATCCTGCTCGTTTCCTCCATGGCGTCCTTTTCCCTCGTGCGCGTCGGCTTTAAAGGCTCTTCCGGCGTGCTCGGCATGATTATCGCCGGTATGGCGATTCCTGTCCATGTCGCGCTTGTGCCGCTGTATTTGATGAGCATAGACATGGGGACCTACGATACCCTGTTTGCGCTGATTGGCCCGTATGTCGCGTTCCAGATTCCGATGTCCATCTTTATCCTGAGCGACTTCATGCGTACCGTCCCGAAGGAAATCGAGGAAGCGGCCATGATTGACGGGTGCCCGCGCTATAAGGTATTCTTTAAGATTTTCCTGCCGCTGACGTCCCCGGCGCTCGTAACGCTCGCGATTTACAACGCGGTACAGCTTTGGAGCGAGTTCCTGTTTGCGCTCGTTTTGACGCAAAGCATAGGCAGCCGCACGCTGCCGCTGGGCATCTGGGAATTCAAGGGCGTTCACCAGGCGGATATCCCAATGATTATGACCTTCCTGACGCTTTCCACCCTGCCTTTGTTCCTCGTGTATATCGCGGGACAGGACCAGTTGATTAAGGGCATGATGGTCGGTTCGGTCAAGGAGTAAAGGGGAGAATTTTATGCGCAGGGTTTGGCAGACAAAAAACGGGCGTTTGCGTGTATGGGAAACAAAAGACCCGGCACGTATCGACCGCAGTGTGCTCCATATGGAAAACAGCAGGGTCCGTATCAGCGTGCTGCCGGCTGACGGCGGAAGGCTGATAAGCCTTTATGACAAGCAGCGTGATTTTGAGCACATCTGGACAAACGAAAGGACGCGCCGCCTGCCGCGGTATTACGGGGCGAATTACGACGACCTTTCCGCGTCCGGTCTGGAGGAGGCCTTCCCAACCGTGCAGCCCTGTGAGATAGACGGTGTGACACTCCCGTTTTTTGGCGAGGTGTGGTCTATCCCCTGGGAGTATGAAATCGAAACGGACGGGGACGAGGCGGCAATCCGAATGTGGTGCACTACCTCGATTACCCCGGCAAAGCTTACGAAAACATTTTTGCTTAAAGGGGACGAAGCGAAGCTTACGACGCAGTACCGCGCTGCAAACATTGGCGCGGGCAGCTTCCCCTACCTGTTTGGCGTGCATCCGTCCATCTGTGTGACGGAGGATACGCAGGTCTTTGTACCGCAGGCGTACTACCAAACGGGTTTTTTGTACCCGCCGGACCTGTCTGAGCAGAAAGAGTTTGCCTGGCCGGAGCTTTCCGGCAGAAACCTTGCAAAAACCTACCCCTTTGCCGATAACCTATGCGTCAACTTTTACACGGACCACGTGGAAAAAGGGATATACGGCTTTTACCATAACAAAGAAAAATGCGGAATCAACATCCTGTTTTCTCCTAAAGACTTCAAAAGCCTCAGCATTTGGCTGATTTACGGCGGATGGAGAGGGCATTACTGCGCAATGACTGAGATGTTCTCCTGCTGGCCGGCTGATTTACGGCTGGCGCTCGAGCAGGGCATCCATGAAACGCTGCGTGCGGGAGAAGAAAGGGAATATAAGGTAGCATACGAGCTTACCGGCGAACGCGCCGGGAAAGGTTAGGATTACAAGAGACATTATCCTCCTTCTTGTCTTAATATATTTGGGTGGGCCCGGAGAGCCGAAAAGGCGCTTCGGGCTTTTTCCGTGCCGATAACTCCTGTTTTCATGGGGAAGAATATAAATAGGATGCACATAGGGAAGGAGAAGGGTGTATGCGGCAGCTTCAAATAACACAAATAGACGGCCGGAAATGGTACGAGTTTGACGCGGTAATAAAAAAGGTGGAGGAAATTGACGGCGCGTATATTGAAATTCCGTTCGACGTTAAAAAGGAATTCGGAAAGGGGCGCGTCCCCGTCACCGCGCTGTTCGACGGCGTCTCCTATAACGGCAGCCTGGTGCGGATGAAAACGCCGTGCCATATTATCGGCGTGCGCAAGGATATCCGGGCGCAAATCGGCAAACAGCCCGGAGAAATTGTGCATGTGGCGCTTACCGGCCGGGCCTAGCTTATTTTGTAAAAAGGATAAACTTTTCGTGACTTTTTGAAACAGGCATGGTAAAATTAAAAAGACAAATGAGATACTTCTGAAATGGGGGCAGCACGATGAGAAAACGAAAGATGGTCGCGCCGATTGTAATTACGGCGTTAATGGCGGTGTTTTTATTTCTTTATCTCGGCCTTATCCTTTTTGTGGAGGTACCCGTCTGGGTCAAAATAGCGGTAGGGGCCGTTTTGGCTCTTGATTATGGAGTGTCTATTTTTGTTTTGGTAGAACGCATTAAAGAAATAAGGAGCGGTGAGGAAGATGATCTTAGTCAATACTGATTACATCACAGGGAAAAACCTTGAAATGCTGGGGCTTGTAAAGGGCAGCACAATCCAGTCGAAGAACATTGGCAGGGATATTACGCAGAGCTTTAAAACCATCGTTGGCGGCGAGCTGAAGGCGTACAATGAAATGATGAACGACGCCAGGGCGCTTGCAACAAAAAGAATGGTCGAGGAAGCGCAGTCCCTGGGCGCAGACGCGGTTGTAAATATCCGCTACGCTTCTTCCGCCATTATGCAGGGTGCGGCGGAGGTCATCGCCTATGGCACCGCGGTAAAATTTGTCTGATTCTTAAAATAAAACCGCCCGCACGGAAAACCCGTGCGGGCGGTTTTTGCTATGATAAACAATTGTCAGTCTGTCAGGAGCAGGCCGTATTTGTCTTTAAAGGAACCGCAGAGAATCAGAATCCAATCGACAAGCCAGCCAATTCCAAACACGCCGCCGGTAAGAATCCAGAGAATACCGGTACCGACCTTTCCGACATAGAAGCGGTGGATGCCCAGATAACCGAGAAAAAACGCCAGGACAAACGCTGCCCACTTGCTTTTGCTTGAAACCGAAGGCTGCTGGTTGATGTTATTGATAATGACCGGCTGGCCGGCCTGCGCGCCCTGTGGCTGCTGCGCTACGCCGCACTTTGGGCATATAACTGCCTGGTCAGAAATTTGCGCCCCGCAATTTTTACAAAACATGTAATAGACTCCCCCTTCATACGGCAATAGAGGCCGTTTTTTTTATTATAATCGAAAGGGCGGCTGTGTGCAACAAAATAGATAATATTGTCTATATCTTACCAAAAACGTGTGTACCTGCAGGTTATAAATTTGGGGTGAGTTTTTTCAATCTGCGTTGATTCTTTTGAGCCTGAAAGCGCAGATAACCAGCAGCGCAGCGGAGATAATCAGCAGGGGTAAAAGCAATTTTAAATCTGTATTCCCTTGGCACATTGCTTGAAAGCCCCATGCCGCCGGGAATATTTTTCCAACAGCCCCTAAGGCTTCGGGCAGCATATCGGCAGGGAACATGATGCCGGACAGTATAATTGATGGTAAAAAGACGACCTGGCAAAGCAAGGTAAGCTTGGATACGTTTTTGACAAACAGGCCAAAAGCGGTAGCAACGCACATGCTTGAAATAATCAGCAGGGCGAGGGAAAGTACATAGGAAGGCAGGTTTTCCGGGACGGACGCCTTAAAAAGAATCGGCGCCGCAAAAAATATAACCGCGCTCATCAAAAATAGATGGAGAAAACCGGAGATAAAGTTCCCCGCGGCAGCGCTCCACAGAGGAACGCCTCCCGCGCGGTACGCTTTTTTTATGTCGCTCCCCAGTATTTCCGCCAACGGGACGGGGCCGCCCAAAAGGCCGCCCATGCTCACGCCGAATACCGTCATGGACTGGATAAGCGTTTTGTCCGCGCCGGGAAGGATGGAAGTGAAAATACCGCCCATAAAGAGGAAAAACACCAGCGGGACAATATAATACATAATTAGAATTTCCTTGTTGCGCAGGTTCAGCTTTAAGTGAAGGCCCACACTGTACAAAAACGCGCCCATTTAATTTCCCTCCTTAGCAATTGCAAGAAAGCGGTCTTCAAGGCTTTCCTGCTTGAGCCGTACATCACGGATAGAAATTCCCTGCCGTTTTGATAAAACCGCAGCTTCTTCAAGCGCACCGGCCAGGTCTTCCGTTTCGAATGTCCAATACCCACGTTCCTGGCTGATATACCTGCTGTTCGTTAGGCCCTGTAATTCCGGTGGGGAGGAAAAGCGCAGCTGCAAAAGAAAGCCTCGCTGAAATTCCTGGACAAGCTCCGCCGGCGAACCGATTGCCTCTATTTTGCCATCCTTCAGAATGGCTGTCCGGTCGCACAGCTGCTCCACCTCAGGCATATCGTGGCTTGCCAGCACAATGGTTTTTCCTTGTTTTTTTAAACGGCGCAGCTCGTCATGCAGCGCGGCCCGCCCCTCAACGTCAAGGCCTGCTGTCGGCTCGTCGAGAAAAAGGATGTCGGGGTCGCCGAGCATAGAGAGCGCCAGGTGCAGCCGCCTTTTCTGCCCGGTAGACATATCGCCGTATTGTTTATTTAAAAGCGCGTCCGCACCGACCGCGCGCAGGTTTTTTTCGTCAGGCTGTACGTGCTTCCATTTTGAAAAAAAGCGGAGCGCTTCTTTTCCCTTTATATTTTTTGGCAGGGAAGAGGACTGCAATTGTATTCCGATACCGCCCTTTATTTTAATTTCACCCTGCTCGTACCGGCGCAGTCCTTCCATGCATTCCAGCGCGGTTGTTTTGCCCGCGCCGTTTACACCCAGCAGGGCGAAGATTTCACCCTGCTGAATGGTAAAGGAAATACCGTGCAGCACTTCCGTTTTTCCATAGCTTTTGGTCAGGCTTTTAACCTCAATGGCTGTTGTTGTCATAGCTGCTGCTCCATTCCCGGAAATTCTATGCCGCTTTTTAAGAAATACTGTCCTAGGACGGCCTCCATAAAGGGGTCGATTTCTTTTTGTTTGTTCGCGATATCCTCATCCCAGCCTGATTTGTCTGTGTTGAATTCCATCAGATTGGGCAGCAGGCTCATGTCGCCGCCCGTAAATTCCATAATCAAATCCCACCATTTTTTACCGAACGCCATGCTGGCTTCACTGTCAGGCGGCTCGTTCTGCTGAATCAGCCTTAAGGCTTCATCCAGCAGGCCGCGGTATGTATCAATCAGCCTTTCGCCAAGCTCCGGCCGCTGCATAAAGCGTTCCTGTATATGGTCGGTAAGCGTTTTGTCGAGGCATTTCCAGACCCAGTAATTTTTGTTGCCCATGCGCAAAAGCTCAATAATTTCCGCATACTTCTTAAAGTCCACCTCGTCAATGCGCAGCACCTCAGAGCGCAGCGATTCAAGCATCCCGGCGGCTGCCTGGAGGGAATCAATCTGCTGCTCCACTGCCGTCTGCTGCTGTTCCAAAACGGCGGCGACCTCCCGCGGCGTATCCAGGGACAAAAGCCTGTCTTTGATTTCATCCAAAGAGAAACCCAGATATTTAAAGGACAAGATTTGATGGAGCTTTATCATATCCTTTGGGGAATAGAGCCGCCTGCCGCCGCTGCTCAAGGCGGAGGGCTTTAAAAGGCCTTCTCTGTCATAATATTGCAGCGTGCGAACGGTAACGCCCATCTGGCGCGCAAGCTCGCCCACTGTCATGAAGCCGTTTTTTATCTCAATCACCTTCATTTTTATCATTTCCATATTAACATGATAACATATGACGTTACGTAACATGCAAGTGTTTTATTGGAACGGAATAAATTTCCTGTTATCTTTCAAATAGGAACAGCCCGCTTGATTATGTACCAGATTTTTCTATGAAGCGCCGCTCCGCGTTATCTTAAAAACAAAAGTCCGGCGTACTTTAAGCACGCCGGACTTTTGCCTTGATTTACCATAATCAGTCGATTTCTACCATTACCTTTGTGTTGCTTCTGATAGCGGCACTGCGGGCAATCGTACGAATCGCCTTGGCGATGCGTCCCTGCTTGCCGATAATCCTGCCCATATCGTCCTCAGCAACATGAATGTGGTAAACAATTACACCTTCCTCGTTGGGCTCGTCCTCGTCGACCATGACCTGGTCGGGAGCCTCGACAAGACCCTTTGCGATAGTCGTGAGTAATTCTTTCATGATATTAACCTTCTTTCTTAGTCAATCACGTCGTTCTTCTTAAAGAGGGCCTTTACAGTATCTGTGGGCTGAGCGCCCTTGGAAATCCAGTCCTTCGCCTTCTCGGCGTCCACCTTGAACTCCGCCGGCTTCTGAAGGGGGTTGTAATAACCAATTTCTTCAATGAAACGGCCGTCCCTGGGATATCTGGAATCCGCAACTACGATACGGTAAAAAGGAGACTTCTTCGCACCCATGCGGCGCAGCCTGATTTTTACTGCCATGTCGAACTCACCTCCGAACACAATAAAATAATACTTATATCTTCACCAATCAGCTCAAACACCATTGGATGAATACAAATTTTAGAACCTGCCCATTGGACCGCCAAGCCCCGGCAGATTACGCATTTTGCGTTTTGCCTTGCCCTTGCCGCCGAACTGCTTCATCATTTTCTGCATTTGCTCAAACTGCTTTATCAGGCGGTTGACATCCTCGACCTTCATACCGCAGCCCGCGGCAATCCTGCGCCGCCGTGATGCGTTGAGCACGGAAGGCTTTGCGCGTTCTTCTGCCGTCATAGACAGGATAATCGCCGCGTTTCGGTCCATAATCCTGTCGTCGATTTCAACATCCTCAATCTGCTTGTCAACACCCGGAAGCTTCGACAATATATTTTTCAGCGGGCCCATCTTTTTAATTTGCTGGAACTGGTCGAGCATATCGTTTAGGTCCATCTGGTTTTTGGCCATCTTTTCGGCAAGCTGCTCGGCCTTTTTCTGGTCGAGCTTGCTTTCGGCGTCCTCGATGAGTGTCAAAACGTCTCCCATTCCAAGGATTCGGCTTGCCATACGGTCGGGGTGGAACACCTCGATATCTTCAAGCTTTTCGCCCGTACCGGCGTATTTAATCGGCCTGCCCGTAACCGCACGCACGGAAAGCGCCGCGCCGCCGCGCGTGTCGCCGTCGAGCTTTGTGAGGATGACGCCCGTAATGTCGAGCAGGTCGTTAAACGACTTTGCCACGTTTACGGCGTCCTGGCCGGTCATCGCGTCAACCACCAGCAGGATTTCCTGCGGCTCGACCTCGCCCTTTATCTTTTTAAGCTCCTCCATGAGCGCCTCGTCGATATGCAGGCGCCCGGCGGTATCGAGTATTAAAATATCGTTTCCATAGTCCCTTGCGTGCCGCACGGCGGCCTTCGCAATTTTAACGGGGTTCTCCGTACCCATTTCAAACACGGGCGCGCCGGCCTTTTCACCAACGACCTTCAGCTGTTCAATTGCGGCGGGACGGTACACGTCACACGCGGCGAGAAGCGGCCGGTGGCCCTGGCTTTTTAAAAGCCTTGCAAGCTTGCCCGCGTGCGTTGTCTTACCGGAACCCTGCAAGCCGCACAGCATGACAATTGACGGAGGCTTTGGCGCGCTTGCGAGCTTTGCCTGCTGCCCGCCCATCAGCTCGGTGAGCTCTTCGTTTACAATTTTGACGACCATCTGCGCGGGCGTCAGGCTTTCCATAACGGCGCTGCCGACGGCGCGCTCTGTGACCTTATTCGTAAAATCCTTCGCTACCTTATAGTTGACGTCCGCTTCCAGAAGCGCCAGGCGCACCTCGCGCATGGCTTCCTTTACGTCCGATTCGCTCAGTTTTCCCTTAGAGCGCAGCTTTTTGAACGCGGCGTTGAGTTTATCCGATAAACCTTCAAAGGCCAAGGCGACCATCCTTTCTGTTTTCTGTTATTCTTTGAGCCTTCCGGCTGTATCGATAATGACGCGCGCGCATTTTTCGAGCGCGCCGTCGCGGTATTCCTGTTCATTGAGCCGGGCGATTTCCCGCGCCTGCGCGCTGATTTCGCCAAGGCCTTTCTGCATAGCCTCAAAGCGTTTATAAAGGCCGAGCTTTGCCTCCATATCAAATAGGGCGGCCTCGGTGCGCTTGACCGCGTCCCTCACGCCCTGCCGTGTAATGCCAAAGTTTTCAGCCGTCTCGCTTAAGGACAAATCGTTGTTATAATAGCATGCGGTGATTTCCCGCTGTTTTTCGGAAAGGAGGTCTCCGTAAAAATCGAGCAGGAGAGAAATCTGAAGGTTCTTTTCCATCGTTCCCGCTCCTGAAATCAAACTGTAAAGCTTTTTTCTTTACACCTTAGTGATTATACGGTATCTGCGGCGGTTTGTCAACCCTTCTTTCGGGGTATGGGATATTTCCAGCCAATACAAGCTTGACAGGCGGAAAAAAAGGGTGTATGCTTTATCTCGACAAAAATCGAATAAAAACACAGGGGTGCTGATTTTCGGCTGAGAGCGCGGTTGCGTAACCCTTACACCTGATCCGGATAATGCCGGCGGAGGAAGTTTGTTTTCCTGTTTTGTGAAGGCACAGGCTATCATAAAGCAGCGTTGTATATTTCGCCGTACGGTTTTCCGTACGGCGTTTTTTATTTGAAGTTTAAATTTGAGGAGATGTTTTTATGAACCAGAAAACCCTGCGCCTTGTGACAAGCGGCGTGCTGATTGCCCTTGGCACGGTGCTTTCGATGATTAAGGTGTTCGACCTTCCGTACGGCGGCTCCATCACGCTGTTCAGTATGGTTCCGCTGATGGTGCTCGGCTACATGTACGGCATCCGCTGGGGGCTTTTATGCGGCTTTGTGTTCGGCGTGCTGCAGGGAGTGCTCGGCGCGACGACCAGCCAGGCATTTGCAGGCGTTACCGGCTTTAACGTGGTGCTGATGGCGTTTCTTGATTTTATCGCCGCGTTTATGGTGCTGGGCCTTGCCGGCATGTTCCGCAAAGCAATCAAAAAACCAACGCTTGCCTTTGTGCTTGGCGGGATTGTCACGGGGCTTTTGCGCTATGTGTGCCATTTCCTTTCGGGCTATATCCTGTGGGGCAGCTATGCAGAATGGTTCTTCGGCGACGTTATGAACAACGGCACCGGCAATTATATCCTCGATAACTTCACGGGCGATTCGCTCGCAATCCTTTATTCGCTGATTTATAACGCAAGCTACATGCTGCCTGAAATTGCGATTTCCGTGGTTGGGATTATTATCCTGATGTGCGTAAAGCCTATCAGGAAGCAGGTGCTCAGCCATTCCCACGGCCTGGCGTAAAACAACAGGAGAAAAGCAGCCTGTCCAAAACGGACAGGCTGCTTTTTATATCAGACAAGCTCGTTCATCACAAGCCCAGTAATCAGCTTAGGGTAGAAATAGGTGGATTTCTGCGGCATCTTTTCACCCGCAGAGGCAACGTCGCGTATTTGTGTCACCTTAGTCGGGTTGAGCAGGAAAGCGCACTGTGCCTTTCCGCTTTGCACAGCCTCGATTGCCTCGTCAAAGATTTTGGTATAGGTGAGGTTGATTTGCTGCGCCATGTTCTCCGCGTCAATGCCGAAAAGCTTTTCAAGCACCAGCGTATGTAAAACGGTAACGTCGAGCCCCTGCGTCGCTTCGCTGGCATTTGGGAGCAGTTCCTTAATGGGGGCGAGGGTTTTGAGCGTAAGCAGCGACCATTTTTCGCCGCCCGCGTAAAAGGCAAACGCATTTTTACCCTTTTGGAACTCTCTGCTGAGTTCCTGCTCGATAGTCTCCGTCCCTGTTTTTTCCGTGATATCAAAATACCGCGCGCAGGCCTGCATGGCCTTTGCGGCGTCAAAGTCCTTTAAATCGCGCACAAGGCGGTGCGTCGGGAACACGACAAGGCCGGGATGCTCCATCTCGACGAGCATCATCATCTGGTAATCGACGGCGTCGCCTTCCTTGGCTTTGCCGGTTTCCCTGCACCAGTTACGGTAATTGAGCGCCGTCTCGTAACGGTGGTGCCCGTCGGCGATGTACAGCTTGCGTTCGTTAAAATCGCCGCAGATGGATGCAATTTCTGTTTCGTCGGTAATAATCCAGAGCCGGTGCGTCACGTTTTCCTGGTCGGCCAGCTCAATATCGGGCGCGGCCTGGGAAAGCCTGTCAAGCTTGCCGGTTGTCTGGTGCTGTTCATCCATGTAAAGGGAGTAAATCTGGCTGAAATTGCAGTTGGTCGCCTTCATCAGGTTCAGGCGGTCTTCCTTGGCCTTCGAGAGCGTAAACTCATGCGGCAGGACGATGCCCTTTGAAAATTCCTCAAGCCTTACCCTGCAAATCATACCCTTGACCTTTGTGCGTTTGCCGTAGGCCTCGAATTCCTCTTCATAAATATAGATGGCCGGCTTGTCCTCGGCCTTTAAAACGCCGCTTTCCTTTAGGCTTTTAAAAACCTCCGCTGCTGTTTCGTAAGGGCGCTCGCCCTTTGGAAGCTCCAGGCGGATAATGTTGTACTCGTTTGTCTCAATATAGGAAAGCCGCTGCTCTTCGCTGATGATGTCATAGGGAGGGCATACAAGCTCCTCGATTTTTCCTGCCTTTTCGGTGTCGAAACGCACCCCGCGGAACGGTTTTACAATTGCCATAACCCAGTCTCCTTTATTCTCGAAAAATACAGCCGTGTTTGCCTTCCATTGTATCTTTTTTCCACTCGCGCGTCAAGTAACACGGCGCCGCAAGGGGCGGCGTTTTGACTTTTTATAAGGAGAAGCCTATACTAAAGGGACTATAATAAAAAGCTTGGAGGAGGCCCTTGTATGGAGATTTTTGATTTCCACGCGCATATTTACCCTGAAAAAATCGCTCGTAAAGCGGTACAAAGCGTGGGGCATTTTTATGGAATCGAAATGGACTGCGACGGTACGGCGCGCACGCTCGTTGAAAAAGGGAAGGAATCGGGTGTGTCGCGGTTCCTTGTACAATCTGTGGCGACGTCGCCTGCGCAGGTCTGCTCCATCAACGACTTTATCGCGGGAGAGTGCGCGCTGTATCCGGAGCTTACGGGCTTTGGCACGCTGCACCCGGACATGGAGCGCCCGTTTGATGAAATCAAACGGATTCAGGCGTTAGGGCTCAAGGGAGTAAAATTTCATCCCGATACGCAGAAATTTTATATGGACGACCAAAGGCTGTTCAAGATATACGACGCGCTTTCACAAAGCGGCCTGCCTGTTTTGATGCACTGCGGCGATTACCGCTATTCCTATTCCCACCCGCAGCGCCTTGCCCGTGTACTCGGCAATTTTCCCAGCCTTACGGTTGTGGCCGCGCATTTCGGCGGCTGGTCGTTGTGGGACCTGGCGCTGGAATATTTAAAAGACAAAAAATGTTTTGTGGATTGTTCAAGCTCTATCATGTTTTTGGGTAAAGTGAGGAGCCGCGAGCTAATAAAAGCATATGGAGCAGAGCGGGTGCTTTACGGTACCGATTTTCCCATGTGGGACGAAAAGGAGGAAATCGCGCGGGTGCAAAGCCTCGGCCTTTCCCATAGTGAGCTGGAGCTTATTTTCAGCGGCAACGCGAAGCGGGTATTAGGGGAAGCCTGATATTAAAAACTATGAAAGAAAAGAAGCCGGACGCCCTACGGGGCGTCCGGCTTCTTTTCTATGCGGGGACAAAAAATTATTCGTGGCGGGGCGGAAGGTAGGTTACTTTATAAAGAGCGTTGCCGTACTGGTCGTAGCCGGAGATTTCGCCGGTCAGGCCGAAGCTGTTGGTTGGCAGCATTTCGGTTAGTGTGACCGTCTGCTTACCGTTATTATTATTGTTAATGATGAAAGAGCCGGTGTAGATGATGCGGATAAGGGCGGTATACGAGCTTTCTGATGTTTTATACATCTCAATTCCAGGCCAGCTCTGCGGAATAGCGCCGTCCCAGTAAGAAATACGGCAGCCGTTTGCGTTGTCCCAATTTCCGTAGGCCGAGCTGAAATAGATTTTTTTGTAATTGAGGCTGACGCTTACCCAATAGCCGTTGTCCAGGCCGGTTGCTGTCGTTTTGTCGGCAAAAAACGTATCTTTTCCGTCAAGCAGGTCGAGGTCAACAGTCTGGTTGCCTTTTCCATTGGTAAATATAACGTGTTCAAAGGTTTCTTCAACCTCTGCCAGATATAATGATGAGCCGTCCTGCTTTGTCATCTGGACGCCCGGCCAGGGAACATTTATATCGCCCGCGTCGTTCCAGGCGTAGCAGTATACCTCGGCCCAGTTTTTACAGTAGTTATCAAAATAGATAGAACGTGCGGCAGGTGTATCAGCCGCTCCGGCCATAGTCAGGGCGCTGGCGCACAGTAAAACCGCCATACATACTGCAAGCAGCATTTTGATGATTTTTTTTGATTTTTTCATGATTACTTCTCCCTTGTTTAAAAATTTTGTTTGCAGAAAGCAAATACTACCCAGTTTATTCTCTGTTTTTATGGCTTAGGGAAGAACGCATTATTAGGAACATAAATAACTGCCATGCCTTTTACTGCATTGGAAAGCCTCAATCAGAATATTTCTGAAATTATCGCCCATGAGGTTTTAATACGGATGGTCCTTTAAACGGTATGCTGTTTCTGTTAATCCTCAGTGGTTTTAATTTCGGACAGCGCGGTCAGCCTGGACCGGGTTCGTCAAATACGACCTCATACAGCGCGTTGCCATACTGGTCGTGCCCTGTGATTTTTCCGGTCAGCCGCATATTATTGGTGGGCCTGGTTGTCAATACATTTGTCTGTTTTCCGTTGCCGCCGTTGTTGATGATTAGGTTATCGGCGCCGTATGTTCTGACGATATACACATTTCCAGCATGGTACATTTTTATGCCGGGCCATGCCTGCGGCGAGTCATCGCTCCAATATGACGCGTAGCAATCCGTATCTCCCCAGAAATCCTTAGGAAAGAAATAAGTAGTTGCGTACCAGCTGTAGTGCCTCCACTCTCCATTGACCTTTCCCTGCTCGATTTTGTTGCCGTAGAAGGTGTTGTATTGCTCCAGGCGTGTCAGGTCAAACGTCTGCAGCCCTTTGCCGTCGGTAAATATGACAGATGTGAAGGCGGTATCAACATTTGCCATCCAGCAGGATGAATATTCATCGGCGGTCATAAGCACACCGGGCCAATCGGCGTTGTGCTCGCCTGCGGTATTCCACGCATAACAGTAAACCTCAGACCAGCCGGTGAAATAGTTGTCATAATATACTTGTTTGACAACAGGCTCTTCCGCGGCACCAGCCATAGACAACGCGCTGATACACAGCAGCAAGGCCAGGCAGGCGGCAAGCAGGGATTTTGTGACTTTTTTTGTTTTTTTCATAAATAATTTTCCTCCTTTTTATAATCCTTTTTTGTAATTTGAACAGCATACCATTTATCACTTATAATTATATATAATCTTTTTAATAAATACAATTTAAAATTGTAACAAATTATAATTGAAAATATTGTTGCATATTTTACATACCTTTTGTTTTTCGACAATAAACGACAGGCGCGTTTGCGGTACACAAGCTCCCTGTAATAAAATTTTAAAAATAAAATTAAATGTGGATTAATTTTATTGATAAATTTCATAAAAATAGATTTCATCGATAAAATTCGACAAAATATATGATTTATATCACTATAATAGTTAATGAAATAGTTTTTATTTAAACAGTCTGAAAATTTTCTTAATTAAGGACAAATTTAAAAAATCCAGAAAGGAGGCCGGAGGTGTAAATTATATGTCTGCGTTAAGAAAAGCTCGTGATAAAAAATTTTAAAACGGAGGAAAGAAGAAAATGAAACAGAAAATTTTATCGGTTTTACTCGTAGTTATCATGATTATTGGCGTAGTGCCAATCGCTTCTGTAAGCGCTGCTAATCCTATTGACGCGGCAGTAAGCTGGGCGCTGGGAATTGCAAACGATGCAAGATACGGTTACGACCAGACTTACCGCTGGGGAGAGCTGAGCCCCGCTCCGGGTTATACCAACGCATGGGATTACGACTGCAGCTCGTTCTTAATTACCGCGTGGCAAAAAGCCGGAGTTGCTGTTAAAACAGCGGGTGCCTCATATACCGGCAATATGAAAACCGCTTTTATAAGCCAAGGGTTTAAGGATATCACCAGCAGTATTAATTTGTCGTCCGGCTCCGGCCTGAAAAAGGGCGATGTCCTTTTAAAATCGGGAAGCCATACGGCAATGGTGTCTGCTGTAAGCGGCAGCTCCATAACAATCGTACATGCCAGCATTAACGAAAAAGGAACGGCTACCGGAGGCGTACCTGGCGACCAGACAGGCAAAGAAATCTGCACTCGCAGCTACTATAACTTTGCAACCTGTGTTTTAAGGTATGGCTCTACCACACCGCCGCCGTCTTCAAGCTATTATCCGCAATACACAGGCTCGTCTACATCTCTGGTTGAAGCGCTTAATGCCGTTGGCGTAGATTCTTCCTATGATAACAGGAAAGCCATTGCTGCTGCAAACGGAATCAGCAACTACAGCGGTACCGCGGCCCAGAACACAGAATTACTTAACAAGCTTAAGGCTGGCGTTCTTATAAGGGCAGGTTCAGCGGTAAGCTATTATCCCAAATATACGGGGTCTTCTACGTCCCTTGTTGAAGCGCTCAATGCAGTTGGCGTAGATTCCTCTTACAATAACAGAAAATTGATTGCTGCTGCAAACGGAATCAGCAACTATAGCGGCACGGCTGCCCAGAATACGGAGCTGCTCAACAAGCTAAAGGCGGGAACCCTTATAAGAGCATAAATGTGTTTCTGCTGAAAAAGATTCTTTCGATTATTAATTAAAAACCTGTCCCGCTCACCATCAAAGGATGGTGAGCGGGGCCCGGCACTTAGGGAAGGCCCTCCCCCAAAACCACTTAGGGGAGGGCCTTCCCTTTGTTGTAAGCGAAAACCCCCGGCTGTGCCGGGGGTTCAAGAAAAGCTTAAACGATATATAGGAAGTAAAAACTCCTTTTGGTAAGATAAGAGTGCGGCCTGACAGCAGCACTAAAATACCAGAAGGAGAACATTCGGATAGTGAATGACAATAAAAGTTTAGCACATACCACATGGAGCATATCGTATTTGCCCCAAAATATCGACGGCGGATATTCACTGCGTCCTTTTTTGCTGAATTTTACAACCATAACAATCGCGTCCGGACGAACTAAAGATAACGCGGAGATTTGACTTTAGGTGACCATCGGGGGGCAATGGTGGGCCAAGCCGTACAAAACTTTCTGCTTTGTAGGTAACTTTGCGTGACGGTGTGGTTGTCATATATAAAGTCTTCTTACTAATCCATTGATAAAAGATGCAACGCGCTTTAGAGCGGAAGATGTTTATGATGTCCTGCCATGCTTTATTCTTATTTTTTGTAAATCCTGCGGATTATCAACCCACTCTTCAACAAAGCCGCAATTACAACAAACAAATCTATCTACTATTGCTGCGCTGAATATAGTAGCACCTGTAAAAATAACATTACCTTTTGCATAATTAGTTTTTTGACCTTTCACTATTACTATATCGGAAGAGTGACATTTAGGACAAGTTTTTGTATTTTTCACTGCAATCTCCACCTGAATAAAATAAGTAAATTTATATTTTTATTATATCAAAACCTGCCGGCAAAGCAACTTGAGCTTTTTCGATAAGTTTCAGCATCTGGCGGCTAACAGGGAATCCTGCTGGCAGCCAAAAAAAGGCACCCACCTATCGGTGAATGCCTTTTTGGTGGGCCATCAGGGACTCGAACCCCGGACCGACCGGTTATGAGCCGGTTGCTCTAACCAACTGAGCTAATGGCCCCCGCTATATAAAGAATGCCAAAACATTATAGCAAAAGGCGGCCCAGTTGTCAATAAAATTCCCAATGGTGTGTAAATATGATGCACCGTGATGATTCCAAAATATCCGAGGATAACAAAATTTATGAAAAAGGGGGCGTGTACCTATTGCACGCGCCCCTTCCCTGGATGCATGCAGGAAGATAAAACGGCTTTACTATTTTTTGTTTGGCCTGCACGTTTAACGCGTCCTGCCGTTTTTTATACGGGCAGCTCGGTTGGGCAGGCTGCCGCCTCGGTATCCGGTTCAGTCGGAACGGTCGGATCGGTAGGCATGCTTGGTTCTGTCGGGTCTGTAGGCGGCGGGGAATCGGTTGGACAATCCGTTCCGGGAGACGTAGGCAGGGTCGGGGGGTCCCATGGATCGGTTGGTTCGGGGTCCGGTCTGGGATTTGTTGGGGGTGGCTGCGGCGGGTCGGTGGAAGGCTGCGGCCCGGTAGGCTGCGGCTCGGGGTTTGGGGTTGGCGGTTCAACGCCTGAGTTCGTCGGCTGTTCAAAGGCCCCGCCTGCATTGGAGGGCGCATACGTTCCTTCAGAGGAGGTTTCCACTCTGCCGGGGTCGGGTTTGGGTACAGGCGCCTGCCCGCCCTGGGACGGCTCTGTAGGGTCGGTTGCGCCGATTGGGAAATCCGGATAGCTTTCGGGCTCTGTCTCCTGCTGCGATGTGCCTCCAATTGGCTTTTGAGGGCCTGTCGGAAGCGGCTGCTTTGGAATTTGAGGAATAAGAAAGGCTGCGATTAATACAATAACCAGGCAGGCTGCCGTAGTATATACGGCTCTGCGGGGAAGGCCCCAAACGGTTCTTTTTTCACCGAAATGGATTATTTTTATCAAATTTTCCTTTTGTTCTCTTGAGGCGCTGATTGCGTTGTTTGCCTTCCGGTAATGTTTCTCAAACATGCAATCCCTCCTTTTCCAAGAGAGGCCTGAGGCGGTCCCTCGCCCTTTTGAGCTGCGTTTTCGTCGCAGACTCGCTTTGCCGCATGATTTGGGCGGTTTCCCTGACGGAATAGCCCTCAAAATAGTACAGGTGTACCGCTGTCCTGTATTTTTTTGGAAGCTTCAACACCGCGTTGTATACAAAATCCTCCTCAAAAGGATATGCTTCGAGCGAGGCCGCCTCTCTTAATGATACAATATGTTTATTCCAATAACTGCTGAGCATGGTGCGCGAACAATTGATTGTGACACGTATCAGCCATGCTTTGAGATGGTCTTCGTTTTTTATCTTATCTGCATTTTTAATCAGCCGCAGAAAAACTTCCTGATAAATATCGTCTGCGTTTGCCTTGTTCCGGGTCTGGTTCAGGGCAAGCCGTAATACCATGTCGGAATATTTTTCTATGATATCATCCATAGAATTGCCAGCACAAAACAATTCCACCGCTTACCTACCCCCTTCTTAGAGAAAACCATTCATTCGGCAAAAAAGTGGCAAAAATAATAAAATTTTACATTTTTCTCGTTCCCGCTTTCATATTAACAAAAAAAGAGCGGGCTTTTCAAATTATTTTACGGAGAATTTACAGGGAATTCTTGAGAAGAATAAAAAAGAGCGTTTTCTTTACACAGATTTTACAAAAGGAAGACCGGAATTTTACCTGCGTCATCTATGATACACTTAAAATAGAGAATTGCGGTGTTTTTTGCTTTTCTTTGTCTTGTACGCAGAATGCGGCGCGTAGAATTGCGCAGTGTGGAAGGAAAGGAAGTCTACATGGATATTTTTTCAGTGCTTACACTGCTGGGCGGGCTGGCCCTGTTTTTGTTCGGAATGAACACAATGGGCGGCGGCCTGGAAAGGCTCTCGGGCGGCAGGCTCGAGCGGACGCTCGAAAAAATGACCGACAATACGTTTAAGGGCTTTTTGCTCGGCGCTGGTGTGACGGCCGTTATCCAAAGCTCGTCCGCCACCACCGTAATGGTTGTCGGCTTTGTAAACTCGGGTATTATGCGGCTTGCCCAGGCAATCGGTATCATTATGGGAGCGAACGTCGGCACGACGATTACCGCGTGGCTCCTGAGCCTGACGGGAATCGAGGGCGACAGCTTTGTACTGAACCTTCTAAAGCCGTCCGGTTTTGCACCAATACTCGCTTTCATCGGAATTGCGCTTTTAATGTTTGCAAAACACGGAAAAAAGAAGGATGTCGGAACAATTTTGATTGGGTTTGCCGTGCTGATGTTCGGTATGGACATGATGAGCGGGGCAGTCAAGCCCTTGGCCGACGTTCCGGAATTCACCAATATCCTCACCATGTTCTCCAACCCGATATTGGGTGTTCTGGCAGGCGCGCTCCTTACAGCCGTTATTCAGAGCTCATCCGCTTCGGTCGGTATTTTGCAGGCTTTGTCCGCGACGGGCAGCATTTCCTATGCGACCGCTATCCCAATTATTATGGGGCAGAATATCGGTACCTGCGTGACCGCAATGATTTCCTGCATTGGCGCAAAGAAGAACGCAAAACGTGCCGCGTTTGTACACCTTTATTTCAATATCATCGGTACGGTTATAATTCTTGCGGCATTTTATGGGCTAAACGCGCTGCTGCATTTTGAATTTGTCAAAGACGTGGTGACGCCGGCCGATATTGCGATTATCCATACGGCATTCAATCTACTGGCAACGGCACTGCTGCTTCCGTTCTCCAAGTTCCTTGGAAAGCTTGCCTGCCTTACGGTGCGCGACAAGGACACACAGGACGACACGCCGTTCCTCGACGAACGTTTTCTCGGTACGCCGGCTCTCGCGGTAGAGCAGAGCGATAATATGGCGATTAAGATGGCGCACCTTTCCAGGGAGATGTTCTTAAGCGCGGTTACGCTTGTAGATAAGTATGATGAGAAGCTCGCGGAACAAATCCTGCAAGGCGAGGAAAAAATAGACGCCTACGAGGATGTGCTCGGCACGTATCTTGTAAAAATCAGCCGCAAAAGCTTAGGCAGGCGGGACAGCAACGAGGTAGCGCGCCTGCTGCACTGCATCGGCGATTTTGAACGTATCGCCGACCATGCGGTCAACCTGGTGGACGCGGCAAAGGAAATGCATGAAAAGAAAATATCGTTTTCCGATGAAGCAAAGCGGGAGCTTCGTGTCCTGACGGGCGCGCTTACCGAAATCCTGAATATTACGATGGATGCGTTCGACCAAAAGGATATAGCGCTTGCAAAGCAGGTGGAGCCGCTGGAGCAGGTGATAGACGGGCTGCGCGATAAATTAAAGCGCAGGCATGTAAAACGCCTGCAAAACGGCTCATGCACCATAGAGCTTGGCTTTGTGCTTTCCGACCTTCTGACCAATTACGAAAGGGTGTCAGACCACTGCTCCAATATTGCCGTCTGCTTGATTCAGATAAGCATGGACAGCCTGGAAACGCATGAATACCTGCATGATTTAAAGGAAAGCCATTCACAGGAATATGAAGGGGAATATGAGGCGTACAAAAAGAAATACGTATTACCCTGAACCGTCCTTATATCAAAAGGAAACGGCGCTCCGAAAATTCGGAGCGCCGTTTCCTTTTTAAGTCATAGCACATCAAGGTGCTCAAGCAGTATTTTGATTCCCATAAAGATAAGCGCAAGGCCGCCTGCGAGCTCCGCTTTATTTTTATAGCGGATGCCGAACCTGTTGCCAATGGCGACGCCCGACGCGGAAAGAATAAAGGTCACGGCGCCAATGAGTAAAACAGCGCCGAAAATATTGACACTGAGGAAGGCAAACGTAACGCCTGCCGCGAGCGCGTCTATACTTGTAGCGACCGACAGCATCAATAGCTCTTTCAGGTCAAAAGATTCTTTCTTTTTTCCGCAGCAGTCTTCCTTTTTAAAGGATTCATAGACCATTTTGCCGCCGATGAAGGCAAGAAGAGCGAATGCGACCCAATGGTCGAAGTCCCTGATATAGCGTGCAAACTGCGTGCCCAAAAGCCAGCCAACCAGGGGCATCAGCGCCTGGAAGCCGCCAAAGAAGGCGGCAATCAAAAATGAGTATTTCCTATTGTATACGCGCATATTGAGCCCTTTGCAAAGCGCCACCGCGAATGCGTCCATGGAAAGGCCGAGCGCGATAAAAAACAGTTCGACAATGCCGATAACGAACACCCCTTTTAAAAAATGAACGCAGCTTCAATCATATCAGGATATGGACAAAAATGCAAAAAAACAGCCATAAAAATATGTTTTTAGTCGTATTACCTGTTTTTTTACGGGAAAGTTTGTACAAGTTACCGTTGAAGAATAGATTGTAATGAACTTTCCCTTCCGATATACTGATATTGAGTAATATGAAAAACACTCGCGCGATATACATTCTAATTCTTTAAAATTCAAAGGAGGAATCCCGGTGAAAAAATCCAGAAACAGGTTCATAAGCGCCGTTTTATCTGCGCTGCTTTTGCTGACGGCATTTTCCTGCGCTGTTGGTGCGCAGCCGCTCCAAGCACAGAAAGGCGCGGCGCCAGACGGCTATGGCCTAACAGAAAAGGTTGAGGACGGCGCAATACTGCACGCATGGTGCTGGTCGTTCCAAACTATCAGGGAAAACCTGGAAAATATAGCGAAAGCGGGCTTTTCCGCAGTACAAACCTCCCCAATCAACGAATGCCTTGTCGGCGACAACGGCGGGATGCAGCTGATGGGCAATGGCAAATGGTACTACCATTACCAGCCGACCGACTATAAAATCGGCAATTACCAGCTTGGCACAGAGCAGGAATTCAAGGAGCTGTGCGATGAAGCGCACAAATACGGGATTAAGATTATTGTCGATGTGGTCGCAAACCATATGACTTCGTCCACCGGCTCAATTAAAAGCTATATCAAAAACATGGAGGGCGGCGCGTTCCATAACGGCGGCGGAATTTCCAATTATGGTGACCGTAAAGACGTTACGCAGAACAGCCTGCTGGGGCTTATTGATTTAAACACGCAGAACCCGAATATCCAGCAGCTTATTTTAAATTATCTCAAGCAGTGTGTGGCAGCCGGGGCGGATGGCTTCCGCTACGACGCGGCAAAGCATATAGAAATCCCGGAGGACGACCCTTCGTTTGCAAGCGATTTCTGGCCTGTTGTGCTCGATAATGGGTCGCGGTTCCAGTACGGCGAAATCCTTGGCAGCGCGGACTGCGGCAATTACCAAAAATATATGCATGTTACCGCCTCCGAATACGGCGGCACAATCCGCAATGCAATCCGCAATGGCGATTTAAATGCAAACTCCATCAGCAGCTACAGCAACTCCGCCTCGGAGGATAAGCTTGTTACCTGGGTGGAATCGCACGACAATTACTGCGGCGACGGCTCGTGGAGAGAGCTCAACGAGCAGCAGGTCAAGCTGGGCTGGGCTATTATTACCGCGCGCAGCGGCGGCACGCCGCTGTTCTTCAGCCGTCCGAAGGGCAGCAGCACCTCCGACCAGTGGGGCGACAACCTCATCGGCGCGGCCGGCAGTGACCTGTACAAGGACCCGGAGGTGGCCGCGGTCAACAGCTTCCGCAATACGATGGCCGGGCTTGATGAAACGCTGTCGAATCCAAACGGCAATACAAAGGCCGTTATGATTGAACGCGGCAACCGCGGCGCCGTCATTGTGAGCGCGGACAGCGAACCGCTTGAGGTAGACACGAAAACAAAGCTTGCCGACGGCGTTTATTACGACAAGGTGACGAACGATGAGTTTACCGTACAGGCCGGCAGGCTTACCGGTACGGTAGCCGGTGGGCGTGTTGTCGTCCTGACAAACGAAAAAACGGAGCTGCCTCCTTATATGGCGGTTTCAAAGGAAAGCGGCTCGTTCCGCGGGACGCTTGCGCTTTCGATTAATGTGCTCGCCGCGGATGAGGCTTATTACCAGCTTGACGGCGGGGAAAAGGTGCCGTTTACAAAAAGCGCGGTCGTTTTGCTTGGCGAAAACATGAACGAGGGCGATTCGGTCACGGTTACAGTCGGCGCGAAGAACGAGTTCGGCTCGATAGAAGAGCGCTATACATATAAAAAGCTTTCCTATCCGGTGCTGGAGGGAAAGACGGTCGCCTATTTTGACAACGCGCAGGGCTGGGAGGATGTAAAAATTTACGCCTATGGCGGCGGCGCGCAGGGCGATATCACAAAATGGCCGGGCGTGCCTATGCAGGATTTGGGCAGCGGCATGTTTGCCTATGAGCTCCCCGAAGGCTTTGGCGGCTGTAAGGTCATGTTTAACGGAAACGACGGCTCGGTGCAGTATCCGGGGCACAACGAGGCAGGCCTCGATATAGAGCCGGATACTTGGATGTACTGCCACGACGGCGTCTGGGAGGATTATAAGCAGTATGTCAGCGGCGATACACCTCCTGAAAGGAAGCTTGGCGACGTAACCGGGGACGGGAACATCAATCTTCAGGACGTGCTGGAGATACAGAAGCATCTCGCCGGGATTCTTGTCCTCAGTGAGGAGCAGATTACCGCCGGCGACGTCAATTTCAGCGGAAAGCTGGAGTTAAGCGACGTATTGGAGATACAAAAGTATATTGCGCATATCATCGACGGGTTCCAGCGGGCTTAGAGGGCATCGGCGGCAAGAAATACAGTGGCTTTTCTTCACAAAAGGAAAGCCGCTGTTTTTTAAGCAGTATAATATTAATAATTTGAAATAAGGGGTGCTGGAATGAAAAGAAAAATATTATTTAAAAGCGCTGTGATGTTGCTGTCCCTGCTGCTGGTGGTTCCGACAATTGTGTCCGTTTCCGCCGAGGAAGACGGGTCTTGGCTGGAATATGCGGTTTTGAACAGCAACACGGTAGCGGTAACAGGATGTAAAGACAATCGAAGCGAATTGATTATTCCTTCTGAAATTAATGGCAGGAAAGTAGTTGAAATTTCAGACTTTGCTTTTTTTGAACAAAAAAATATTGAAACCGTAATAATCCCCCCGTCAGTGACCAAAATCGGCTCATATGTGTTAAACGGCAGCGGTTTAAAAAAGCTGACTGTTCCGGACAGTGTGGTTGAAATTGGAACGTACGCTTTCATGAATACCCCATGGTACCGATACAGCGGAGATTTTGTTATTTTGGGTGACGGCCTGCTGCTGTATTACCAGGGGAATCAAACGGAGATATCGCTTCCAGAAAATGTAAAAAGGGTTTCAGAGGGCGCTTTTGCCGGAAGCGTGGTGAAAAAGGTCGAAATGCCGGAAGGAGTAGAAGAAATAGGCCGCAGGGCATTTGAAGGGGCCGCTTCGTTAGAAGAGGTAATACTTCCGGAAAGTCTTAAAAAAATAGGCGCCCAGGCGTTTAATAACTGTCAAAAGCTTAAAATTATGACAATTCCCCAGAATGTAACTGAAATAGGAGAAGAGGCGTTTTCAAATTGTAAGCTGATACGTACCGTTACACTGCCCGGCAGTATAGCAACGCTTGGCAAGTCGGTATTTTCTGGCTGTACAGGCCTTAAAAAAGCTGTGCTGCCGGAGAACATGAAAGAGGTGAACAGCCAGCTTTTTCTCGGCTGTACTACGCTTTTAGAGGTCAACATACCCTCCGGTGTTACAAAAATCGAAAATTCCGCGTTTAAAGGATGTACATACCTGTCAGAGGTTACTCTGCCTGAAGGACTGCTAACCATCGGCTACGAGGCATTTTCTGGCAGCGGGCTAAGGACAGTCCGTGTTCCGGACAGTGTACAGTTTATCGACATAAGCGCTTTTTCCAATACTCCTTGGCTACAAAACGAGAGCGAAGAATTTGTAATTTTGGGCGATGGCATTCTTTATCAGTACCGCGGCTCCGGCGGAAATGTGGAAATACCGGATAACGTTAAAACCATCGGCCAGAGCGTTTTTCAGGGGAAAACAGTTTCCGGAATAACAATTCCTGACAGTGTTACATCTATCCAGGCCATGGCGTTCGAGAGCTGTACTGGCGCAGGGGAAATCATTATTCCGGCGGGAGTTTCACAAATGTCAAACGCATTTCAAAACAGCGGGTTTAAAAAAGTTTCAATTCTAGGGGATATTGAGCAGATAATGCCGTTTTGTTTCTATGGCTGTTATAACCTGGAGGAAATTGAGATTTCCGGGCGCATTAAAACAATTGGAAGAAATGCGTTTGTTTCCTGTATAAAACTGCGGACGGTTAATTTGCCTGAGGATTTGACTTGTATTGAGGAGAATGCTTTTCAATTCTGCTCCATGCTGGAAAAAATCAAAATTCCGTCAAAGACGTTGGAAATAGGGGAGTGTGCATTTTCATACTGTACGGGGCTGCAGCAGGTTGTGTTTGAAAAAGGAATAAAGATAATAGGGGAGGAGGCCTTTTTTAGCTGTACGGGATTAAAAAATTTACGCCTTCCCGATAGCCTGGAAACAATATCGGTACGTGCCTTTGCGTACTGCACCACGCTGAAAACCCTTGAGATACCGAAAAATGTTGTAACCGTAGGCTCAGAAGCTTTTCTATTCTGCGATCAGCTCGGGAAGGTGAAAATTCCCAGGCAAGTTAAGGAAATCGGAGACCGGGCATTTGGTTATTTGAGCGTCCCTTCCATGACTGTGCTGACAATATATGGGTATCAAGATTCAGAAGCTGAAAGATATGCGATAGACAACGGCTTCTTTTTTGAAACCCCTCACGGGGATATTGACGGAGAAGGGACAATATCTATAGCCGACGTTTTAATGGTCCAGAAGCATCTTTCTAAAGTGATAGATTTAACAAAGGAGCAGTTGAAAGCTGCCGATACGGACGAAAATGGAAAAATAACGCTGAATGACGTGTTGATAATTCAGAAATATATTGCAAAAATTATAGATTTTATTTAGCACGGCAAAAATAAATACAAAAAGCCCTGCAAAGCTTATGGCTTTGCAGGGCTTTTACATTGCGGAGGTCAACCACTGGCTGAGCCAGTGGAGATAAAAAAGCTTCAGCTATGGACAAAAAAGAAACTCCCCGATAGATTAAAGTTAAGGTCTGCCAACCTAACTCAAAATATTGAGGAGGTCTTTTCTATGACTTCCATCCACTTGGCGTAAGTCATTTTTTCTTCATACTTCTTTATGGCTCACTGCCTCTTCGGCGGGCTTCTTTTATCGAAACTTACTTAAAAACGGAAGTGGAATAAAGGCTTTACGCATTCCGGGAAACCTGACGCCCCAGCGCTTACAGTAGGTTTTAATCCTAAGCTTCCAGAAAGATTTCGAATCCCACTGGCCTTTCCATAACATTGCTTCTGAAAGGCAGTGGATTGTATCAAAAAAATCGCTGAGCTGTTCTGATTTATTTTCTGAATTTAAAAGAAGAGCGTGGTTGAATAATTCTAGGAAAACAGGCCGGAATTCCGATATTTTTTGCGCGTTGTCTGTCGGTCGATTATCTTTCCGGATAGAAAAGCTCCAATCTTGACCTTTCTTGAATTCCTCAAAGGATTCATAATGTTTTGGCCAATTTTCCAAAAATATTTCTATAAATTCGTCATAGCTCCAGTCTTTCATCCGGCGGGAATAGAATTTTTTTAAATCTTTTAAGAGACGGTTCACATCTATTTTTTCAAGGTCGAACCGTATATAGGCAAATACAGAGGTTGTTATAACTAATATTTTTGAAATATCCAAGGCATTACTCATAAAGGTCGTTCTCACTTATTAAAAAATTAAATTTTATCCTTTTTATACTCTGCTATATCCTCTAGCCTGCAATTTAAAATGCTACATAATTTATTTAAAGTTTTCGTTTCAACATTTTCATTGGCTTTCAACCGCCTAATCGTTTTGTTATCGATATTGCATTTCTCTCTAAGCATGTATGTAGACATTCCTTTTTTACTCATAGTCTCCCACAATTTATCAAATACAATCACTTTTTTATCCCCCAATCTTGACATTTATTATTATGGGGGTTATAATCCTGTTTATTAAGGGGATATAATCCCCATAAAAAATTTGATTAAGGATTTGGAGTCTAAAATGAAAAAGTATGAAATTGTATTGTCTGATGACCTTTCACATATATACGAAGATATTGCAAAGATGAATAAAATGAAGGTAGAGAAGTGCCTTACTATAATACTGGATAAGGTTATTTACACAATGCTCCATTCACCAGGAACCGGTAATAAGCCATAAGATATACGGTAATAGCAACAGGCGGGTAAACAATAATAGGTTCACCTGCCTGTTTGGCGTAATATTACGATTTATTTTCTTTTGCGGTGCGGCAGGAAGCAATCAGCACAACGCGAATCGTTATACAATCGTCACTGAGTTTTTTATATCGTATTTCGTCAATATAATTCGTGCGATAAAGCAGTTCCAGCCAATAGCCTGTTTCGCTTGCCTCTTTCAGGGCAATCTCCAGTTTAGAAAGAAAGTCGTTCCTGCTTTGCGCGTAATTTGCTTTTATGATAAGGCAAAAGTTTGAGTTTTTTCATGATGTATCGCCTTACGGCGAAATGATGGATTGCTTTGAAAAATGATGTGCCTTCACTTCGCTGCGGCATGATGTGATGTTTGCCTTTATGTCCCGCAGGACACATCATTGCCGAAGGCAGCATCATTCTAAAAAAAGCCTTTTTTGTCTTTTTGACAAAAAAGGCTTTTTTAGTGGAGCTGATAGGCAGATTCGAACTGCCGACCTCATCCTTACCAAGGATGCGCTCTGCCGACTGAGCTATACCAGCATTGGCAGGGGCAGAAGGACTTGAACCCTCGGCACGTGGTTTTGGAGACCACTGCTCTACCAACTGAGCTATACCCCTGTATCAGCGCCGCATGGTTTCGCGGCGCAGGTATTATAATATCATTTTGTAAAGTACGTGTCAATATGTTTTTGTAAAAAACGGCGAATTTTGATGGCAGGAAGCAGCGTACCCGATACCTGCGCTGCGACGGTCAGCCGCCCTGCGTTTCCTTTAGAATATCAGCAATAACCTCGCGTTCGTCCAGATGGTGTTTAACCCCGCGGATTTCCTGGTAATCCTCGTGGCCTTTCCCGGCAAGCACGACGATGTCTCCGGGCTTTGCCGTTTTCATACAGTAACGGATGGCTTCTCTGCGGTCGGGAATGACGATGTATTTCCCGTTTGTTTTATGGATACCCGTTTCAATGTCTTTGATGATATCCATCACGTTTTCAAAGCGCGAATTGTCCGCAGTCAAAACGGAAAGGTCGGAAAGCTTCCCGGAGATTTCACCCATTTCGTAGCGGCGGATTTTCGGGCGGTTGCCGCCCGCGCCGAACAGTGTAATCAAACGGTTGGGCTTGTATTCGCGCAGGGTCGTAAGCACGTTTTCCATACTGACCGCGTTGTGGGCGTAATCTATCAGCAGCGTATAGCCGCCGGGTACCTTTACAGGCTCGACACGGCCCTTGACGGTCGCTTCGTCCAGCCCGGCGATAATCGCCTGTTCGGGTATATCGAAGTGCCGGCATACGGCGATTGCCGCAAGCGCGTTGTAAACGCTGAACCGGCCGGGTATCGGGACATTTGCATTCAGCTCTAAAACGCCGCTTGTGCTGAAATGCACGCCCAGGTAACCGGGGCGCGACACCAGACCCTCGTCATAAGCGCGCAGCTGCGCGCGCTCGTCAAAGCCGTAGGTTTCTACCGAGCAGGTGTGATTTGTTAATATGCTTTCCCACTGGGGGTCGTCGCAGTTTACAATCCCTGTTTTGCACTGGCGGAACAGGAGGGACTTACAGGCCAGGTACTCCTCCGCGCTTTCGTGCTCAGCCGGGCCGATGTGGTCGTGGGAAAAATTCGTAAACACGCCGTAGTCGAAAACCTGCCCGTCTGTGCGGTGCCATTTAAGCCCCAGGGAGGAGGCCTCGATAACCATGCATTTGCAGCCGCTGTCCGCCATCAGGCGCATGGCACGCTGGATTTCGTACGATTCCGGCGTGGTGTTGTTCGTTTTAATGATTTCATCGCCAATCACAATACCAAGGGTTCCGATGGTACCCGTTTTGATTCCGCCCTTTTCCAATATGAAGCGAATCATGCAGGCCGTCGTCGTTTTACCCTTGGTACCAGTCAGGGCAATGGTTTTCAGCGCCTTTGCAGGATGTCCGAAATACGCGGCCGACATGTACGCGAGAGCTACGCGCGTGTCGTCCGTTTTGATAACCGCAACGGATTCCGGAAGGGGGATTTCGTCACTTAAAACGATTGCCGCCGCGCCTTTTTTTGCCGCCTCCGCCGCGTATTTGTGCCCGTCTGTTTCAAAGCCCTTGAGGCAGACGAACGCGCAGCCCGGCACGGCCTTCCTGGAATCGTATACTACGTCGGAAATGTCCGGGTCGCCGGTTCCCTGTATACGGACAGACTGGATTTCCTCCAGTAATCGGCTCAGCTTCATTGTGGTCCCTCCAAAAAAATTCTGAAAGCGCGGCGGAAAAATGGTACAACCTGTGCTTTTTTTCACGGCGCCGGAATATATTTGTTCATATACGCTAAATTTACAACATCATATGGCGGCTGTCAATCGAATTATGCCCACTGCCCGTAGGATAATCGAACTTTTTTGTGTATTTTACAATAAAAAAAGAAAGAAAAATGAAATAACAAGATTATTATACTCCTGAAAGAATTATAAAACAAGCGGTGACAAGGGATTTTTAAATGCGATGAAAGAAAATAAAAAAGCTTATTAGGGAAAATGTACAAATTGTTTTTGTTTATTTTGCTGTAAAAAGACGTAAAATGGATTTATTTTTTTATTTTCAGGAAAATTTGTGTACATTTAGCACAAAACGAGAAGCGAATTATATCGATGTTAATAAAAATAAATAAAGGCAGTTGCAATAAATAGGTTGCTATGCTATTATTTACTCAGTGACTTGGGCGTGTTTCTGCGTTGATTGCAGTTTTTTCGCGCAAGACGGACCTGGAACGTGTCCTCACATAACACAAGGGGTGCTTGTGTTAAATTTTTTACTACATAAGAAAGAAGGAAACAAAATGTTCAGCAAATCCAAAAGAATTGTTGGAATCGTGCTGGCCGCCCTGATGGTTGCATCGGTATTTGCCGGCTGCGGCGACAACAACAGCTCTTCAACCCCCGCTTCAGGCTCGGGAGATGCAAGCGGTACGTCCTCACAGCAGCAGATCAAGAATATTACGGTAGATGAGATGATGGCCGACGCGCAGGTCGCCATGGGCGATGAAGATAACGTCAAGCTAAAGGTCTGGGGCCCGCAGGACTCTGTCGCGCTTCTCACAAAGCAGTGCCAGGCTTTTGCAGACAACTTCAAGAAGCTCGGCAGGAAAATTGACATTGAAGTCGTTCCGCAGGGCGAGAGCAACGCCTCTTCCCAGGTTATGACCGACCCGGACGCTGCGGCGGACGTTTTCGGTTTTGCAAGCGACCAGGGCCTTGCGCTCTTTAAGGACGAATACCTCCTGAAGGTAAGGCTGAACTTCGTACAGCCGATTAAAGACACGAACATTACAGAAGCGGTCGATACCGCGACGTTCCAGACAGCGAACGACGACCAGCCGTACCTGTACGCTTACCCGGAAACGGGCGACAACGGCTACGCGCTGTTCTATGATAAGAGAGTCCTCAGTGAGGAAGACGTCAAGACGCTCGAAGGCATTATGCAGGTCTGCGAGGAGCAGAAAAAGAACTTCACGATGGAGATGGGCGACGGCTACTATGGCTGCGTTATCCCCTTTACGGGCGGCGGCACGCTGGAGCTTGAGGACGACCTCGAGACCCAGAAGCTCAACTACGATTATGAGAAAATCGGCCCGGTCGCTAAGGCCTTTGCAGACGTTCTGAGCACAAGCAAGTACTTCAAGAACGAATCCGTTAACTCCACACTCGTATCCGGCTTCAAGAACCAGACCCACGCCGCAGGCGTTATCGGTTCCTGGGCAATCAAAGATATTAAGAAGGCGCTCGGCGACAATATGGGCGTTGCAAAGCTTCCGACCATTAAGGTTGACGGCAAAGATACGCAGATGGTCAGCATCTACGGCTACAAGAACATCGGCGTCAACGCAAAGTCGAAGTTCCCGATGACCGCTCAGTCCCTTGCTTACTACCTCACTGGCGAAACATGCCAGAAGCAGAGAGTCGAAGAAATCGGCTGGGGCCCGTCCATTAAGACCCTTGTTGATTCCGAGCTCGTAACGAAGGACGAGGCGCTCAGCGCAATCTACGAGCAGCAGAAATATTCACTCCCCCAGAAAGACATCATCAGCGGCTGGTGGTCCCCGACGGGAACCTACGGCGCTTATGTCGTAGACTCCAAGAAGCAGCATGACGACAAGACCATGAAGGAAGAATTTGACAACATGGTTGAAACCATCGAAATGGGTTAAGCGCTTCCCGGAACAATTAATCAGTATTCTGTTTACAAGCAGCCCTACCCGGGCTGCTTGTAAAAACGAATTAAGCACAGCGTTTTATACATAAAAACATTTCAAGTGCCTTGCACTTGTTATATTTTATACAAAGGGGAGTGAAGCCATGAGATACATCGATTACGTCCAGCTGAATCCTTTCCAAAAGCTAGGGTACAACCTGAAGACATTTTTCGTGAATCTCCCGAAAAATGTTGCCAGGTTCTTTAAGTTCCTGGGACGTAAGATCGCGGCGTTCTTCTGCGCAATCGGCAGAGGATTCAAGAATTATGGAATTGGTTTTGTCAAGGGAGATTGGAGTACGAAGGTTTCTTATTTGATAATGGGAACCGGCTGCATGTTCAAGGGACAGATCATCAAGGGCCTGCTGTATTTGGCTGTTGAGGTCGGCTATATATTCTATATGGTCTCGTTTGCGTGGCAGTACCTGTCCAAATTCTTCACGCTCGGTACAACGGCGGTAGTAAGGGAAATGGACTACAATACCGGCATTGAGACAGTCCACGCGGGCGATAACTCCATGCTGATTCTTTTGTACAGCGTTATGGCAATCTTTATTACAGTTGGATTCTTTGCGCTGTATATTTCCAACATTAAACAATCTTTAAAGCTCCAGGAATTAAAGAGCAAGGGCAAAAAGCCTTTCACTTTTATTGAAGACGTAAAGAACCTGCTTGACCAGCGTTTCCATGTAACGCTGCTTTCCCTTCCGACCATCCTGGTATGTATCTTTACGGTGCTTCCCCTAATCTTTATGATCCTGATTGCTTTCACAAACTATGACAGCGCGCACCAGCCGCCGTCGAAGCTCTTTGAGTGGATTGGCTTCGGAAACTTCGCGGACGTGTTCTTTGATGAACCGAGAAAGGCGCTCACCTTCCAGAATCTGGTTGTCTGGACGCTGATTTGGGCGGTGCTCGCAACTGTAACAAACTACATATTCGGTATGATTTTCGCATTGATGATCAATAAGAAGGGCATTAAATTCAAATCCTTCTTCCGTACAATGTTTGTTATGACGGTCGCGGTCCCGCAGTTCGTTACCCTGCTCCTGATGGGCCAAATCCTGTCGGAGGGCGGCGTCATGAACGTTCTGCTGCAGCAGCTGGGGCTGATATCCGAGCCGGTACGCTTTTTGACCGACCCTTGGCTTGCGAAGATTACAGTCGTCGTCGTAAACATGTGGATCGGTATTCCTTATACGATTTTGATTACAAGCGGTATTTTGATGAACATTCCGGAGGAGCTGTATGAAAGCGCCAAAATTGACGGCGCCGGCCCCGTTACGACATTCTTCAAGATTACCATGCCGTACATGCTTTTCGTTACGACTCCGTACCTGATTACGCAGTTTGTCGGCAATATCAACAACTTCAATGTCATTTACTTCTTGACAGGCGGCGGCCCAATGAACAGCCACTACTACAACGCGGGCGACACCGACCTGCTTGTCACATGGCTCTATAAGCTGACCATGGATAAGAACGACTACAGCCTTGCGGCGACGATAGGTATCCTCGTATTCGTAATATGCGCGACGGTCTCGCTTCTCACCTTCAACCTGTCGAAGTCTTCAAGGAATGAGGAGGAGTTCTCATGATAAAAAGCTATAAATTAAGAAGACATGTTTCAAACGCGCTTATTTACGTTATCCTTTCCGTATGCGCCGTTATATGGGTTATGCCCCTTTTATGGCTGGTCATGACCTCCTTCCGTGGAGAGACAAGCGTTTACATCCCTTACATCATTCCTAAGGAATGGACGTTCGACAACTATATTAAGCTGTTTACGGACACATCGGTCATCAACTATCCGCGCTGGTTCCTGAATACGTTTGTCGTAGCGATATGCTCCTGCATCATCTCAACAATATCTGTTTTGATGGTCAGCTACGCCTTCAGCCGCCTGCGTTTCAAGTCTCGTAAAAAGTTTTTGAATGTCGGCATGATCCTCGGTATGTTCCCCGGATTTATGACCATGATTGCGGTTTATTACCTGCTCAAGGCAATGGGACTTACCCAGAACCTTGTTGCGCTGATTATCGTATATTCCGCGGGCGCGGCGCTCGGTTACTTTATTGCAAAGGGCTTCTTCGACACCATACCACGAGCGCTGGACGAAGCGGCCACAATCGACGGCGCAACCAAAAACCAGATTTTCTGGAAGATTATTTTGCCAATGTCGAAGCCAATCGTCGTTTATACGGTGCTTACTTCGTTCACCGGCCCGTGGGCGGACTTTATTCTCGCCAGGATTATCATGGGCGACAGCATCGACAACTATACGATAGCGCTCGGACTTTGGACGATGGTCGATAAGCAGTACATCAACTCGTACTTCCTCAATTTCTGCGCGGGTGCGGTTGTCATCGCGATTCCGATTACAATCCTGTTCCTCAAGATGCAGAAGTACTACGTCGAGGGCGTTACAGGCGGTGCTGTAAAAGGCTAAGCTCAATTACATAATGGCAGAGGCGGCGGGACTTTTGTCCCTCACCCCTGCCATTTTTTTAAAGGAGAATCAATGTGGGAAAAAAATTTATTTCTATTCTGATTATTTGCTGTATTGCTGCTGCCGCGGTGTTCAGCGGGTGCAGCCCGGACACGGGGCAGGAGATGAAAGCGGCAGCGTCGCAGGATAAGTACAGGAATTATTATGAGATTTTCGTGTCGTCGTTCTGCGATTCCAATGGGGACGGAATCGGCGATATAGGCGGTATTATATCAAAGCTCGATTATTTAAACGACGGCGACCCGAATTCCGGCGACGATTTGGGAATTGACGGAATCTGGCTGATGCCGATTATGCCCTCCCCGTCTTACCATAAGTACGACGTGACCGATTATTACGATATCGACCCGCAATATGGGACAATGGAGGATTTTGAAAAGCTTATTGCGGAATGCGACAAGAGGGGGATCGATGTTATCATCGATTTGGTCATTAACCATACGTCGAGCGAGCACCCGTGGTTCAAGAAGGCGAAGGCGGAGATTGCGCAGGGTAACCTGGACGGCTACGCAAAGCTTTACAGCATCGCGGCCCCGGGAGAGCGCGACACCAAATACGGCTATCAATTTATTACGGGAACCAAATATTCATTTGAATGCAATTTTTCCGGCGGAATGCCGGATTTAGACCTCAGCAGCGACCAGACCCGTGATGAAATCAAAAAAATTATGCAGTTCTGGATTGATAAGGGAGTTGCCGGATTCCGGCTTGACGCGGTCAAATTTTTTGATTCTCCAAACACGGAGCGCGTAGAATTTATGAACTGGATGTACAGTACGGCAAAGGAAATGAAGGAAGACGTCTATATGGTCGGAGAGGACTGGGACGGCAACAGTGCGATTGCAACGAGCTATGAGAGCGGGGTAGACAGCTTCTTTAACTTTACGTTTTCCGCGTCGGGCGGCAAAATCAATTCCGCAATTAACTCGAAAAATGCAAAATCTATCCTGAAATCCGACCAGAAATGGAACGAAATTATAAAAGGCAGGAATGAAAACGGAATCGACGCGGTGTTTCTCTCCAACCATGACATGAAGCGCAGCGCGGCTGCATTCAGCGGCGATTTGGTCAAAATGAAGACGGCGGCGTCGCTTTATATGATGATGCCGGGCAATTCTTTCATTTATTATGGAGAGGAGCTTGGGCTGCTTTCCGGCGAAAACGACGCTTCCTACCGTATCCCTATCCCGTGGTCGTACGACGGGGACAAAAGCGGTACCGTAACGGAGCTTCCGCCGGGCGTTGTGGAAGAGCAGCTCCCCGAATGGAATCCCAAGGAAAGCGCGCAGGAGCAGCAGAAGGATGCAAATTCTTTGTTCAGCCACTATCAGAATATTATAAGGATTAAGCTCCAGAACCCCGAAATTGCGAGGGGCACCATCAAAAAAATTGTGGAAACGGAGATTGGGAACGTTGCAGGCTTTATTACCGAATACGACGGTTCCACGCTGATGGTCGTGCATAACCTTGGCGAAGAGGAGCGCACGGTGGAAATCCCGAAGGATGACTTTAATTATTCGGGCATACGTACACAGCTTACAGCGCTCGACCCCACGGGAGAAGACGGCCAGGGGAACGCCATATATCCGCAGGCAAAGCTCGACGGGACGACACTGACAATTCCTGCAAGGTCCTTTGTAATTCTTAAGTGATATAAATTCGTCTTTGTGCGGATGTTAAAAAGCTTGAGCCGGTATTGCTTTTCAGGGCAATGCCGGCTCATTTTGTTGGGCATTTATCTCAGAAGGCTGGACGGTTTGCGTTTCAGGCTCCGCAGATAGGCTTTGTCTTCATTGCTCACACGGTAGGATTCGCAGCATTTCTGAATGGTCTTGTTATGCGTAAAATCGTCGAGCCTTCCGTCCAGCAGGACGGGAAGCGCCGACTCCCTGGCCTTTACAAAACATACGGAAAGCGCCCAGGCGACAGCCATTTTAACATAATATCCGTCGTGGCGTATCCCGCACAGCGTTTGAATGGTATCCTCCGTATATGGCGGCTGTATAAAATAATCCATCAGCATCACGGCGCAAAACCGCAGTTCAAATTCCCTGCCGCTTTGGAGTACGCCGCTTAGAAATTCCCTTACCTTAGGCAAATCCTTGCGAACCGCCTTCAAATCGCCGCAGAAAATGTCACAAACCGACCAGTTCCTGATTTTTGGTATAAACCCGCTGATAAAGCGCAGCCGCGTTTCAATATCGCATTTCATCGCGCCGATTACCATAGCCTGCAGCATGGTTTCTTCCAGCGTATCATCCCTAGCAAGCGCTAAAAACTCCATGGGTGCATCTGCCGCTATTTTTTTCGCCAGCTTTCTCAGCTGCGGAATACGCACCCCGTATGCGCTCGTTTCCCCTGGAATCAGGCTCAAATTGAATTTGCGATAAGCTTCGTCTGACATTTCTTTGAGGGCCTCAAGTAATTTTAGATAATCTTTTTGCGTAAATGACATGTAATATTCTCTCTTTTCAATAAATTTAAAATTTTCGTGACGCTATCATTTTATCATAAAGAAGAAATTTAATAAATATGGATGGAATAAATCGGGAAAGGAAACCGTTTTATAGGAAAAGCAACAAAACAAACGTTCTTGAAATTTTGTGTATATTTACATTTATATATGCACATTTTTGTTTTAAGATTATTGATTTTTCATCAAATTATGATGTAATAAGACTGAAATATAAGAACCTGATTGGGTAAAGGATTTTTTTACAGGTTTATAATGGTAAAATGGAGAAGGTTACGAATGTATTTAAAGGTAAAACGTATGTTAGGGGTCTTTCTGTCATTTTTGGGCCTGACAGTCGTATCGCCCGTACTTTTGGCGACGGCGATTGCCATTAAAGCGGAATCCCGCGGGCCGGTTATTTTTAAGCAGAAAAGAATCGGCAAGGATGGTAAGGTTTTTGAAATTTATAAATTCCGTTCGATGTGTGTCGGTGCTGAAAAGACAGGAAGCGGCGTTTATTCGGGCAAGAACGACGCAAGGGTTACGAAGGTCGGCCGGTTTATCAGGGCGACAAGTATTGACGAGCTTCCACAGTTTGTCAATATCCTCAAGGGTGAAATGAGCATAATCGGGCCGCGTCCCGTTCTTACATACCATCCTTGGCCGTACAGCGACTATACGCAGCGGCAGAAGAAACGGTTTGACGTCCGCCCGGGCGTTACAGGATGGGCGCAGGTGAACGGCCGCAAGGAGCTGCCATGGGAAAAGCGGCTTGAATATGACGTGGAATATGTAGAGCATCTTTCCTTTGCGTTTGACGTTAAGATATTTTTTAAAACGGCCGCGAAGGTTTTTACCAACGCGGACAATGTCAATACGGCGCAGACGGCGCCTGCCGGCTGTGTGCAGCTTCATCAGGATGATGATACGGTAAAGGAGAGTGCGGTGAAATAATGCCACTTAAACTGATGTATATCACCAATCGTCCGGAAATTGCCGCGATTGCGGACAGCAACGGTGTAGATAGGATTTTTCTCGATTTAGAGCTGATAGGGAAAGAAGAGCGGCAGGGACATTTGGATACGGTAATTTCCAGGCACAGTATCAGTGATATCGTGCCTTTAAAGTCATGCCTGAATAACGCGCAGCTGCTTGTCCGGACCAACCCGATCCATGACGGTTCCAAAGAGGAAATCGACAGAGTGACCGCGGGCGGCCCGGATATTGTTATGCTTCCCTTTTTTAAGACAAAGGAAGAGGTCCGCCGGTTTTTAAGCTATGTAGACGGCAGGGCGCGGACTTGCCTGCTGTTCGAAACGCCGCAGGCGGTCGAGCAGGCGGATGAAATCCTGGAGCTTGACGGGATAGACGAGGTTTATATCGGCCTGAACGACCTGCATTTAGGCTACCGCCTGAAATTTATGTTCGAGCTTTTGACAAACGGTATGGTTGACAGCCTTTGCCATAAATTCCGTGAGAAGGGAATCCCCTATGGGTTTGGAGGGATTGCGAGCTTAGGGCAGGGCCTTCTGCCGTCTGAGCATGTTATCGCGGAGCATTACCGGCTGGGCTCTACTATAGCAATCCTGTCCAGAAGCTTTTGCAATACCGATAAAATGACGGATTTAAATGAGATAAATAAACTGTTCCTTTTGGGAATCCGGGACATCCGGGAATATGAAAACCATCTTTTAGGCGCCAATGAAACCTTTTTCGCCAACAACCATAAGTCGGTGGAACAAATTGTGAAAAAGGTAGTCGATTTAAAAAGCTTGGGGGAGTAAGAAATGATTAGGGATATGCTGGAGCAGAGAAAAGACCTGCAGGAAAATCTTTTTATTAGAGGTTTTTTCATTTCAGATAAGCTGCCGGAGCGACTGGAGGAATTTCCGTTTTACGGAAATTGGAAAACACAGCGGCACGGCGGCTATTATTTTTTAATACATAAAAAGCAAAACCTGTTCACTGCCCGCCGTGGGGACGATATTTTCTTTCTTGCCGGACATGCGTATAATCCCTTTACCATGGAAATCGATGAAACCAGGATTTTAGAGCGGATTGCAGAAGCTTTTGGTAAATCGCAGGCTGATTTTTATGATGCCGTCGATGAATTGACAGGGCTGTTCCTGTTTGGCTTTATATCTGGTAATCAAATCAGCTTTCTTATCGACCCGTCGGGGATGCAGTCGGGCTGCTATGGCAGAATAGGGGATGCGTTTTATATTTCCTCCCATCCCCAACTGATTGCGGACGTCTGCGGGCTTGAGATGGATTCTTTTGTAAAGGAGCTTGTTTCCTACAAGTGGTATAACAGGGTAATGGGCCCGTATCTCCCGGGCGATTTGACGCCTTTTGCAGGGGTAAAGAGGATTGTACCCAACATTTCCTATACCTATGGGGCTGGGGAAGTAAAGCATTTCCGCTTTTATCCAAGAAAAGAGCTTTCAGTCTGTAAAACAGAGGAAGAATACGGGAAAACAATCAAAGAAGCTGCTGATATCCTGAAAAACAATATGCACCTGATTTCAAAAAAATGGGAGCATCCGCAGATTTCTTTGACCGGCGGCATCGACAGCAACACAACGTTTGCCGCGGCAAACGGGTTTTACGATAAATTTGAGGCGTTCAGCTATCTGTCGGCGCCCAAGGAGGCTCCGGACGCTGAGGCCGCCAAAAAAATTGCGGATAAATTTGGGGTGAAGCATACGCTTTACGAGGTACCCCAGACGTCCGAGGGGCTCGGGGACTACGACGGGCTCGTCGCTGTTATCAAGCATAACAACGGGTATATCGCAAATGAAAAGGGCAACGAGCTGCGCAAAAGGGCCGTCCTTTACAGGCAGTGCCCGGCCGACGTGGAAGTCAAATCGTGGGTGTCCGAGACAATCCGCGGTTATTGGTACAAGCATTACGGCAGGAAGTCCATGCCGAAGCTTTCGCCAAAGCTGTTCCGTAACCTCTATAAAATCTTTATCTGGAACCGCCCGCTTGCCCATAAGGTCGATAAAGTGTTTGCACAGTATATCGACGAGTTTGAATATAAAACCATCCCCGGCGCGTACCCGCCCGCCGATATGCATTACTGGGAGGTAACCTGGGGCAGCTGGGGCGGTATGAATATCAGTGAAATGCGCCTGTGCTTCGATATTACAATGGCGTACAACAACAGGAAATTCCTTGATTTGATGTTCAAGGTGCCGCTGGAGCGCAGGATTTCAGACCAACACCATCTTGATATGAAGAAATATCTCAACCGCGAGCTTTACGATATGAATATCCGTGTGGTGAATCTGAAAGAGACAGATTTCAGGGCGTTTATGCTGAACATCATCTTTACAATCAATTCGGTTCTGCCCTTCTAAAATATACGCATCAAAGCATGCGTTTACGGTGGTGTCAAAATATGAAGAAGGTCCTGCTGACAGGCGCTTACCCCTATACAAGGGAACAAATCAATCAAATAGAAGCGCTTGGCGTCCAGGCTTTTTTTGTCCAGGATGAGCGGGGCGGTTTGGAAAAGGGCCTTTTGTCCGCCGATGCAGTCGTGTGCAACGGCTTGTTCCTTTACCATGACATCAAAGCGTTTACCGGACTTAAGATGATTCAGCTTACAAGCGCGGGGCTCGACAGGGTGCCGCTTGCGTATATCAAGGAAAAGGGCATAGCGCTTTATAACGCCAGGGGCGTATACAGTATACCGATGGCGGAGTGGGTCGTGCTGAAAATCCTGGAGCTGTATAAGCATTCCGCCGGATTTTACAGGGCGCAGGGAAAAAAGGAATGGAACAAGGACAGAACGCTGCTTGAGCTGTACGGTAAAACGGCCTGTATTGTCGGAGCGGGCAGCATCGGGCAGGAGACGGCAAAACGCCTTGGGGCCTTCGGGGCTGTTGTAACCGCGGTGGACGCCATGCCGGTCCAAAGCCCTTTTTTTGACAAAACATATATGGTAAGCGAGCTTGCGGCGGCGCTTTCACAGAGCGATATAACTATCCTGACCCTTCCGCTGACGGAACAGACGCGGCATATGTTTGATACGGCGATGTTTTCCAAAATGAAAAAGGGCAGTATTCTCATCAATGTATCAAGGGGCGCGGTCATCAGGGAAGAAGACCTGGCACAGGCGGTTGCCTGCGGCCATTTGTCCGGCGCGGCGCTCGACGTATTTGAGGAGGAACCGCTCTCCATAGAAAGCCCGCTGTGGGATATGGAGCGCGTTATTATCACACCGCACAACAGCTTTGTTTCGGACAATACGAGTAAACGGCTTTTCGGCGTGATATATGAAAACCTGAAAAAACATTTCATCCAGTAAAGCGGGGAACAGATTGTGAAACGAGCCTTGATAACAGCGACCGTACAAAGCCATGTCGCGCAGTTCCATAAGCCCTTGATGAAGCTATTGAGGGAAGACGGGTATGAAATACACGTTGCCGCGCGGGACAATCTTGCGGAAAAAAACGGTTTGGGCCTGGAATTTGCCGATTGCGTGTATGACGTCCCGTTCGACCGCTCCCCATTGAGCAAAAAAAATATAGCCGCCTACAGGCGCCTCAAGGAAATTATCGACAGCACGGAGTATGAGATAATCAGCTGCAACACGCCGGTCGGCGGAGTTCTTACAAGGCTCGCGGCGCAAAAAGCGCGAAAAAAGGGGACGCGGGTTTTTTATACGGCGCACGGCTTCCATTTTTATAAAGGCGCCCCGCTTAAATACTGGCTTACCTTTTACCCGCTGGAAAAGCTGCTTGCACATAAAACCGACGTGCTCGTTACGGTTGCGGGCGAGGATTACACGCTTGCCCAGGACAAGATGAAGACGAAAGTCTGCCGGATACACGGGATTGGCGCCAACACAGAAAAATATAAGCCGCTGCCGCAGGAAGAGATTGCGGCAATGAAGGAAAAAGAGGGGCTTTCCGACGCTTATCCTGTGCTGCTGTGCATCGGCGAGCTTCTCAAAAATAAAAACCAGGCGGCGGCCATTGGCGCTTTGGCGGAGGCCAGGAAGAAATATCCGCGGGCAAGGCTGTTGCTTGCCGGTAACGGCCCGCTCCTGCCGGAGCTTAAGGAAACCGTCCGGGAGCTTCATGTGGAAGATGCTGTGGATTTTCTGGGCTACCGGACCGATTTGGAGCGCTACATCAATATGGCGGACATAATCCTTGCCTGCAGCTTCCGCGAGGGACTGCCCATGAACGTGATAGAAAGCATGCTGTGCGCAAAGCCTGTCGTCGCATCTGTCAACAGGGGGCACAGGGAGCTCGTTGCGGACGGACAGACCGGTTATCTTGTACAGGCGGACGACGCAGCCGCCTTTGCGCAGAAGGTAGCCGCACTGCTGGAAAGCCCTGAAGGCTACCGGGCTTTTTGTGAAAACGCTTTAAAAAGGGCGGAGCCGTACAGGGATAAAAACGTCCTTGCGGAGCTTCGTGATATTTACAGGAAATGAGGAGCGACATTATGGACCAACAGACACTGCGCAGGCTGCAGCTGACGCAGCTGGAAATTATGAAGGTTGTGGACAGGCTGTGCCGTGAGAACGAAATACCTTATTCCCTGTACGGCGGTACGCTGCTGGGCGCCGTGCGCCATAAGGGCTTTATCCCCTGGGACGACGACCTGGACATTTGTATGCTGCGGGAGGACTACGACCGGTTTATCAGTGTATGGCAGTCGCAGGACATAAAAGATTATCTTTTGGAGAACATCGACACCAACAGCAGCTTTACGCAGTCGTTTACCAAAATCAGGAAACGGAATACTGTGTTTATGCAGCCCTTTGAGACGAATGTAGACTATCATACAGGTATTTTTATCGACATTTTTCCATTGGACCGCGTACCAGAAGGAAAATGGAGAAGAAAAATGCAAATGTTGAACGCCTGCTTTTATCAGCTTTATGTGCGCGAATACCCGGACAACTCCAGCAAGCTGTTCCATTTGTGCACAAAGGCGCTTCTTTCTGTCACACCGAAAAGGCGGTACCCTGAATGCACCCGTTTCTTTTTTAAGCGGTACGCAAGGTATAACGGGGATAAAACGCTCGGCTGCGCGGATTTTTCAATTGTAAGGACGATGAAAAACCTGCTGCCGTTTGATATTTTAAACAGTACGGTTTTTTTGCTGTTTGAGGATACGGAGCTAATGGCGTTTAAAGACTGGGATACGTCCCTCAGGCTTTCTTACGGCGACTATATGCAGCTGCCTCCTGTGGAACAGCGCAGGCCGGGACACAATCCCATTCGTGTGGAATTTGAATAAGGAAAAGTGGGGATGAATTGGTATGCAGGCGATTATTTTAGCGGCCGGTATGGGCAAAAGGCTGAAAGAACTGACCGCGAACAATACAAAATGCATGGTAAAGGTCAACGGGGTTACGCTGATTGAACGGATGCTCCGGCAGCTTGACGCGCTGAAGCTCGATAGAATTGTAATCGTTGTGGGCTATGAGGGCGAAAAGCTGACGCAATATGTCAATGCGCTTTCTATCGCCACGCCGGTGGTTTTTGTGGACAACCCGGTATACGATAAAACGAATAACATATACTCGCTGTCGCTTGCAAAGGAATTCCTTTTGCAGGACGACACGCTTCTCCTTGAATCCGACCTCATTTTTGAGGACGCAGTGCTTCATAAGCTGCTCGACGACCCGCGGCAGACGCTTGCGCTGGTAGATAAATATGAAAGCTGGATGGACGGTACGGTCGTCACGCTGGACGCGGACGATAACATACTATCCTTTGTGCCGGGCAGCAAATTTAATTTTGACGATATTCCGGGCTATTACAAGACGGTGAACATTTATAAATTCAGCAAATATTTTTCCCAGACGCATTACGTGCCTTTTTTAGAGGCATATACCAGGGCATTGGGAAATAACGAGTATTACGAACAGGTCTTAAAGGTAATAACGCTTCTGGAAAAGCCGGATATTTGGGCCCTGCGGCTTTCCGGCGAGGCGTGGTATGAAATAGACGATATCCAGGATTTGGACATTGCGCAGTCTATTTTTACAACAGACCCCATAGAAAAGCTGCATAAGATGCAGAGCCGTTACGGAGGCTACTGGCGCTATCCGGGAATGCTGGATTTTTGCTATTTGGTCAATCCTTATTTCCCGCCGAAGCGGCTGATGGATGAAATCAAGGCGAATTTTGAAACGCTCATCTCCCAGTACCCCTCAGGAATGTATGTAAACGCGCTGCTCGCGGCAAAAGATTTTAGTGTGGCGCAGGAGCATATCGCAGTGGGCAACGGCGCGGCGGAGCTGATTAAAGCACTGCTTGAAACCTCCCGAGGCAAAATCGGTATAATCAAGCCGACTTTTGAAGAATATCCAAACCGGCTTCCGGAAGAACGGCTTGTGGTATTCAACGCCGATGGCCCGGACTTTTCCTACAGCGCGCAGGATGTGAAAACCTTTTTTGAATCACGCGGGGTTTCTGACATTATCCTGATTAACCCCGACAACCCATCCGGAAATTATATCGCAAAACAGCGTGTCCTGGAGCTTGCTTCCTGGGCGGAGCAAAAGGGCGTCAGGCTGGTTGTGGACGAATCGTTTGTGGATTTTGCCGAGGAAGCTGACTGCAGCCTGATAGACGAAGAGATAATCTGCGCACATAAAAACCTGCTCGTGATTAAGAGTATTTCAAAATCCTACGGTGTGCCGGGACTGCGCCTGGGCGTAGCGGTATCCGCCGATACGGAGCTTATCAGCCGGCTAAAGGAGGAGGTATCCATTTGGAATATCAATTCCTTTGCCGAGTTTTACATGCAGATTGCAGAAAAATATAAGGCGGATTACGCTGTTTCGCTTGAAAAAATAAAAAAATCCCGTGCGTTTTTGATGGACGGGCTGCGTAAAATTCCATACTTGCGCCCAATCGGCTCACAGGCCAACTACATTATGTGCGAGCTGACTGGAGCCTATACGCCCCGGGAGCTGTCCGCAAAGCTGCTGTCTGAATACGGTATCATCATAAAGGACTTGTCGCCTAAATTGGGCCAAAGGCCATATATCCGGCTTGCGGTGCGGGACATAAACGACAATCAGGCGCTTTTAAGCGCACTGAGGGAGCTTGAAAAGTAAGCAGGCCGTTTCCTCAAAAGAGAGGGAAAACAAAGATGGACTGGAAACCATCCGCTGTTGAAGCAGCGCCGGATTTGTTGTAAAATAAAGAAGTATATTTTCGCGGTTTGCGCCGCATTTAAGAGGAGACACAATATGCAGCAGCCAATCAGGGTTTTACATATGCTGGCTTCTATGAACCGCGGCGGCGCGGAAGCAATGATTATGAATTACTATAGGCACATAGACAGGAGCAGGGTACAGTTCGATTTCCTGCTGACTACGCCTGGCCAATATGATTATGAGGAAGAGATAACACAGCTTGGCGGCAGGATTTACCGCGCCGCGCCGCTGACAAAAAGCCGTCCGCAGGATTATATGAAGGCTGTGGACAAATTTTTCAAAGAGAATCCGCAGTACCGGATTGTACATTCCCATACCTCGAGCAAAAGCTTTTTTCCGCTGCGCCTGGCAAAAAAGAACGGGATTCCCGTAAGGATTGCGCATTCGCACAGCTCTAAGGCGGAAGAGGGAATCAACGGAATTATCCGCAGGGCGCTGCGCTTTCCTTTGCGCACTGTGGCGACGGACTTCTTTTCCTGCGGGGACGAGGCTTCCGTTTACCTTTATGGTGAAAAAATCGCAAGGGAAAAAGCCATTGTAGTCCCAAACGCCATCGATGCGCAGCAATACCGGTACGACGCCGGGCAGGCGCGGGATATACGGAGGAGCCTGGGGATAGGCGACCAGCTTGTAATCGGGCATGTAGGGCGTTTTTTTCCTGTAAAGAACCACATGTTTTTACTTGATACATTTTATGCGCTCAAACAGCTTCATCCCAACAGCCGCCTGCTTCTGGTTGGCGATGGGGAGCTGAAAGAAACAGTCCAGGATAGGGCGCGTGAGCTTGGTATAGGGCAGGAAGTTATTTTTACAGGCGTGCGCGGCGACGTACCGGAGCTTTTGAAGGCCATGGATGTATTTGTATTCCCATCCCTCAACGAGGGGATACCAGTCGTCATGATTGAAGCGCAGGCTGCTGGCCTCAAATGTTTTATGTCTGACAGTATCCCATCACAATGTGTAATTACGCAGAACGTGAAGAGCCTTGCGCTTTCGCAGACGCCGGAATATTGGGCGCGGGAAATCCTGCGTGTAAAAGACGGCTATGAACGCCGCGATATGTGCCCAGAGGTGGAAAGAGCTGGCTTCGATATCAGGAAAAATGCAAAATGGCTGGAGGAGTTTTATCTGCATGCATACACCGGTAACCCTGAATGAAAAAACGAGCTATGCGGTATCCGTCATCCGGGTGTTCGCAGCGCTTTTAATCTTTTTATGCCATGCAGTGCAGCTCTTTGACAGCGCGCTGCTTCAAATGAGCGGCCAGGTTTTTAATGTGGGCGTTCCCTTGTTTATGATGATTTCCGGATTCCTGTTCGCAGTAAAGGGGAAGCCGGAATCATACCGCTCCTGGTTTGGTAACCGGCTGCTCCGCATTTTAACGCCGTATTATTTGTTCCTGCTGTTTTTGCTGCTGGTTTATGTGGTGCGCTTCGGCTGGCAATCAATCATACCGGAAAAGTGGATTTTCTATGTACTGCCCCTGCAGGGCTTTACTCAAAATTATATAAACGGCGCGGAACACCTCTGGTTTGTAACCGATATTTTGCTTTGTTACCTGCTTACACCGCTATTATATGTCATACAAGGAAAAATCAGCAAAAGGCAGGGTGTATGGCTGCCTGTTGTGTTTTTGCTGTACACAGCCGCCCTGCTGCTATCGTCGTATTTATTGCCGGCGATTGTAAGCACTACAATCGTCACAGTGTTCTCTTATATACTGGGTTTTTTATTTATAAAAGCCCTGCTGTCCCGGCGCTGTATTGTTTTTATCGTTATGCTGGCTGCATCTCCCGCTTTGCGGCTGGTATCAAACCTGTTTTTTGACGGAACGCCGCTTTACGACCGGTTTATCGCACCGGTAACGCACCAGCTTCTCGCGGTTTCTCTTTTTTGCCTTCTTTTTATTGCGGTAAGCAGGTGGTTTGATTCGCTGCTGCGGGTAAGGAAAGCGGTGCGGTCCCTTGACTCTGTCTCGTATGAGATTTATCTGGTTCATTATATGTTTATTATCGGACCGCTTGCGGTTTCGGTTTTCCAACTAAGCGTATTGAATTTTCTTATTTTAATACTGCTGACAGCCGCGGCCGCTGTGGCCTTACATGCTCTTTCCGGGGGCGTTTTAAAACGGCTCAGAAAAAGGCAATGAGACGCAAGCTGCTGAAACCGCAGCCAAACATAAATGTAAAACAAACGAAAATCAAAGGAGGAGTACCTTTGGAAAGCCTGACGGTATTTACGCCAACATACAACCGGTCGCATACTTTGGGCAGAACTTATAAAAGCCTTTGTGAGCAGTCAAATAAGGATTTTGTCTGGCTAATTATAGACGACGGCTCCACCGACCATACAAGACAGCTCGTAGAGCAGTGGCAGCGTGAAGACTGCGGTTTCCGAATTGAGTATTTCTATCAGGAGAACGGCGGGATGCACGCCGCGCATAATACGGCTTATGAGCATATAGAGACGCCGCTTAACGTATGCATCGATTCCGACGACGCCATGGCGCCGGGCGCGGTGGAAAAAATCCTTTCCTTCTGGAATGCAAAGGGAAGCGATATTTATGCCGGTATTATTGCGCTTGATGCGGATTTTGAAAACAACGTGATTGGCAAAGACCTCGGAGCGCTCAGGGAAACGACCGTCAGCGGGTATTACAGCGCGGGCGGTGCGGGAGATAAAAAGCTGATTTACCGAACGGAGCTGATAAAACGCTATCCGCCTTATCCCGTATACAAGGGGGAAAAGTATTTTTCCCTTTCTTATAAATATTTGCTGTGCGACCAGGATTATAAGATGCTCGTACTCAATGATATTGTGTGCAACGTCGAGTATCAGCCGAACGGTTCTTCCAGCACAATGCTTTCCCAGTACAGGAATAACCCGAACGGCTGGACGGACTGGCGCAAAATTAAAATGAAATATTCAGCAAACAAAAAGGCGAAGTTTAAAAACTGCATCCATTATGTCTCCAGCGCTTTTATGGCGCATAGGAAGCGCTTTATTAAGGAATCGCCGGAAAAAGCGCTTACCCTTCTTGCGCTGCCCTTCGGTTTGGCGCTTAATTTGTACATTAAAATGAAAACCAGATAAAACAGGAGATTATAATATGCCGATTTACTGGTCCATACTGGGCGTTACGGCCTTTTTGGGGGTGCTTTCCTACTATTTCCCAAGGCCGCAGTCAAAATTGAATACAGACAGCGGCCAGAGCACCAGGCTTTTTTTCGCCCTTTTTATATTCGGCTATATTATCCTGGTCTGCGGCCTGCGCAGTGATATTGCCGACACCCCCGTATATGTTGATAATTTCAACGGAAGAACCGGAGTGTTCAGCAATATTGACATGGAACAAAAGGGTTGGGGCTTTTGGTTTTTATCAGATGTTTTTAAAACGGTGATATCGTCGGATTCCCAGGTTTGGCTGTTTGTCATTGCCGCCGTAAGCGGGCTTTGCGTCCTGCGTACGATGTATAAGCACTCTGTCGATTTCCCGCTCACGGTTTTTATTTTTGTCGCAACGAACACATACCTATGGATGATTAACGGAATTCGCCAGTTTTTGGCGGCCGCCATCCTGTTTGCTTTCTCAGACTGGCTGTTTCAAAAGAAATCAGTGCGGTATTTAATCCTGATTTTGCTTTTGTCCACCATCCATAACTCGGTTTTAATCATGATACCAATCTATTTTGTTGTCATATCCCGCCCGCTCTGGAATAAGAAAATTATCTTTTTTATTGCCGTGATACTGGGCTGCGTACTGTTTGCAAACCAGTTTACCGATTTTTTCGCAGAGGTAACGGGCTATGGAAGCAACGTGCTGGAAACGGGGGGCTCCAATTTTATGCGTGTGCTGGTCTCCGCGGTTCCGGTTGTGCTCGCCTTTTGGAAGCGAAAACAGATTAAGGAACTCGATTCGCCCATTATGGACATCTGTATCAACATGTCGGTCGTAACGACATGCTTTTATCTGCTTTCCTCCTTTACCAGCGGAATCTATATCGGCAGAATCCCCATCTATTTCACAATGTACGGCATGCTGCTTCTGCCATGGCTGTTACAGAAGGTTTTTGACAGGAAAGAACGCGCGGTGCTGTATGCGTTGTGTGTAATCTGCTATGTTTTCTATTTTATGGTGGATACGGCGGGCCTGGACTACCACAGCCGCATATTGAATTTGTAAAGCGGCGGCATGGCCTTTACCGCATAGCAGGAGGAATTGTATATGAAAGAGTATTTGATTATGTTCCTTTCCCTGTTCAGGCTGGCAGGGAAAAAAATCAGGCACGGAAAAAATCTCCAGGCCGCGCCAGTCCAGCGCATTTCACCCGGCGCGCGCTTTTTTATGAAAAAGGGGGCCCATGCCGTGCTGGGCTATAACGGCTGCTTCAGCCGCAGCGGAAATATTTTTGTAGGGGAACAGGGTAGCCTTATACTGGGCAGCCGGGTATATTTTAACGTAAACGCTTACATCAGCTGCCAAAACAGTATTACGGTGGGAGACAACTGCATATTTGGCCCCAATGTTACGGTTATAGACAATAACCATGCGTATTCCAAAGAGAAGGGCGTCAGTACAAGCCTTCATAGCTGTGGGGAAATTTCCATCGGAAACAATAGCTGGGTCGGCGCAAACGCCGTAATTTTGAAGGATACGCAGATAGGAAACAACTGTGTAATCGGCGCCGGCTGTGTAATCAAGGGTGTAATTCCGGACGGCTCCATCGTTACGCAGGACAGGCGGCTGCGCGTAAAAGAGATGCAATGACGCCGCGGGGGAGGACGGTTCATGAAAAAGATTCTGGTTACCATGACGTCGATGCACATCGGCGGGGCGGAAAGAAGCCTGATTGGCCTGCTCAGCGCGATTGATTATACAAAGTATGAGGTAGATTTGCTCCTTTACAGGCACGAGGGGGAGTTCCTGCCCTTTCTTCCAAAGAAAGTCCGTCTGCTGCCTTATTTGCCGCAGTACGACACGCTCGACCGGCCAATCGTTCAGCTTTTACGCAGCAAACGTTTTTTATTCGGCCTGGCAAGGCTTTTTGCAAAGGTGAAAACCAGGCTGTATTGTAAAACGCATCATATAGAAAAAACCGTCTGGGTCGCTTTGCAGAACAATACGCGCTGCGTTTTGCCGCTGCTCCCCAAAATCAAGGGGGAGTATGATCTTGCTATCGGATTTCTTGGGATACACGATATCCTTATAAAAAAGGTGACGGCAAAGGTAAAGCTCGGCTGGATTCATACGGATTACAGCAAGCTTTCCCCCAATCCGAAAATGGACAGGCAGGTATACGGCCGCCTTGACTATATCGTCAATGTATCGCAGGAATGCACCAATATTTTTTTAAAGCAGTATCCGCAATATAAAATGAAGGCTGTTACGGTGGAAAATATCCTTTCCCCCGAATTTATCCGCGAACAGGCAGCGATGGAGGACGTTTCCGCAGAGCTCGACAATAAAGACGGCTGTAAAACCATTTGTTCTGTCGGGCGTTTTACCAGCGAAAAAAACTTTGATAATGTTCCTGCCATATGTAAGCTTATGCTCGAAAAGGGCTGTAAAGTCAGGTGGTACATTATCGGTTACGGTACGGATGAGCAGCTCATCAAGGAAAAGATTAGGCAATTTGGGATGGAAGGGCATGTAATCCTGCTCGGGAAAAAAACCAATCCGTATCCATATATAAAACACTGTGATTTATACGCCCAGCCGTCACGCGCGGAAGGAAAGGCTGTTACGGTCAGGGAAGCGCAGATTCTTGGCAGGCCGGTTGCGGTTACCGCTTTTTCTACGGCGAAAAGCCAGCTCAACGACGGCCATGACGGCGTAATTGTTCCCATGGACAACGAAGGCTGCGCCCAGGCGCTTGGAAGGCTTCTTTGTGATACGCGGCGCATGCAGGCACTCAGTGATAATTGTGCGCATACAGATTACAGCAACCGTTCAGAGCTGGAAAAAATTTATCGTTTAGCGGGGTTTTTGCCATGATTCCGAAAATAATCCATTATTGCTGGTTTGGCGGAACAGGGATGCCGGAGAAGCTTATAAAATGCTTGGACTCCTGGAAGAGATATCTGCCGGAATATACGATTATGCGCTGGGATGAGCAAAGCTTCGACGTCAATACCAATGCCTATACCAGGCAGGCCTATGCGCACAAAAAATACGCGTTTGTCAGCGACGTCGCCCGCATCAAAGCGCTCAGGGAATATGGCGGTATTTATATGGATACGGACGTCGAGGTGTTCCAGCCCTTTGACAGCGTGCTGCACCACCGCTGCGTTTTAGGGTTTGAATACCGCAACTGGGTGGCAACAAGCTTTATAGCGTGTGAAAAGAACCACAGTATTTTAAAGCTGTTTGAGAAGGAATATGACGGGGCTTCTTTTGAAACAGAGGACGGCGGCGTCAATATGACAACAAACGTAGAGCGCCTTACCGCGCTTTTAGAGGAGATGGGCCTTGTCCGCGACAACACCTACCAGGTACTGCCGGAAGGTATCGCGGTTTTTCCGAAGGAATATTTCTCTCCCTATGATTATGGCAACTGCATTATGGAAAAAACAGAAAATTCCATCTGCGCCCATCATTTTTACGCGACGTGGCTGCCATGGAAAACAAAGATGAAAAAGCTGGTTAAGAAGGCTGTTACTGCCGGAATCGGCAAAAAGAACCTGGTCGCGCTGCGCAACAGGCTGCGGCATCAGCACGAAGAAGAATAAGGGAGGTGGCGCAATGCCCGCGGTCAGTGTGATTGTACCCGTATATAACAGCGAACGTTTTCTTTGCAGGTGCGTCGACAGCATCCTGGGCCAGACCCTGCAGGATATAGAACTGATTTTAATTGATGACGGCTCTATAGACGGCAGCGGCGAGCTTTGCGATGCTTACGCCGACAAGGACAGCCGGGTACGTGTGGTACATAAAGAAAATGGAGGCGCCGCAAGCGCCAGGAATAAAGGAATCGATATTGCCCGGGGCGATTACGTCGGCTTTGCCGATTCCGACGATTATATTGAGCCGGATATGTACGGGCAGATGTACGGCGAGGCGCAGCAAAACGGCGCGCAGCTGATACTGTGCGACGGAATAAGGGAAAACGCGCAGGGCAATGCGCGTTACATTGGGCAGCCGCTCCGGGAAGGCTACTATACAAAGGAGCAGATGTACCGCGAATATTTCCCCTGCTTATTGATGCGGGAGGAAATTGAGTTCCCACCTACGATTTCAAACTGCCTGTGCCTTGTAAAGCGCTCCCTTCTGGAAACGCACGCCCTTCGGTACGACGAAGGCGCTAAATATTGTGAGGACAGCCTGTTTGGTTCCCAGATAGCCTATTATGCGGATTCCTTCTGTTACCTGAAGCACAAATACCTTTACCACTACTGTTACAACGCTTCGTCTACGACCCATACGCTCCATCTCGACAAGTGGGACGTGTTTCAGCGTATTATCGGCTTGTCACGCGCGTTCTTTTTACAGGCGGAGGATTACGATTTCACGCTGCAGCTGAGCGTTCAGGCCATTTATTTTGCGTTTAACGCGATAAACGAGCTGCGCTCGTCCGATTTACCCGAAAAGGAAAAAAGGGAAAGAATTCGTAAAATTTCTTCCTCTGAGGAGCTGAAGACGGCATGGAAGGGCTTTCGTATGCCGGAAAACATCAGTTTTAAACTTAAAATAAGGATTTTACTTTTAAAAAACAGGCTGCTTTGACCAGTACAGGAGAAAATCAATTGAAAAATTTGCTATTTATCAACGGGCATTTGAACCCGGGCGGCTGCGAACGTTCCCTGACAGATATTCTGCGGCATATCGATTATACAAAATACCATGTTGACCTGTTGCTGTTTGAAGGCATGGGGGAATATGCCGGCGAGCTCCCCGGGGAGGTCAACGTTATATTTTACGACATTACGAAAACCTTTGGCTCCTGCGGCGCGTGTGTCAGGCGGGCGCTCAGGGAACGGGACGGCTTTACGCTTGCACTCAGGAGCGTTATGCTGTTCTGTAAGCTTTTCGGGATGGGTTCGCTGCGTTTTGCGCGGGGGCTGTTCCGGCGGCTTAAAAAGAATTACGACTGCGCCGTCGCATACAGGCCGGGCTTTTGTACCGATTTTGCCGCGTATGCGGTAAGGGCGGACAAAAAAATAAGCTGGTGGCACCATGGGGCAATTGAGCTCCGCGATAATGAACGGCGCAGCCTGAGGCTCGCCTATGATAGAATGGATTTTGTCGCGGCGGTGTCGGAAGGCTGCCGGCAGCTGCTTTTGCATGAGTTTCCCGGTATGGACGGAAAGCTTGTTACCGTACCAAATATGATCGACGCGGACGAAATTAAAAAAAAAGCAGAGGAATATCAGGCGGATATGCATGGCGGCGGGACTATCAAAATTGTAAGCATCGGCAGGCTGTCGCCTGAAAAAAATATGGTTATTTGCCCGGACATATGCAAAATGCTGATACAGCGCGGATTTCAGGTCAAATGGTATTTAATCGGCAGCGGCGCGCAGGAAAAAGAAATTTCTGATAAAATAGAGGGTGACGGCCTATCCGGCAGCATGTTTTTGCTGGGGAGCCTGTCAAACCCGTACCCGTATATCAAAGCAGCCGATATCTATGTCCATCCGTCGTTAGTGGAATCGCAGGGGATATCTGTGCTGGAGGCTATGGCGCTTGCAAGGCCAGTGGTGGCCGCCGCGTCCTTAGGCCCGGCGGAGTTTATCAAAAACGGGGAAAATGGGATTTTGACGCGTCCCGCAGCCGGCGATATCTGCGGCGGGATTATACCGCTGCTCCAACAGCCCCCGCTTTGTAACCGCGTGGCGGAGAATGCGGAGAAAACGGCGGGGCTGTACCGCCCGGAAAAAGTTATGGCGTTATTTTACAATTTGATAGGAAACGCGGCAAAGGAGTAGACGTATGCTGAGCAGATTAAAAAGAATTTTTGTAAAGCCGAAAAGCCAGGTGGAATATCTGCGGGAGGCAGGCTGTAAAATAGGGGAAAATGTGGATTTAATCAACAGCAGGATAGACGGCTGCCACAGCTTCTTGATTACGATAGGAGACAATGTTACGATTACAAACGCTACGCTGCTTGCACACGACGCCAGCACAAAAAAGGCGTTGGGCTACAGCAAGGTGGGCAGGGTAACTATCGGAAGCGACGTATTCATCGGCTTCGGCAGCATTGTGCTGCCGGGTACCAAAATAGGAAACAGGGTCATAGTGGGTGCGGGTACGGTGGTTGCAAAAGATGTGCCGGACAATGTAGTTATTGCAGGCAACCCGTACCGCGTTCTTTGTACGTATGACGAATATATAGAAAAAAACAGGCAGAAAATGCAGACGAATCCGGTGTTTCATAAATTGTTTTCTGATAAGACCCAGCAGGAAAAGGAAGAGATGTTCACACAGCTCGATGGAAAGATTGGATACGACCTGTAAAAAACGGATTCAACCGATTATCAGGGCTAAGGAGATAAACTGGTTATGGGAAAATTGGTTCTTTATTCACACGGCGGCGCGGGAAACCATGGCTGCGAAGCGATTGTAAGGGGTACCTGCAAAATATTGCAGGGTTATGCGAGCGACCTCATTCTCTACTCCATGCGAAAGGAAATGGATATAAAATACGGCCTGCAAAGCTGTTTGCCGGTGGAATGCCAGGAGCGTCCGCGCAGCCGGCTGTCTGTACAGCGCATTCTGGCGTCGCTGCTCATACGCCTAAGGAACGACCGCTCCTATGCCGAAAAACTGCCCTTTAAGCATTTATTCAAGACGTATGGAAAGGGGGATATTGCCCTTTCCATCGGCGGGGATAACTATTGCTACAGTGGTTTTGAGCAATATGAAATTCTCAATGCCAACTTTCAAAAAAAAGGGGTTAAAACTGTATTGTGGGGCTGCTCGGTCGAGCCGGATTTAATTGGGGAGGAGATGGCCCGGGATTTAGCCGGATATTCCCTGATTACGGCAAGGGAAAGCATCAGCTATGAAGCGCTCAAAAGGGTAAACCCGAACACAAGGCTATACCCGGACCCTGCCTTTCAGCTGGATACGGTCAAGCTTCCGCTGCCGGAAGGCTTTGATGAAAGGAATACGGTGGGAATCAATATCAGCCCTACCGTAATTAGCTTTGAGCGTGACAGCGGCAAAACATTGGAGGCCGCGGTGACGCTTATCCGGTATATCATTCAGGAAACTGATATGCAGATTGCTTTAATTCCCCACGTCGTATGGGGGAACATGGACGACCGTATCATCCATAAGAAGCTGTATGAGATGTTTCAGGATACCGGCAGGGTAGTTCTTCTGGAAGACCACAACTGCATGGAGCTCAAGGGCTTTATAGCGCGGTGCCGCCTGTTTATAGGGGCCAGGACCCACGCGACCATTGCCGCGTATTCCTCGTGTGTGCCGACCGTTGTGCTCGGCTATTCCGTCAAGGCCCGTGGAATCGCCAAAGACCTGTTTGGCACGGAAGAGGGCTATGTGCTTCCTGTACAGTCGCTGCGCGGCAGGGACAACCTCGCGCAGGCATTTGCGTGGCTGCTGAAGAACGAAGCCACCATCCGTGCGCGCCTGCAGGCTGTTATGCCGGCTTATTGCGCGAAGGCCCTGGATGCCGGAAAAGAAATCGACCTGTTAAGGGAGTAATTTGCCTTGAAGAGAAACCAGCTGAAATCAGGAGTTATGCTGTCCTATGTGAATCTTGCGCTAAGCAGCATCATCCCGATTATATATACCCCCATTATGCTGCAGATGCTGGGTCAGTCCGAATACGGGCTTTACAGCCTCGCGAATTCCGTAGTTGGCTACCTGTCCCTGCTGAGCTTTGGAATAGGCAGTACGGTGGTGCGTTACCTGACCAAATACAGGGCGCAGGGGGATAAAGAAGGCGAACAGCGGATGCTCGGCCTTTTCACCGCTATTTATGGCGTGCTGACATTGGTTGTCCTGGCTGTTGGTATGGTCTGCGCGTTCAACTGCGGGCTTATTTATTCCGCAAAGCTCAGCGCGGAAGAGCTTAGCCGTATGCAGCTTCTGCTCATCCTGATGACTGTCAATACAGCCATTACGTTTATGTTCAGCGCATTTTCCTCAGTGATATTGGCGCATGAGCGTTATATATTCAAAAAGCTGACGGAAATGCTTACAACCGTACTGGCGCCCTGCCTGAACCTGTTGATGCTTTTTCTGGGCTTTGCCTCTGTCGGCCTTGTTATTGCAACCACAATCATACATGTGATTATGTATGGCGCTAATTTGATTTATTGCCTGAAGGTACTCAAAATCAGGCCGAAATTTAAAAATATGCCGTTCGGCATCATGAAAGAGCTGGTGGCCTTTTCCGCCTTCATCTTCCTGGGCATGGTTGTCGATATGCTTTACTGGTCCACGGATAAGCTCATTATTGGCGCGATGATTGGTACCGCCGCGGTTGCCGTATATAATGTAGGCGCAACGTTCAATACAATCGTAACGTCTATTTCGTCGGCAATCAGCGGCGTCCTGACGCCGCGTATCACCAATATGGTGTTTACAAACTGTACGAAAAAAGAACTGACGGATATTTTTATCCGGGTAGGAAGAATCCAATATATCCTGGTATCCTTTATTATTTCTGCTTTTATTGTGTTCGGACAGCAATTTATACTGATATGGGCGGGCGAAGACTACGGACAGGCATACCCTGTCGCTCTTCTTACGCTGATACCCGTATTGGTGCCGTTGATACAAAATACGGGGCTGAGTATTGTGATTGCGCAGAACCGGCACCGGTTCCGTGCGGTCATGTATTTGATTATAGCGCTGGTCAACGCGGCTACTACCGTGGTTGCCGTTCGTTATTACGGGATTATCGGCGCCGCGGCCTGTTCATGCGCCGCCTATGCGATTGGAAACGGCTTTATCATGAATTGGTACTACTATAAAAAGGTCGGAATCAATATACCAAAATTTTGGCTCAATATCTTGAAAATGAGCCCGGTAGCGGTGGCCATGACGGTCCTGGGACTGCTGGCGACACAGTACTACACCATAAATTCATGGGGCAGCTTTCTGCTTGGCGCCGTCGTGTATACGCTGCTTTATATGCCCCTGGCATATTTTTTGATGATGAACCGGTATGAGAAAAACCTGGTAAGGGAGCCGGCTGTCAAGCTGAAAAATAAATTACTGAAAAAGGGTTAAACAATGCTTTCGATAACAGAAAAAGACAAATGCTGCGGCTGCGGCGCATGTATGGCCGTTTGCCCGCAGGGCTGTATCGCAATGAATAAGGACGGGGAAGGGTTTCTTTATCCGCAAATCGATACAAAACGCTGTGTTGACTGCGGCCTGTGCGGGAATACCTGTCCTGTTTTGCGTAAACCGCCGTTTTTGGCAGTCCAAAAGACATACTCCGCATATAACCGCGACGAAGCCGTCCGCAGGCAAAGCTCCTCCGGCGGCGTTTTTACGGCGCTTGCACAATATATTCTGAGCCAGGGCGGCGCGGTGTTCGGGGCGGCGTTTGATGCGGATTTCCAAGTGCGCCATATTTGTGTAGAAAAACCGGAGGAGCTTTACAAACTGCGTTCCTCCAAATATATGCAAAGCCGTACGGATGGTACATACAGGCGTGCGCTGGATATTTTAAAGGAGAACCGGCCTGTTCTTTACACGGGAACGCCCTGCCAGATTGCGGGGCTCCGCGCTTTTTTAAAGAAGGATTATGAAAAGCTTTTTACACAAAGCATCATCTGCCACGGCGTACCTTCCCCAAAAATTTGGGATAAGTACCTTGCGTTTGTAAACAAGGGGGAAGAGGTACGCGCGGTAGAATTCCGCAATAAGGACGACGGCTGGAAAAAGTACCGCCTTAAAATCGAAAAAATTGGCGGCGGCTACCGTGCAACGGCCCGGGAAGACCCGTATCTTCAGGCTTTCATTAAAAACTTGAGCCTGCGGCCCTCCTGCGGGGCCTGCGTATTTAAATCGTATGAACAGCCTGCTGACATCACGCTTGCGGACTACTGGGGAGTTGAGCAGCTCGAACCGGAGCTGGACGACGACAAGGGGCTGTCCCTGCTGTTTATCCACAGCCAAAAGGGGAGGCAGCTGTTTGAACATGTGCAGGACAGCCTGGTCTTTAGGCCGGCGGACGCGCAGAAGGCGGTGGCTTATAACCAATCCCTTCTGAAGGCGTCCGTACCCCATAAAAAACGGGCGTACTTTTTTGCGAATGTGGATTCAATCCCCTTTGACAAGCTGGTGGAAAAATGCCTCCGGCTTTCCACGGCGGAAAAGCTCGGGCAAAAAATCAGGTATAACATGCGCAGAATTAATAACAGGCTGAAACGGATAAAGAAATAAGACGATAGTCTTTGGGAAAGTTTACCCTGCCAACGGATTTCTTTCTTTTTAGCACATTAAAAAGAGTTAAAATGGAAAGAGAGGCGGCTGGCTGTACGGAACGCTTCGCCAAATGAGTGCTTTATTTTTTATGTGCATTAAATTTACTGTGCCTGATATTGGGACTGTCAAAGGCACGGTATCACGGCATACTTTATTAAGGCGGCGGGGTCCGCGCCGCCCGGGCTGCTTAATGAAAAGCTGTCACAAACAAAGCGGCTGTCAGGATTAAAATATCTTTATCGATAAGGGTTGCTTATGCAAAAGAAAACATATCATAAAAGAAGAAGGCTTCTCATTGCGTCGATTATTTTATTGATGTTTGGTTTCTGCGTGATTTTTGTAATCGCCGACCAATGGCATTTGACGGTTGCGCATTACGATGTGACGACGGATAAACTCAGCCAAAGCGTCCGGATTGTCGAATTGGCCGACCTGCATAATAAGGAGTTCGGGCAGGGCAACCGCGAATTGGTGCAAAAGGTCGGCGGGCTGAAGCCGGACTTGATAGCTATGACAGGAGACATGAATTCCGATGAAGACAGCGACGAGCAGGTTGTCCTGCCGCTGATTGAGCAGCTGAAAAAAATTGCGCCGGTTTATTATGTGTTTGGAAATCATGAGCTCAATCTTCAGGACCCGGATGGGTTTGCAGAAAAGATACAGGCGGCGGGTGCCGTATACCTCAAGAATGATATGGCGGAAATTCCGGTGGGGGATAAAAAAATAACAATTGGCGGGCTTTGCTATTATCCGTTTTATGATGCGTTTGCTCCGGACTTTGATAACCCGCAGCGTTATTTTCTTGAGGATTTCAGCAAACAGAAAAATTACAAGCTGCTTTTATGCCATTTCCCCGAATATTTTATCTGGCGGCTCAGCGAATACGATATTGACCTGATGCTGTCCGGGCATACGCACGGCGGTGTTGTGCGCGTACCGTTTTTCGGCGGGCTTGTAGCGCCGAACCAGGAGGGCCTGTTTCCAGAATACTGCGACGGCTTTCATACGAAAAACGGCTCCTCCATTATTATTTCAAAGGGGCTTGGCAGCAACAAATGGTGGATTCCCAGAATCAATAATCCGCCGGAAATTACAGTAGTCGATATCGGGCCAAAACGCTGAATGTACAATAAAAAAACTGGCTGTTTAATAACAGCCAGTTTTTTTTAATATGGAGCTACTGGTCGGACTCGAACCGACGACCTGCGCATTACGAATGCGCTGCTCTACCAACTGAGCCACAGTAGCAAATTTCAACCGCCATAATATTATAGCAGTCCGGGTTCCTTTCGTCAAGAGTGAAAACTCTTTTTTTCGATTATTCCTGAAAACGTCCGGTGGGAAGACTATATTTCTTTTCTTTCATTTTTCAGGCGCTATGCTTCGCGCCGCCGGCATTTTTTCAGTGCTTTATGCACGATAGAAAAAGTGAGTGATAGCTCTTCACACAATGACATAAATTTACCGGCAAGTAATTATAATAAACTCAGCGGGCAATATTAATAATGCCGTTGGGGGTCTTAAAAGGATGAGTAATAAGTCGAAAAAGATGTTGCCGGAGCTTTTAAAACGCTACAGAGAGAATTGCGGCCTTTCTCAGGGACAGGTAGCTACGGCACTGAGCGTAGACCGTTCCACATATACCTATTATGAAATCGGAAAGACGACGCCCAGCATCAATACCATGATGAAGCTTATTAAAATTTTATGCATTCCTTACCGGGAATTTTTAGAGTGTGTAAACGACGGGGAGCTTCCGAAGGAATTTGTAGCGTTGAGCGACTTTGTAACCGGAAAACCGAAGGGGCGTTCAGGTAAAAAGATGACCGTGTCTGAAAAGGAAAAAATCTATGAGCTTGCCGACGATGAGCAACAGCTGATTATCGATTACCGTATGATGTCCAGAAGCGAACAGAAGGAGCTTTTGGTAAGGCTGGCAAACAGGCTGCGGGACCAGCAGTCCTGATAAATTGGACAAACCTGGAAAAACTGGGGAAAGCACTTTACTTTATGCGCCGGGTGTGTTATAATCCTCTGGTGCAATGCCCCTTTCACGGATATTGGAGTAAGCCTTTTTAAGGATTTTCACCTTCCTTTATCTGAGATTGCGGAATTTCCGGCAGGGCAAATAATAAAAAGGTGGAATTTAGGTTATGTTAAAAGAAGAAAAGAATGCGATTATGCAGGAGTATGCTCTTCATGAGGGCGACACTGGTTCTCCCGAGGTGCAGATTGCTCTCTTAACCAAGAGAATCAACGACCTGACCGAGCATCTTAAGGTTCACAAGAAGGACCATCATTCCCGCAGGGGCCTGCTGAAAATGGTTGGACAGAGAAGAAGCCTGCTCAACTACCTGATTAAGAGCGATATTGAAAGATACCGTTCTATTATTGCAAGGCTCGGCATCCGTAAATAATTGCAGGATTCGGGGCAGGCGGCTTTTGCCGTCTGCCCTGTTAGTCATTTTTTGTAATTTTACAGGCGGCTGCAATCGGTTTAGCAGTGAAACGGGTATTTACCTGTTTTATGACGAAAACGGCATAAATATCGGTTTTATTGCTAAGCGGTGCGTCTCCTGTGAAAATAAATATTATTCTTTCAGGAGGTAATTCCATGTTTGAAAACTACAAGGTTTTTGAAACCGATTTTGCCGGCCGCCCTCTCGTGGTGGAAACAGGCAAAATCGCACAGCTCGCAAACGGCGCGTGCTTTGTCCGCTACGGGGAAACCGTAGTAAACGTTGCGGTCGCCGCGTCAGAAAAACCGCGCGACGGCATCGACTTTTTCCCGCTTTCTGTCGATTTTGAGGAAAAGCTCTACGCGGTTGGCAAAATCCCCGGCTCCTTCCTTAAGAGGGAAGGCCGCCCGTCAGAGAAGGCGGTCCTGGTATCTCGCGTGATTGACAGGCCGATTCGCCCGCTGTTCCCGAAGGATATGCGCAACGACGTTTCCGTCGTCTGCACCGTCATGTCCGTCGACCCGGACTGCTCGCCCGAAATTGCCGCGATGGTTGGTACAAGCATAGCGCTCACCATCTCCGATATCCCGTGGAACGGCCCGATTTCCGGCGTTTCCGTGGGCTATGTGGACGGCGAGTTCGTTATCAACCCGAATGAAAAGCAGCGCGAGGCTTCCAAAATGGCCGTGACGGTTGCTTCCACCGACAGCCGCATCGCCATGATTGAGGCGGGCGCCGATATCGTAAGCGACGAGGTTATGTACAACGGCATTATGGCCGGCCATGAGGCAAACCAGAAAATCATCGAGTTCATTAAGGGCATCCAGGCGGAAATCGGCAAGGAAAAGTTCTCTTACCCGAGCAACGAGCCGGATGAGGAGATGCTTGAGGCGGTTAAGGCGTTTGCTATTGAGGACGTAAAGCTTGCGCTCGACACCGACGATAAAAAGGTGCGCGACGAGCGTTTAAGGCCCGTATATGAAAAGGTTCACGAAAAGTTTGATGAGATATATCCCGACCAGGAAGCTAAAATCGACGAGTGCCTGTACAAGACGCAGAAATTCGTCGTTCGCCGCTGGCTGCTCGACGAGCAGAAGCGCGTAGACGGCAGAGGCATGAACGAGCTTCGCCCGCTCGCCTCCGAGGTTGGCCTTCTTCCGAGGGTTCACGGCTCCGGCCTCTTTACGAGAGGCCAGACGCAGGTCCTTACCGCGGCGACACTCGGCCCGGTCAGCGACCAGCAGATGCTCGACGGTATTGACAGCGAGGAATTCAAGCGTTATATGCATCACTATAATTTCCCGTCCTATTCGGTCGGTGAAACGCGTCCGAGCAGAGGGCCGGGCCGCCGCGAAATCGGCCATGGCGCGCTTGCGGAAAGAGCGCTTGTCCCGGTTATCCCGCCGGTTGAGGAATTCCCGTATGCACTAAGGCTCGTTTCCGAAGTCGTTTCTTCCAACGGCTCGACTTCCCAGGGCTCCATCTGTGGCTCCACACTCGCGCTGATGGACGCCGGCGTCCCGATTAAAGCGCCTGTCGCCGGTATTTCCTGCGGGTTAATCACAGAAGGCGACCGCTGGATGACCATGGTCGACATCCAGGGGCTTGAGGATTTCTTCGGCGATATGGACTTTAAGGTAGCCGGTACGCACGAGGGTATTACCGCAATCCAGATGGATTTGAAAATCAGCGGGCTGACCCCTGAAATGGTCAAGGAAGCGCTTGAAAAGACGCACAGGGCGAGAATTTATATTCTCGACGAAATTATGCTCAAGGCGATTCCCGAGCCGCGCAAGGAGCTTTCTTCCTATGCGCCCAAAATGATGACGACGACGATTCCCGTTGACAAAATCAGCGAGGTGATTGGCAAGAGCGGCAAGGTCATTAAGGAAATTCAGGCGACCTGCGAGGTTAAGATTGATATTGAAGAGGACGGCCATGTATTCATCAGCGGCCTGGACGTTGAAAACTGTAAGAGGGCGCTTTCGATTGTCGATACCATCGCAAAAGACCCGCAGCCCGGCGAAATTTTCAAGGGTAAGGTTACAAGGCTGATGGACTTTGGCGCGTTTGTTGAAATCGCGCCCGGCAAGGAAGGCCTCGTCCATATTTCACAGCTCGACGTCAAACGTACCGAAAAGGTCACAGACGTCGTCAATGTGGACGACATTATCCTCGTAAAGGTTCTCGAAATCGACGAAAAGGGCAGGCTCAACCTTTCCAGAAGGGAAGCGCTCATTGAAGTAGAGGGCTTAAAGCCCGAAAATGAGCTTCCGCCCAGGCGCCCGCATGCTCCTTCGGGAGACAGGGACAGAAGAGGCGGAAGGGGCGGCTATAACGGCGGCCATCGGAATTATTGATTCCGTCCAAGCCCGTTTCAATATTTAAAATAGGTAAGCAAGGTCAGCAGCCCGTTAAGGCTGCTGGCCTTGTTCTGTTTTACCGGGGCATTTATGCTGTAAACCATTAAAAAGAGCGGGCCATATGGCCCGCTGCTTTTATAAAAGATGTGTTCTTTAATAATCGGCTCGGATAAAATCTGCTATATTCTTCTGTAAGCAATCCAGCTTCATGTTCCATGTTTGGCGTCCAGTCCCGGTTTTACTGGTTTTTCCAGCGCTTGAGCGTCGGCAGGAACTGCTGCATCATGGTACGCGCCGTTTCCGGCGTCATGCCGGGGTTGTTCTCAACCATCGGCGCAATGCAGCCTTCAATCATTTCCTCCATCGTGCAGTCGGCAAGCACGCCCTTATCATAGCAATATTTGCAGTAATCCGTGCTTTTGGAACCATCCGTGTTTGTACCATACAGCTCATCAGTCTGTCCCATTGGCATACCGCAGCATTGGCAAAATCTTTCTTCCATTGTAATTCTCCTTTTTATTTTTAGTCTCCGATTGATTCGGTAGCCTTATTATACCGGAGATAAGATGACAGCTGTATGTCATATATACAGTGATTGTAATTTTATTTTTTAAAATCTATTTTATCATAATTTTCTTGTATTAATTTTTCTATTAAAGTAGACACTGTCAATTTTTTGCGCATTGCGAGAAGCTTTGCTTTTTCTAAAATTTCGGAGTTTGCTCTTAAATAAAAAACACCTTGCTTTTTGTCATCATTAACATTTGTAATTTCATTTTGGAGTGATTGTTCGGAATACCTTTGAACTGCCTGCTCTGGAGTAAGACCCGTGGATAAATCAGATAATCTTTTATACTTCTTTGTCATGATAGTGCATCTCCTTTTTGATTACTATCTATATAGTAACTATAAATAGGCGAATTGTCAATATGTAACTTTAAATATAGTATTAGGATAAAGGGGATAAAAGAATGGATAATATGGATTCGGTAATCAAGATAAAGGAATATGGAAGAATTGGTTTAAAACTAAAAGAGCTTATGCTCGAGAGAGATATCAGCCGAAACGCTCTAGCACATTTAGTAGATACACGCTTTGAAGTTATTGACAGGTGGTATGAAAACGATGTGCAAAGGCTAGATCTCGACTTGTTGGCGAGAATATGTTTTGTTTTAAAGTGTAACGTTGATGATATTTTAGATTATCAGCAAAAATAGTAATTAAAGAACCCAAACAACGTAAAAACGCTGTTTGGGTTCTTTTTCTGTAAAGACTAATTCAGCGAAATATTCCGCGCGAAGGCGCGGCGCACAGCGGTCCCATACTATCTCGCCTACAAAAACGAGGAACGGATAGTTTCCTCTTAGGGGGATTTTCAAGGGGCTTCGCTCCTTGAATCGGTTGTGGAGGGATAGGCGGAGGGCGGCGCGATGCTTTGCCGCCCGTAAGCCGTAAGGGAACCCATCGAATGTCAAGCCCAACAAAGGTAACAAAAAGTACAGGGACAAGGGTAACAGATTCAAAGAGTATCAAGGCGGGAGATTTTATGGGAAATTAGGAGATGTTCAACAAGGTCATATTTGGCAACTTCAAAGTTGCCATAACAAAATTGGATACAATCATCAGGAAGCTCCCGGATAGCAAGAGTATGTTCCGCAAGATTCTCGCTGATGTAATAGGAAATACCTTTGTAAACAACATAACCCTTTAAGTTGACCCTGCACGTAATACTGCTAGAAGGATATGCGGGCACTTCCAGACGGAAAGGGAGCTTTCGGCTACTGGTTGCATAGAATTCATCTGGTGTAGCCATATCAAGTGCTGCGTGGGGACGCACCGAATTGTATTCCTGGCGGTAAGCATCAAAGAGACGCTGGGCGTGTGCCAGGTCGCTGATTGAACTGCGCAGAAGTAAATCTTCTTTCAGGGTACGGTGAAAACGTTCTTCCTTCCCCTGCGTCTGGGGGTGCATAGCCCTCCCGTGGATTGGAAGAATATTCAATTTCATCATCCATAGCTCGAATTTAGTGATTCCCCTATGTCCGTTTCCCCAAGGAGGTCCGTTATCTGAAAGAATAACATCCGGCAGGCCGTAAATTTGGAAAAGTTCCTGAAGGGCATGATGAACCCCAGGCCATTGTTGATTAGGCTGCGCAGAAATACATAGGGAATAACGGCTATGGTCATCCAGAAGCGTTAAAGGATAGCAACGTTTCCCGTTTTCCATGACAAAGTCACCTTTAAAGTCCATTTGCCATAACTCATTGGGATGTTTTCGTTCAAAACGTTTGTAGGGAGTATGCATAGCGCTGGCCCGAGAAGAAACTAGACCATTGCGTTTGAGAATATTGCATACAGTACTTGCGCAGGGGAGCGAATGGTATCCCTGATTTTGCAGAAGACGCAAAAGCTTTCGCGCTCCCCATGTTGGATGACTGAGACGGGTTTGAATAATTAATGCTTCTAATTCCAGCGGGGTTTTATTGGGGGAAGACAGGGGCCTGCGGCTATGGTCTTCCAACTGTTCCCCTGTTTGGTACCTATTTAACCATTTATACCCGGTTTTTCGGCTAATTCCATATTCTTTACACAAGGCGCTCATACTAATTTTTTCGGTTGAACAGGCTTGTACAAATTTTCTACGTAAATCTTTCAATTTTCGTTCCTCCCAAGGCATTTTTTTCGCTCCCTTTCCCAAGTTTTTATGCCTTGAGTTTACCTTTTTTTGTTACCTATGTCTATGGGTTTTCTGTTACCTATCTTATTGGGATATACATCGAAAGGGTTCCCTTGGAAAAGCGCTCGAAGAGGGGTTATGGGCATCAGGATGCCGGGAGCAATGCGCCAAATCATGGGCTTTTCTGGCTCTGGCTTCGTTATCGTCCTCCGAAGGCGCAAGCCTTCGTTCGTCCTCTGCCTCGCCATAACCGATAAAAGCCTCATGATTTGGTTCGAAGAAGTTTGAAAAGAGAAAGCTCCGCCGGTTGCAAGCAAAGCGAACAAGCCATGCTGGCGCATGGCGCGTGAGTATTGCGCAGATAGCGGTGGAGATGGCCTTTTCAAACCGCATTGGCTCCGGTACCCTGATGTCCTGAAAAGAGGGAAACCGCCGAAACGGTTTTTCCTCTTTTGTCTGAACAAAAATGTTTTATGAAGAAACCCAAGAAATACGACGTTTCAAGAAAGAAAATGAAACGGAACGTTTTAAATAAAAAGAGAGGGAGCCCATGTGAATGGGTTCCCTCCCAAAAGCAGATTGCTCTAAAAGTATTAAGCCTGGTATTTTAGTCCGCCCGGCTCCCAGTTTTGAATTGCCTCATAATATTCCTTGGCATATTCTTTGGCAAGCGGGAGATTGTGCTCCAGGTAATTGCCGCATTCTGCGGCGGACGTCCCGGGAATTTCCCCCTCATACTCCGCGATGCCCCTGATGATTTCCTGAATCAGGGCAATCGCCTGTTCATGCGCTGTGCCGCGCAGCAGAAAATAAAAGCCTGTCCGGCAGCCCATCGGGCCAAAATATATTACGTTGTCCTTCAGGCCGGAATTACGCGCCATGGTCGCAAAAAGATGCTCGATGGTATGCATGGCCGCCGTCTCCAGAAACGGCGGGGTATTGGGCTTTACAAAGCGCAGGTCGTAGGTGAAAATATCCCCGTCTGCGCGCGATAGGTAAATTCCCGGCGTCAGCTTGTTGTGGTCCACCTGAAAGCTCGCGATTTTATCCATGAAAGTCTCTCCTTTTTAAATAATAAACGGTTTCCCGCCCGAAAGCGCCGCGGCGTCGCCGCCTGTAAGAAACGCGTCCGCCATTCTCCTGGACAGGGCGTCCGCCTGTTCAAACAGGTCAAAGAAGCTGTCCGTACGGGGTGTGCCGCCGCCGTCCCACTCGTTGTTCGCAATATTGGCGTAATCGTATGTATCGTCCTCCGTGATGCTTCGGTACATCACAGAGGAGCAGGGCGCGCTGCGCTTTTTCTTTTCCCGGCGCAGGATGAAATCCTTTTTGAGCCCTGTCCGGTCAGTATGCTTCCTCAGCCATTTTTGATAGTATTTCGCGCCCTGCGCAATATCGTCCAGGGTTACTTCCCTTTGTAGGGCCGCGCGTGCCAGCATGGGGAAAAGGACGGCGATATGCTGGGTGACGGTTTCGTCCTTCGGCGCGCAGGAAATCAGACTGACGGAGCTTGGCAGGTCGCTTTTTTCATAACGCAGCAGAATCACGTCGAGGTTCACCTCGATAAGGTTGTGCGTGATGTTTTCCGTAAGGCCAGCCTCTGCCGAAGCAATTTTCCCCGCGCCGTACAGGACAAACGGGTGCGCTGTGCTGTCAAATGCGTAATGTGTAAAAAAACCAAGCGCATAGCTTTTGTCGATGTCGTTTTTTGTATCCCGCGCGAAGGACGCGATATAAGAAAGCGTTTGGTACGGGTCACTGCGGTGCAGGGAACCGGCTAGCTCCTGCATTTCCTTTTCCGGATGCGCATACAGAAAATCCGGCCCCTGCGCGCCCCAATAGAGCGCGTTTTGATTTATCTGGAAATCAGGATACGCCTGCTGCAAATAGGCAGACATCCGGCCCGCGAGCAGATAATGCGATATTACGGAGGGCATGGCGGTAACTCCTTTCGGGTAATCGGTTATTTGTTTAAATCCCAATCGGCATATTTTCCGTAGTGGCTGATTGAGGAGTCGAACGCCGCTTTATCCGTGCGTTCACCATCGATGTAGCACTGCGGGTCTTTGTCGTCCGAAGATTTTGTAACTGCCTTATAATCGGGGGATTCCTGTGTATATTTGCCGTCCTCATACTTATTGAAGCGGAATTCAACCGTTTGCTTGCTGCCTGACGTCCGGTATTCTTCGCATAAGACGATAGAATTCGTCGAGCTGTCCACATAAAGGTCGAGCCTGCAAACTTTATCGCTGTCTGTCGATTTCTGAAAAGCGGTGGAACGCTTTACGTCGTCGCCCGTTTGCTTTACAACATCAATCCGACAGCTGCGGCTGCCGGTGTAATAGAGCAGCAGCTCCTTGACGCTGTCGCCGTCAACATCGGCAAGCTTGCTTGCATAAAGCGCGAGCGTCGCGTTGTTGTCGCCGGTGATAACTTTTTCCTTGACGGAATCGAGATATTTGTTGAGTACCTCAGAATTGTCACGCACTGTGACTTCGGCAGAGGCAATGGGGGATATAAAACAGGAAAGCTCGGCAATCACGGTGCACTTTCCCTCGTTTTTCGCCGTAATAACGCCGGTTTGGCTGACCTGCCCCGTTTCCGGGGCGGAGCTTGACCATTTGAGTCTTTTCAGGTATGCTTCCTCCAAATCTACGACTGGAAGCGCCTTTTCATATTTTCCGCTGATAAGGGTCAGGGAGCGCTTCACATAGCCGCTGAATTCAGGGTAAGCGTTTTGGAGGGAGGAGAGTGCCTCCAGGTATTCCGGTTCTTCTGTTTTTTTACCGTCTATGGTAAACTCGCCCTTTTCAGGGACATTGCTGTTCTTTTTATAGGTGTATACGTCCTTCAGGACCTTTACGGAGGAAAGCTTGTCTCCTTCCAGGCGGTAAATTGTGACGCGGCGTGTATTTTGCGTTTCGCCGTTCTGGATTTCCGTTGCCTTGATGTAGAGATTTTTGTCCTTGTCGGTACAGACGGCCTCCTCATACGATGTACCGCCGTGCGTAAGCAGTGTCTCGGGCTTGTCGAACGTCTTGACGGAAACCGGCTTATTATCCTGGAGCCTTACAACCTCTGCTCCGGTTGCCGCGCCGGCCTGGTATTCTATCAAAAGCTCATAATGGCCGTCCCCGTCGATGTCGAGGATTTTACACTGTGAAAGCTTGATTGCCGCCTCTTTTTTATTTACCTTTATTTTCTGGCTCAGAGGCAGCCCTGACAAATATTCATTTAACAGGTTGATTTCCTCAATGCGGCTGTCCGTGACTTTCAAGGAAAGCTCCGCGGAGACGGCCTTTTCCGCCATAGAACGCACCGTTATGGTACAGCTGCCCGCGGAAAGCGCGGTAACCTTGCCGCTGCTGTCAACGGATGCGATATTCTCATCCGAGCTTTCCCATACGACCTCTTTGTTTTCCGCGTCCAGCGGCGTAAACAAGGCCTTTAAAGCAAGCGTTTCCCCATATTTCAATTCCATCTTCCCGTTTTCAATCGCAAGCGCCGTTAAAGAGGATTTTGTAGGCGCCTGGGTTGGCGGTTGCGTTGCGGGTTCCGTGGCGGACTGCGTCGCGTAGGTACGCGCGACCAGGTTTGTCACGAGTGACGGGTTGAACAACAGGACGCCGGCCGCAGCCGCGCAGACGGCTGCGACAGATACCATTGTAATTAAAATAGCCTTGTGCTTCATAGGAGGGATATTCCTTTCAACGTGAATTACGGCGGAAGAACGCTTCCAGTTCCTTCCGGGTTCACTCATATTGTTGACACTTCTGTTATCAATTATAAATTGACGGTGCAATAAGGTCAACAAAAAGCGGGAAATATTATGGCGAAACGCCCCGAATACAGAAATTTCCTGAAGAAAAAAGGCCTCCGTTTAAACGGAGGCCCAAAACGCGCACGGTAAAATTAATTTAGTTGAGGTCTTCGGCAAACTCGATATCCGGCGACATTGCCGAAACATCCGTGGCTGCGCCTTCCAGGGCTGAAGCTGCGCCGGTCGGCGTTATAGAAGCCTGCGCACCGGCTGCCGTTTCAGGGGAAAGCGCGGAGGCCGCCTTGGAGGATGCCGCGGACGATGGGGATGCGGAGGAAGCGGCGGACGTTGCGGTTTGCCCTGATGAATGCATCCGTCCCTCATGGTCGGTCGTATAGGAGCCCTTTAACAGGATTTGGGAAATTGGGACGATTTCATAGCCCTCGCCCTTAATCATTTCGATAATCATCGGGAGCGCCTCCGGCGTGTTTTTCGCGCCGTTATGCAGCAGGACAATACTGCCGGGCTGCAGCTTTTTCTTGATGCGGTCAACCATCTGCTGCGGCGTGGGGTCTTTCCAGTCGAGGCTGTCAATGTCCCACTGGACGCAGTACATATTGATGCTGTTGACCGTTTCTACGAGCGTGTTGTTGTAGTCCCCATAGGGCGGGCGGAATAAGGTCGGGCGCTTGCCGATGAGCTTTTCGACCTTATCGTTGCAGTCGTTCAGCTCGTCGAGCATCTGCTTGCTGCTCATCTGCGGCATATGCGGGTGGGTGCTCGAATGGTTGCCCACGTCATGGCCGGCCTTCGCGATGTCCTTGACCGAATCCGGATATTTTTCTACCCATTGGCCGACGAGGAAAAATGTAGACTTTACCTTATATTTATCGAGAATATCCAGCAGCGTCTGCGTTTGCTCGTTGCCCCACGCGGCGTCGAAGGATATGCTCACAACCTTCTCTTCTTTTTCGACACAATAAATTGGTATTTTACGTTCCGTTGTCGATGCGCTCACTACCCCGCTGTAGCTGCTGAAGCATATGGAAACCGCAAGGATGCACGCAATGACACAGCAGCCGAGAATCAGAAGCCTTTGCTTGGTGAAAACAAAAAATTTCATAACGAATCCCCCTTATACACATGTGTATGCGGGGGACGGCGTTAGAATTCTATTAATTTCCGCTTGAGGCGACGATATCGTACATACTGAACATCGGCACGACGATAGAGATGACTACCGTTCCGACGACAACGCCGATGAGAATCGTCATGGCGGGCGTCATGGCGTCTGTCAGGCGCTTGGTGGACTCATCCGCCTGCTGCTCGTACATATCGGCCATTTTTTTGAGAGAATCGGCAAGCATGCCGCTTTCCTCGCCGACGCGTATCATCGAGACGAGCATGGAATCGAAAACAGGATAACGCGACATGGAAACGTTTATCGGCGTGCCGATTTTCACGTCCTCGATAATCTGGTTCATGCAGTCCTTCATGTAAAGGTTCGGGATGACGTCCCGTGAAAGCTCCAGCGAGCGCAGGATGCTGACGCCCGCGTCTGACAGCGTGGCCATCATGCGGCAGAAGCGCGAAATGTGCGATAGGCGCATAACCGTTCCCACCAGCGGGATTTTAAGCTGTACCTGGCTCCAGCGCATGGCAAAGCTTTCGTTGTATTTTTTGAGCGCCTTGAACCCGAACACGAGCGCAAGCACCGCAGCGATAATGATGTACCAGTAATGGATGATGACGTCAGAAACGCCCATAATGAACTGCGTAATGCCCGGCAGCTCGGAATCGAAGCTTGCAAACAGGTTTGCAAACGTCGGGATAACGAGTATCGACAGGACAAGAATCAATACAACGGTCAGGCCGAGCAGGAAGATGGGGTAGCCCATCGCGCTCTTGATTTTTCCGGACAGGGAAATTTCCTTTTCCAGAATCAGGGCGCACTGCTCAAACGACATATCGAGCCGCCCGTTCGCCTCGCCCGCCTGCACGATATTGATGACAATCGCGGGGAACGCGCGGAACTTTGCCATAGAGCCGGAAAGCGGTACGCCGTTATAAAGCTCCTTATTGATTTCCGCCAGGATGCTCCGTACGTTTTTGTCCTTTTCTGTATCAATCAAGACCTCCATCGCAAGGGAAAGGGAGATGCCCGCCTTCATCATAAGCCCCATCTGGTGCATCATGGCGAGCAGCTTTTTTTTCTTGATTTTTACCTTGTGGATGTCGCGGGTGTTTAAATCCTTTTCCCAAATGCTTTTATTGGCATTTAGCTCCGCGGCCTCCCTGAACTCGTCAATCGAAAGGGCCGTCAGGCCGCGCGCCTGCAGGTTTTTCCTGATTTCATCCCGCGAGCCGCCGACCATCTCGCCCTTGTATTTCCTGTTTTTGCTGTTGACAGCGGTGTATACATACTTCAAGCGTGTCCCACCTTTTTCTTTTCCTTACTTATCTTGCGGAATTCATCCCGCCGTACATGCCGCCCATGCTTGCCTGCGGCATATCCTGCTGCGCTCCGACGTCGAAGCTGTATTGCTGCGCCGTCTGCGGCGTGATAAAGCCGGTTTCGAGCAGCAGCTGGATGCTCGCCTTCATAGTCGTCATGCCTGTATTTTTGTTGAGCTGTATCATCTGCTCCATCTGCGCGATTTTGTTCTCGCGGATGAGGTTTGCGATTGCGGAGTTTACAAACATAATTTCAAACGCGCCGATTCGCCCGGGTCTGTCCGCACGCGGCAGCAGCCTCTGGGAAATGACCGCCTTGAGCGTTGTGGAAAGCTGTCCGAGCGCCTGCTGCTGGCGTTCCACGGGATACATATCGATTAACCGGTCGATTGTTTTGGCGGCGCCCTCCGTATGGAGCGTCGAGAAAACGAGATGCCCCGTTTCAGCGGCGGAAAGCGCAATCGACATCGATTCCAAATCGCGTATCTCGCCCATTAAAATGACGTCGGGGTCTTCCCTCAATACGGCGCGCAGCGCGGCGCCGTAGGATTCGCTGTCCGTGCCGATTTCCCGCTGGTTGATGACGCAGCGGATAGGCGTGTGGACGTATTCAATTGGGTCCTCTATCGTGATGATGTGCAGGTCCTTCGTCTTGTTGATTTCGTTGATTAGGGCGGCGAGCGTCGTTGATTTGCCGCTTCCTGTCGGGCCTGTTACGAGCACAAGGCCTTCCCGCAGGCTCAATACCTTCGAGACAGAGGGGGGGAGGCTCAAAGCGCTCAGCTGAGGCGTCTGCGCGTTGATGATACGCATGACAAGCGTGACGCCCGCGCGCTGGCGAAACGCGTTGATGCGGAACCGCCCGTAGTTATTTATATTGGCGGACGCGTCGGCGTCGCCCGTTTGACAAAATTTTTGGAACGCCTCCGGTGACAGCACGGCTTCAATACAGTCAGTAACCGCCTGCTGTGTAAGGACAGGCTCGCTTTCATCAAAGCAGATTTTGCCGTTTATACGGACAGCGGGGCGGTTGCCCGCAGATAAATGAATATCGGACGCGCCGTTTAACACGGCGTTTTTTACGAATGAATCAAAATCCATATGGGTAATCCCTCCAGCGGATTTAAACAATATCGTCGTCGATTGTGGTATCGATCATGGTGGCAAGGGAAATCGTCCCGTTTAAAACGAGCCGCCTTAAATTTTCCCGCATGGGGAGCATCCCCTCAGAAAGCGCGATTTCATTGATATGCGCCGTGCTTTCCCCCGAGTGGATTGCCGCTTTTATTTTAGGGGAGACAGGCATGATTTCATGCACCGCGATTCTTCCCTTCGTACCCGTTTTGTTGCACTTGTCGCAGCCCTTTTCGCGGTAGAGCTTCTGGCGGGTTCCGGCGGGGAAGCCTAAAAACCTCAGCTCCTCGTCGCTTGCGAAATACGGCTCCCGGCAGTTGGGGCACAGCCTGCGCACGAGCCTCTGCGCCACAACGCCGAGCACCGCCGAGGTGACCATGAAAGGCTCTACGCCCATATCGACCAGGCGGATGATAGAGCTTGCGGCGTTATATGTGTGGAGCGTGGAAAGGACAAGATGGCCCGTAATGGCGGCGGAAGACGCGATTTCCGCCGTTTCGCGGTCGCGAATCTCGCCAATCATGACAATATCGGGGTCCTGCCTCAAAATCGAGCGCAGGACGCTTGCGAACGTAAGGCCCGCCTTGTCGTTGATATCGACCTGCGTGATACCGGGGATAATCATTTCCACAGGGTTTTCGACGGTGACGATGTTGATGTCGTCGCGCTGTATTTCCTTGAGCGCCGTGTAAAGCGTCGTCGTTTTGCCGGAGCCGGTAGCGCCGGCGAGCAGGATAATTCCCCGGTGGCTTTTGAGCAGCTTTTCAAATACGGCAAGGTTTTCGGGCAGGAACCCGATGTCGTATTTATCGAGCGTAATGCCGAGCGCCGTCGTAATTCTGATAACGATTTTCTCGCCGAACACGCTCGGCAGGGAGGAGATTCGCATATCCACCTCGGTAAGGCCGGCGCGGTAATTGATGCGCCCGTCCTGCGGTACGCGCTTTTCTGCAATATTCATGCCGCCGATAAACTTGATACGGCTTGTGACCGAGGGAATCAAATCCGGCCCGGTTTCCAGGTATTTTACCAGCTTGCCGTCTACGCGAAAGCGGATGAGCATTTTCTTTTCCAAGGGCTCAATGTGGATGTCGCTTGCCTTCTGGTGGACGGCCTCTTCAATCATATTATTGACAAACCGGATAATCGGCTGGTCTTCCGTCGCGGCCTGCGCGGCCTCCAGCTCGTCGCTCTGCCCCTTCGTCATCTGGGAGCTTACAAATTCCTGCGCGTCGTCAAACGCCTTCTTTGTGGCGTAAACCTCGCGCTGCTTCTCCTTGATAGCGGAGCTTTCCGCCAATACGGCGTTGATGCGCAGCTTTGTGTAGATGCCCAGCGTATTGATTGCCTTATAGTCGAGCGGGTCGGACAGCGCGGCCGTCAGCACCTTATTGTCCAGCCGGATAGGAATGACGTTGTTGGATACCGCGATGTTTTCCGGTACGATTTCCGAAATCTTTGGGTCGATTTCCACCGCGCCCAAATCAATATACTGCATGGAAAACTGCTTTGCAAGCGCCTGGCACAGCGTCTGCTCTGTAATCAGCTTTTCTTCGAGCAGGATTTCGCCGAGATGCTTATCGGTTTCCTTCTGCCGGGCAAGCGCCTTTTGCAGCATTTCAGGCGTTATGGCGTTCATATTGATTAAAATCTGTCCGATTTTCAGGCTGGAACCTCTCATTCAAATACTCCTTTGTTTGCTTAGGGTCTTTCTTTTATATGCCCAACAGGCTGAGGTACATGCGCAAGGCTGAGAAAACAGGGCCGCGCAGCAGAAGAAGCAGGGCAGTGCCGATGCAGATGTATGGCCCCATCGGCAGATACGCCCCATTTTTTGTTTTTTTGGTGAGAAAAAGAACGATTATATGGAAAAACGCTGTAAAAACAGCAAAAATAAACGCTGTAAAAACCATGGGGAAGCCACAAAGTGCGCCGAGTGCCGAAAATAATTTCACATCGCCAAAGCCGAAGCCGTCTTTTTTCAGCACGGCGCGGCAAATAAGGTCAATCAAAAAGAAAAGCAGGAACCCGCACACAGCGCCGAGCAGCGGGCTGTACCAGGTACGGATAAACCACTGCCCTGTAAATAAGTCGCAGTACGCGCCCGCAAGGCAGAGCAAAGCGAGAAGCGCGGTGAACTGGTCGGGGATAATCGTGTATTTCCCGTCGCACCACGCAATCGCCGCCAATACAAAAAAAATCAGGACGAGCAGTATGGCGTAGGGCGCCGACCCATACACGAAGGCAGCCCCCGCGGCGCTTATGGCAAGGGCCGCGGCAAGCGGTACCGTGCGTTTAATAGTGAGGCGTTCCCCGGCCAGAAGTTCCTGTGCCGGTTCTTCGCCGTAGTCGCAGAGCCATTTTGCCGGGACGGCGTTTATGATAAGGCGGCCCAAAAAGGCAAGCCCCGCGCCCAGGCAAGCCGCCGCGAGGCAGGCTACAGCGCGCATTACTGCGCCGCCGCGTCCTGCGCGGGCGCGCCTTCCCTGAAGTAATAGAGCGAAATCGACATGCTTACGTTCAAGTCCCCGGCGGAAACCGCCTGCTTGCCGCTTCCCGCGCCCTGCGTGACGGTGCTCATGCTGATACCGCTGATATAATAGGAGCCTGCCGACTGGTCTTCAAAATAATTGATGACGCGCAGCAGCTTTTCCCGGGAGGCAACGAAGCTAAGGGAGATATTCGTAGAAAACAAGGAGGCGCCCGTAGAGGACTGCGCCGCTTCGACTGCCTGCGCTTCGTCCGACACGCTGATGGAGGAGGGGGTGACGTCAAGGCTTTGGAACATCTGGTTGAGGTCGTTCGCGGTATCCTTCGCGTCGACGAACATGAGCGTTTCAAGCTGGTCCCAGCGGATTTTCAGGTCGTTTACCTGCCCGCGGTAGTTTTCGATGCTGGTTAGCTTCATATCGTACAGGCGCAGGGTCGTCTGCGCCTCTATGTGCTTTGCGTCCATCGCTGGTTTTTGGTTGAGGTAAGGCATCAGCACCAGCGGGATAAACAGGACGAGCAGCAGCACGATGGCGGCGAGGGCGAAAACATATTTTGGTATTTTTTTACCCATCATTTCCATTACTGCTCACCTCCCTGTGTTGCTTCCTCCGGGCTTACAGACAGCGTAACGGTACAGCTGCCCTTGCCCTGCGCGCCGTTTTCCGTATAGGAGAACGGGATGGCAATATCAAAATAGCCGCTGCTTTCGACCTGCGTTTTCAGCTTGACGTACGCGTCGAAATCGTCGACATAAAAGCTCAGGGAAATGCGGTTTTGCGCCGCGTCGTAATGATAGGAGGCAACCTGGTATACGTTGTCCGTTACCTGGGTGAAAATCTCGTTGATTACGTCCCTTACGGGGCGGGGCGCGCTTGGCAAGAGCGCCTTGTCGCGCTCGACGTTGTCAATCTTCGTGGTCAGCTCTTCTTCCTGCGCGATGAGCTGCTTGGTTTCGTTGTATTTGGGGTCGTTCAGCTGCTGGGTATCGATTGCCTGCTGTATGTACAAATAGCCGTACAGGCTTCCAATTACGAGCATCATAACGCCCGCGCAAACGCCGAACGCTATCGTCGCCGCCCTTCCGATATCGCTTTTGCGGGACGAGGGGGCGTTGATGGGGGTCAGGAAATTACACTTGTTGTCGGCGGAGAGCGCGACAAGGTTCGAGAGCATAAAATAGCTCGACGGGCGGAAGCCCCTGCGCTGCGCCTCCTCTGTGAGCAGGGGGACGTCTTCCTGCGAAAAGGCGGAGGACGCGCTTTCAAGCTCCATCATAAATCCAAGCTGGCGCAGGTATTTCAGGAAATTGGGCAGCTCTGAAAAGCGGTCGCACACATAGATTTTATCGATTTCTAGCCGCTGGCTCAAAAGCACCATGCGCAGGCTGCGCATGATGTCGCCTGAATTGCTGTCCAGAATCGACTGGACGATACGCACCGTCTGCGGGTCGTCCTCATCGTCGAGCAGGCCGAGCACGCCGTCCTCGAGGATGGATTCAAGCGCCTCTTCAAACTCGAGCCTGCGTTTTTTCGCCACGGCCTGCGCAAGCTCCCCAATGGGGGAATCGAACGACTGGGCGTAAACGGGCGCGCCGTTTTTCACCAGCACAATGCGGATAGCCGAGTAATCCACGCTCAAAAGCGCGGCCACCTGGTTTACGCTGTTCACGCCCTCCCTCGCGGCGCGCAGCATGGCGGCGCTCGGCGGGATAATTTTATAGATTTTTAAACGGAATTCCTCGAACGCCGCCTTCAGCTCGTTTATCAGCGCCGTCGGCATGGCGAAGAGGGACGCGTTCAGCTGGGACGCAGGCTCGAGCGCTTTTCCGTATTCCATACCGTACTCGTAGCGGACGATGGAATAGTTCGCTACCTCGTCGGAAATGACCGATTCCGTTTCAAGGACTGTAAGCTGGTTTAAGTATTTGTCCTTTGCCGGGGGATGCTGGAACTCCTTGATTGCGACGCTGTGCCTGTCCGGGCAGAGGAGGATTTCGTTACAGTCTATCTGCGCGCGGTCGAGGCAGTTTTTTGTAAACTCCGCCAGACGGCGGCAGTTAGCCATCGCGTTGTCCTTGAGCTCCTTGGGCAGCTCGAACACCTCGGTCGCGCCGAACACGGCCTGCGGCGCCGCGGGCGGGGAGAACAGGCCCTTTTTTTCCCTTGCCTGGCGGTTTTTGAGCGTTTCCGCGGGCGTGAGGGCGATAAATTCGCTGCTGATTTGCAAAATCGTGAATTTCAAGCGTTACACCACCTATAATCTGCTGTTTTACCATTATGTTTTCCATCCTGTGCCGTTCTGCCGCGCCACAAAGCCCTGGGTAAGGGCGCGCGGCATACCATCCGCTGCCAAGCGGCTTATTAACCTTTATTATACTACGCCCGGGGGGCTCTCCGCAATGATAAGATATACCGATATTTTCCCATAGGGTGAAGTTTTTTTCATGAATAAGATGCGGGGGAAAGCGGAGTCAGGAGAAGGGAAAGGGCGCTTAGAAAAAACGGGCGGGAATGGCGGGGCAAAAAGAAAGCCCGCCGAAGCGGGCTTTCAATAAATTTAAGAATTAAATAGTAGGTGCAGTTGTTGTTAATGTACCATCGGTTCCAATATAAAGGGCAGCAGTAATTTCTGTTGCACCCGCGGCATCGGTACTACCTTCAGCAGCGGCAAAAACATCTCCATCTTTCCAATACATATGATAGTCAGTCCCGCCAATATCTTTTGTATAAGTAGCCTTAAAGCCATTCGTGTTGAAAACTTGATCTACAGTGACTTTTCCAGTAGTGACATCTTCCTTCACACTTGTACTTACATCATATTCGGTGTGAACACCAGTTCTAGCTTCGTTAAGAGCTGCTTTAATTAGCATATTAGCAGTGGCCGTTTCGCTCTGATATGTACTTAGGTTCGCCGAATTGATTGTCGAAATAATGACCGGAATGGCAATTGCCGCGAGTATCGCGAGGATTGCGATAACGATTACAAGTTCGACCAAAGTAAAGCCCTTTTTGTTCTTTTTGGCCTGAAGCTTTTGAATGATTGTGGTGTTTTCCATGTTGTTCCCTCTTTCTTTTCTGTTTGGATTATTTTGGAAGTAGTACGCCGGGATTCGACGTATCGCATAAATAGTCTAACGCATGAGCGAAGAACTTGTCAACAACTTATAAAAAATTTACGTGTAAAAAAAACCAATCATATTTTGTAAGAATTAACCAATTGGAAGAATTTGTTCTGCGATAATTTTACCAAACCGGAAGGATGAACAAAAGCTTCGACCTCAATTTGTACGATAAGACGGGGCTTTTCCCCTTGGTAAATTTCACAATTTATAGTATAATTAAAAAAGTATAGGAATGCGGCCTCCGCGCGGTAAAGGCGGTATGCCGCATATGTTTAGTAATCGTTTACATAAACATTTTGCAGAACGAGCAATTTTGGGATTTTTGGTAAAACGGGAAAAGGGTGTTGCGATTTGAAGCAGTCCAAAAAAGGCTTTGCGCTTGTAAGCGCCATTGTGATTTCAGTCGTGCTGTTCATCCTGACCGCGGGGCTTATTACCGCCGCGATGATGAGCATGAACATGACGGCAAAAAATATCGACCAGCGGCAGGCGTATTTAAACGCCAAGAGCGCGCTCGGCTTTGCCGAGTCGTATTATATCGACCAGCTGCTGCTGCCGGATTCTGACGAATACCTTGCCTTTGCCTCTGAAAACGGCGCGGTAAGCGAAGGAGCGGACAGGTCTAAGGCCGTAGCAAGCGCCGGACGGGCGGAAACGCCGCCGGACGCCGAAACATACGTGAAAGCGCACTACGATATGGCGGCGCAGACGTTTAAGCTCACCGCGACGGCGCGCTTTCGCAGCGCATCGCTCGACGGCGCGCAGACCCTGCAACTAAGCTGCACCTATGACGTAGGGTACGACGCCGACGGCAGGATTACGACCGTGGTCAAGAAAATCGAGACAAAAGACAAGTCGCGCTACGTCTATATCCACGTAAAACCGTATGACGACGTATTCCAGCCCTATCTCTACACTTGGGGGTACAGCACAGGTCAGGAGGAACAAAAGCCCGACGGTAACCCGCCGAATACGCTTTTCTCCGGCGAGTGGCTGAAAAAAGACACAACCGACGGGCAGGGGAACTTTTTGTATAGAGGGCCGCAGGGCGCCATGCTGCGCGAATCGGGCGGCGCGGGCGGCGGCTGGAACGGGTGGTACTACACAAAAATTGAGCTGCACGACGACAATGTGAAATACATCAACGCAATCATTGCGAAAAAGGGCGCGCTGCGCGATAACGGCGACAATACGACGCAGTCGCATGAAATATTCCAGCTGCCCGTACCGGAGCACGCGGGGGAAACGCAGGACGTTTACATCACCCTCAACAGCGAGAGCCTGCATGATTTCAGGAGCTACGAGATGGACAGGGACGCAGGCGGCAATCCGCGGGTGTATCCCGATTCGTTCACAGAATACCTGACAAGCTACGTCAAAGCGGATTACACAGCCGTGCATGTGCGCGTATCCGGCGCGAAGGATGAGGGGCGTGTTTTAAGCGCGCCTGTGCTTCAAACGGCGGAATTCGCCGACAAAAACCTGACTACCGTGCTGACGGAGAACGAGCCGCCCGTAAATTACAGCGGCGGCGCCATGCTCTATGAAGGGTACGGCTGGTACCGCATCAACGTGCCGACCAAACGCGCCTTTGCCTTTACGATTAAGGATGGGGGCAGTACGGTTTTCCAGTCTGACGGGGAGGAATCGGGCGGTACGGACAATCAAATCTGGATTGCGCTTCCGTCGGCGGATATGGGCGCGGAAAGCCCGCGCGTTTTTAAAACAGAAAATGAGGCCAAGGCCGCGTTTGCCGATATGGCGCAACGCAACGGGAAAGAGGACAAATGCGACTATTCGACCGTAAATGTAAAGGGGCTGGCGCTCAGCCGTGAGAACATCGACGATGTACCCGCGGTCCTGATGAATTATTTTGTAAAAGAATCCGGCGGGGATATCCCGCTGCCTGAGCCTTCCGGCAAGTATCTGCTGACGCTCAAATACAACGACGAAAAAGACACGGTCAATAAAAAGCTTTACGACGCAAACCAGGCGGTCACCCTGCCGTCGCTTTCACGCGAGGGCTACGCCTTCAAGGGCTGGGCGACGAGCAGCACGAAGACGCAGCCCGATTACCAGCCGGGCGATACGTATACCGTAAAAGGGGACGCCTACCTGTACGGCGTGTGGGAAATGATTGAGTATTTCGTCCAGTACGACGCAAACGGCGGGCAAAACCCGCCTCCCACGCAGAGCTTTACGGTGGAAACGCCTGCGCAGTTTGCCTCCCAGGGCAATATGAAAAACGAAAGCTACGCGTTTATCGGCTGGGCTACGGCAAGGGACGGCGCCGCGCTGTATAAAGCGGGAGATACAATCGACCCGTCCGTTATGAACGGTAAAACGAGTATAACGCTTTACGCCGTCTGGAAGGACAGCTTTACCATCACATACGATAAAAACGGCGGAGAAGGGACCGCCCCCGCAAAGCAGAGTATAAGGCCCGGCGGTTCTGTCACGTTAAGCAATGGCTCCGGCCTTACCAGAAAGAACCACAGGCTGCTCGGCTGGTCCGAGGATAAAAACGCCCAGTCCGCGCAGTACAAGCTCGGCCAGGTGGTTGTCCCTGAGGACGACCTTACGCTTTACGCTGTTTGGGAGAAAACCTCCGTAACGGTATATTTCAGCAATCTAAGGGGCCTGACGGATGTGAAGGCCTATGTCTGGAACGACAGCACAAAGGCTAATATGGGAAACTGGCCGGGCGAAAAAATGACCGATACGGGCAAAACCGTGGAGGGCTACCAAATCTATTCCTATGAGGTGCCGCTCAACGCGGGTTATGACCGGATTATTTTTAACGGCTCCGAAAACGAAAGCTTTAAACAGACCATAGATTTGACGCTCAGTGAAAGCAAGCCGTTTTTCTATTATCGGTATGATAATGCGGGCGACGGCAGAAACGCCGACAACGGGAAAGATATACTCATAAGCACGACCGGCGTAAAAACAATCTATTTTACGAACCGTTTTACATGGCACCAAGTTAACTTTTACGTATGGGACAAAGCTCAAGGTACGGAAAACAGCGCGTTCCCCGGAAAAATAATGGATTATGTAGAGGACAACAGCTACGGACAGAGGGTTTACCGCTACCGTTATCCTATTGGAAAATACGCCGCCGCTATTTTCAACAGCGGCAGCCCCGAAGCAAAGACAGAAAATATCAATATTTCGCAGGACGTGAACAATCAGGGATATTACATAAAAGACAATTCCTATAGCAGCCCGTACGCCGTCGAGAAGTACGTCTACGCTGGTGCGGACGCCGGCGTTTCTTACCTGTCGCTTCGCGCGCCCGGCTTGGCAGACGCCAACGCGCTGCCGGCGCGCCCGGCGCTTCAAAATGATAAAGCGGCGGTGTTACAGGCTTTTCCCGGCGCGTTATCCGCAAAAAGCCCCTTCCAAGGGCAAAGCCTGCTGTCCGTGTTTGGCGGCTGGCTCCGGTCCTGGCTTGCCCCGGCCGCGTTTACGGGGATGCAGCCGGTTTCCGCTGCGCTGCAAAGCTACGCATTGAACGAAACAAATGAAGGACAGCAGGACGACGCAAATCCCGACAGCGTATACCTTACGGGCACGTTCAACAGCTGGGCATATGACAACGAGGATTACAGGCTGAAGGCGGCGGACGGCAGCTTTGAAAAATTTGAGTATACCATGACGCTGCCCGGAGGCTCTTCCTATAAGTTCAACCTATACGACGACAATACGGCCATAGGCAAAAACGGCGCGGTTTTCAGCGGGGATACGGCGGAAAACACCGCGCTGGAGGCCGGCGGAAAGGAAATGAGCCTGCAAACCATGGGTGTAATTTCCGACCGGATTGATGTGACGTTCACCTACGGGCGGAAAACCGCGGGCGGTAAGGCTGTTTATACACTAAAGGTAACACAGCGGCCGTCTGCCGCGAAAGAAAGCTTTAATATCTATCTCGGCGTTTCCTCGTCTATTGTCAGCAGCAAGGGGAACGGCTGGAAAACGCCGGATGTCGAGTGCAGGGACGCGGGCGGCACGGTGTCCAGCTATATTGCGTCGGCGGCACTGAACAGTGACGCGTCGCGCATTGCATATAACGGCGGGGAACAGGATTTCTTCCTTTCCTACGCGGAGATTCCGGCTGTGCGCAACCACATCAGGCTGTCGGTGAATACAGCCGCGCTTGCTGCGGATTTCCTGCAAAACGCGAAGGAAGACCATTTGTACCTGCTCTACCAGAAGGACGGGAAATATATTCTAGCAGACAACGGCGCGTATACGCCATCGATGGACGGAATCATCGACTTTGACGGGGCGTGGACGCAGGAAAATATTGAGATTGCGTCCGCACGGGGAACCAAGGTACAGTATTACAATACCTATATGAGCAAGTACAAAAACGCGGAGGATGTAATTACAGACGTTACGCCATACGACACCTACGGTATTGACGAGAAGCGCGCGGGCAACAGTGCTACCTGCTACTTAAATGACTGGTATACCTATAAAATCCCCACGCAGGGAGGGAGCTATACCCTGCAGTTTACAGGCCTGAACGGTAAGGAAAATACATTTGAGAGCGGTACGGATGATTTGAGCACCGACGCCGGCAGGGCAAAGCTCGGCTCATCCACCGCCGTGGTCAACAGCCTGAGCGGGGATACATGGATTACGCTCAATACCACAGAAAATATTGGCGGAAAGCTCACTGACCTTTCGGTTTACACCTACGACCCCGAAGACAACTACGCGGGCAAGGAAACAACCGTATATCTCGATGACAAGGCGCTTTGGGGCGGTGAAAACCACGACCAGCCGGTCTATGTTTATTATTGGGGCGTAAAGACCATGTCGTGGCCCGGCAAGGAAATGAAATACGACGAGAATATCAAAATGTATTACGCGACGATTCCCAGCGGCTCCCCATTCCTCGTATTCAATAACGGGGCCGCGATAGATGGCCCCGAATGCAAAAAGACCGGTATCCAGACGCTGCAGGCGGACAGCACGAAGGTCCGCTTCAATAATGCGTCGGGTCAGTGGGAATCTTATATCCATCCGAAAAACGCGCTCTTTAAGGCAATCAGCGACGGAACCGCCGCGCTCAACCGCTCGACGATACAAAAAAATACAGAAAATAAGGACGATGTGGTAAGCTTTACCGTTTTGGAAACCCTGATTACCGACGCGCGCGCCGTATACGACAACGATTCCTTCAATGAGTTTGGGACATATACGAAGCTGCTCAATACATATGTAGCGGACATCGACAAATTCAACGATATCCTTCGTGAAGCGCGCATCTATCTGGAAGGATACCCTGAGCACCGGTACTACGACAACAGCGTTACATACAGCGAAGCGTCGCTTGCTAACCTGCTGGACGCGCATACCGAGGCGATGCAGGTGTTCGGTATAACCGACCGCGCAGCGGCGGCACAGAAAATCCGCTCGCAGTCGAGCAAGCTGAGAAGGGCAATCGATTCGCTGGAGCTGCAGCTCTCCGGCGGAACCGACGTACAGCCCGGGCAGGCAGTCGTGGTGCTCGACAACCAGGCGCAGTGGCCGGTGCTGGCTGCTTTAGGCGGTCCCGGCTCCATAGAATACGCGGCCTATACGCAGGCGGATGACGGAACCATTACAGAAGGCGCCGTTAAGAAAGACAGCCTTACCCAGTACAACAGCCAGGGCTATTACCTTTATTTCATCGATATCCCGACGGGGAGCGACGCTTGGGCGAAGTTTGCTTCCCATACCGGCGGGCTGGAATCCGCCCGCAAAAACGGAATCAAGGCGGGCGAGGTCTGGGTTTATAACAATAAGACGGGGATGTGGCGCGAAAATACCGCCGGCGATTTCCAGGTAATCGGCGTCAGCACCATTTCCGGCAAGCGCGGGGAAGAGCGCGTATATACGCCAAAGCAGGCGGGAGAAGATTTCAAGCTGTCCGTCACCTACGATACCACCGTAAGGTACGATGGGACGCAGTATGTCATCTATGCGGGCGTATATGAGATTAAGAAGGGTGAATTCCCTGAGGGAATCAATCTGTTTTCCCCGGATGCAAAGGCGTTCTTCACAAACCCAGTAAACTTCTGGTTTGATAATACTGCAAGCTCAAGCGTGGATCTTGGCTGGACGGACGCGGACGGAAACCTGCGGAAGGCAGGCGGCGCGGGCGTGCCCGTCGGCGGTACGGTCAATTTCCTGATTGGGGGAAAACTCGGCGCGGACACACCCGGTTCGTCCGGCACGACGCCGGAGAAAGCGCCGGTGCGGGTGTATTTTTACAACAAAGATAAAAAGTGGCCGGAAGAAAACGGTATTACCTTAAATCTATACAACAGATCTTTTAAGGTAACTTTAACTAAAAGCCATGTAGAAAACTATTTTTACGCCGATATTCCGGGCAATATCAACCTGCAGGATGCTGAATTTGGATTCAATATCAGCGATACATATGAAATTGATTATGATAGCGGAAGAAGATATGCCTCCAGATATATCGATGTCACAACGGGGCAGACCATCCTGTTTACACTGGGAGAAACATTGAATGGCAACAAGAACTTTTTAGGGGATTGGTCGCTGCTTGCCGACCCCGAATCCGTAAATCCCGGTTTCGCGCTGGATGTGCCTGAGGAAACACCTGCAAGCGGCATAACCGGCGGCGACCTGGACGCCGCGGGCCAGCACAACCTAATTACCGGAAACAGCGATCCGCTTAGCGGGCAATACGCCTACTCCGCCGGCAAAATCAATTTCCGCTGGGTAGAGGGCGATGTGCTCGACGTGACGGGTGCGGATTTATGGCTGAACAGCAGTGAAATCACCTTTGCGTGTGCGGAGCTTTCCGTTGAAAAGAGGTTCGGCACATACCTGGGCAGCTTTATCCTCGGAAAAGAGGGCGCCGGGCTCAAGGAGCAGACCGTTACCTTCTATAACGACGTGGCCGTCACTGTATATAACAGCGACGGAAGCGTAAGCAAGGACGATTCCTATACCATCAAGAACGGCAGGTACAAAATCAGCGGGAAGGTAAACCTGTTCGACTTTAAGAAGGAGCTCGACAAGAGCGACGGCACAGGCAAGGTCATAAGCGTCGATTCCAGCAACTTTTCGGGAGGTGTTTACGGCCATGATTAAAAGCAAAAAGGGCGTAACGCTTGTCGAGCTGATTGCGGCTGTCGCAGTAATCGCCATCGTAGTCGTTGGGACTGTATCGGGCGTCGTGCTTGCGCAGCAGAATATATTAAACGACAGCCTGAAGGAGCAGGCTTCCCTAAAAGCGCAGCAGGTGGCGGACACCTTAGTGGAAAAAATGTCCGGCAAGCCCTATACGGATAATTATGCGTCCGCCGCCGCAATCCCTTCCAGTGAGCTGGAGGGGGCCGCCTACAGTATGCAGGCGGAGAGTAATTTCCCAAATTCGCGGGGCGATGGGGAAATCCAGTTTGCAGTCTATGAAATGGAAGCGAAGAACAATGCCTCAGGCATAAGCAGCGGTATCCAGATAGCGGGGACAAGGATTCTGGTTGCTGTCTATTATAAGGACAACAGCTATATTACGGTAGAGGCGTTCGCGCCGGAACGCACGGCGCCCGATTGAGAAAGCAGGTGAATGGCCCGGTGGCAAGGAAGAAAATCAAAAGCAAGAGGGGCGTGACCCTGACGGAGCTTGTCGCAACCATCGCGCTGCTTTCCATTTTGGCGGGCGCGAGCGTGGCGGTCATCGGCGTCGTGATGCAATCGTTCCAGAAAAACACGAATATCGCCCTGAGCGGGCAGGAGATTACGCAGGCGCAGAACCTGATTCACCATACGGCGGAGGTTGCAAGAGAGGCTGTGTCAGCGGATATGGGTAACGCCGCCGCTTTCAAACCAGACGAAGGGGACAGGCGGCTATCCGTAACGGACGGCAGGCTCGTGATGTCGGAATATAACAGTTCCGGCGCGTGGGAGGATTACCTCCCGTTCGACGGCCTTTCCAAGGCGCGCTTTGAGCTGCGGGAGGATTCGGGCGGCGGTTTTCTCCTTGCCTATCGGTTTCAGACGGACAAGGCGCTTTCCTATGACGGCGGCGTCACGCTCAATAACGTAACGGCGGCCACCCCCTTTACCGTCGAGTTTGAGACAGGCAGTACAGAGGCCCCGCTGCCGGGAGAGCCTGTCGCCTGTATTTACTTTAAAATGCCATAATACATAATAAAAAACGGGAACGAAGACTGCCTTCGTTCCCGTTTTTATCAGGCGGACGGGGCCTTGTACCCCGCTTTTTATTGCTCGATGCGCCACTTTATGCCCTGCGGCGTGTCCTCCAGAATAACATGGCGCGCCTTTAGCTCGTCGCGGATTTTGTCTGCCGTCGCCCAGTCCTTATTTTTTCTGGCCTGCGTACGCTGCTCGATAAGCGCTTCGATTTCCTCGTCGAGCGACTGCTCTTTTTTTACGCTGATTAAACCGAGCACGCCGTTGAGTTCGTCGAATAAATCAAGGCAGAACCTGCATAAATCCTGTGACGGGCTGTTTGCTGGGGAGAGCTGCGTGTTGATGTCCCTCGCAAGCTCAAATACGGCGGCAATCGCGTCGGCGGTGTTTAGGTCGTCGTCCATCGCTTCTATAAATTTATCGCGGTGGAGCGCAAGCTTCACCTTTGCCTCCTCGTCCGTTTCGTTCTTTTCTATGGCGGCGTTTTGCAGGGCAAACACCGTATTGTCGCGGCAGTTGCGCAGCCGGTCGAGGGATGCTTTGCACTGCTCTATAATTTCTGTGTTGTAGTTGATTGGGCTGCGGTAATGGGAGGAAATGAGCATATAACGGATAGGTTCGTAGCCGTATTTTTCCGCGACATCGCGCACGGTGAAGAAGTTGCCCTCAGATTTGCTCATTTTTTTGTTATCCACATTGATATAGCCGTTATGCATCCAGTAGTGGGCAAACGGCACGCCATTGCAGCATTCGCTCTGCGCGATTTCATTTTCATGGTGGGGGAAAATCAAATCCTGTCCGCCGCAGTGGATATCTATGGTATCCCCAAGATACCGCCGTGCCATGGCAGAGCACTCGATATGCCAGCCGGGACGGCCTTTGCCCCAGGGGGCTTCCCACATTGGCTCGCCGGGCTTTGCTGATTTCCACACGGCAAAATCCATTGGGTTTTCCTTAACTTCTCCCACGGTAATACGCGCGCCCGCCTCCAAATCCTCGAGCGGCTGATGGGAAAGCTTGCCGTATTCATGGAACTTATTCGTGCGGAAGTAAACGTCGCCGTTTTGTACGGCGTAAGCGTAGCCCTTATCGATAAGCGTTTTTACAATACGGATGATTTCATCCATGTTCTCCGTCGCTTTGGGATGGATGGTCGCCTCGTGGACTTGAAGGCCCTCGGCGTCCTTTTTATATTCGTCGATGTAGCGCAGCGCGACGGTCAGGTAATCGGCGCCTTCCTCGTTTGCCTTGTTTATGATTTTATCGTCAATATCGGTGAAATTCTGGACAAACGTAACCTGATAGCCGCGGTATTCCAGATACCGGCGCAGAATGTCGAAAATGCAGATAGGCCGTGCGTTGCCGATATGGATATAGTTATAGACCGTCGGCCCGCAGGCGTAAATTTTCACCTCGTTTGGCTTGATGGTTTTGAGCTCTTCCTTCTGCCTTGTCAGCGTATTGTAAATTTTCATCGGATGTTCCTCCCTTTATTCTGGTCAAACGTTTGGTTCCGTTTTGTTTTCCTTCCCCTGTAAATTCACATGGCGCTCAAGCTTTGTATACAGGTATTCGAGCCTGCACAGCTGCTGGGCGACCGGGTCGGCTACATGGATGTGGTCGAGGCAGTCGTTATTCTTTACCCCGTTGATGCGCGCGATGCGCGCCGGAACGCCGACTGCCGTGGAATTGGGCGGTACCTCGTCGAGCACGACGGCGCCCGCCGCAATGCGCGCGTTGTCCCCAACCTTGAACGGGCCGAGCACCTTTGCGCCAGCCCCGACGAGCACATTGTCGCCGAGCGTGGGATGGCGCTTGCCGTGCTCCTTGCCGGTTCCGCCGAGCGTCACATTTTGGTATATGGTACAGTTGTCGCCAATGATGGTTGTTTCACCGATGACGACGCCCATGCCGTGGTCAATAAACAACCCCCTGCCTATTGTTGCACCTGGATGGATTTCTATCCCGGTTTTATGACGGCTGCGCTGTGAAATAAAGCGCGCGATGAACTTCATGTTATGGCGGTAAAACCAGTTCGATTTGCGGTAAGCGCGCAGCGCCTTGAAGCCTGAATATAGGAAATAGACCTCTGCCCGGCTGCGCGCCGCGGGGTCGCGCGCTATGATAGAATCCAAATCTGCCTTTAATGTATCAAACATAACCGGCCCTTCCTTTCCGAGTGGTTTTCGTGAAAGCCGCGTAAAGCACAATAAAAAGCCCCGCCCCTCATAACAGGGACGGGGCGATTGCTCCGTGGTTCCACCCAAGTTCAGCGGATAAGAAATCCGCCCTTGTGCGCCCTGTAACGGGGGCGGCCGCACAGCGATACTCTCGTTTTCCCGCTGTGTGCTGACGGGTGCATTTCACAGGCTTTCTGTCAAAGGCCGATTCCAGCTGCTACGGCCTCTCTCTGTTGAAGAAATTTCCCGCTACTTCTCCCGATAAACGCATTTGTTCTATATCAGAATACGCTTCCATTATATAACAGGTTCGCAAAATTGCAAACGGTTTTTCCTGAAAAAATATAATCAGCGTGCGTTTTCAATGAATTCCTTATTGTCCTTGATGTAAATTACGCCGGAAATCACAGCAAAAACGACGGATATCCAGATTAAAACGTTGTCGGCAATCATCACGACGCATTCCCATGCGTAAAGCGCGTCGGGCGACATGCGTATGACGTTCATGTGCATCAGCTCCAGGACATATTGCAGCAGGAATACACAGCCGATTGCGGCGATCTGGCTGACTGTTTTCGACTTTCCCCAAAGGTTCGCCGCGACGACCTTACCCTTGTTTGCGGCAATCAGGCGCATAGAGGTGACCATAAGCTCGCGGAACAATATAATGATAACCGGGACGGCGCCGACGATGCCGAGCTCCACAAAGCATATCAGAGCGGAAAGCACGAGGATTTTGTCGGCAAGGGGGTCTGCAAATTTACCGAAATCCGTTACCTGGTTGTTTTTGCGCGCAAGCCTCCCGTCAAACATGTCGGTAAGCGACGCGGCGGCAAAAATCAGCCCCGCAATCAAGAAGTTGTGGGGCAGCGCGGTGATAAGCAGCGCCGCGACAAAAAACGGGACGAGTATAATACGCAGCAGGGTCAGTTTATTGGGTGTGTTCATAAGATAGCCCACCGTTCTAAAGAGTTTCAAACATGGAAATTACTGTACGAGCGTGCCGATTGGGTCGCAGTCGAGATAATCGTCCACCATTACCTGCACGAACTGCCCGGCCTTCGGCTTTTTTCCGTCTGCGGTGAAAAAGACCTTGCCGTCCACGTCGGGGGAGTCGGCAGCCGACCTTCCAAAATAACACTCCGCGTAGCGGTCGTAGCCTTCGGTCAAGACCGTTATGGTTTTTCCGATTAGGCCCTGGCAGTACCTCTCCATAATTGTATGCTGCTGTTCCATGATAATTTCCTGCCGGCGCAGCTTTATTTCTTCGTCGATTTGATTTTTAAACGACGCGGCGGGCGTGTCCTCCTCCTGTGAATAAGGAAAACAGCCAAGCCGTTCAAAACGGACGTCATTTACAAACTGGGAAAGCTCCTCGAAGTCCTGCTCCGTTTCACCGGGGAAGCCGGTAATCAGCGTCGTGCGCAGCACCACACCGGGAATCCTGTCTCTGATTTTTGCAAGCAGCGCGGCCAGGCTTTCCTTATCGCCGCGGCGGTTCATGGCCTTGAGCACGCCGCCGCTGCAATGCTGGAGCGGCAGGTCTATGTATTTTAAAATCCTGTCTTCGCAAGCGATGGTATCGATTAGCTCGTCCGTCATGCGGTCGGGATAGCAGTAAAGCAGGCGAATCCACTCGATTCCGTCGATTCCACACAGCCTGCGCAGCAGCTCCGGCAGCATCAGCCTGCCGTATAAATCCTCGCCGTAGCGCGTGGTGTCCTGCGCAATTACAATCAGTTCCTTTACGCCCCTTTTCGCAAGCAGCTGCGCTTCTTCGGTCAAATCCTCCAGGGTTCGGCTGCGGAAAGGCCCGCGAATCAGCGGGATAGCGCAGTAGGTGCAGCGGTTGTCACAGCCGTCGGCTACCTTCAGGTAAGCGTAATGGAGCGGCGTGCTCTGAACCCTGCCGCCTGTAAGCGGCATTTTGAGCTTGTCAGGGAAGGCCTCGACCTTTTCGCCGCTTAGCGCTTTTGCCACGATATCTGCAATACCGGCGTTTGCGCCGATGCCAATGACGGCGTCCACCTCGTAAAGCTCCTTCATCACGTCGCCCTGGTAGCGCTCGCTTAAGCAGCCGGTGACGATAATCGCCTTGATACGCCCTTCTTTTTTGAGCTTTGCAAGCTCTAATATCTCCTCTATGCTCTCTTGCTTTGCGGACTCGATAAACCCGCATGTATTAATAATGGCGGCGTCAGCCATAGCGGGGTCGTCCACAATATGAAAGCCCGCCTCGCGCAGGGTATAAAGCATCATTTCCGCGTCTACCCTGTTTTTCGCACAGCCAAGGCTTATAATTCCAACTTTATAAGACATAAACGACTTCCTTATCTGTTTGCGGCTGCATGAAAACAGCATCCGCTCAATATTCTTCCTCGGCGGGGGCGAGCTCCTCTAAAACAGGCTTGATATCCCCCCAGCGGTATCCCATACGCTGTAAAGCCGCGACAGTACGTCTGCGGCTTTTTTCGTCTGCTGTTTTATTTGCGTATTTGCCCTTAAGGAGCGCTGCAATCTGCTCCTGCGCGGGCACCTCGTATTCCAAAAGGATTTCTTCTATCAGCTCACGGCCGACGCCCTTTTCCCGCAGCTTGTATGCCGCCGCCGTGGGGGACAGGTGTTTTTTATAAACCAGCTCCTGCGCAAGGCGGCGCGCGTAGGCTTCGTCGTCGATGAGGCCTAGCTCCTCCATACGTTCGGCGGCGGCCTGCGCCGCCTGCTCTGAGCAGGTGCGCCTGATTTTATCGGTCAGCTCCTTTTTGGAGTGGTCGCGGTAAGAAATGAGGTTTAGGGCCTTTTCCTTTGCGCGGCGTGTGTCAGACTGGCTGATGAGCTCATGCAGCGCTTCGTCTGAAAGCTCCGTTCCCGGCTTTATATGCCGTTCTAAAAGAGTCTGTGTGTCGAGCTTCATAGCAAGCTCTCCGTCAATGTAGACGGCGCTCAGGCCCTTCCTGCGCGGTTCAATGGCGGTGATGAGCATCAGTCTTCCACCATGATGTCGATGCTTGCCTTATTTGTTGCCGCGGCGGGCTTTGCCTCCGGCGCAGGGGCGGGGGCTGCCGCGGCGACAGGAGCCGGCGCTTTGCCGCCTCTGGGCGCTCTTGCGCCCGGGCCCATTTTATTTACGAGCAGGCCGATATTATCCATCAGCTCCGCCTCGATTTTAGAGGCGATGTCTGGATTATCCCGGAAAAAAATCTTGACGTTGTCGCGGCCCTGGCCGAGGCGCACATCCCCGTAGGAGAACCACGCGCCGCTTTTTTGGATAACGTCCGCTTTGACGGCCAGGTCAATCAGCTCGCCCTCGCGGGAGATTCCGCTGCCGTACATGATGTCGAACTCCGCTTCTTTAAACGGCGGAGCGATTTTGTTTTTCACGACCTTCGCCCTGGTGCGCGAGCCAATCATTTCGCCGTTTGCCTTGAGCGTTTCAATGCGGCGGATGTCGATACGCACGGACGAATAGAATTTCAGCGCCCTTCCACCCGGGGTGACCTCCGGGTTGCCGTAGACTACGCCGACCTTTTCACGCAGCTGGTTGATGAAGATTGCAACGCAGTTGGATTTTGAGATGGCTCCCGCGAGCTTGCGCAGCGCCTGCGACATCAGCCTTGCCTGAAGGCCCACGTGGGAGTCGCCCATTTCACCCTCGATTTCCGCCTTCGGCACGAGCGCCGCGACGGAGTCTACGACGATTACGTCGATTGCGCCGGAGCGCACGAGCGCTTCGGTGATTTCAAGCGCCTGCTCGCCGGTGTCCGGCTGTGAGACAAGCAGGGAATCTACGTCTACGCCGAGCGCCGCCGCATACACGGGGTCAAGCGCGTGCTCAACGTCGATAAACGCGACGTTGCCGCCGTCCTTCTGCCCCTGTGCGATGCAGTGCAGGGACAGCGTGGTTTTACCGGAGGATTCCGGCCCGTAAATTTCGATAATCCTTCCCCTGGGAAGGCCGCCGATACCCAGCGCGATATCGAGCGAAAGGCTGCCCGTAGAGACGTGCCCGACGTTCATATGCTCATTTTGCCCAAGGCGCATGACGGCGCCCTTTCCGAATTGTTTTTCAATCTGGGAAATTGCCGTTTCCAGCGCTTTCGCCTTATTATCTGCTGCCATGCTGTAATACCTCCGATACCCGTAATAGGATAAGTGTTTTTCTTGCGTTTCCAATTGCAATTATAACCGATATTCAGAGGAATTGCAATAAAAATAGAACGTTTTTTCGATTGTTTGCCCTGCTGCTGTTTCATATTTGGAACAGCAGGAAAGGAATGGACAAAGATATTAAATTTTAACGGCGCTGATACAGCGGTCGGTTCCGCCGATATCCTTTACAAAGCTGATGCCGGAAAAGCCGTACTCCAAGAAAATTGATTTTACCGGCTGAGCCTGGCCCTCCCCGACCTCAAACGCCATAATGCCGCCGGGGCGGAGCAACGGCGCCCAGTCCTTTATAATTGCCCGGTAGAACAGCAGGCCGTCAGGCCCGCCGTCGAGCGCCATTTTCGGCTCAAAAGAAATTTCCCTTTGGAGCGTGCCGATTTCTTCCGTTTCGATATACGGCGGGTTTGAGATGACAGCGTCGAACGCCCCCCGCTCAAATTTGTGAAAGTCCCTGAATACGTCGCCCTTTACGGCGCGCACGTTCAGGGCGTTGTTATGCCTTATATTTTTTTTAAGATAACCGAACGCTTTGTCTGAAAGCTCAAGCGCGGTAACGTCGCTTTGCGGCCGTTCCTTGGCAAGCGTTACGGCAATCGCGCCGCTGCCTGCGCACAGGTCGGCGATACGGGGACGGGGGACGGGGGACAGCAATTCAAGCGCCCGAAGCACCGTGGCCTGCGTATCCTCACGCGGAATCAAAACGCCGGGGCCGACAAAAAACTGCCTTCCCATAAAATCCCAGGAGCCGAGCAGGTACTGGAGCGGTTCGCCCTTTGCGCGGCGCTCGCAAAGCAACTGAAAACGGGGGATGCCGCCCGCAGGAGCCGTCTGGCTTCCATTCATGATAAGCCCCTGCCTGCCGATGCCGAAGCAGTGCTCCAAAAGGCAGGACGCGTCAAAGGCGGGGCTTTCTATCCCCGCCTGTAAAAACGTATTTTTTGTTTTCCGGTAAAGCTCCTTGTATGTCATAGCGTTACTTTTTCAGAAGGTCGGAGCCGTCTTCCGGAATGACGCATTTCATCGCTTTGATTGCGACCTCAATCATCGTATCGTCCGGCTCTTTTGTCGTAATGCGCTGTGCCCAGAGGCCGGGCGCTGCGACAATCCTTGTAAACGCATTGTCGTATTTACCGCAGATTTTAATCAGCTCATAGCCGAGTCCGCAGGAAATCGGAAGCAGCAATATTTTGACCGCGCTGCGCACAAACGGGTTAGTAAACGGGACGAACAGCCCGATGATGATACCCAGAAGCAGCATGATAATCATAAAGCTCGTGCCGCAGCGGGGATGGAACCGGCTTTGCCTGCGCACGTTTTCGACCGTCAGCTCTTCTTCGTTTTCATAACAGAAAATGGTCTTATGTTCCGCGCCGTGGTACTGGAATACGCGCTTCATATCGCTCATTTGTGTACACAAAATGACGTATAGGAGAAACAGGCCAATCCGTAAAACGCCTTCAAATACGCTGCGGAACAGCATGTTGCCCTGTAAAAAAGTGGCCGCGTTCGAGGTAATATTATAAAGCCATGTGGGAAGCACGAAAAACAGCCCGATGGCGAGCGCCACGCCTATAACGGAAGCGAAAATCATCAGCACCTTCATAAACTTGTCGCCGAATACGCGGTCAATCCACTTTTCAAATTTGGAGGGCTGCTCCTGCTCATCCTCCGGAATACTGTCCATCGCCTTTTCAGCCGAAAGGGAAAGCGCCTTAAAGCTCAGGCGCATGGAATCGATAAGGCCCCCAACGCCGCGGATGAGGGGCACACGGAATATTTTAAAGCGCTGCGCGAGGCTTTTAAAGGGAAGGTCCTCCGTATAAATGTCGTCTTCTCCCATGCGCACCGCAACGGTCGTGCGTTTCGGGCCGCGCATCATAATGCCCTCAATCAACGCGCTACCGCCGATGGAGGTAATCCTTTTTGTTTTATCTGTCGCCATATTATTCTCCTGTCCGGTCTGCCGCAAGCGGACAATCCGATATAATTTATATAAAAGAAAATGACTTGCCTGCAATGACATTATAATCGTTTTTCAGGGACGATTTGTTAAATTATCATGAATTTCGCACAGTAAAAAGGAACAGGCTTACGCCTGCTCCTGTTCTTCCTCCTCGTGTAAAACGGGGATAGTAAGCGTAACGGTGGTACCAATGCCTTCCGTACTTTCAATATCGAGCGAGCCGCCATGAAGCTGCATAATTTCATCCGCGACCGCAAGCCCAATGCCGGAGCCGCGCACCGTCTGGTTTGCTTTGTAAAACTTGTCCTTGATATGCGGCATATGCACTGCCGGAATGCCGCAGCCGTTGTCGCTGATGGCGATTTTGATGTTGTCGGCGTCGCTTGTTACCTGGATGCCGATGACGCCGCTTGCCGGCGTGTATTTCAGGGCGTTGTCCATGATATTGATAAAGACCTGCCTCAGCCTGTTTTTATCGCCCATCACAGGCGGGACATGGTCGGGCTCGTCATAGAGCAAATGCTTGTTTTCGCCCAGCGCCCGTTCACGCAGCATATAGATTGCCTCGTCGAGCTCCGCGAGCAAATCGATTTTATCCATCATCAGTACCATCCTGCCGCTTTGGATGCGTGAAAAGTCGAGCAGCTCCTCGACGATGCCCGTCAAGCGCTCCGATTCCTTGACAATGACCGACATGCCCTTTTCCATAGTTTTCGGGTCGGAAACACCGCCGAGCTGCATCGTCTCCGCCCAGCCCTTGATGGCGGTAAGCGGTGTGCGCAGCTCATGCGAGACGGAGGAGATAAAATCGTTTTTCATTTTTTCAGACGCGGCCAGCTCGTGCGCCATATAATTGATGGAATCGGACAGCTCGCCAATTTCGTCGTCGTACATTTTATCGAGCTTTGCGTTGAAATCGCCCTGCGCAATCCGGTTTGCGGTCGCGCTCATTTCACGCACCGGATTGACGATGGAACGGATAAAATAAGCGCCGGAGATAACAACGAAAAACGTGATGAAAAGCCCTGCGAGAATAAGCGCCGTGATAGCCAGGAAAATTTTGCGGTTGGCTGCCTCCAGTGAGACGGCATACCGGACCGCGCCGATGATTTCCCCGTTTGAATTTTGGATAACGCGGGTTGCGGTCATGACCTCTTCGCCGGAGCTTAAATTTCCAGTCCATAGGCCAAAGCCCTCAGGGTCGTTTTTGGCTTTCTCATAGTCGGGCATGGACTGCGACTCGTCCGGCGCAAAGCCGGTTGAGGTAATAATCACCTTTCCGTAGCTGTTGACGACCATCAGCTCCATCAGCTCTTTGTCCGGAAAATTCTCAACGTATTCACGCGCGGTCGTGTTGAACTGCTCTGTATCGGCCGCCGTGTAGTTGCCAAAAAAGTTAACAAGCTCGTTGCTTCGGCCGCTGATGGTCTGCTGGATTCCGTTGTAATAGAAGGTCTGGATTGAAAAGGAGAGCACGACAATAATTGTCACAAGGATTGCAAGGATTACGCCGAGCGTGTTGATAAGCCAGCGGCGCGTAATGCCCTTTTTCACCTGTGGTCAGCTCCCTTCTGAAATCATTTCTTTAATAGCCCGCCTGGAACACTCAGGCGTCCCATTTGTAGCCGAGACCCCAAACGGTCACGATATGCTTGGGGTTGCTCGGCTCGTCCTCGATTTTCATACGCAGGCGGCGGATGTTTACATCGACGATTTTTTCCTCGCCAACATACTGGTCGCCCCAAACGTGCGTGAGGATATCGGTGCGGTCGAGGGCCGTGCCGGGATTCGAGAAGAAGTATTCCATAATTTGAAATTCCACCTGCGTCAGCTCAATCATCTTGCCGTTTTTGAGCAGCGCGCGGTTCCTCAGGTTTAAAACGAAGTCGCCTGACTTCAGCTCTTCTTTAAAGTTGTTTTCGTCGCGCTGCTGCGCAAGCATGACCCTTCTGTGCAAAGCGTCTACACGCGCAACCAGCTCTGACGGGGAAAACGGCTTTGTGACATAATCGTCCGCTCCAAGCATCAGGCCGGTCACCTTGTCCATCTCCTGCGTGCGCGCAGTCAGCATAATAATACCGATGCTCCCGTTGCGGCTCCTAAGCTCCTTGCACACGGCAAAGCCGTCGATGCCGGGCATCATAATATCGAGAATCGCGACGTCAAAATCCCCGCCCATCTCGTCATATTTCTGGAGGGCGGCCTCACCGCAGTCTGCCTCCACTACGTCATATCCCGCCCGCGTCAGGTTGATTACAACAAAGTCGCGGATGGTTGCTTCATCTTCACATACCAATATTTTTTTCATTTCTGTCCTTCCTTTCCAGCTGTGTCACGGTGCGTTGCTGTTAAGCAGCTCAAGATTACTGTCGATTTCACTCATGGGAAGCAGCAGGCTCGAGCCCTCCTGCGGGATATTGACCGCGTAGGTCAGCCCCGAGCTGCCCAGCAGCTCGACAAACCCGCTTGTATCCTTGCGCTCGGACCAGTCCTTTTGGGTGAATACCTGTATGGTCAGCAGGACGCTTCCTTTACTCTGTACTCTGCCCGCAGTCTTCCATTCATAAAATGTCATGGAGCGCGCGGTGGTATCGATGCGTGCCGTTACCTTGTTCTTCCACTTGTCCGGGAGAATAAAGTAATAGCCGTCGGTTGCGTTGATAACGGTTTCCATTACCGTTTGCAGCTTTGCGTCCTTTGTGCTGATAGAATTCCAGTTCGTTTGGTTGCAGACGGTTTCGTCCTTTTCAAACACCTGCTTTTTCATCAGCTCGACGATTGGAATCTCCATTACGCCGTTGCTGTCGATATCCTTGCAGACCGTGGAGCTGACGCGTTCCGTCTGGTTTGTCGGCATGTTTTTATCCGATGTGTCATAAAGCGGGTTCTTTAATGAGGAATCCGCTTCGTTCCAATACAAAACCTCTGTGGTCATGGTGCTGTTGGGGGAAATGCCGTCTACGAAAACAGCGTTTTTACCATCGGAAGTCCTTCCCTTCTGGACACTTGCGTAGCGGGTAACGCTGTTGCTCATTTCTGTAACGGAACGGACAAACAGCGACTGGACCTCCGGGTTGAACTGCAAAAGCTTTGCGGTAGCCGGAATTTCAGAGGCGCCAAGCGACAGCAGGATGATGTCGTCATGGCCGTCGCCGGTCAAATCCTCCACAATAAGCTGGGAGTAGGTTTCAGATACGGTATGCTCGGTTGTATGGTTGCCGTTAAAGGTATAGGCGGTCATCTGGTTGACGGGCGCAACAAAATTGCTCCAGCTGACGACCACCTCGTTTTTGCCGTCCCCGTCGAGGTCACCAAGGCATATTTTATCGACCTCCGTATTTTGGTTGGCAAAATCGCCGATTTCCTGCCATACCCCGTCTATCTCTTTAATAAACAGGACGTGCGTCGCGGCGGAATCCCCCGCCGGCCTGTAAAGGGCAATGGCCTCGGGCGTCCCGTCGCCGTCGAGGTCTGTCGTTGTAATTGCGGAATGGTAGTCGCCGTTCTGCGGGTATTTCAGCGTGTAATCGCCGCCCGCCTTTGCTTCGATGACCTCCTGGATTTCCGCCTTGTCTCCCGTGGCGCGGGGCGGGCGCAGCAAATCTGAATTATCAAAGCCTGACGGCGTGCAGCCGGTAAGCATAAGGCTTGCCAAAAGCACGGCCAAAACGGCCGCGGTAATCTTTCGTTTCATGCCCCGTCCTCCTTTCCACTGGGATAACCGGTATTTCACCGGTTTACGGCTATGCAGTAATAAATGGGCTTGCCCATTTCCGTAAACATTTTTTCGTGCTCGGTTTCAATATTGTCCGGAACCTCGCTGTGATGCAGGTCGTCTGTACGGAATATAACAGAAAACCCCGCCTCGCCAAAGTAGCAGAGGCTGTCGTAAAAAAGCGCTTTGTCATCCGTTTTAAAGCGGATTTCCCCGCCTTTCGCCAAAAAGGTTTTATAAAGATTTAGCTGTTTCGGGAAGGTGAGCCTGCGCTTTTTATGCTTGGCCTTCGGCCATGGATTACAAAAATTGATGTAAATCCGCTCGATTTGGTCGTCGGGAGAGAGCATTTGGTCAATCCGCTCGATATCCTGCGACATCAGCGCGATATTATCGACCGGCCGGCCGTTTTCTTCAAATAGCTTTACAATATTGCGCCGTCCAACCGCGAGCACCTCGCTTTTGATATCGACCGCAAGGTAATTGACGTTGGGGTTCTGCAGGGCAAGCTGCGCCATAAACCCGCCTTTTCCGCAGCCCAGCTCCAGCTGCAGCGGCTGTTTTTTTGGAAACCACCCTGCCCATTTCCCCCTGTTTTCCGGGGGATTATCCACAAAAAAGCCGCACGCGGCAAGCTCGGGACGCGCCCAAGGCTTTCTTCTCATCCTCATATGCTTCACCATAATGTAAACATGCTCAAAATATCACTTTATTATATCAGGGTTTTTCTGTTTTTGCAATTCCCGTTTCTATAAAAAGGGGGGCCTTTTCAAAACAAAAATCCGGCGGAACCGTGAGGCTCCGCCGGATGCTTTGTGTTTTTTCAGCTAATCAGCAGGGGCAAACGTTGACCGCTCTTACCTTGCTGCTGTTCTTCGGGTCGGCTTCCGTATCAAACGTGACCTTCTGGCCTTCGTTGAGCGTTTTGTAGCCGTCGGAAGCAATCGCGGAGAAATGTACGAATACGTCGCCGCTGCCGTCGTCGTTGGAAATAAATCCAAAGCCTTTTTCTGAGTTAAACCATTTTACTGTACCGTTGTTCATTCTGGTACCTCCATCTAAAAAATTCATATCCGTTGGTGCAATTTAAAGCGCGCACATTTTTGTAAATCATCAAAACGAACCATGACTTACAAAAACATGCGCGCCTAAGATAGCATTTTGAATACTTTTATTAGTATACCACGGCAAAATAGAAAAGTCAATGAAATATTCGGAAATAAATTTTAAGCTTCCTTTGCCGCCGCCAACAGCGCCGGGCTGCACAGCAGGGATATTTGTTCCGGGTCGTCGGGAAGCGCAATCAGCGCCTGCTTTCCGCTCTTAAGGAAATAGCCTTGCGCCGTGCCTGCCGGCCCCTCTATTTTTTGTACCTGGGGAGGGACGCCTGTGGAAAGCGCCTTGGAAAGCACCTGCGCCAGGTTGTTTTCATCCTTTCTCGCAAGGCCGCCCACCACAAAAACAATATTTTCATGGCTGAACGCTTCGTTCAGAGCGTCCACAAGATGCCCGGGGGAAAAAGCAGCGCTGACGTCCACGGGATTTAACCCGGCTGCAGCAAGGCAGCCGGAAATCGCTGTTTCGCAATAGCCGGTCTGGTGGGCCATATAAAAAACCAGTCCGCATTTTATCATATTAATTCACCGTCTTACTTTTCGGTTTAGGTTTACTGTGCCGCGGCCGTGGCGGCGGTATCGGAATTACCGGCCCCGGCGTCGGTACCGCTGTCCGGCGCGCTTGTCGAAGGCTGCGAGCTGCTTGGGGGCGGCACAGGCGCATAGACCTTTATGATACAGGTTGCCGTCAGCCCGTTGTCCGTCGATGCGGTAATCTTAGCGGTTCCGGCGCCCTTCGCCGTTACAAGGCCGTTTGCATCGACTGTAGCGGCCGCGGGGTTTGAGGAACGCCAAGTAACGGCCGGGTAGGACGCGTTAGACGGGGAAACGTTGACCTTAAGCTGTACCGTCGTACCAATATTCAGGTTATAGCCCGCCCAATTGAGGCCAATGCCGGTAACCGGCTGGATAACCTTGACGGTGCATTCCGCCTGGTTCCCGTTTTTTGTAACTGCACGGACAGTGGCCGTGCCCGGGCCGACCGCCGTAAGCGTACCGTTGCTTGCGACCGATACGACGTTAATATTGGAATTATACCATGTAACGGATTTATCGGTTGTATTTGTGGGATTCCATTGTACGGTTATTTTACTTTTATCACCCACGTTCATCGTAACGGAGGAATAGTCGAAAAAAATGTTGATGTTTTCAATTTTCTGAACGGGCGCAGCGGTTGCCTTTTCAGTAGCAGGCTGTGTTTCCTCTTCTTTTTTTGTGTTGTCGTAGAGGGTAAAAGCGCGTTCCTTGCCCTTTAGCTTTCCCTTGCCGTCGTACCAGTCGATTTGGCCGGCCTTATACGCTTTGGAAAAGCTCGTGACCTTCGGTTTTGTACCGCCGTAGGTGTTGTAATAGACGTCCGGCCACAAAGCGTCGGAATTAATCGCGGCCTTTTTGACGTCGACCTTGGAGCTTTCGCCCTTGCGCACCTTTCTTGCGACGACTACCGTACGGAACTCGCTGAACTCATAGGAGCAGGTGGAGAGCGAGAGCAGCTGGTCGTTTTCGTTGACGTCTACGGGGATATCAAACAGGGAGCGCTCGCGGATTAAATATACATAATTCATAAACTCGGCGTCGCTTGCAAACGTGCCGGTCAGGTAATCGAAGTATTCGCCCTGTGATTCGAGCGTATTCGTTTTATAAACGGAAATAATCTTCCATTGCGCGTCGCCCTCAGGCGTATCGAAATGGATGATAGGGTGCTTTTTGTAAAAATCGAGGTCGCCCGAGGTACGCCCGTATCCCATCAATCCCGCAAACATGCGGCCGTCGTTCATATGGTGGCCGTGGATAATAACATTTTTGGAGTCGGCCCCCTGCTTGCTGCGGTAGTCGATAAACAGGCTCCCGTAGCCGCTGTAATTTCCCTTATAGTCGGCATACAGGTATTTCTGAGTGCTGATGGTATCGGTTTTTGACTGCAGCACGGGGTAGTCGAGATAATCGGTATTGTCGATTTTCAGCCAGCCGACTATTTCTTTATTCGTTTTCTTGAGCGCGTCCCAGTCGTGGGAAATCGTATTGGTAACCTCGCCGGTTTTGGGGTCGGTTTCCTTTATAGGTTCGTCCATGTGACCGGTTTCCTGAATCTCGTGAACGGTATTATCGTTGAGCATCGGCTGGATTACGAGGTAGTTGATTAGGTATCCAGCAGTAAAAAGGAATGTAAGCGACGCGACGATTAAAACGATTTTGCGGGCAATTTCCTTGCCGCTGTCGCCCTTTTTGGGGATTACGCCGCTCCAGAAGCCCTTCTTTTTTTTCTTAGTGTCCTGTGTAATTGGCTTTGGAATAAAAGATACCCCCTTTTGCGTAAGCTCCCCGTCCGGGAGCGGGCTGTTCGTCAGGGCAAAATAAACGCCCTGTTTTATCATCTGGCCGGCGGGTACGCCTGTCAGGCTTTCTTTTGGCAGAAGCACGATTTTTTTGCCGTAGCAGAAAAAGCAGTAGCCTTCATAGCCGTTTCCCATGTTGCCCATGGAAAGCGCGTTGGCAAAGGCGGGAGCGGTGGGGTCCTCTTTTGCCTCTTCCTCCCGCTGCGCGGGATAGTCCATTGCCATGACGAGGTCGGGCAGGCCCTGCTCGTGCAGCTCCTTAAGCTTTTCCCTGTCGGGCGTCGTATGGTTTGCGGCAAGGCCGCAGAGCGCTTCAAACGCGGCGTTGTCTTCTTTGCCGTCGAGTGCGTTTGCCATGACGATTAATTCAATATCGTCCTTGGAATCGATTGACTGATTGATTCCTTCCAGTATTTTGACACGGTCGGGGTCCATCTCTGTCTTATAGAGAATATTGACGCCCGACTGGCGCAGCTCTTCCATAACGGAGGGCAGCGCCTTGTTCAATGACTGCGTTTCCTCCTTGCCGCTGCGTACCGAATATATTTCAGCATTCATGGCATATACCTCCCGTATTCTGTCCTGTATCATAAGCGCAGGTGTGCGCGGCTTTCCTTTATTTCATATAACCGATTTTCGTACAATATGTGTTTTCTACAGCGCGTTCGATTAACTCCTCGCAATCCAGCTCCTCCTGCGCGAGCTTTACAAATTTCAGCACCGGCCTTGTGCGCGGGTGCTTGGGCGTGAATACCGTGCAGCAGTCCTCGTACGGCTGGATAGAGGTTTCAAACGTACCGATTCTGCGCGCTGTCTTAATGATTTCATCCTTGTCCATCCCAATGAGCGGACGGAACACGGGCATGGAGCACGCCTCGTCCGTACAGGAGATGGCGTGAATCGTCTGGCTTGCTACCTGCCCCAGGCTTTCGCCCGTAATCAGGGCCGCGCATTCGTTTTCCCGCGCGATTCGTTCGGCAATCTGCATCATAAAACGGCGCATGATGATGGTGAACAGCTCCTCCGGGCAGTTTTTACGGATTTCCTCCTGGATTTCCGTAAACGGGACGGTATGCATGACCATCCTGCCGCTGAAGCGCGAAACAATCGAAAGGAGCTCCTTGACCTTTTCTTCGGCGCGCTCGCTCGTGTAGGGCGGGCTTGCAAAATGGACGGCGGTAAGCTCTACGCCGCGTTTTGCCATCATATAAGCCGCGACAGGGCTGTCGATGCCGCCGCTGATGAGGATAGCCGCCCGTCCTCCCGTGCCGACGGGGATGCCGCCCGCGCCGCGCAGGGCCTGCCCGTGGATATACGCGCCGAAATCTCGTACCTCCACCGTGACGGTCAGCTCAGGGTTATGTACATCGACGCCCAGATGGGGGAAATGCTCAAGCAAATACCCGCCCAGCTCGGCGCAGATTTGCGGCGATTTCAGGGGGAACTGCTTGTCGGAACGCTTAGCCTCTACCTTAAAGGTGCTTACAAGCTCCAGCTGCTCCTTTAAATATTCCAACGCGTTTATCTTGATGCTGTCCATGCTTTTTTCAGCAAAGCACGCCCTGGAATAGGCGGCGATACCGAACACGCATCCAATACGGCGCGCCGCCTCGTCGAGGTCGGCGCCGTCCCTGAGCGGCGTGACATATACGGTCGATTGTGCCGTTTTGACTTCAAACGGCCCTAAATATGAAATGCTTCTTTTTATATTTTTGACGAGCACGTCCTCAAAGGTGCGCCTGTTCAGGCCCTTTAAGGCAAGCTCGCCGACCTTTATCAGTATCATTTCCTTCATTTTTTACCCTCTTCATCCTTCTTTTGCTTTTCACGCTTTCCTACCGCCTTGCAAGCGTGCGCATTCCTTCATCGATTGCCGCTATCAGGCAATCCACGTCGGCTCTCGTGTTATATTTTGAAAAGCTTACGCGCAGCGCGCTGTCGCTTTCCTCCGCGGAAAGCCCGAGCGCCGTAAGCACATGGCTCTTCTTCCCTTTTGCGCACGCGGAGCCGCTGGAAATATAGATACCCCTTGCCGCGAGGAAATGGAGCATGGTTTCGCTCCTTATCCCGAGCACGGAGAAATTGACAATATAGGGAAGGCAGCTTCCGTCTGAGTGCAGAACCGTGCCCTCAAGCTTTATAACCTGTTCGGCGCAGTAGTCGCGCAATGCGCGGATTTCTTCTATCGTGTTTAAATCGATTTCCCGCACGGCGGCTCCAAAGCCCGCAATCAGCGGGGCGGCCTCTGTCCCGGGGCGCAGCCTGTTTTCCTGCTCGCCGCCGAACATGCGCGGCGTAATGCGCACGCCGTTTTTTACATACAGCGCGCCGGTCCCCTTCGGGCCGTGTATTTTGTGCGAGGAAACCGTGAGCAGGTCTATTCCAAGCTTACGCGGCGAAACCGGGATTTTTCCAAACGCCTGCACCGCGTCGCAGTGGATAAGCGCCGGCGCGCATTTTTGCACGGCGGCCTTCCTTGCGGTTTCTACCGGCTGAATGGCGCCCGTTTCGTTGTTGACGAGCATAATACTGACGAGTACCGTTTTATTGTCCACCGCTTCAAAAATCTGCTCCGGCGTGATGCGGCCGCCGTTTTTCGGCTTGAGGAAAACGACCTCGTATCCCTGCCGTTCCAGCTCCCTGCAGCTTTCAAAGACAGAGGAATGCTCAACCGCGGTCGTTACAATTTTATTGCCCATGCGTTTTCTTGCGTCCACAGCGCCGAAAACGGCCAGGTTGTTCGCTTCCGTCCCGCCGCTTGTGAAATAAATTTCCGCCTTTTCCGCACAGAGCAGCTTCGCTATGGAGCAGCGGGCCTTTGTAATCTCTTTTTCGGCCTCCAGCCCTTTTGTATGCAGGGAGGAAGGGTTCCCGTAATTCAGCGTCATCATGTCGTAGGCCGCCTGCGCGGCGCTGCGGCATACAGCCGTCGTCGCGCTGTTGTCCAGATAAACGTTCGTGCCCGTTTCAAACACCTCTTGCCTCAAATATAAAAACAGACCGCAAGTCACATATCATTATACACGAAACGCCCGCGCCTGCAAATAAATAATAGAAATTTAACAAAATGTTCTAAAATCGGAAATCAATATGATTAAGCAGGCCCAAACAGGGAATAATTGACTGTGAAAGGGTGAGTTTACGTGAATGTATCAAAGAAAGAATATTCCAAAATGACAGAAAAAGCGTCGCCGAACAGCCACCTTTTTTTAGATTGTCTCAAGGCGTTCCTGTTTGGCGGCGTGATTTGCACCATAGGGCAGGGCTTCACCGATATTTATATGCTGTGCGGCATGCAAAAGACCGAGGCCGCGACGCTTACCTCTGTGACGCTTGTATTTTTGGGCGCGCTGCTGACGAGCGTCGGCGTATACGACAAGCTCGCAAAGCACGGGGGAGCCGGTACGCTTGTTCCAATCACGGGCTTTGCAAACTCAATTGTTTCTCCTGCCATCGAGTTTAAAAGCGAAGGTTATATCCTTGGCCTTGGCGCGAAGATGTTTATTATCGCGGGGCCTGTTTTAGTATACGGAATTACGGCCTCCGTCGTGTACGGCATTATCTATTTTATCTTAAAAAGCGTGGGTGCCGTCTGAATAGATTCAAACAACCTTGCCGGGCGTTGCTTTTGATTCGAAAAAAGAAACCGCAGAGGCGTTTTTGCTTCTGCGGAATTATTTTTTCTTTTACATAAAGAATGTGAAAAAAACAGGCGATTTCTCTTGACAAACTCTTGACAATCAAATAAAATAAGAAAATGCACCATAATGGCATAGCTTGCCCTTATCGCCCTTTCAACGGGTTGATATTAGCATAAAATTTTTCAAAAATCAAGTGGTATTTTTAAAAATGTTGCGGGGCCTTATGGAAGACAGCGGACTAACTATCAGGAATGGAGTGATACGCCCATGGTGAATGTCAAGCCGACAAAGCTTGGTAAAAATGAGAGGATGAGCTTTTCTAAAATCGACGAGGTTATCGATATGCCGAACCTCATCGAGGTACAGAAAAAATCCTACAAATGGTTTTTAGACACAGGGCTGAAGGAAGTATTTCAGGATGTATCGGGCATAACCGATTACACCGGCAATCTGGTTCTCGACTTTGTGGACTACACACTTGACGTTGACAATCCCAATTACAGCGTAACGGAATGCAAGGAAAGGGACGCCACCTACGCCGCCCCCCTGCGCGTCGTCGCGCGCCTGCTCAACAAAGAGACGGGCGAAATCAAGGAATCAAACGTCTTTATGGGCGATTTTCCCCTTATGACCTCGAGCGGCACGTTTGTAATAAACGGCGCCGAGCGCGTCATCGTATCACAGCTGGTTCGTTCCCCGGGCGTTTATTACAAGATGGAATATGACAAGACGGGCAAAAAGCTTTTCAGCTCCACGGTTATCCCGAACAGGGGCGCATGGCTTGAGTATGAAAACGACGTGAACGACGTTTTCTATGTCCGTATCGATAAAAACCGCAAAATTCCCATCACGGTGTTTATCCGCGCGCTGGGGCTGGGAAGCGACGGCGAAATTCTCGACTACTTCGGCGAGGACGAGCGCATCCGCGCGACGATAGAAAAGGACCCCTGCAAGAACACAGAGGAAGCAATGATTGAGGTCTACCGCAAGCTCCGCCCAAGCGAACCGCCGACGGTGGAAAGCGCGCAGACGCACATCAACAATCTGTTCTTTGACGCCAGGCGCTACGATATGTCGCGTGTCGGCCGTTATAAATACAACAAAAAGCTCGGTATTTCGGCGCGCCTTGCAAACCAGAAGATTACGGAGCCGATTGCAAATCCTCGCACCGGCGAGGTCATGGCGATGGCGGGCGACGTAATCAGCCGCGAGCTTGCCATGGAAATCGAAAACGCCGGCGTTACTACCGCGTTTGTAGACGTGGAGGGCAAGACGGTCAAGGTCATTTCCAACGGCATGGTCGATATCAGCGGGTATGTTGGGTTTAACGCTGAGGAAGAATGCGGCATCAACGAGAAGGTGAGCTTCGCCGTGCTGTGCGAAATCCTAGACGCCTGCGGCGACGACCAGGAGCTGCTCAAGGAAACCGTCGCGCAGCGCCGCGGCGACCTTATTCCGAACCATATTATTATTGACGATATTTTCTCTACTATTAACTATATGAACTGCCTTGCCTGCGGCTTAGGGACGACGGACGACATCGACCATCTCGGCAACCGCCGCATCCGCAGCGTGGGCGAGCTGCTGCAAAACCAATTCCGCATTGGCTTTTCCAGGCTGGAAAGGGTAATCCGCGAGAGGATGACCCTACAGGCGCAGGATCTTGATAACCTGTCGCCGAACGCGCTGATTAACATCCGCCCGGTCACCGCGGCAATCAAGGAATTCTTCGGCTCTTCGCCCCTTTCCCAGTTTATGGACCAGACGAACCCGCTTGCGGAGCTTACGCATAAAAGGCGTCTTTCCGCGCTCGGCCCCGGCGGCCTTTCACGTGACCGCGCGGGCTTTGAGGTGCGCGACGTCCACTACAGCCATTACGGCCGTATGTGCCCGATTGAAACGCCGGAAGGTCCGAACATCGGCCTGATTTCGTACCTTGCGACGTTCGCGCGCATCAACGAATATGGCTTTATCGAGGCGCCGTTCCGTAAGGTCGATAAGGAGACGGGCATCGTCACCAGCGAGGTCGTTTATATGACGGCCGACGTGGAGGATGAATTCTACGTTGCGCAGGCCAACGAACCGCTCGACGACGAAGGACGCTTTAAAAACCCAAAAATCAATGGACGCTACCGCGACGAGTTCGTGGAGCTTGAGCGTGACCGTTTCGATTATATGGACGTTTCGCCGCGGATGGTCGTTTCCGTCGCGACGGCGATGATTCCGTTCCTTGAGAACGACGACGCAAACCGGGCGCTGATGGGCTCGAACATGCAGAGGCAGGCTGTCCCGCTGATGGTCACGCAGTCCCCGATTGTCGGTACCGGCATGGAATATAAGGCGGGCGTCGATTCCGGCGTGTGCCTGCTGTCCAAAGAGGACGGCGTGGTCCTTTCCGTAAGTGCGGACAAAATCGCCGTGCGCTACGATTCCGGAAAAATCGAGGAATTCAAGGTTACGAAGTTCATGCGCTCGAACCAGGGCACGTGTATTAACCAAATTCCTGTCGTCGATAAGGGGCAGCGCGTTGTAAAGGGCGAGGTGCTCGCCGACGGCCCGGCCACGAAGAACGGTGAAATCAGCCTTGGAAAGAACGCGCTGATTGGCTTTATGACCTGGGAAGGCTATAACTACGAGGACGCTGTCCTCATCAATGAAAAGATTGTCAGGGACGACGTTTATACGTCTATCCATATAGAGGAATATGAAACCGAGGCCAGGGACACGAAGCTCGGCCCGGAAGAAATTACGCGCGACATCCCGAACGTCGGCGAGGATATGCTCAAGGATTTGGACGAACAGGGCATTATCCACATTGGCGCCGAGGTACAGGCAGGCGATATCCTGGTCGGCAAGGTCACGCCGAAGGGCGAGACGGAGCTTACCGCTGAGGAGCGTCTGCTGCGCGCCATATTCGGCGAGAAGGCAAGGGAAGTCAGGGACACCTCCCTGCGCGTGCCGCACGGAGAGTCCGGCATCGTTGTGGACGTCAAGGTGTTCACAAGGGAGAACAGCCATGACGAGCTGCAGCCGGGCGTCAATAAGGTCGTGCGCTGCTACCTTGCGCAGAAGAGGAAGATTTCGGTCGGCGACAAGATGGCGGGACGCCACGGCAACAAGGGCGTCGTTTCCAGAATCCTCCCTGTTGAGGATATGCCGTTCCTGCCGGACGGTACGCCGCTCGATATCGTGCTCAATCCCCTCGGCGTTCCTTCCCGTATGAATATCGGGCAGGTGCTCGAGGTCCATCTGGGCTATGCCGCGAAGGCGCTCGGCTGGAAAATCATGACGCCCGTGTTCGACGGCGCGCACGAAGAGGATATCTTTGAGGCGTTCCGCCAGGCGGGGCTGAGCGAGGACGGCAAGACATGGCTCAAGGACGGCAGGACGGGTGAATATTTCGATAATCCCGTCACCGTAGGCTATATGTACTATTTGAAGCTCCATCACCTGGTTGACGATAAAATCCACGCGCGTTCCACAGGACCGTACTCGCTCGTAACACAGCAGCCGCTCGGCGGCAAGGCGCAGTTCGGCGGACAGCGCTTCGGCGAGATGGAGGTCTGGGCGCTCGAGGCTTACGGCGCGGCATACACGCTTCAGGAAATCCTGACGGTCAAGTCTGACGACGTCGTCGGGCGTGTCAAGACCTATGAATCAATCGTCAAGGGACAGAATATTCCGAAGCCGGGCATTCCGGAATCCTTCAAGGTTCTCATCAAGGAACTTCAGTCGCTCGCGCTCGACGTCAAGGTGCTCGACAAGGACAACGAGGAAATCGACCTCAAGCAGAACTTTGACGAGGACGATGAAATCACGGCGGTACCGGACAGCGCGCTCGCTGAGGACGAGGTTATGACCACGATGGAGGGCTTCCAGCTCGAGGATGATCCCGAAGACAACAACATGTTTGACGAGTCGTCTATTTTTGAAGAGGAAGAAGACGATTTAATCGATGATTTTGACAGCGACGAACTGTAAGGGGAGGCTTGGTGAATATGGAGTTTAACGTTTTTGAATCAATTAAAATAGGACTTGCTTCTCCCGAACAGATCAGGGATTGGTCGCACGGCGAGGTAAAAAAACCGGAAACCATCAACTACCGCACCTTAAAGCCGGAACGCGACGGCCTGTTCTGCGAGCGCATTTTCGGACCGCAGAAGGACTGGGAATGCCATTGCGGAAAGTATAAGAGAATCCGCTATAAGGGCAAAATCTGCGACCGCTGCGGCGTTGAGGTTACACGCGCGAAGGTCAGAAGGGAACGCATGGGCCACATTGAGCTGGCTGCGCCCGTTTCCCATATCTGGTACTTTAAAGGCATACCGTCGAGAATCGGCCTGATGCTCGATATTTCCCCGCGCCTGCTTGAAAAGGTGCTGTATTTTGCGGCTTATATCGTAACCGACCCGGGCGACGCCAGGGGCCTTACGAAGATGCAGATTCTTACAGAAAAAGATTACCGCGAAATGCGTGAAAAATACGAGGACGATTTCGAGGCCGGAATGGGCGCGGAGGCCGTGAAAAAGCTTCTGTCTGAAATCGACCTGGAACAGCTCTCAGCTGAGCTGAAGGAAGAGCTTGAAAACGCGTCCGGCCAAAAGAGGGTCCGCCTCTTAAAGAGGCTGGAGGTCGTAGAGTCCTTCCGCCTTTCCGGCAACCGCCCGGAATGGATGATACTGGACGTCGTCCCGGTCATCCCGCCGGATATCCGCCCGATGGTACAATTGGACGGCGGCCGCTTCGCAACGAGCGACCTCAATGATTTGTACCGCAGGGTAATCAACAGAAATAACCGCCTGAAAAGGCTTCTGGAGCTTGAGGCTCCCGATATCATCATCCGCAACGAAAAGCGCATGCTGCAGGAAGCCGTGGACGCGCTGATTGACAACGGCCGCCGCGGCAGGCCGGTCACTGGGCCGAACAACCGCGCGCTCAAGTCCCTGTCCGACATGCTCAAGGGCAAGCAGGGGCGTTTCCGCCAGAACCTTCTGGGCAAGCGCGTCGATTACTCCGGACGTTCCGTTATCGTCGTTGGGCCGGAGCTGAAAATGTACCAGTGCGGCCTGCCGAAGGAAATGGCGCTGGAGCTCTTTAAGCCGTTTGTTATGAAACGTCTGGTTGAAACAAAGGTTTCGCAGAACATCAAGGCGGCAAGAAAGGCCGTCGAACGCGCAAAGCCCGAGGTTTGGGACGCGCTCGAGGTCGTCATCAAGGGCCATCCGGTTCTGTTAAACCGCGCCCCCACGCTGCATAGGCTGGGCATCCAGGCGTTTGAGCCGGTGCTCGTAGAGGGCAGGGCGTTAAAGCTCCATCCGCTCGTCTGTACCGCGTACAACGCGGACTTCGACGGCGACCAGATGGCTGTGCACGTTCCGCTTTCCGCGGAAGCGCAGGCGGAAGCACGCTTTTTAATGCTCGCAGCGGGCAACCTCTTAAAGCCCTCCGACGGGCGCCCCGTTACCGTTCCGACGCAGGACATGGTGCTCGGCTCCTATTACCTGACGCTCGACAAGGATGGGGAGAAGGGCGAGGGCAAGGTGTTCCGCAACTTTGACGAAGCCCTCATGGCATACGACACGGGCGTTGTCAGCCTGCACGCGAAGATAAAGGTGCGCCGCGAGCTCGAAATCGACGGAGAAGTAAAGACGGCGATGATTGAAACGACCGTCGGCAAGATTATATTCAACCGCCCGATTCCGCAGGACCTTGGCTTTGTAGACCGCAGCAAGCCGGAAAACCTTTTTGAGCTGGAAATCAGCTTCCTGGTCGGTAAAAAGCAGCTTGGCAAGATTATCGACAGGTGCATACGCGTACACGGTACGCAGGTTACCTCCAAGGTGCTGGACGACGTAAAGGCGCAGGGCTTTAAATATTCTACCAAGGGCGCGATTACCGTCGCCGTCTGCGACGCGGAAATCCCGAAGGCTAAAAAAGAGATTATCGCGAAAGCGGAAGAGGATATCGATACCGTCACGGGCCTCTTTAAAGAGGGTCTCGTTTCAAATGAGGAACGCTATGAAAGCGTACTGAAAATTTGGGAAAAGGCGACAAACGACGTCACGACCGCCCTTCAGAAGAACCTTGGGCGCTACAACCCAATCTTCATGATGGCTGATTCCGGCGCCCGCGGCAGCATGAGCCAGATTCGCCAGCTTGCCGGTATGCGCGGACTAATCGCGAATACATCTGGTAAAACGATTGAAATCCCGATTCGCGCGAATTACCGTGAAGGGCTTAACATTCTGGAATACTTTATCTCCTCGCGCGGCGCGAGAAAGGGCCTTGCCGATACGGCTCTGCGTACGGCGGACTCCGGTTACCTTACAAGGCGTCTGGTCGATGTATCGCAGGAGGTCATCATCCGTGAGGACGACTGCGGCACACACGAGGGCATCGAGGTATTCGAAATCCGCGACGGCAAGGAATCCATAGAGAGCCTGCACGAGCGTCTGCTCGGCCGGTACCTCTGCGAGGACTTTGTCGATGAGAAGACGGGCGAAATTCTCGTTTCCCGCGAAACTATGATGGGCGACGAAGAAGCAAATATCATCGTAAACGCCGGCGTGGAGCGCATAAAAATCCGTTCCATCCTCGGCTGCCGCGCAAAGCACGGCGTCTGCCGCAAGTGCTATGGCTCGAACCTTGCAAACGGTATGCCTGTCACGGTCGGCGAGGCGGTCGGCATTATCGCCGCGCAGTCTATCGGCGAGCCGGGCACGCAGCTTACTATGCGTACGTTCCATACGGGCGGCGTCGCTTCCGCGGAGGATATCACACAGGGCCTTCCGCGTGTTGAAGAGCTGTTTGAGGGCCGCAAGCCGAAGCATCTCGCCATTATCAGTGAAATTCCCGGCGATGTACGCTTTGAAGAAATCAAGAACAACCGCCACGCGGTTATCTTTAATAAAGAGACCGGCGACGAAAAATCCTACCTTATCCCCTTCGGCTCCAGGGTCAAGGTGGAAGAAGGCCAGACAATCGAGGCCGGCGATATGATTACCGAAGGCTCGGTCAACCCGCACGACGTGCTTGCCATCAAGGGTGCGCAGGCTGTGCAGGATTACCTGATTCAGGAGGTCCAGCGTGTTTACCGTATGCAGGGTGTTGACATCAACGACAAGCATATCGAGGTAATCGTCCGCCAGATGATGAAGAAGGTAAGAATCGAAGACCCGGGCGACACCAACCTGCTGCCCAGTACGCTGGTAGACAAGAACGAGTTCCTGAGCGCAAACGAAGAGATTTGCGCGCGCGTCGAAAATGGGGAAGAGGGCCTGCGGGAAGCCACCTGTACACAGATGCTTCTCGGTATTACAAAGGCATCCCTCGCAACCGACAGCTTCCTGTCGGCGGCTTCGTTCCAGGAGACGACGAGAGTGCTGACCGACGCCGCAATCAAGGGCAAGGTCGACCCGTTGATGGGACTCAAAGAGAACGTCATCATCGGTAAGCTCGTTCCGGCGGGAACAGGTATGCACCGTTACAGCGACGTAGAGCTGGAAGAAACGTACCCGGCTGCCGCTGTGAACGAATACGAACAGGTCCAGGTGGAATAACGGGACGAAATACGGCGAAACCACCACGCCGTGTCCCCGCAGTTTTCTTCCGGCTTAATTTATGCGTAAGCGGAGGTTCCGGTAGCTGCCCGGAGCACAAAGTAAATAGAAAATTGCAGTTGCAGGATAAAAACAAGCCCTCCGCATTACGCGGGGGGCTTCTTTTATTGAATTTAACGATTTGCAGAACGAGTTCAACTATCCGGAAAATTGTTAAAGGGCGGAATTTTTTATGGATGACAGCCGTTACCGGCATATGAAAGGTTAAATAAATCCGAATGGATTAAAAAATAAAGCTTTGAGGTGGTTTTGATGTCAAACAGGATTAAAGACTTAAGGAAAAGCAGAGGGTTTACGCAGGAGGAAATCGCGGAATATCTGGGTATTCACCAGACGACCTACGGCAGCTACGAAACCGGCAAGCTGAAAATCCCGATGGAGTCGTGTGAAAAGCTTGCCGATTTTTATAAAACAAGCCTGGACTACCTTTTGGGCAGGACAAGCAGGATAAAGCCGTATAAGAAATGACACGTTTGTATTAGGACCAATATTTGCCCGGGCAAGCGAACGGGCAAACAAAAAAGGGCTGCGGCATTTCTGCCGCAGCCCTTTTAAGCCATAAAT